>Ga0075421_100001261_pt1 | contig 29235 bp, 27 predicted proteins | sample SoiMetdeltSBSDD5_FD_75292 | JGI IMG/M metagenome (GOLD analysis project Ga0075421, IMG submission 75292) | Bulk soil microbial communities from a Populus tree surrounding site in Tennessee, USA - Soil MetaG P. deltoides SBSDD5 | ecosystem: Environmental > Terrestrial > Soil > Tree plantation... | reverse complement strand
CCACTTGTTCGGCCATGCGCGGGAATCTCGCAATCCACTCCGATGCGGGCTCGAACAGCTGGTAAATTCCGAGCGCGAGCGCACCGGTCAACGTGGCGACGACGAGCGCGGCACCCGCCGGTTCCGGGATGCTCAAGCGACGCAATGCGCGAACTGCAGGGTAAAGAATGAGACTCAGCAGTATCGCGAGCACCACCGGCAGCAAAAGCGACCGCGCGAAGTAGAATGTGTAGAACAGCGCAAGGATGAAAAGTCCCTTAACGGCGAACGCGGGCGCCCCCCCAAGCTTCGTCTCGATCGGCGGCTCGGGTTGCGATTCCGCCGAGAGAAGATTTCCGGGGCTCGTGCGCTCGTTCATGGCACCGCCCCTCTGCAAGCCTTATGCCTCGCGATTCGGGAACGTCGATTGCCTACAAACGTTCGATTCCTACACTCTCCCCCATGGACGATGCCATGAGAATATTTATAGCTCTCTTGTTTCTCGCAGCAGCCGCGGGTTGCGAGACCGTTGCGACGACACAGCCCGGCGCCGTCGGCGTGGAGCGCCAGCAGAGGATGCTCGTCTCGGCTCAGGAACTCGATCAGGCCGCGGCCCAGGAATATCGAAAGGTCATCGCGCAAGCGCAGCAGAAGGGCGTGCTCGACCGCAATCCGCAGCATGTGGCGCGGGTGCGATCGATCATGTCCCGTCTGATCCCGGCGACTGGCGCGTTCCGGGCGGATGCGCAGCGCTGGTCGTGGGAAGTTCATGTCATCCAGGACAACCAGCTCAACGCGTGGGCCATGCCCGGCGGCAAGATGGTCGTCTACAGCGGCATCATCGAGAAGCTGCGGCTTACGGATGACGAGCTCGCGGCGATCATGGGGCACGAAATCGCCCACTCGTTGCGCGAGCATGCACGCGAGCGCGTCTCGCAGGAGATGGCGACCAGCGTCGGCCTCGGCGTCGCGGGCGCCCTGCTCGGGCTCGGCCAGGTTGGGCAGGAGCTCGCCGGCGCGCTGGCGCAAGTGACGTTCACGCTGCCTCATAATCGGAATCAGGAAATAGAAGCCGACCGTATCGGCGTCGAGCTCGCCGCGCGCGCAGGCTACGACCCGCACGCCGCGATCAGTCTGTGGCAGAAAATGTCGCAGGCGGCCGGCGGAGGCGGACCGCAGTTTCTCTCGACCCATCCCTCACCTGAAAACCGCCTGGCGGACTTGAAGGTGTTCGCGGACCGGGTCACGCCGCTTTACCAGCAGGCGCGTCGCTAGTGCCCGCAACAGTCGCTGATCCGCCGACTACAGAGTCGCTCCAGAAGCTGCGCACCGCGGCAGCCTCGTGCCGCGCGTGCCCGCTCTGGCGCACCGGCACTCAGACCGTTTTTGGAGAAGGCGGCGAGCACGCGGCGCTCATGGTGGTCGGTGAGCAGCCCGGAGACCGCGAAGACATCGAAGGACACCCGTTCGTCGGTCCCGCGGGGCGATTGCTCGACAAAGCGCTCGAGGCGACCGGCGTTTCCCGCGATAACGTCTACGTCACCAACGCCGTCAAGCACTTCAAGTGGGAGCCTCGAGGCAAACGCAGGCTTCACAAGACACCCGCTCAACGCGAGATCGAGGCGTGTCTGCCGTGGCTCGAAGCGGAGGTCACAGCCGTGGAGCCCCGGGTCATTCTTTGTCTCGGCGCAACGGCGGCTCGCGCGGTGATGGGCGGGAAAGTGCGCGTGACCGAAACGCGCGGTCAGCCGCTGCACTCCCCGTTCGGCAAGGACGTCGTGATCACCATCCACCCCGCCTACATTCTTCGTCTGCGCACGGGAATGGAAGAAGCGTTCGCACTCTTCGTGAGCGATGTCGGGCAGGCGGCGGAGCTCGCCGGCTTTAAAAAATAGAATCTCGCGCCACGAGGTGCGGCGCGCAGGATGTCCGTTGCGCGCGCGCCTACCCCGGTTTATCGGTGAGCGCTGTATCGAGATCCATCGTTCGCGCCCGCAATGATGGCCGGCGGCTCGCCGTCCCCAGGGCGACCGGGCTGCGGCGGATCCTGCTGCGGCACGACGGGCTCCATATCCGGCGGCACGCTGGGGTTCGGGACTTCCCGTTCCGGGGCCCTGTCGGGATCCTTCCCGGGATTCGGTGTGTGTGCCTTCACGCGCCCTCCTCTTTCAGCCCGTGCATGAGCCCGACCAGGTCGTTGGCGTGCTCCTCTTCGGTCGCCAGAATCTGCTCCATCAGGCGCCGCGTTGTCGGATCCTTGTCGCCGAGGTACTGCGCGATCTCGCGGTAGCTCTCGATTGCGATGCGTTCCGCGATCAGGTTCTCGCGGATCATGTCTGCCAGGGACCCGCCTTCGACGTATTGCGCGTGCGAGCGCGATGCGAGCCCGTCCGGCGAGAAATCAGGCGAGCCGCCGAGCTGAACGATGCGGCCTGCGATCTGATCGGCGTGCTCCTGCTCCTGCGTGGCATGCTCGAGGAACTCGGCCGCGACCGGCTCCGCGTGTATGCCGTCGGCGACGAAGTAGTGACGCTTGTATCGGAGGTAGCACACGATCTCGGTGGCAAGCGCCTCGTTCAGCAGGCGTATGACTTCCTCTCGATTGGCGTTATAGCTCGGCGTCACCGCACCTGCTTCGATATCCTGCCTGGCGCGCTGCCGGATCGTTTCTACATTGGTCAGGACGCTCGTCGCGGACTGTTGTGGTTGCTTCGTGGATGACTGCATAGGTCCCTCGGTATCTCGTTGTCCTCGGAAGCTTCGGGCTTCAGTGTTTTCTCAGACCCACCAGCAGTGAAACCGCGAAGAGCACCAGAAAGAATATGAAGAGTATCTGCGCGATCTCCGCCACGCCGGCGGCGATTCCACTGAATCCGAAGAGCGCTGCGACGATCGCGATCAGGAAAAAAGTGATGGCCCAGTTCAACACGGAACCTCCTCGCGCGTCGGTACCCACCGAACGCGCGCGGCTCACTCTCGCGCGAGACGCACGAAGCGATGCCGCCCGGTCAAGAACTCGCTGCGGGCGAAAAAGCCCGCAGCGGGGTTCACTGTCGACTTACCTGTTACGGTCAGCCGCACCCTGAATCTTCTCGCCGCCGCGCTCGATGTCCTTACCTGCACCCGCCATCGTGTTGCAGCCGGCAGCAAAAAATGCGACGAGAAGCATAGCCATGAGTGTGCGAAACATGATCTCTCCTTTTTAAAGTTGGGGCGTCAAAGCCCCCTCCCTTAAGCAATGCCTGTTCCTGCACAGAAAAGTTCCTTCTGCACTGAGCCTCGCCCTGTCGGTATGTCCCTTGCAGACATCGCGGCGGGTTCCTGACCCCTGAGGAGAAGCTGATGACGCTCACCACGTTACTTGTCATATTGCTCGTGCTCATTCTGATTGGCGCGCTGCCCGTGTATCCCTACAGCCGCAGCTGGGGCTACTATCCGAGCGGCCTCCTTGCCGTCGTCGTTGCCGTCGTCGCGCTCATGCTATTGCTCTGATCAGCCGATCGGGGACATGGCAACCGCGAGAAAACGCGCGACACGCAAGAAGAGCAGCGCTGAAACGCCGAACGCTTCGAGCACAGGCAAGCGCAAGGCTGCACCGAAAGCAAAAGGCGGCGGCAAGAAACAGGGCCGGTATAAGTAGCGCTGCGCTGGGCTGCGAGCGCACCGCGTCGGTGGCGCATTGGCGATGCATCCTGCTGCGTTTCCAGCCTGAGCTCGCGCAATTTGCAAAGTGGTTCTCTCGTGCACCCCCGGGCGCGTTAGAATCGGCCGCATTTTTCGTCGGGGGAAGCGATGCGCATACTCGTTTGCGGCGGCGCGGGATACATCGGCTCGCACATGGTCGAGCTTCTGCTCGCGCACGGGCACGAGGTGACGGTCTTCGATAATCTCTCCACGGGCTACCGCGACGCGGTGCTCGGCGGGCGCTTCGAGTTCGGTGACCTGGGCGACAGTGCCGCGCTCGATCGCGTGCTCGGCGCACAGACGTTCGACGTCGTCATGCACTTCGCCGCCTTCCTCCGCGTCGAAGAATCCATGGGCCAGCCCGGCAAGTATTTCCGCAACAACTTCTGCAACACCTTGAATTTGCTCGAAGCGATGCTGCGCCATGGGGTGCTGCGCTTCATTTTCTCCTCCACCGCCGCGGTTTACGGCGAGCCCCAATATGTACCGGTCGATGAAAAGCATCCGCGCGCGCCGATCAACCCCTACGGCGAGTCCAAGCGCATGGTCGAAGACGCGCTCTTCTACTACGCGCAGGCGCATGGACTCCAATCGGTGCTGCTGCGCTATTTCAACGCCGCCAGCGCCGACCCGCAGGCGCGCTTAGGTCCGCGCCACAATCCGCTCACGCACTTGATTCCGCTGGTGTTACGCGCCGCCGCCGGGGTGAACCCCAACGTCAAAGTCTTCGGGCGCGACTACCCCACGCCCGACGGCACGGCGGTGCGTGACTACATCCACGTGTGCGATCTGTGTGAGGCGCACCTTCGCGCGATCGAATATCTGATCGGCGGTGGGGAAACCCAGGCGTTCAATCTGGGGGTGGGCCGCGGCTACAGCGTGCAGGAGGTGATCGATGCCGTGCGGCGGGTGACCGGCCGCGAGTTCGACGTGATCACCGAGGGGCGCCGCCCGGGCGATCCGGGCCAGCTCGTGGCCGACCCCTCACTCGCGCGGCGCGTGCTCGGCTGGAGCCCCCGCTACGCGGAGATCGACACGATCGTTGCCCACGGCTGGGCCTGGCAGGCCAAGCAGTCGTAAGCACCTACGCGGTCGTTGTGGTGTGAAGGAAAGGAGGGTTTCGGAGGGAAACGTGGGTTTCCCTCTGAGGTGTTTACCGCGCCGGCCTCGCCGTGCGAGGCGTTACAACCAGCGGCGGTACCACGGGCTTTCGCGCTCCGTCGCGCCGCCCAGCATAAGCCCGGCGACGAGTCCGAGCACCGCGCCGATGCTGGCCGCATAAATCACTGCCTGCAGCGGGCGGTTCTGTATATAACCTTCGGCGCCGTGCAAGACCTGATTCGACCGCTCCTGCAGCGCGTTGTACGCCGATGTCAGGCGAGTTCGGGAAGCTTCCATCGCCTCCTGTATGGAGCCACCGGGATTGCCGATCGCTTTCGCCTGGTCCGCCTGCCCACTCTGCGTCGACTGATCCGGTGAGTAGTTTGTTTCGATTGCCATAGGAGCCTCCGTAAGTTGTTGTGCAGCGGGTTCGCGTGAAGGTTAGCAGCCGGCGTGCCCGTTCCGCAGCACCTGCCAAGCCCCACGCGTTACACTAGGTGACCATCACGATCATCGCCTTACAGCATTCTATTATGGACAATCCGCTTATTACGTTGCACAACCTCGGCCAGCGCATCTGGCTGGACAATCTCTCCCGTACCCTGCTCCGCGAAAGCGGACTGCGGCGCCTCATCACCGAAGACGGCCTGGCTGGCGTCACGTCCAACCCCACGATTTTTTTCAAAGCCATCAGCGAAAGCCCGTATTACCGTGACGAGCTCGCCGCACTCAAAGCTGACCCGAAGTTGACGCCCGAGCGCCGTTACGAGCGGCTCGCGATCGCGGACATCCAGAATGCATGTGATCTGCTGCACCCGTTGTACGTGCGCACGGAAGGCGAGGACGGGTACGTGAGCCTCGAAGTCTCGCCGGCGCTCGCTTACGATGCGGAAGGGACGATCGAAGCGGGCCTGAGGCTCAAAGCCGAAGTGAATCGGGCGAATCTGCTTATCAAAGTGCCTGCCACGAAACAAGGTCTTACCGCGATCGAGAGGCTGATCGGCCAGGGCTGTTCCGTTAACGTGACGCTCATGTTTTCGCTCGATCACGTGCGCGACGTATCGCAGGCGTACATGCGCGGGGTCGAGCGGTGGCTCGCGCGCAGCGGCGCGGATCCACGGCCGCTCAAATCCGTCGCGAGTCTTTTCCTGAGCCGCGTCGACACGCTTGTCGACAAACGGCTCGAAGCGTTGGGCGGCGATGCGCTGCAACTACGCGGACGCGCAGGCGTTTCGCTCGCGAAGCTCGCGTACGAAGAGTACAAGAAAGTCTTTCGCGGGCCGCTCTTCGCACCCCTTGCCGCGAGAGGCGCCCACGGCCAGTACCTGCTCTGGGCCAGCACCGGCACGAAGAACCCCGGCTACAGCGATGTCATGTACGTGGAACCGCTGATCGGGCCCGAGACGATCAACACGCTGCCGGACGGGACGCTGGCGGCATTCCGCGACCATGGCCGCGCCGCGCTCACGCTCGAGCAGGGGCTCGAGGAAGCAAGAGAGGTCTTTGCGAGTCTCGGCCGCCTCGGGATACGGATGGGCGAAGTCGGCGACGAGCTTCAGACCGACGGCGTGAAGCTTTTTCAGAAGTCGTTCGACGACCTGCTCGGCCTGATGGCCTGAAGAAACACTGCACTCGCTAGGCGGCTTCAGCCGCCAGCACGCCCGTACTTTCGAGCTGCATCCAGACGCACGCGCCGCTGCTCGCCTTGTCGATCTCTCTCAAGTGCAGCGCGTGCCATTCGAGCTCCTCGGCTGTCGCCTGAACCACCGTGAGCGCGCTCGTGATGCGCGGCATGTTCACGGCAGCGACGCGGATTTCGACGACATCGTTGTCCATGAGCAGCGTTTCCTGGCCACGCGTCATGGCGAGGTAAACGTCGGCAAGAAGCTGCGCGTCCAGCAACGCGCCATGCAGCGTCCGGGCGGTGCGGTCGATTTCATGACGATCGCAGAGCGCATCGAGCCCGTTACGCTTGCCGGGATAGAGCTCGCGCGCCATCCTGAAGGTGTCGACGACGTTCGCGCAGCAGGTCTGGATCGGTTCCAGATCGAGGAGCTTCAGCTCGTAATCGATGAACGCGATGTCGAACGCGGCGTTGTGGATGACGAGCTCGGCGCCGCGGACAAAATCGAGAAACTCGGCGACGACATCCTTGAACTTCGGCTTATCTTTCAGGAATTCGCGCGTGAGGCCGTGGATCTGCAGCGCGGCCTCTTCGCTGTCGCGCTCGGGATTGACGTAGCGGTGAAAATGGTTGTTCGTGAGGCGCCGGTCGACGATCTCCACACCGGCGATTTCGATGATCTTGTGGCCCAGGGTTGGATCGAGCCCGGTTGTTTCCGTGTCCAGTATTACCTGGCGCATGCGTGCTGCCTCGCTGCGGCTGTTTTTCTGATTGGTGCCATTGTGCCAAGAGCAACGAAAAATTGCACGTGAAGCTCGCGTGTGCTTACGATCTCGCGATCGAAGCCACGCCGAGATTCGCGAGCTCGTCCGCGCGCTCGTTGCCGTGGTGCCCGGCGTGGCCCTTCACCCACAGCCATTCGATCTGGTGGCACGCGGCGAGTCGATCGAGCTCCTGCCACAACTCCGCATTCTTCACTGGCTTCTTGTCCGCTGTGCGCCAACCGTTTTTCTTCCACGAGTGAATCCACTTGCTGATACCGAGCTGCACGTACTGCGAATCGGTGTGCACGCGCACACGGCACGGCTTCTTCAGCGCTTCGAGCGCGCGGATGACCGCCATCAGCTCCATGCGATTGTTGGTGGTCGACGCTTCGCCGCCATATATTTCGCGGCTGCGCTCGCCGCTGCGGAGAAGCGCGCCCCAGCCGCCGACGCCGGGATTTCCTTTGCACGCGCCGTCCGTGTAAACGTCCACCACGTCCGTGGAGGACGGCGGCTGATCACTCGATGTGGAAAGCAATGCGGCCCGGGATTCGAATCACTGCTCACGTACGCGCGCTGCCAGCGCGTCTTCTTTGTCGCCGATTTTCTGGGGCGACGCCGCGAGCTGTTTTACCGGCCCCAGGCGATCGCTCCATTTCGGCATGATAAGCCGTACACCGCGTACGCGCTTGACCGCCTGGAGAAAATAGACGCCGCCCGCGATTGGCCACCACCGGTCTCCCGCGGCTTCCATGAACCGGAACCGCTCGAGCCACTTCTGCTGGCGCGAAGGCGGCGCGTAACACGCCATCTGCCCGCCGATCACTTCGAAACCGAGCAGTGCAAGCCAGTCTTTCACACGCATGAGTGTCATGAAGCGTCCGCGCCACGGAAAGTCGCCGCGACGGTGAAACCGGCGGCGGATGCCCCACAGGCTGAACGGATTGAATCCGGAGATCACGACGTGCGCTTCGGGCATCAACACGCGCGCGACTTCGCGCAGGATCTGGTGGGGGTGCTCGGCGAATTCGAGGACGTGCGGCAGGAGCACGAGGTCGGCGCTGTTCGTGGCGATCGGGAGATCCCTGAAATCCGCGCTGAGGTCTGCATCCCCGTGAGTCGCCACGCGGCAACGCAGCGGAATTCGGCTGGCGCGGAGCAATTCGAGCTCCGGCATGCCGAGCTGAAACGCGTTGTAGCCGAAAACATCGGCCACCGCGCGATCGTAATAGGCTTGCTCGCGCTCGAGGAGATACTGCCCAAGCGGGGTGTCCAGCCACTCGCCGACGCCGTTCGAGTTCGCCACCTGTAACATGTCCGCAGTTTAAAGGCTCGACTCGCCGGGCGCCAACGAACGCCCTCCGACCTGCTACCCGAGTACGTGCATGGTGGGTGTGGTGTGAAGGAAAGGAGGTGCCGGAGGGAAACCTTGGTTTCCCTCCAAGGTGTTTACCGCCGGCCTCGCCGTGCGAGGCTTCGATAGAATGCGATGGGTACGTTCATGGGATATGGCACATGAGTCGGTTCGAGGTGGTTCCGGTACGGGCGTTCAGCGACAACTACGTCTGGACGATCAGAGACGACAGCCAAGCAGTTGTGGTCGACCCAGGCGATGCGGCTCCAGTAATCGATTACCTCGATCGCGAGCGGCTCACGCTCGCTGCGATCCTGAACACGCACCATCACGCAGATCACGTCGGGGGCAATGCGGCGCTCCTCAGGCGCTGGGCGGTGCCGGTCTTCGGTCCGAACGACGCGCGAATACCCGACGTCACGCAGCGGCTTTCCGATGGCGACCGGATAACGCTTCCGCACTTCGGTGTGGAGTTCGAGGTCTTCGACATCCCCGGGCACACCCGCAGCCACATCGCGTTTCACGGCGGCGGAATGCTTTTTTGCGGTGACACGCTTTTCGCGGTCGGGTGCGGCAGGCTCTTCGAAGGGACGCCCGCCCAGATGCATCGGTCCCTCCAGCGGCTTGCCGAGCTGCCCGATTCGACCCGCGTCTACTGCGGACACGAGTACACACTGTCCAATATCCGCTTTGCCAGGGCCGCCGAGCCGAGCAACCAGGCGCTGCTCGAGCTCGAGAAACGCGCCGCTGCGCAGCGCGCTCAGGACCTGCCGACGCTTCCCAGCGATATCGGCCAGGAAAAAGCGACGAATCCGTTCCTCAGGGTCGATGAGCCTCAAGTCGTCGCATCCGCGAGCCGATACGTAGGTAAATCCTTGAGCGACCCCGTGAGTGTGCTCGCCGCGATCCGGGAGTGGAAAAACAACTTCTGAAGCCGCGGCAACCGCCTCAAGGCCGTAGTACCAAAGCTGACCGAGCCGACAACAGCGTGCATTGCAGCATGCTGTTGCCTGATTTTTAAGCAGTTTCTGCCTTGACGCAGGGAAAGCCCCCAGATACCATGCGGCCACTTTTTGTGCGGGGAAGAGAGCCAAGAATGCGCGCGAGAACCGCCCTTCCGCTTGTCCTTCTGTTCGCTTCCGGCTGTGCCCAGCTCCCCGAGGCGTCTCATATGAACATCGCGGCGGAGGAGCACCACCCCCCCGCCCCCATTGCGACCGCCGAAAAGCCGAAAGCAGCGACCCCAGCGGCGCCGGAATCGACCGGTCAGAGCGTTGCCGTCCCGGAGCCCGCCGCTTCCCAACCCGCAGCGACCGCAAGTCATTCCGGCGTGCCGATCCAGCCGCGCACAGGCCGATCGCGGATCGCGGGCAAGCCGCTGCTTCGTCCCGAATCGGCCACCGTGCAACCTGTCGCCGGAACGCCTGAGCCTGGCGTCGCGGGTGAGCCGGAAGCACCTTCGAACAGTCTCTGGCCGCGTATCACGCGAGGCTTCGCCATGGCGCGTTTCGAGAGCGATCTCGTCCGCGAATGGGAAAATTGGTACGCCACCCGTCCCGACTATGTCGCGCGGATGATCGAGCGCAGCAGCCACTTCCTCTTCCACATCGTGGAACAGGTCGAAAAGCGCGGCATGCCGATGGAAATCGCTCTGCTGCCGATGATCGAGAGCGCGTACAACCCGGTCGCGTATTCGCGGGCGCATGCGTCGGGTATCTGGCAGTTCATCCCGTCAACCGGGAAGAACTTCGGTCTGCGCCAGAACTGGTGGTACGACGGTCGCCGCGACGTGATCGCCGCGACGGACGCCGCGCTCGATTATCTGGAGAAGCTGTACCGAATGTTCGGTGACTGGCAACTCGCGCTTGCGTCGTACAACTGGGGTGAAGGCGCCGTGAGCCGCGCGATGGAGCGCAATCGCGCCAAGGGCCTGCCGACCGATTACGAGAATCTCACTGTGCCGGCGGAAACGCGCGGATATATTCCGAAACTCGTTGCGGTCAAGAACATCGTCCTGAATCCCGCGCGCTACGGGCTGCAGATCGCGGATATCCCGAACGAGGCTTACTTCGAAACGGTGAAGTTGAAGCGCCATATCGACGTGAAGCTCGCGGCAAAGTTCGCCGAAATGCCGCTCGATGAATTCAAGTTTCTGAATCCCGGCCACAGCAAACCCGTGATTCGCGCAGGCGAGTCCGAGCGCATCGTGCTGCCGAAGCACAGGGTGGAGACGTTCCTCGCGAACGTTCAGCAGCACGACAAACCGCTCGTCAGCTGGGAAGCGGTGACGCTGCGACGGGGCGAGAAAGCCGAGCGCCTTGCCGCACAGCGCGGTATGACGCTCGCCGAGCTGAAGCAGGTAAACGGATTACAGAGCCAGAAGAAGCTCGTCGTAGGTCAACCGCTGCTCGTGCCGCTCAAGGAGCCCGTCTCAGAACCGCAGCTTCCGGACCTTCCTGCCGCACCGGTCCCGCTGCAGAAAGCCGTGCAGGCCGCGAAGGCGGCGGCTCCCGCGAAGACGGTGCAGGCAAAGAACGCGGGTGGCAAGCCCGGCGTTCAGAAGGCTGCGCAGAAAGGCGCCGTCCATAAGCGTGCCACGCAGAAGGCAGCAGTCGAGAAAGGCCGCAAGGCGCCGGCGCAGCAGCTCCGGGCCGAAAACGGCAAACGCGTCAAAGTCGTCGCGGCAAAAGGGGCCCCGGCCAAGAAATCCGACCCAGCGCAACCGCGCGAAAAAGTCGCCGTCAAATAACGCGGTCGTTGCCCCCGTCGACCGGTACTTGCGCGCCGGTCGTTTTCGCGAACACGGGCCCGCACATCTCGGCTGCCATTTCCGCGACGTCGGCGCTGCGCACTTCCGTCCTCAGCACGTTCGACTTCCTGTACTCATCTACCGTCATGTGATAGTGCTGCGCTCGCGCAATCAGCACGTCTTCGGTCCACAGTCCCGTGTCGAACACCGCGTTGGGGTGGATCACGTTCACACGGATCCCATCGGTGCCCCACTCCAGCGCTGCGACTCGGGCAAGCTGCGTCAGCGCGGCTTTGGAAGCTGAATAAGCCGCAGCGCCCGGACCCGGCGCGGGCACGTTCTTGGAAGCGACCACCACGACGCGACCTCCCGCGGGCGCGAGCTTGAGCAGTGGCTGGCACTCGCGCATGAGCGTCAGGTTCGCGTCCAGGTTGACGCTATGGACACGGCGCCAGTCATCATCGCTCAGCGCTTCGATACGCTGTCCGCCGGGGAAGATGCCGGCGTTCAAAACCAGCATGTCGATCCCGCCGAAAGCTTGCACCCCCCGCTCGAGCGCGTCCACGACCGCTTCGGCCGACGCAATGTCGCAAGTAACGCCCAGGAAGTCCGCGCTGCGGGCGTTGTCGCGCTCAATTGCAGGATTCACGTCGAGACCCACCACAGCCGCGCCCCGCTTGCGGAACGCCGCTACGCATGCCTGCCCGATGCCCGAAGCAGCACCGGTAACCAGCACAACCTCGCCGCTGAACACCGGCGGCTTACCGGCTTTTCTGAGCTTCGCCTGCTCGAGGTCCCAGTATTCGACGTCGAAGATGTCTTTTTCGGGCAAGGCCTGGTACCCGCCAAGCGCTGTCGCGCGCTCGATCACCGTAATCGTGTGCGTATAGAGGTCATGCACGATGCGCGCGTCCTTCGCGGTGCGGCCGATCGTGACCAGCCCGAATTTCGCGTCGAGCCCCACGCGCGGTGCCGGATCGAGCATCGTTTTCCGCTCCCTGGCGCGCGAGGCATTCCGCTCGAAATAGCTGCGATAGCTTTCGGCATAAGCGCGCACATCCCTGCCGAGCAGCGGCACGCGTTTCGTGCGAATCACGTGGTCCGGAGTTGCCGGGCCTTGCAATGCGAGCTTCGCGACATCCGAACGCCCGGCGAACGCGCGGTACGGCGCGTCCGCATGCGTCGACATGATGAGCGGCATCCCGGCAACCGCGGAAATCTCGGCCCGCAGTTGCGCAAGCTCGCGCCTCGCGTGAAGCGTTTCTCGAGCGCCGTCGGCTGCTGCAGTTGCCGGGTGCTGCTCTTCGCCGGCCGGGCGAGCCCACGCTCGATGCGCCTTCAGAAATTCTTCAGCGCGGGCGACGAGCGCGATCATGCGCTCGTACGACTCTTTTGCCGTCGCGCCGAAAGAGAATACGCCGTGATTCATGAGCACCATGCCGATCGTGCCGGCGTGTGCTTCGGCCGCGAACTTGCGAGCGCAAAGCCGCGCGAGATCGAACCCCGGCATGACGTACGGAATGACCACGACGTCGCGGCCATAGATTTCCTGCACGTACCGTTCGCCATTCGCGGTGTTGGTGATCGCCAGCACGGCATCCGCGTGCGTATGGTCGACGTACTTGAAAGGGAGGATCGCGTGAAGGATCGTCTCGACCGAGGGGGCGGGAGCGCCGGTCCGAATCACCTGTGCGCCGAGCTCGTTCATCATTTGCGGATCGGAGAGCGCCTCGAGTTGCGCGAGCGCCCGCAGGGGCTCCAGCCGCACCGGCGCGAACCCCGGCTCCTCGATCGTCTCGAGATCCCAGCCGCTGCCTTTCACGTAAAGGACGTCGAGCTCTTCGCCCGTGACCAGGCGCTCCTTCACCTTGACGGACGTGTTACCGCCGCCATGCAGGACAAGCGTATGGTCCCGTCCGAGAAGCCGCGACGTGTAGACGCGCAGCGCGAGATCGGATTCGCACGCGGCCGCTTCGGCGTCGTTCCAGAGTGATTTCATCGAGGTTCCGAAGCTCCACATAAGTTCGAGCGAGGCGCACGAAAAGATCCTGCCCGCGGTGGCGTCGATTATACTTTCGCGGCTGTTGAAAACGTCCGCTCCACGCTCAATGCCTTCATGAAAAAAACCGTTCGGCGCACCGCGTACCTGACGTGTTTCGTGATCGGCATGGCCGCGTGTTCTGCCACGGCGGCGGCAGTTGCGCCGAAAACGTTGCGCGTCACGTTTCAGGCAGCCGAGAGCGGTTTCGATCCGGTCAAGGTGGCTGATTACTACTCCGGCACCGTGATCGAAGCGATGTTCGAGCCGCTGCTCACCTACGATTACCTCGCGCGGCCCGCGAAGCTCGTGCCGAATGTCGCGGCAGGGCTGCCTGCGGTCTCCGACGGCGGCAGAACCTATACCGTTGCGCTCAGGCGCGGCATTTATTTCAGCGACGATGCCGTCTTCAAGGGAAAGCCGCGCGAATTGACGGCGGCCGATTACGCGTATTCGATCAAGCGCTTCCTCGATCCGAAGAACCGCTCTCCATACGCGTTTCTCTTCGAAGGCAAGATCGAAGGCCTCGACGACCTCGCTTTACGCGCGAAAACGACGAACCGCTTCGACTACGATGCAGCGATCCCCGGCCTCGAAACGCCGGACCGCTACACGCTGCGTATCCGGCTGAAGGAGGCCGATCACAACTTCGCCCATCTTCTCGCCTTCCACCTCACCGGCGCGGTCGCGCGAGAAGTGATTGAAGCCTACGGCGAAAATGTCAGCTCTCATCCCGTCGGCACGGGGCCGTTCGTGCTGAAGGACTACACGCGATCTTCGAAGATCGTACTCGAAGCCAATCCGCGCTATCGGGGCAAGATATGGGATTTCGTGCCGACGGACGATCCGCTCGACCGGGAAATCGCCGCGCGCATGCGTGGAAAACGCCTGCCGCAGATCGAACGCGTCGAGGTGAGCATCATGGAAGAGACTCAGAGCCGCTGGCTTGCATTCATCGGCGGCCAAACGGACATGGAATACCAGCTCGCGGAAGTCGCGACGGTTGTTCTCACGCCGGACGGCAAGCTCAAAGAGGATTTCGCGAGACGCGGGATTCGGCTTCAGCGCAGCGTCGATCCGGAAATCACCTACACGTATTTCAACATGCAGGAGAAACTGGGCGATCAGCCGAATCCGCTCGCCGGTTTCACCAATGAAAAGATCGCGCTTCGGCGCGCGATCGCAATGGCTTACAACGTCGATGACCAGATTCGAATCATTCGCAAAGGCCAGGCTGTACGTGCCCACTACCCGATCCCGGCCGGTGTTGCCGGCCACGATCCGAATTACCGGAACGGCATTGCGTACGCGCCGCAGGTTGCGAATGCGCTTCTCGATCGGTTCGGTTACAGGAAAGGACCCGACGGCTACCGTACGCTGCCTGATGGCAAGCCTCTGGTGATCCGCTATTCGTCGACACCGTCCGAGCGCGACCGCCAGTTCGACGAGCTCATGAAGCGCTCGCTCGATTCGATCGGCATCCGCCTGGAGATCCACAAAGATCGTTTCCCGGAGCTGCTTAAGCTCGAGAATCAATGCCGCATCATGATGAGAGGCTCCGCGTGGATCGCCGATTACCCGGACGGCGACAACTTCATGCAGCTGCTTTACGGCCCGAACAGCGGCCAGAGCAACAACGCATGCTATCGCTCGCCGGAGTTCGATCGACGCTATGAGCAGGCGCGGCGACTCGCCGACGGACCGGAACGTAACAAGTTGTACAAGGAGATGACGCGACTCATGGAGGTGCACACCGTGTGGATCATGGGCGACAGCCGCTATCGGAACATGCTGCTTCAGCCTCACGTCGTCGGATTCAAGAAGCATCCGGTATTCAGCGCGGAGTGGTTGTACCTCGATCTCGACGTGAATCGCCCGAAATAGCGTGACAACGTACATCTTGCGGCGGCTGTGGCAGTTCATTCCGACGCTGCTCGGGGTCGTGCTGCTCGTGTTCTTCCTCTTCAACTGGGTGGGCGGCGATCCGGCCTACATGCTTGCCGGCAAGATCGCGAATCCCGAGCACATCGAGAACATCCGGCGCCAGATCGGGGTCGACCAGCCGTACTACATTCAGCTCTGGATATTCGTGAAGCAGATCGCGACGGGCGACTTCGGCGCGAGCTGGGCGACGAACGAAAAGATTTCAGCCATCTTCGCAACACGCCTCGGGCCGTCGGTAACCGTGCTGCTGCCGATGCTCGTGATCAGTACGTTGATCGCAATGGCTGCCGCGATGCTGGTCGCCTACCGCCGCGGCACGCTGACGGACCGGGCGGTCATGGTGGGCTGTACCGTAGGCCAGTCGATCAGCATCCTCGTCTACATCATCGTGCTCCAGTACGTGCTCGGCTATCAGCTCGGCTGGTTTCCGGTGCAGGGCTGGGGTCGCGATCTCACGGAAAACCTGCTGCGCTATGCCGCACTGCCGATCATTGTGGGTGTCGTCGTCTCTCTCGCGCCCGACATCCGCCTGTATCGCAGCTTCTTTCTCGACGAGATCAACCAGGATTACGTCCGCACCGCGCGCGCCAAAGGCCTCGACGAAACGCGCGTGCTCGGCGTGCACGTGCTCCGCAATGCCGCGATCCCGATCGTCACGAACGTGCTGATCCAGCTGCCGGCGCTTCTCGCCGGTGCGTTTCTGATCGAGCGCTTTTTCTCGATCCCCGGTATCGGCCGCGAAGTGATCCTCGCGGTCGAGCGCAGCGACTTTCCCGTGATCAAGGCGGTGACGGTGTACGTTGCCATCGCGACCATGGTTGCGAACCTCGCCGCGGATCTCCTGTACAAAGCGCTCGATCCGCGCGTGCAGCTCAAATGATCGCAACGGTCGTGTCGCCTGCCGCTCGCGCCGAATCGCCGGGCCTGTGGACGCTCGCGTGGCGTCGCTTCCGGCGTGATCGGCTCGGAGTCTTCTCCCTCGTCGTCGTAACGCTCTTTCTCGTTCTGGCGCTCGCTTCCGCAAGCGGCCTCGTCGCAAGCGACTGGGCGCGCGAATTGGGCGTGAGTTATGCGCCGCCGTCGTTCGTCGGTCCGGATGCGGCCGTCCTGCAGCCATCGGGCAGCCCGACTCCAGGCACGGGTGACGCTGCGGCGACGGAGGTTGCGGCGATCGTCGATCCGCTGGAAGCCGATCTCGCAGAGATCAGGAAACAGCTTGCCGGTGAGTCGGAGAGCTCCACGAGGGCGGCGACGCTGCCGTTCGGCGGTGACAAATGGGGCCGCGACGTGCTGCAAAAGGTGGTGAAGGGCACCGAAACGTCTCTCCTCGTCGGGCTTGCCGCAGCCTTGCTCGCAACCGTACTCGGCACGCTGTTCGGCGCGCAGGCAGGCTATCTGGGCGGCCGTGTCGACGATTTTTTCAACTGGCTATACAGCGTCTTCACATCGATCCCGTATCTCCTGCTGATACTTGCGATCGCAGCCGTGCTCGATCAGAAAGGCACGACCACAGTGGTGCTGATCCTGGGGCTCACTGGATGGACCGGCATCTTCAGACTCGTTCGCGCCGAGTACATGAAGCACAAGGTGCGCGAATACGTGCAGGCCGCAAACGCGCTCGGCGCTTCGGACGTACGCCGCATGTTCGTGCACATCCTGCCGAACGTAAGCCATGTCGTGCTCGTACAGATGTCGCTGCACGTGGTGCTGTTCATCAAGTCGGAGGTGATATTGAGCTTTCTCGGCTTCGGGGTCGGCGTGGATACCGTCTCGTGGGGCAGCATGCTGAACGAAGCGCAGAGCGAGCTCCTCATCGGTAAATGGTGGCAGCTCGCAGCAGCAACGGCGGCAATGGCGATGCTCATCACCGCGTTCAGCCTCTACACCGACGCCGTGCGCGACGCGCTGGACCCGCGCCTGAAGTAGCGATGACTGCAACCGACGACCGCTCCGACGTTCTCCTCGAGGTGCGCGATCTCACGGTCGAATTTCGCATCGATGCAGTCGAGAGCCTTTGCGCAGTCCAGGGCGTGAGCTTCGATATCACCGCAAACAGCACGGTTGCACTGGTAGGCGAATCCGGAAGCGGCAAGTCGGTCACTGCACTCGCAGTGATGGGTCTGCTGCCGCAGGAAAATGCGCGCGTTCGCGCTGGAGCCGTGCGCTTTCGAGGGCGGGATCTCCTCAGCGTCCCCGTGCGCGAGATGCGCCGCCTTCGCGGGCGCGAGCTCGCGATGATCTTCCAGGAGCCGATGAGCTCGCTCAACCCTGTTTTCACGGTCGGGTTTCAGATCGAAGAGGTCCTCACACGCCACCGTGGTATTTCACGGCGCCACGCTCGACGACGCGCCATCGAGCTGCTGGACGAAGTCGGCATTCCCGAGCCGCACGCGCGCGTGCATGCCTATCCCTTTCAGCTTTCCGGCGGCCAGCAGCAGCGCGCCATGATCGCAATGGCGATCGCTTGCGCACCTCGCCTCCTCATCGCGGACGAACCCACGACTGCGCTCGACGTGACGGTGCAGAAGCAGATACTGGAGCTCCTTGCCAGGCTCCAGAAGCAGCATGCGATGTCGGTGCTCTTTATCACGCATGACCTCGCGATCGTGCGCGATATCGCCGACGAAGTCATTGTGATGCGCAACGGGATCGTCAGAGAGCGCGGCAGCGTCGGGCAGATCTTCGAAGCCCCTGCGGACCCGTATACACGCGCGCTCATCGCATGCCGGCCACAGCTCGCGCGACGGCCCGCCCGCCTGCCAGTGATCGAAGACTTCATGGAGCGCGCAGCCGCTCCGTCGGTCGAAGCCGCGGAGCGTCCCCGCGGACTCACCGGCAACGAGCCCATCGTGCTCGAAGCGCGAGGCCTCACGAAGACCTTCTATTTGAGCGAAGGAATCTTCCGCAAGCGCGCCATACCTGCCGTCCGGAACGCATCCTTCAGACTCGCCAAAGGAAAGACGCTGGGCGTCGTCGGCGAGTCGGGGTCGGGCAAAACCACTTTAGCTCTGATGCTGGTGCGGCTTCAGGAGCCCACCGGCGGTGAAGTGCTCTTCGAGGGCAGAAACATGCTGTCGACGCGCTCGACGCCCACGCTCGAATACAAGCGCCGGATACAGATCGTGTTTCAGAACCCTTATGCGTCGCTCAACCCGAGGTTCACTGCAGGGCAGATCCTGCTCGAGCCCATGCAGATCCATGGTATCGGTGCAAATGACGACGAACGGCGTGACCTCGCATATGCGATGTTCCAGAAAGTCGGCCTGCCTCCCGAGTCGTTCTTCAAGTATCCTCACGAGTTCTCGGGCGGTCAGCGCCAACGCATCGCGATTGCCCGCTGCCTCACGATGCGACCGGATATCCTGATCTGTGACGAGGCTGTATCCGCGCTGGACGTTTCGATCCAGGCGCAACTGCTCAACCTGCTGCAGGACCTCCAGGACGAATACGGCATGAGCTATATCTTCATCTCGCACGATCTCGCGGTCGTGAAATACATGGCCGATCAGGTAATCGTGATGAACGGTGGAGAAATCGTGGAAAGCGCCGGATCGGACGAGATCTACGCAGCGCCCCGTCATCCCTACACGCAAATGTTGCTCGCGTCCATGCCGCGCAGCCTCACCGAACCGGGGCCTCACAACGCATGACCCGCGAACTGCTCGTGCAGCGCTCACTCTGCGCGTTGCTGTTCGCCTTTGCGACGCTAGGTGCCTCGAATACATTCGCGGCGCACGCCTATGGCCAGTTCGGTGATATCAAGTATCCACCCGGCTTCAGCCATTTCGAGTGGGTGAATCCCAACGCGCCCAAGGGCGGTGACATCGAGTTCGTCCCGCCGCTTCGAATCACGAATTTCGACAAGTACAACCCGTTCACGCTGAAAGGGACCGCAGCGCCTTCGCTGGGACTCGTTTTCGAGACGCTTCTTACGGGCACATACGATGAGCCGACGACATCCTACGGGTTACTCGCTGAAGACATCGAGGTGCCGCCAAACAGGCTATCCGCGACTTTTCGCTTGAACCCTGCCGCCCGTTTTCACAACGGCAAGCCCGTCACCGCGGCCGACGTCAAGCACAGCTTCGACACGCTGATGAGCAAACAGGCGGCACCGCAATATCGCGTGCTCTTCGGCGACGTCAAACAGGCGGTAGTGACCGGGCCGCTCACCGTACGCTTCGATTTCGCGGTAGCGAGCGCAGAGCTTCCCCTGCTCGTGGGCGGGCTTCCGGTCTTCAGCCGCGACTGGGGTGCCGGCAAGCCTTTCGATCAGGTCATTACCGATACGCCGATTGGAAGCGGCCCGTACAGGATCGGACGCGTGAACTTCGGGCGCGACATCACCTATCAGCGAGACCCGAATTACTGGGCGCGCGATCTCAACGTGCGACGCGGGATGTACAACTTCGATCGTGTCACCCTGAAAATCTACAAGGACAACACGGCGCAGACCGAAGGCTTCAAGGCCGGCGAGTTCGATTACATCCAGGTCTTCTCGGCCAAGGACTGGGCGCGCTCGTACATCGGCAAGAAGTTCACGTCCGGCGAGCTCATCAAAGTCGAGCTTCCTTCCAGGAATGCCGGCGACTTCCAGGGTTTTCTCATCAATAGCCGCCGCGAGAAGTTCAAGGATCCACGGGTACGCGAGGCGCTCACGTACGCGTTCGACTTCGAATGGATCAACCGCATGCTCAATTACAACGCGCACAAGCGCGTCCGCGGCTGGTTCAACGACAGCGATTTCGAAGCGAAAGGCCTGCCCGGGCCGGACGAGCTCGCGCTGCTGGAGCCACTGCGCGACAAGCTGCCGGCGAACGTGTTTACGGAAGAGGTCCCCATTCCGCCGTCGACCAATGCTCCGAACAGCCTGCGCGGCAACCTGCGCAAAGCGCGAGAGCTGCTCGCCCAGGCGGGCTGGACGTATCGCGACGGCGCGCTGCGTAACGGAAGGGGCGAGCCTTTTACGATCGAGTACCTGGTGAGCGACGCCCGCGCGGAAATCGTCGCGACCCCTTACTTCCAGGCGCTCGCGAAACTCGGCATCAACGCATACACGCGCCGCGCCGATTTCGCATTGTTGCGCAAGCGTCTGGATGTCTTCGACTACGATTTTTTCACGGTGCGCATTCCGGGGAGCGAATCGCCCGGAAGCGAGCTGATCGATCGCTTCGGGTCCGCGTCGGCGGATACGGAAGGGTCCAGCAACCTGCTCGGCCTGCGCGATCCCGCGGTGGACGTTCTGATGCGGCATGTCGTCGAAGCCACGACACGGCCGCAACTCGTCGCGAGCCTGCGCGCGCTCGATCGCGTCTTGCGGCACGGCCACTACGTCGTGCCCCAGTATTACTCGAACACGTTCCGTGTCGCCTATCGCGCGGGGAAGTTCGAGCAGCCGGCGGTTGCGCCGCTCTATTACCGGCCTGAAGACTGGGTAGTCTCCACGTGGTGGCGGAAGAAATAATTGTGATAGTACCTGGCGCCGCAAGGCGCATAGAGGGTGGGGTTGCGCCCGAAGGAGCGGAGTAGATCTTCATGTGGTCCTATATCCTCAAGCGCCTGCTGCTCATGATCCCCACGCTCCTGGGGATCCTCGTCATCACGTTCGTGATCATTCAGTTCGTGCCGGGCGGCCCCGTGGAGCAGATGGTCGCTCAACTCCGGGGGCAGGATGCCGGGACTGAAGGACCGGCGACCACGGGCGGCTACCGCGGTCGCCAGGGTGTGGACGCGAAGCGCGTCGAGGAGATCAGGAAGCTGTACGGCTTCGACAAGCCCGCGCACGAACGTTTCGTGCACATGCTCGGGCAGTACGCGCGGTTCGATCTCGGCAAAAGCTTCTTCCACAACAAGGACGTGTGGCAGTTGATACTCGAGAAGCTGCCGGTATCGATCAGCCTCGGGCTTTGGACGTTTCTGCTGGTCTACCTGATCTCGATTCCGCTAGGTATCGCGAAAGCCGTGCGCGCGGGCACCCGCTTCGACACCGTCACGACTTTCATCGTATTGCTGGGCTATGCGATCCCGAGTTTCGTGATGGGCGTCGCGTTGCTCGTGCTGTTTGCGGGCGGCTCGTTCGTCCAGTGGTTCCCTCTTCGCGGCCTCACATCTCTCAACTGGCACGAGTTGAGCCTCGTGGGGAAGATCACCGACTATCTCTGGCACATCGCGCTACCCGTAGCATCGATGGTGCTCGGCGGGTTCGCGGTGATCACGATACTCACGAAGAACTCGGTGCTGGAAGAAATCCGCAAGCACTATGTGCTCACGGCACGTGCGAAAGGCGTCAACGAGCGCAAGGTTTTGTGGAAGCACGTTTTCCGTAACGCGATGATCCCGATCATGACGGGTTTCCCGGCCGCGTTCGTGGGTGCGTTCTTCAGCGGCTCGATACTCATAGAGACGCTGTTCTCACTGGACGGCCTCGGCTTGCTGTCGTACGAATCCGTGATACGCCGGGATTACCCCGTCGTTCTCGGGAGTCTTTTTCTTTTCACCATCATCGGGCTGCTCACCACGCTCATCCGTGATCTGAGCTATGTCTGGGTCGATCCGCGGGTGAAATACTTTGGCTGACACGATCACGCCCTCGGCTGTGCTCCCCGCGGAGACTCACGCGCCCGCACCGCTCGTGCCGGCGCAAAGCCCGGGGCGCCGTGCCTGGCGTCGGTTTCGCAGTAACCGCCTCGGCTACGTGAGCCTCATCGTGTTTGCGGCGCTCTTCGGAATAAGCCTGCTCGCGGAAGTGCTCTCGAATGACAAGCCGCTCGTCGTGCGCTACGGGGGCGCGTGGTATTTCCCGTTCGTGCAGACACTGCCGGATACGACCTTCGGCGGAGACTTTCCGGCACCGACGGATTTCCACGACCCGTTCATCCGGGACAATCTTGCGAAAGGCGACAATTTCGCGGTGTTTCCGCCGAATCCATACCATCACAGCTCGATCAATTACTTCGCCAGGCAGCCGAATCCCGCACCACCCAGCCGCGAGAACGTCCTCGGCACCGACGATCGTGGCCGTGACATCCTCGCGCGCCTTCTCTATGGGTTCCGCGTCTCGGTCGTGTTCGCGCTGCTGGTCGCGGCGACATGCACGATCTTCGGCGTGCTCTACGGCGCGATACAAGGCTACTTCGCGGGCTGGACCGATATCGCGATGGAGCGCTTCAACGAGATCTGGAGCTCCATGCCGACGCTGTACATGCTGATCATCCTTTCATCGCTTTTCCAGCCGAGCTTCTGGCTGCTCGTCCTTCTGCTGTCGCTTTTCGGCTGGCTCGGCATCGCGGCTTACGTTCGCGCCGAATTCCTGAAGAATCGCACGCTCGACTACGTGCGTGCCGCCCGGGCACTTGGTCAAACCAACCGGAAGATCATGATGCGGCACATCCTGCCGAACAGCATCACGCCGGTCGTCACGCTCATTCCCTTCGAGCTTGCGGCGGCGATCGGTGCTCTCACCAGCCTCGATTTTTTGGGGCTCGGCGTGCCCCCGACGACGCCCAGCCTTGGCGAGCTGCTGAGCCAGGGCAAGGAAAACTTGTATGCGTGGTGGATCTCGCTCTCCACGTTTTCCGTGCTCATGCTGACTCTCCTGCTTCTCATCCTCATCGGGGACGCGCTGCGCGACGCGCTGGACCCGCGCAAAGTGCTGAAAGACGATCAGCCATGAGGGTCGAAGTACGCGAGCTCAGCATCGAGTTCGGCCGCCGTAGAGTGGTCGATCGCGTGTCGTTTTCGATTGACGCCGGCGAGCGCCTCGCGCTCGTGGGCGAGTCCGGTTCCGGGAAAACGGTGACTGCGCTCTCGCTCCTGCGGCTCGTGGAGGCCGCGCGGCTCTCCGGCGAGATCCTGTTCGAGGGCCGCAGCGTGCCGGCGTTCTCCCCCGCCGAGCTCGAGCAGCTTCGCGGGCGCGACATCGCGGTGATCTTCCAGGAGCCCATGACCGCGCTCAATCCGGTGTTCACGGTGGGCGATCAGATCGCCGAATCGCTGCAGCTGCATGAAGGATTGAGCCGCGAGCAGGCATGGCTCGGGGCGATCGAGGCGATGCGCCGCGTGGGTATCGAAGCGCCCGAAGCGCGCGCGCGCAGCTACCCGCACCAGCTTTCGGGTGGTCAGCGGCAGCGGGCGATGATCGCGATGGCCCTGGCGTGCAATCCCAAGCTTCTCATCGCCGACGAACCGACCACCGCGCTCGACGCGACCATACGCCTGCAGATACTCGAGCTGCTCGAACGCCTGCGTGCGGAACGCGGCATGAGCCTGCTGCTCATTACTCACGATCTCAACCTCGTGCGGCGTTTCGCGGACCGCGTGGCCGTGATGGAACGCGGCGTAATCGTCGAGCAGGGGCTCACGGCCGAAGTCATGCAGCGGCCTCGACATGCGTACACCCAGAAGCTCATCAACAGTCGTCCCGTGCGGGACGTGCCGCCACCGGGCGATGGACGTCTTGTCGAAGCGCGCGGGGTGCATGTCGACTATCCGACCCGCCTTCCCGGTATCAAAGGCTGGTTCAAAAGTGGACGGTTTACCGCCGTCACGCGGGCCGATTTCGAGCTCGCGCCCGGAGAGACACTCGGCATCATCGGCGAATCCGGCTCCGGGAAGACGACGCTCGCGCTGGCATTGCTCAACCTCGTTCATGCGGAGGGAGACATCCGCATCTCCGGTGCGTCGTGGACGGAGTCCGACGGCGTGCGCAACCGCCGCCTTCGCCGCGACATCCAGGTCGTCTTTCAGGACCCGCTCTCGTCGCTGTCGCCGCGCCAGACGATCGAGGCTATCGTCGGAGAAGGCCTGGAAATTCACGAGCCGCAGCTCTCGCTGGCCGAGCGCCGCCAGCGCGTCATCGACGCACTCCTCGACGTGCATCTCGTGGAGGACGGGCGTCCCGAGCCGCTTCTGCACCGCTACCCGCACGAGTTCTCCGGCGGTCAGCGGCAGCGCATCGCGATCGCCCGCGCGCTGATCGTGAAGCCCAAGATCGTGGTGCTCGACGAGCCGACGAGCGCGCTCGACGTAACCATTCAGAAGCAGATCCTTCAGCTGCTGGTGGAGCTGCAGCGCAAGTACAGGCTGAGCTACGTGCTCGTCACGCACGACATCGACGTCGTACGCGCCATGGCCCATCGCGTGATGGTCATGAAAGACAGCGAGATCGTCGAAACCGGCGCGATCGAACACGTCCTGGAAGGCGCCAAGTCGGATTACACGCGAAAGCTCATCGCAGCCGGTTACGCGTGAGCGTCGGGGCACGATTCCCTTACTGGCTATAATCGAACACGGCAGGGATTGGGAGAGATTTCGAAGATGGGCTTCCTGCAGGACAAGAAGATCCTCATTACCGGGCTGCTATCGAACCGCTCGATAGCCTACGGCATCGCGAATGCCATGAAGCGTGAAGGGGCAGCGCTCGCGTTCACGTACCAGAATGCCGACATCAAGGACCGCGTGACGCAGCTTGCGGCCGAATTCGATTCTCCGCCCCTATTACCGTGCGACGTCTCCGAGGACCGCGACATCGAAAATCTCTTCGGCGCGCTCCGCGAGCAGTGGGACGGGCTGGACGGTATCGTGCATTCCATCGCCTTCGCGCCGCGCGAGTCGCTGAAAGGCGGCCTTCTGGAGGGCCTCACCCGCGAAGCGTTTCGCGTGGCGCACGACGTGAGCGCGTACAGTTTCGCTGCGCTCGCGAAAGCCGGGCTGTCGATGATGGAGGGCCGCAATGCTGCGCTCCTGACGCTCACCTATCTCGGCGCGCAGCGATCAGTTCCGAACTACAACGTGATGGGACTCGCCAAAGCGAGCCTCGAGGCCGGGGTGCGCTATCTGGCGCAGGACCTCGGGCCGAAAGGCATACGCGTGAACGGCATCTCCGCGGGTCCGATCAAGACGCTCGCCGCCACGGGCATCGGCGGTTTCGGCAAGATCCTGAAGGCGGTGGAAGAGAACGCGCCACTCCGGCGTAACGTGACGATCAACGATGTGGGGAACGTGGCAGCGTTTCTCATGAGCGATCTCGCGGCCGGCATCACCGGTGAGATCACCTACGTGGACGCGGGATTCAATACCACGATCGGAACCTGACAACCGTTACCATTCCCTCGTCACTGCTTCCTTTCGATCGCTTCCTTGTTGATCCTGACTTTCGTTTTGTTCTTCAGGCTCTCGAGGTAGGCCGTGAAGTGCTCTTCGCCCTGCAATTGCGCGAGCGCTTCGGAGAGGGAGTTCTGCTGCGCTCGGTCCAGCTTCTCGGGTTCGACCACACGTGAAATCCTGAGCAGCACGTAGCCGCCGCCCGGCGCCTCGACACCGCTGTAAGCCGGCACCTTGGCGGCGTCCGTCTTGAAGACTTCCTTCACCAACGGCTCTGCGAAGCCTTTCGTGTCTCCACGGCTCACGAGCTGCGGTGCGCTCCACTGCACCTGCGCGTCCTTGCCCTGCCGGAGCTGCTCGAGCTGCTGGCGGCCTTCCTGCGCGGCGAGCTGGCCCGCGCGCGTCTCGACGAGCTTTTTATCGATCGCGGCTTTCACCTGCTCGAACGGCCGCACGGAAGACGGCTTGTGCTCCACCACGCGCGCGACGATGATCGCACCCGGCGCCACTTCGACCGCCTCGGTATTGCGTTTGTTGTTCAGCACGTCATCCGAGAATATCGCCTGCAGAAGCTTCGGGTTGTTGAGCCGCGCGTCCTGCGCGCCGGAGCGGCTGATCCAGCCGCTGCGCTGCGGAGTCTGTTTGAGCAGCTCGCCAGCGGGCTTCAGCGTGTCGGACTGCTCGAAAGCAACCGTATTGAGCTTCTCCGCCGTCTCGGCGTATATGCGCGCGACGCGCTGCTTCTTCATCTCCTTCTCGATCTCGGGACGCGCTTCGTTGAAGCCGCGTATCTGGGCAGGATTCACGGCCGTGACACGAATGATGTGGTAGCCGTACTCGGTCGCCACCGGCGCTGAAATCTCGCCCGGCTTCATCGAGAACACCGCGTCGTCGAACGCTTTCACCATCGAGCCGCGGGTGAACGTGCCGAGATCACCGCCTTTGGCCGCGGAGCCCGGATCCTGCGAGTGTTTCCTGGCGAGCTCGGCGAACCGGGACGGATCTTTCTTCAGCTCGTTCGAGATCTGCTCGGCGAGGGCGCGTGCCTTGGCGTTGTCGCCACCCGATTTGTCGGCGGTAATGAGAATATGGCTCGCCTGCCGCGATTCACCAGTGCCGAACTGCCGCTGGTTCTGCTCGTAATATTTCTTTACCTCCGCCGCGTCCACCTGCACGCTGTCGAGCAGCGACTCGGCGGACAACGTGACGTATTCGACCTGCACCTGCTCGGGAATACGAAACTCGTCCTGCTGGCTGTCGTAGTACTTCTTCGCCGCGCCATCCTCGAGCTTTACCGAGGCGATGAACTTGTCGGGCGCGATCAGGGCCCGGCTCACCTCGCGCTGCTGCTCGGCAATGCGTAACACGCGCTCGGCGACGGTACGCGGAACGAAGCTCGTCTGCAGAAATGTTTCGCTCAACTGCGCCAGCAAGATGTTGCGACGGAGGTCGTTCTCGAAAGCGGCTGCAGTCGTATTGCGCGATTTCAGGAACTGTTGATAACGCTCTTTCGAGAACTGACCGTTTTCCTGTAACTCCGGCGCCTGGGAGATGTACGCGCGCAGCTGGTCCGTAGAGACCGTCAGCCCGGACTTCGACGCGTGAGCGAGCAGCACACGCTGACGCACGACACTTTCGAGCACCGCGGCCCGCTGTTCAGGCGTGTCGAGCAGCGCCGGATCGACGCGGCCGCCCGCCATCTCCCGCAGCTGGTCCTGCCGGCTGCGCAGTGCCTGCCCGAACTCCTGCTCGGAGATCTCGTAGTCACCGACGGTCGCGACGGCCTGGCCGCTGCCCTGGCCGCGGAAGTACGTATCGATGCCGAAAAGCGCAAACGGCGGGATGATCAGGACCAGCAGACCGATCATGATCCATTTCTTGTGTTTCGCGACGAGATCGAACATTTAGGAACCGTGAGGAGTAACTGAAAAAAAGGCGAACAAGGTTCGCCTTTTTTGCGAGAACCGGCGGAGCGGACTCGGGGCGGATACTACCCCATCGCCTTTACTTCGTCATCAGACGCTCGATCGTCTCCCGATCGAGGTTGCCCGTGACCGGTATGCGTTGCTCGGTCTGAAAACGCCTGAGGCCCTGCCGCGTGCGGGGGCCCATCTTGCCGTCCGGCGCCCCGACCTTGTACCCGCGCTTGTTCAGAAGCCCTTGCGCCGTTTTCAGGTCCATGGTGGGCGCCGCCTGGGCTGGCTGCGGCGCGGACGCAGCCGCTGGCGGTGGAGGTGGCTCTGGAGCGACGGCGGGTTCGACAGGCGCTGTGTCGACCGCTCTAGCCGGAGCGGGGGGCGGCTCTGGTGCTTTGGAACGTTCGTCCGGCCCCGTCGCCTGACACCCGTTGAGCGCTGCTGCGATGAGAACCACGCACGCGCCGGTGTATACGCGAGTCATGTCAGTCCTCCCCTGCTGAACCACCGCGAGACCGATCGGTGATTTGGTTATGGGGCTAGGTTAACGACTAGAGGACATATGTCAAGGCGAGACAAGTCCTCGAGCGAGGCGGACGACTGCGCGTTAACGCGGTCGTGAGCCTGGTCTGGGGACTGTACCGCCCCTCACCCCGGGGAAGTACTTGGAAGGAGGACCGCTGAAGAAAGGTGGCGGAGTGGACGGGACTCGAACCCGCGACCCCCGGCGTGACAGGCCGGTATTCTAACCAACTGAACTACCACTCCGACGTTGCTCTTACCCACCAAAGCCGCCCGGCCGCCCGAAGGCTTTGGTGCTGACTTGCCGTTCCGGCCGAAAGTAGGGTTGCACTTTCGGACGTAGCATTTCTGGTGGGTGCTGACGGGATCGAACCGCCGACATTCGCCTTGTAAGGGCGACGCTCTACCAGCTGAGCTAAGCACCCGGATCGCGCTCCGGATACTCGAAAACCGGAGCGCGATTCTAGCTCAAGCCCCCGCTGTTGACCAGCGAGGGCGCGTGCTCAGTGCTTGAGCGCCGCGGGCGCCGGCGTTTCCGTCACCGGCGGGATCGCCGAAGCGTCGGCCTGCTCGGGAAGCGGCTCGGGCTTGCGCTCGAGCGCCATCTCGAGAACCTGGTCGATCCATTTGACCGGATGGATTTCGAGACGGTTCTTCACGTTGTCCGGAATCTCCGCCAGGTCTTTGACATTCTCTTCAGGGATCAGCACGGACTTGATGCCACCGCGATGCGCCGCAAGGAGCTTCTCCTTCAGGCCGCCAATCGTCAGCACTTCGCCGCGCAAGGTGATTTCGCCCGTCATCGCCACGTCAGCGCGCACCGGAATGCCCGTCAACGCAGACACCATAGCGAGACAGATGCCGATACCCGCGCTCGGACCGTCTTTCGGCGTCGCGCCTTCCGGCAGGTGAATGTGGATATCGTGCTTCTGATAAAAGTCGTCCTGGATGCCGAGGCGCCGCGACCGTGCACGCACCACCGACAACGCCGCCTGCACCGATTCCTGCATGACTTCGCCGAGCTTGCCGGTCGTCGTCATCTTGCCTTTGCCGGACATCGTCGCGGCTTCGATCGTGAGCAGCTCGCCGCCGACTTCGGTCCATGCGAGCCCGTTCACCTGGCCCACCTGGTTGTTCTTCTCGGCCATGCCGAACGTGTAGCGACGCACCCCGAGGTACTTGTCGAGATTGCGCGCGCTCACCGAGACCTTGCGGTGCTCGCCTTCGCGCACGAGCTCCTTCACCACCTTGCGGCAGATCTTGGACATCTCGCGCTCGAGCGCCCGCACACCGGCTTCCCGCGTGAAATAGCGGATCGTGTCGCGAATCGCGCTCTCGGAGACCGTGAGCTCGTCTTCCTTCAGCCCGTGGTTCTTCATGAGCTTCGGCAGCAGGTGCCGCTGCGCGATGTTCACTTTCTCGTCCTCGGTGTAACCCGACAGCCGAATGACTTCCATCC
>Ga0075421_100001260_pt1 | contig 29238 bp, 16 predicted proteins | sample SoiMetdeltSBSDD5_FD_75292 | JGI IMG/M metagenome (GOLD analysis project Ga0075421, IMG submission 75292) | Bulk soil microbial communities from a Populus tree surrounding site in Tennessee, USA - Soil MetaG P. deltoides SBSDD5 | ecosystem: Environmental > Terrestrial > Soil > Tree plantation... | reverse complement strand
ATGGACGTCCCACGCTCTCCCGAAATCCTCAAGCAGAAGAAGCGTCGCCGGCTGATCTACGGCATCGGCGGCGCCGCCGCGATCCTCCTGGTCACGCTCGGCCTCGCGCGGCTCAAGCCCGCCGCCCGCTCCGTGGAGCGGACGAGCGTCTGGATCGACGCGGTCAAGCGCGGCCCCATGCTGCGGCAGGTCCGCGGCCTCGGCACGCTGGTGCCCGAGGAGATCCGCTGGATCCCGGCCGCCACCGAGGGTCGGGTCGAGCGGATCCTGATCAAGCCGGGCTCCCCCGTCACGGCGGACTCGGTCATCGTCGAGCTCAGCAACCCCGAGCTGGAGAACACGGCGAGCGAGGCCGACTGGCTGCTGAAGGCGGCCGAGGCGGACTACACGACGCTGAAGGTCAGGCTGCAGAGCCAGCTCCTCGACCAGAAGGCCGCCTTCGCGTCGGTCGAGGCGAACGCCAGGCAGGCCAAGCTCCAGGCCGCGGCCGATGAAGAGCTGGCGACGCACGGCCTGATCTCCGACCTGGCCCTGAAGCTGTCGAAGTCCCGCGCCGACGAGCTGGACACGCGGCAGGATCTCGACCACCAGCGCCTGGAGATCGCCGCCGAATCGACCGAGGCGGAGCTGGCGTCGCAGACGGCGCGGCTCGAGCAGCTCCGGGCCCAGGCGGTGCTGCGGCGCAACCAGGTGCGCCAGCTGCGCGTGCGCGCCGGGATCGAAGGGGTGCTGCAGCAGCTTCCGGTCGAGGTCGGTCAGCGCATCGCTCCCGGGGCGACGCTCGCGAAGGTGACCGTCCCCGGACGCCTCAAGGCCGAGCTGAAGATCGCCGAGACCCAGGCCAAGGACATCCTGATCGGCCAGCCCGCCGCGATCGACACGCGCAACGGCATCGTCAAGGGGAGCGTGTCGCGCATTGATCCCGCCGTCCAGGCCGGGACCGTCACGGTGGACGTGGCCCTTGCCGGGACGCTGCCGAAGGGGGCCCGCCCCGACCTGAGCGTCGAGGGGACGATCGAGCTCGAGCGCCTGAACGAGGTCCTGTACGTCGGCCGTCCCGCCTTCGGGCAGGAGCAGGGGGTTGTGGGACTGTTCCGCCTGACCGACGAGGGGAAGGGGGCCGTCCGCACGCAGGTCAAGCTCGGCCGCTCGTCCGTGAACACCGTGGAGATTCTCGAAGGACTCGACGCCGGCGACCAGGTGATCCTGTCGGACACCTCGGCGTGGGACGCTTTCGATCGGCTTCGACTGAACTGAACCCCGTTCCAGGAGACCGCATGAGCGCAAACGGCCGCCCGTTGATCCAGCTCGAGGGAGTGACCAAGGTTTTCTATACCGACGAGGTGGAGACGCACGCCCTCGCGACCATCCAGCTCGACATCAAGAAGGGGGAGTACGTCTCGATCGCCGGACCCTCCGGCTGCGGCAAGTCGACCCTGCTGTCGCTTCTCGGGCTCCTCGACTCCCCGACCGACGGAAAGTACTGGCTGGACGGCAAGCAGGTCGCGGACCTGACGCTCGCCGAACGCGCCCGCATCCGGAACCTCCAGATCGGGTTCATCTTCCAGTCCTTCAACCTGATCGGCGACCTCACCGTCTTCGAGAACGTCGAGCTCCCCCTGACGTACCGCGGCATGAAGGCGGCGGAGCGGCGGCAGAAGGTGAACGAGGCGCTGGAGCGGGTCGGCATGGCGCACCGGGCGCGTCACCTCCCGAGCCAGCTCTCGGGCGGCCAGCAGCAGCGCGTCGCCGTGGCCCGCGCCGTCGCGGGGAATCCGCTCATCCTGCTCGCCGACGAGCCGACCGGCAACCTCGACTCCAAGAGCGGCGAGGCGGTCATGGACCTCTTGCGCGAGCTGCACAGGGCGGGCGCCACCCTCTGCATGGTGACGCACGATCCGCGCTACGCGCGCCACGCCGAGCGAAGCATCCACCTGTTCGACGGCCGCATCGTCGAGGAAAGCGCCGCCATCGCAGCGTCCTGATCCAGTCGAACCCGCGAGCCTGAGGGCTACGCCTATGGACAGCCTTATCCAGGACCTCCGCTACGGCATCCGGACGCTCGCCAAGAGCCCCGGCTTCGCCGCGGTGGCCGTCGTCGCGCTGGCGCTCGGAATCGGCGCGACGACGGCGATCTTCAGCGTCGTCAACGCCGTCCTCCTGAGACCCCTGCCGTTCCCGGAGCCGGAGCGGCTGATGATCGCCCTCTCGAGCAACCCGGGGAAGGGCTTCAAGCGATTCTCGGTCTCCCCTCCCGACTTCAACGACTGGCGCGCGCAGAGCCATGAATTCCAGGCGATGGCGGCCATGGACGGCAACCCCTACAACCTGAACGAAGGGACCGAGCCGGAGCGCATCAAGGGATCGCGGGTGTCCGCCTCGTTCCTGGGGGTCGTGGGGATCAAGCCCGCCCTCGGCCGGGACTTCCGGCCGGAGGAGGACGGCGAGGGGGCGGAGCCGGTCGTCCTGATCGGTCACGGTCTCTGGACCCGGCGCTTCGGATCGGATCCCGGGATCGTCGGCCGGGCGATCGCGCTGAACGGCCGGAAACGGACCGTCGTAGGCGTCCTCCCGCAGGGCTACACGTTTCCGAACCGCTCCGAGGTCTGGGCTCCCATGTCCTTCGGCAAGGACGAGCTCTCGAGCCGCGGAGGCCACTTCCTCACCGTGGTCGGACGGCTGAGACCCGGGGCGACGGTGGAATCCGCCCGGGCCGAGATGGAGACGATCGCTGCGCGCCTGGCGGCCCAGTACCCGGATTCGGACAAGGGGTGGACCGCGCTCGTGTCCCCCCTGACGGAAATGGTGGTAGGGGACGTGAGGCCCAGCCTCCTGGTCCTGCTCGGCGCGGTCGCCTTCGTCCTGCTGATCGCCTGCGCCAACGTGGCGAACCTGCTCCTGGCGCGCGCCACGGAGCGCCAGAGGGAAGTCGCCATCCGCCTCGCGCTCGGCGCCGCCCGGGGGCGCCTGGTGCGCCAGCTCCTGACCGAGAGCGCCATCCTGGGATGCCTCGGGGGACTGTGCGGTCTCCTGATCGCCCTCTGGGGGACCGACCTCCTGGTCGCCGCCGGCAGCGAGCAGCTGCCGCGCTTCCGCGAGGTCAGCATGGACGGGCGCGTGCTCCTGTTCACCGTCGGGCTGTCGCTCGTCACCAGCCTGATCTTCGGCGCGATCCCGGCCCTGCAGGCGTCGCGGCCGGACCTCCACGAGACCCTGAAGGAAGGGGGACGCGGCGGAACGGCCGGACGCGCGCGCCACCGCCTGCGCAGCGCGCTGGCGGTCGGCGAGATCGCCCTGGCGCTGGTGCTTCTCACCGGGGCCGGCCTGATGCTCCGGAGCTTCATGCGTCTCCAGTCGGTCGATCCCGGGTTCAAGACGGACCACCTCCTGACCCTCAATGTGGCTCTCCCGGACGCCAAGTACCCGGACGAGGTGCGGTCGACGGCGTTCATCCGCGACTCCCTGGCGCGCCTCGGCGCCCTCCCCGGGGCGGAATCGGCCGGGGCCGCCACCACCGTCCCCCTGGGCGGCGGCATGATCTCCCACTCGTTCAACGTCGCGGGGCAGCCCGAGAGGCCGGCGTCCGATCGGGACTCGGCCCGCTTCGACTCGGTCAGCCCGCAGTACTTCCATGCCATGGGGATCCCGATCCTGAGAGGGAGAGGCTTCACCGAGGCGGACGCCAAAGGCAGCCCGCGCGTGGCGGTCGTCAGCGAGTCGATGGCCCGCAGGTTCTTCCCCGGCGAGGATCCGATCGGCAAGCGGATCGACATCAACAACGGCCCCGACGCCTGGCGCGAGATCGTGGGGGTGGTCGCCGACGTGAGGCACGACGCGCTCGACGGCGAGGTCAAGCCGCACATGTACGAGCCGCTCCTGCAGAATCCCTCCACGTGGCTCACGTTCGTCATCAAGTCCACGGTCGACCCGCTGTCGCTCGCCCCCGCCGCGCGCCAGGCGATCCTGTCCGTCGACAGCGAGCAGCCCGTGTCCGACGTGCGGACCGCGGAGGACCTGGTCGCCGAGTCGATCACCCAGCCGCGCGTGGCCATGATCCTGCTGGCGGTCTTCGCCGGCGTGGCCCTGCTTCTGGCCGGAGTCGGTACGTACGGGGTCATCGCCTACTCGGTCAGCCAGAGGACGCAGGAGTTCGGCGTGCGCATGGCGCTCGGGGCGGGACGCCGCGAGGTGCTCGCGCTGGTCGTGCGCCAGGGGCTCGCCCTCGCCGCCGTCGGCGTGGTCCTCGGCCTTTTGGCGTCCGCCGGGGCGACCCGGCTGATCGCCGGGCTCCTGTTCGGCGTGAGCCCGACCGACCCGTTGACCTTCGCGGCAGTGGCCGTCCTGCTGACCCTCGTGGCCCTCCTCGCCTGCCTGGTGCCGGCGCGCCGGGCGACGCGCGTCGATCCGATGACCGCGCTCAGGTGCGAGTGAGGCCGGCATGGACACCCTGATCCAGGACCTGCGCTACGGGATCAGGACGCTCCTCAAGAACCCGGGGTTCGCGGCGGTTGCGGCGATCACCCTGGCCGTGGGGATCGGGGCGAACACCGCGATCTTCAGCGTGGTAAACGCCACCCTGCTGCGTCCCCTCCCCTACGCCGAGCCGGACCGCCTGTCGGTCGTCACGATCGACCGGCTCGAACAGGGGCGTCGCTTCACGGTGTCCAAGGCCGATTTCCTGATCCTCAAGGAGGAGATGCGGTCGTTCGAGAAGTTGGCGGCGGTGACCACGGACCGGCTGAACCTGACGGGCGTGGAGGAGCCGCAACGGGTGGCCGCCATGTGGGTGACGGCGGATTTCTTCTCGATTCTCGGCGTGCCGCCGGCCCTGGGGCGTGGTTTCGCGGCGGACGAGGACCGGCCCGGCAAGCCGGCGGTGGCGGTCGTGAGCCACGGCCTGTGGCAGCGCCATCTCTCCGCAGACCCCGGCGCGATCGGCCGCTCCATCACGCTGAACGATCAGACCTACACGGTCGTCGGCGTCATGCCGAAGGGCTTCACGTTCCTGCGCGATTTCGACGTCTGGCCGATTCTGCAGCTGACCCCGCCCACGAAACGGCCTCCGTTCTTCTACCGGATCCTGGGCCGGCTCAAGCCGGGTGTCGGCGAGCCGCAGCTTCGGGCCGAGCTCGCCGCCATGCACGGCCGTGTCGAGAGCGCCTGGCCCGATCCGCAGAAGACCGGATGGGCCTTCGAGGCCGAGCCGCTCAAGGAGTTCATCACCGGGGGGGCGCGGCCGGCCCTTCTGGTCCTGTGGGCCGCGGTCGGATGCGTGCTCCTGATCGCGACGGCCAATGTGGCCAACCTTCTCTTGTCGCGGGCGGCCACGCGCGAGCGGGAGATCGCGGTGCGCGCGGCCCTCGGGGCGTCGCGGCTCCGCCTGGTCCGGCAGCTCCTGACGGAAAGCCTCGTCCTGGCGGTCGTCGGCGGAGGCCTGGGCCTGGTGCTGGCCCTGTGGGGCATCGATCTGCTGTCGGCGCTCGAGCCGGGGAACCTCCCCCGCATGAGCGAGGTCCGCATCGACCAGGGGGTGCTCGTCTTCAGCTCGCTCCTCTCCCTGGCGAGCGGCGTGCTCTTCGGTCTCGCCCCTGCCCTGCAGGTCTCGCGGGCCCGCCTGAACGAGACGCTCAAGGAGGGGGGCCGCGCCGCGACCGAGGCGCGCGGGAGGCGGCGGCTGCGCGGCGTCCTGGTGATCGGACAGATGGCGCTGGCTTTGATGCTCCTGGTCGCCGCGGGGCTGATGGTCAAGAGCTTCATCCGGCTCCAGCAGGTCGATCCGGGCTTCGAGTCGCGGGACCTCCTGACGGTCCAGCTGTCGCTGTCCAAGGCGCGGTATCCGGACCCGCAGCAGCAGGCCGCGTTCTACCGGCTGCTGCTCGAGCGCGCCCGGAGCCTCCCGGGCGTGCAGGCGGCCAGCATGAGCGACTCGATTCCACCGGAGCGGCTGGAGATCCTGGAAGTGTTCGAGGTGGAGGGACAGCCGGTCCCGGCCGGGCAGAGCCGGCCGATGGCCGAAGAGGTGCTGATCGGAACGGACTATTTCCGCGCCCTGGGGATTCCTCTCCTGAAGGGGCGCCCGCCCGGCCCGCAGGACAACGCGGACGCGCCGCCGGTCGCCTGGATCAACGAGACCATGTCCCATCGCTACTTCCCCGACGGCGACGCGGTCGGCAAGCACATCCATGCCGGGGGCTTCGGGCCCGAGGACCCCTGGATCACGATCGCCGGCGTGGCGGGCGACGTGAAGTACAACGGCCTGATGGCCGAGCGGGCCCCCACCATCTACGTGCCCTACGAGCAGCAGGTATTCTGGGAGGGGGAGATGCATCTCGCGGTGCGCGCATCCACCGACCCGGGGAGCCTGGTCGCCGCCGTGCGGCGCGAGGTGCAGGCGCTCGACCCGGGCCTTCCGCTCGCCGCCGTCAAGACCGGGGATCAGCTCCTGGCGTCGGCGGTCGGCCGGCCGCGCTTCCAGACGATGCTGATCGGGGTCTTCGCCCTCTCGGCGCTGCTCCTGGCGGCCGTCGGGATCTACGGCGTGATCTCCTACTCCACGGCCCAGAGGACCCACGAGATCGGGCTGCGCATGGCGCTGGGAGCGCGGTCGCGCGACGTCCTCCGGCTGGTCCTCGGCCAGGGAATGAGGCTGGCCCTGGCCGGAACCGTCCTGGGCCTGGTGGGGGCTCTTTTCCTGACGCGGCTCATGAAGGGGGTGCTGTTCGGGGTCAGCGCCACCGACCCCCTGACCTTCGCCCTCATCGCCCTTCTCCTGGCGGCCGTCGCGTTCCTGGCCTGCTACGTCCCGGCCCGCCGGGCGACGCGCGTCGACCCGATGGTCGCGCTCCGGTGCGAGTGATGGAGCCGCTCATCCGCCTGGTCGACATCGAGAAATCGTTCGCCCACGGGCCCGGGCGGACCTTCGTCCTGCGCCGGATCAGCCTCGACATCCAGGAGGGGGACTTCGTGTCGATCATGGGGCCGTCCGGGGCCGGCAAGTCGACCCTCCTGCACATCATGGGGATGCACGACTCCGCCTTCGCCGGCGAGTACCACCTCATGGGGGAGCCGGTCCACGACCGGCCCCCGAAACGCCGCGCCGAGCTGGGCAAGGAGTACATCGGCTTCGTGTTCCAGAGCTACCACCTGCTCGACGACATGACGGTGTACGAGAACCTCGAGGTGCCGCTGACCTACCGGAACATCCGGCGGTCCGAGCGCCAGGGGATGGTGGCCGACGTCCTGGACCGGTTCCACATCGTCGGGAAGAAGGACCTGTACCCGAACCAGCTCTCGGGCGGGCAGCAGCAGCTGGTGGCCGTGGCACGGGCGGTGATCGCCCGCCCCAAGGTGATCCTCGCCGACGAGCCGACCGGCAACCTGCACTCCTCGCAGGGGAAGGAGATCATGGACCTGTTCAAGACCCTCAACGACCAGGGGACGACGATCGTGCAGGTGACCCACTCCGACGTGAACGCGACGTACGGGCGGCGGATCGTCAAGCTGTCCGACGGCTGGATCGTGGACGGAGACAGGTGATGCACGGAATCGTGGCCGACCTGAGGTACGCCCTGCGGACGCTCGCCAAGAACCGCGCCTTCGCCGCCGTGGCGATCCTGACCCTGGCGCTCGGGATCGGCGCCAACACCGCGATCTTCTCGCTGACGGATCAAATCCTGATGCGCCGCCTCCCGGTCCGGGATCCCGACCGGCTGGTCGTGCTGCGCATGCCGGGTCCCCAGTCCGGCCACGTCTGGAGCGACATTGACGACGGGGCGCAGTCGTTCTCCTACCCGTTCTACAAGGGGGTGCGCGATCAGAGCGGGCTTCTGAGCGGCATCGCGGCGCGCTTCTCGATCCCCGTGAGCGTCTCCGGAGACAACCGGACCGAGCGCGCCAGTGGCGAGCTGGTCTCGGGGAACTACTTCGACGTGCTGGGGGTCGCGCCGGCCCTCGGCCGCCTGCTCACCCCCGAGGACGATCGCCAGACCCCCGGCAACCCGGTCGTGGTCCTGAGCCACGGCTACTGGACGCGCCGCTTCGGTGCCAGCCCGGCGATCCTCAACCAGGGCCTTCTGGTCAACGGCCGCACGCTCACCGTGGTCGGCGTGGCGCGCGCCCCCTTCACGGGAATCCAGCTGGGCACCCCCTCGGACCTGTTCATCCCGATCACCCTGAAGGCGCAGATGACGCCGAACTGGGACGGCCTCGCAGATCCGATCGACTACTGGCTCCAGATGATCGGCCGGCTCGGCCCCGGCGTTTCGCGGGAGCAGGCGGAGGCCAGCCTGCAGACGGTGGCCCACGCTCTCCTCGAGACGCAGGTCTCGACCTTCAAGGGCCTGGCGGCGGACAAGCGGGCGCGGCTGATGAGCCGCAGGCTCCTGCTCGCGCCGGGGGCGCAGGGACGGCTCGTCCTCCAGGAGGAGGCGCGCGGGGGGCTCCTGCTGCTTTCGGCGCTCGTCGGCCTGGTGCTCCTGATCGCCTGCGCCAACGTCGCGAACCTGCTCATCGCCCGGGGGGTGGCGCGGCGGCGCGAGATCGCGGTGCGCCTCGCCCTGGGCGCCCGGCGCGTTCACCTCCTGAGGCAGCTCCTGTCCGAGAGCCTCCTGCTCGCCTTCGCCGGAGGAGCCCTGGGACTCCTGGTCGCCGCCTGGTCGGTCGACTCGATCCTGGCGCTGTTCCCGACGGAGGACGGCTACGCGGGGCTCTCGTCCCATCTCGATCTCCGCCTCCTGGCGTTCAACTTCGGCGTGGCGCTCCTGACCGGCCTGGGATTCGGCCTGCTCCCCGCCCTCCGGGCGACGCGGCCCGACCTGGTCGCGGCGATCAAGGATCAGAGCGCCGGGGCCGGGACGGGGGCCGGCCACGTCCGCCTGCGCAAGGGGCTGGTGGTGGCGCAGATCGCCGTGACGGCGGTCCTCTTGATCTCGGCCGGGCTGTTCACCCAGAGCCTGAGGCGGCTGAAGCAGGTCGACCTGGGACTGTCCGTGGACAACCTGATGGCGGTGTCGATCGAGCCGGAGCTGAACGGCTACACCCCCGAACGCTCGTCGGCACTCATCGACACGCTGCGCCGCGACCTCGCGGCCCTGCCCGGCGTCACCTCGGTATCGGCCGCGACGATCGCCGTCCTGACGGACAACTCGGAGAGCTCGAACGCGACGATCGAGGGGTTCACGCCCCAGGAGAACGAATCGATCCACCCCCTGAAGAACTGGGTCGGGCCGGGCTATTTCGCGACCCTCGGCATCCCGCTCCTCGCCGGCCGCGAGTTCACCGAATCGGATACGTCGCTGTCCCCCAAGGTCGCCGTGATCAACCAGACGATGGCCAGGAAGTATTTCGCGGGCCGGGACCCGATCGGCATGCATTTCGCCTTCGGCGCGGGGAACGGCGTCAAGCCGGACATCGAGATCGTCGGGGTGGTCCGGGACAGCAAGCACAGCACCGTGCGGCAGGAGCAGCGTGCTTTCGTCTGCATGCCGTACGTCCAGAAGCAGGGCCTCGGGGAGGCGACCTTCTACCTGCGATCGACCCTCGCCCCCGGCGTGCTCGCGCCGGCCGTCCGGGAGGCGGTGCGGCGGGCCGACGCGAACCTCCCCATCTTCAGCCTGAAGTCCCTGGCCATGCAGCGGGACGAGTCCCTCTTCGGCGAGAGGCTGCTGATGATGCTGTCGCTCTGCTTCGGCATCCTGGCGGCCGCCCTGGCCTCGATCGGGCTCTACGGGGTGATGGCGTACACCGTCGCGCGGCGCACCTCCGAGATCGGCCTGCGCATGGCCCTCGGGGCGACCGCGCGGCACGTGCGCACCCTGGTGCTGCGCGAGGCGATGACCCTGGCCGCGATCGGGCTCGGGATCGGCCTCCCGGCGGCGTTCGTCACCGGACGCCTCGCGCGGTCGCTCCTGTTCGGCGTCGAGCCGGGCAACCCGCAGCTCGCGGCGCTGGCCGGACTGCTTCTGATCGGCGTGATGCTCCTCGCGGCCTACCTGCCGGCGCGCCGCGCCACTCGAATCGATCCGATGATCGCTCTCAGGAGCGAATGAACCACCCGGAGGCTTCATGGAAACCCTGATCAAGGACGTGCGCTACGGCCTGCGGATGCTCGTCCGGAACCCCGGCTTCACGCTCGTGGCGATCCTGTCGCTCGCCCTCGGGATCGGCGCCAACACCACGATCTTCACTCTGGTGAACACGGTCCTGCTCCACCCGATTCCGGTGCGCGAGCCGCAGCGCCTGGTCTCCATGTTCATGACGGACGAGAAGAACAAGAACAACCAGTTCAACCTGTTCCAGATCTCGCACCTGAACTACGACGACTACCGTGACCAGAACACCGTGTTCGAGGGGACGGCGGCCTGGCTCGGCTCCGCCATCAATCTCTCGGGCGGGGGGGAGCCGGAGCAGATCGGGGGCGATCTCGCGTCCTGGAATTTCTTCTCCGTCCTCGGCGTCCAGCCGGCCCTCGGCCGCGCCTTCCTGCCCGAGGAGGACAAGGTGGACGGCGCCAATCCGGTCGTGGTCCTGAACGATCGGCTGTGGCGGCGCCGCTTCGCCGCGGATCCCTCCATCGTCGGCAAGCCGATCACCCTGAACGGGCACAGCTTCACCGTGATCGGCGTCGCGCCTCCGGGCTTCGAAGGGGTCAACAGCCTGGGCGGCCCCGACCTGTGGCTCCCCCTGGCGATGCACGACCAGATCCTGACCGGCTTCCTGGCCGAGAACTTCAACGACCGCCGCGCCCTCCTGTTCAACACCGTCGGCCGCCTGAAGCCGGGGGTCACCATCCAGCAGGCGGAGAGCGAGCTCCGGGCCATCGCCACGCGGCTCGAGAAGGAGTACCCGGCGCCGAACGCCGGACGCAGCATCACGCTCCTGCCCGTGGCGCAGGCGACGGTGAACCCGAACGTTCGGCGCGTGTTCGTCGTCGCCGGCGGCCTGCTGATGACCGTCGTCGGCCTGGTCCTCCTGATCGCCTGCGCCAACGTCGCCAACCTGCTTCTGGCCCGCGCCACCGGCCGCCGCAAGGAGATCGCCATCCGCCTGTCCATGGGGGCCGGCCGGTTCCGCCTGGTCCGGCAGCTCCTGACCGAGAGCATCGTCCTGTCGATCCTCGGAGGGGGGGCCGGGCTGCTGGTCGCCTTCTGGGCGCGCGATCTGATCATGGCCTTCCGTCCGCCGCAGTTCTTCTTCGGCGAATTCGTGCTCAACCTGGACGGGCGCGTCCTGCTGTTCACCCTGCTGGTGTCGCTCGCCACGGGCGTCGTGTTCGGCCTGGTTCCGGCCCTGCAGGCGTCGCGGTCCGACCTGGTCGTCGAGCTGAAGGAGAGGACCGGGCAGCCCGGCCACGCGGGACGCCGCGTGAACCTGCGCAGCGTCCTGGTGGTCGGACAGGTGGCCCTGGCGCTCGTCTCGCTCATCGGCGCGGGACTCTTCCTGCGCAGCCTGCGCAACACCGAGCGGATCGACCCCGGCTTCGATGCGAAGAACCTCCTCACCCTGAGGTTCGACGTCGGCTCGCTCGGGTTCGATCGGGTCCGCGGCGAGGAGTACATGCGGAACCTGCTCGAGACCGTGCGGGCCATACCGGGCGTGCGCTCCGCCGCCCTTTCGGCCAACCTCCCGATGGGAGGGGGGATCGGGCGGACCGTGTTCCCCGAGGGGCAGGAGGCCGCGGCGGGGGCGACCGGCCAGTTCACGACGGCCAACGAGATGAGCGTCGGCTATCTCGACACCGTCGGGATCTCGGTGCGGCGCGGCCGGGACATCAACGAGATGGACCGCGAGGGGGCCCCTCTCGTCGTGGTGATCAACGAGGCGATGGCGAAGCAGTTCTGGAAGGACCAGGACGCGATCGGCAGGCGCTTCAAGTTCTTCGGCGACAAGGATTTTCGCCAGGTCGTCGGGGTCGTCGAGGACACCAAGATCTTCACCCTGGGAGAGGACCCGCAGCCGCAGGCCTACATCCCGGTCCTGCAGTTCTACAACTCGGGGATGACCCTGAACGTGCGCGCCGCGGCGGACGGCGCCACGCTCCTCCCCACCGTGCGGCGCGCCGTGCAGGCGCTGCAGCCGACCATGCCCCTCACGAACGTGCAGACGACCGAGGAGCTGATCGGCCAGGTGCTGTGGGCCCCTCGCATGGGGGCGGCGCTCCTCGGCATCTTCGGCCTGATCGCCCTGGTCCTCGCGGCCATCGGCATCTACGGCGTCATGTCCTACTCGGTGAACCAGAGGACCGTGGAGTTCGGTCTGCGGATGGCCCTGGGGGCCAGCCCGCGGGACGTCCTGCGGATGGTCCTGCGCCAGGGGATGCTCCTGGTCGCGTGCGGGCTCCTCATCGGCGTCCTCACGGCGCTGTTCGCCACCCGGCTGGTCGGCTCGCTCCTCGTCGGGCTGAGCGCCACCGATCCGCTGACCTACCTGTTCATCTCCCTGCTGCTGGCGGTCGTCGCCGCCTTGGCCGGCTACGTTCCCGCGCGCCGCGCCACGCGCGTCGACCCGATGGTGGCGCTCCGGAGCGAGTAGGGCGATCTCATGGGCAACTTCGAATGAGGGCCTCACGATGACCGAAACAACGGTGTGGATCGTGGTCCTGACGGTTCTGCTCGTTCTCTTCCTCTTGGGGCACTAGGAGCCTAGCGATGGAAACCCTCCTCCAGGACGTCAAGTACGGCCTGCGCGCGCTCGTGAGGAATCCCGGCTTCACCCTGGTGGCGGTGGTCGCGCTGGCGCTCGGGATCGGCGCCAACAGCGCCATCTTCAGCGTGGTGAACTCGGTCCTCCTGCGCCCGCTCCCCTATCCCGCGCCGGATCGGCTCATGTCGGTCTGGCAGAACAACCGGGTCCGCGGCTGGCACCAGGACGTGGTCACGCCGCTCGACTTCATCGAATGGCGGGACGAGAGCCGGTCGTTCGCCTCCATGGCGGCCTATTTCGGCTCGGGGTTCAACGTGCGGACCGGCACGGAGGTCGACCGGGTGAAGGGGACCGACGTCTCGGTCGATTTCTTCCGCGTGCTCGGCGTCTCCCCGGTGACCGGGCGCGACTTCGCCGCCTCGGACGAGGGGGCCTCGGCGGGTCGCGTCGTCGTCCTCGGGCACTCCCTCTGGCAGCGTCGCTTCGGCGGCGACTCCAAGGTCGTCGGGTCCTCCGTGACGCTCAACAGCGAGAGCTTCACGATCGTCGGGATCGCCCCCCCGGGGCTCCAGTTCCCGGACAAATCCGAGCTCTGGACCCTGGCGAAGAACCGCATCCCGACGAACCCGTTCCTGCCGGCCGACGCCGACATCACCAAGATGAGGGGACTCCACTACCTGTATTCCATCGCGCGCCTCAAGGACGGCGTGCCGCTGGCCCAGGCCCGCGCGGAGATGGAGACGATCGCCGCGCGCCAGGAGAAGGAGAACCCCCAGACCAATTCCGAGACCGGGATCGAGATCATTCCCCTGCAGGAGTCGATCGTCGGCGAGGTCCGGCCGGCGCTCCTGATCTTCCTGGGAGCGGTCGGGCTGGTCCTCCTGATCGCCTGCGCCAACGTCGCCAACATGTCGCTGGCGCGCGCCGCGGCGCGCCGGCGGGAAATCGCCGTCCGCACCGCGCTCGGCGCCTCCCGCCGGCGGATCGTCAGGCAGTACCTGACCGAGAGCGTCCTTCTGTCCCTCGTCGGAGGGGGGGCCGGTCTCCTCTTCGCGCTGTGGGGGACCGACCTTCTGGCGGCCCTCGCCCCCGATTCGATCCCGGGGGGCCAGGCGGTCCGCGTCGACCTGCGGGTCCTCGGCTTCACCCTGGCCCTGTCCGTCCTGACCGGCGTCCTGTTCGGCCTGCTGCCGGCCCTGCAGGCGTCCTCGGCGGAGCCCCAGGAGGCGCTGCGCGAGGGGGGCCGGACGTCTTCGGCGGGACGGCGGGCGCGCCTCATGCGCGGCACCCTGGTGGTCTCGGAGATGGCCGTGGCCCTCGTCCTTCTGGCCGGGGCCGGGCTCCTGGTGAAGAGCTTCCTGCGCCTGCAGCACATCGATCCGGGTGTCTCGATCGACCGCGTGCTGACCATGCGCCTCAGGCTTCCCGACGCGCGCTACACGCAGCCCGGGAAGCAGGTGCGCTTCTACGACGATGTCCTGCGACGGATCCAGGAGCTGCCCGGCGTCGCGGCGGTCGGCCTCACCAGCGACCTGCCGCTCGGCGGATCCGACTCGTTCCTGGGCTTCCAGATCGAGGGAAAGCCGCAGGACAAGCTGGGCCAGGGACCCGAAGGGGGCTTCCACCAGGTCAGCGTCGACTACTTCCGGACCCTGGGCATCCCCGTCCTGCGAGGACGCTCGTTCGATGCCCGGGACGTGCAGAAGGCCCCCGAGGTCGCCGTCGTCAGCGACACCCTGGCGAAGCGCTACTGGCCCGGCGAGGACCCGATCGGCCGGCGCATCTCGTTCGGGACCGACGAGAAGGGAGAGACCTCGTGGACGACGATCGTCGGCATCGCGGCGGACGTGCGCCAGAGGGGGCTGCACACGGAGCCCCGGGCCGAGATCTACGTGTCGTCCATGCAATCGCCGTCGCGCTACGCCTCCCTGATCGTGCGGAGCAGCCTCGACGCGGTGGGCCTGGCCGCCTCGGTGCGCCGCGAGGTGCAGGCGGTCGACGGCGACATCCCCCTGTACGACGTCAAGACCATGCGCGAGGTGCTGGACGGGTCGCTCGCCGCGCGGCGCTTCAACATGGCGCTTCTGGCGCTGTTCGCCGCGGTGGCGGTCCTGCTGGCGGCCGTGGGGCTGTACGGCGTCCTGGCCTACATGGTGACCCAGCGCACGCACGAGATCGGCGTGCGCATGGCGCTCGGCGCGCGCCCCCGCGACGTCCTCCGGCTGGTGGTCGGCCAGGGGATGGCGCTGACCCTCGTCGGCGTCCTCGTCGGGGTCGTAGGGGCGCTCGCCCTGACCCGGCTCCTGTCGTCCCTGCTCGTGGGGGTCGCGGCGACCGATCCCTGGACCTTCGGAATGGTGGCGGTCCTCCTCTCGGGCGTGGCGTGCCTGGCCTGCTACGTCCCGGCCCGCCGGGCGGCGCGCGTCGACCCGCTGATCGCGCTGCGCTACGAGTGAGAACGCGCCGATGAGCGATCTGGTCCGGGACCTGCGCTACGGGCTCCGGACCATGCGTCGGAGCGCTCCGTTGTGATTAGGAGCGCGCTCGCGGCAGCGGCCGGCGCGCTCCTTCTCGGCTGCGCCCATTCCGATGCGCCCGCGGCCCGCCGGACGGGGGCCGCGGAGATCGGGACGACGGAGGTCAGGCGTCACGTCGAGACCCTCGCGAGCGACGCGTTCGAAGGGCGCGGGGCGGGATACCCGGGTGAGGAGAAGACCGCGGCGTACATCGAGGGCCAGTTCCGGAAGATCGGACTGCGCCCCTCCGGGGACCCGTCGCCCGAGGGGCCCACCTTCCTGCAGCAGTTCCGGTTCCCGCCGCGCGGACCGGACGTCCCGGGCCAGATCCTGACGTCCCGCAACGTCGTCGGCCTCCTGGAGGGGGACGACCCGTCCCGGCGCGACGAGATCGTCGTGCTGGGGGCCCACCACGACGGGCAGGGCCTCGACGGCCAGGCGGACACCGATCGCCAGCCCGCCCAGGGCGGCCCGGCGGATGACTTCATCTGGAACAGCGCCGACGACAACGCCTCGAGTGTGGCCGCACTCATCGAGGTGGCCCGGTCCATGACGCAGGGGGGGCTCCCCCATCACCGGACGATCCTGTTCGTGACGTTCGGGGCGGAGGAGCACGCGCTCAACGGCTCGGTCCGCTTCGTGACCGATCCTCCCGTCCCGCTCGAGCGGCTCGCCGCCATGGTGAACCTGGAGAAGATCGGCCGGGCGCCCGACCAGGACCTGGCCGCCGCGGCGACCGGGACCTGCGCCTGCTGGGGCGGAATCCTGGCGGCGGCCAATGCCGCGACCGGCTTCAAGGTCGCCTCCGCCATCGCGGAGGTCGTGCCGGACACGGACCACTACCCGTTCGCCGCCCTCGGCATCCCCGCGATCGTGCTCGGGACGATCCACCAGGAGGACACGCACCGCCCCTCGGACTCGTCCGACAAGATCGACTACGAGCGGCTGGCCGCGCGCGCCCGGTTCGCCCGCGCCGTCCTGCTCGACCTCGCCAACCGCGCGGAGGCCCCGCGCTTCGCGTCCGGGAAGCAGCACGACCTGGGGATGGTCCCGGTCGTCGCGTCGGAGTCGGAGCTCCGGGTCCTGAATCTTCCCGCGGGCTCGCGGGCGCTCAAGATCTCGGCGGTGATCCCGGGCCTGCGGGCCGACCGCGCCGGGCTGAAGCCCGGGGACGTGGTCATCGGGATCGACGGCCGGTCGGTCCCCGGGGACGCGGACGGAGAGGCGCTGCAGGAGGCGGCCGACGCGTCGGCCGCGGGCGTCCGCATCTCGGTCGCCAGGCAGGGCAGGCAGGACGTGATCGCGCTCCCCCGCGGAGGGGCCTAGCGGCCTGTCCCGCGCCGGCCCTGGGGTAGAATGACGCCGCCGCAGTGATGATGACCATGACGACCCGTTCAGCGAGCGCCCGGATCCTGGTCGCCGACGACCAGCAGGACGTGCGGGAGGCGTTGCGGCTCCTGCTCAAGGGGGAGGGGTTCGCCCTCGACGTGGCCTCGTCCCCTGCGACGGTCCTGGAGCAGTCGCGCACCAGGGACTACGACGTCCTCCTGATCGATCTCAACTACACGCGCGACACGACCTCCGGGCGCGAAGGGCTCGACCTCCTGGGGCGCCTGCAGGCCCTCGACCCGACCCTCCCGGTCGTCGTCATGACCGCCTGGGGCAGCGTCGAGGTCGCGGTCGAGGCGATGCGTCGCGGGGCGCGCGACTTCGTCCAGAAGCCGTGGGACAACCAGCGCCTGCTGTCGATCCTGCGCACGCAGGTCGAGCTCGGCCGCGCGCTCAGGCGGGGCCGGCGGCTGGAGGCGGAAAACCTGGTCCTGCGCGGCGACGGTGGGCCGCGGCTCATCGCCGAGTCGCCCACCATGCGGCCGGTCCTGCAGATGATCGAGCGCGTCGGCCCGTCCGACGCCAACGTCCTGATCACCGGCGAGAACGGCACCGGCAAGGGGGTCGTGGCGCAGGCCCTGCACGCAGTCTCCCGCCGCGCCACGGCTCCCCTGGTGACGGTCAACGCCGGCGGCTTCTCGGAAGGGGTGTTCGAGAGTGAGCTGTTCGGGCACGTGCGCGGAGCGTTCACGGACGCCAAGGCCGACCGCGTCGGGCGCTTCGAGATGGCCGACGGCGGGACGCTCTTCCTGGACGAGATCGCCAACCTGCCGTCGGGGCTCCAGGCGAAGCTCCTGCGCGTCCTCGAGACGGGCGAGTTCGAGCCGGTCGGCTCGTCGCGCACCCGCAAGGCCGACGTCCGCATCCTGTCCGCCACCAACGCCGACATCGGCGCCGAAGTCACGCAGTCCCGCTTCCGCCAGGACCTCCTGTTCCGTCTCAACACCATCGAGATCCACGTGCCGCCCCTGCGCGACCGGCGCGAGGACCTGCCGCTCCTGGCCGACCATTTCCTGAAGCAGCACGCGGCCCGCTACCGCAAGAAGATCACCGGTTTCGACGAGACCGCCCTCCGGGCGCTCCTCGAGCACCGCTGGCCCGGCAACGTCCGCGAGCTGGACCACGCCATCGAGCGCTCTGTCCTGATGAGCCCCGGGCCCCTGGTCCGCTCGTCCGACCTGGCGCTCAGGCCCGCGGCCGACGGCCAGCCGAGCCTCGAGGAGATGAGCCTCGAGGAGGTGGAGTCCTTCCTCATCCGCAAGACCCTGGCGCGCTGCGACGGGAACGTCAGCCAGGCCGCCGACGCCCTCGGACTGAGCCGGAGCGCCCTCTACCGCAGGCTGCAACGGTACGGGTTGTGAACGGCAGGTCCGGCCCGCCCAGGCGACGCCGGGTGCGCGATCCGGTCCTCTCCCACGAACGGCGCGTCCTCCTCCAGGCCTTCCTGACCGGCGCGGCCGGGGTCGTGGTGTCGCTCGCGATCCTCTGGACCGGCGATTTCAGCGCCAAGGTGCAGTGGACCCTCTCGGCGATCATCGTGGGGGCCTGGGTCGGGTTCGCCTTCGCGGTGCGCGAGCGGGTGGTGCGGCCGCTCCAGATCGCCAGCAACCTCCTTGCGGCGCTGCGCGAGGGGGACTTCTCCATCCGCGCGCGCGGCGCGAGGCACGACGACGCCCTGGGAGAGGTGATGATCGAGGTGAACGCGCTGGCCGAGACGCTGCGCCAGCAGCGCCTCGGGGCGCTCGAGGCGACGGCCCTCCTGCGCAAGGTCATGGAGGAGATCGACGTCGCGGTCTTCGCCCTCGACGGCGAGGACCGGCTGCGGCTGGCCAACCGGGCGGGCGAGCGCCTGCTGTCGCGGCCGATCGAGCGCCTGATCGGCGCGGACGCCACCGAGCTGGGACTGGGGGACTGCCTGCGGGCGGATGCCGAGCCGATCCTCGACCTGGCGTTCCCCGGCCGCACCGGGCGCTTCGAGGTCCGCCGCGGCACCTTCCGCCAGGGAGGGCTGGCCCACCGGCTCCTGGTCCTGTCGGACGTCAGCCGCGCCCTGCGGGAAGAGGAGCGCCAGGCCTGGCAGAGGCTGATCCGCGTGATGGGGCACGAGCTGAACAACTCCCTGGCGCCGATCAAATCGCTCGCCGGAAGCCTCGAGAACCTGATCGGCCGCAACCCGAAGCCCGCCGACTGGGAGGACGACATGCGGCGCGGGCTGAGCGTGATCGCCACCCGCTCCGAGTCTCTCAGCCGGTTCATGGACGGCTACGCCCGCCTCGCCCGCCTCCCGCCCCCCCGCGTCCAGAGCGTCGACATCGGCCCGCTCGTGAGGCGCGTCGCCGGGCTCGAGACGCGGTTGAGCGTGCATCTCGTCCCCGGGCCGGAGACCACCCTCAAGGCGGACGCCGACCAGCTGGAGCAGCTGCTGATCAACCTGGTGCGCAACGGGGTCGACGCCGCCCTCGAGACCGGCGGAGGCGTGCGCTTCGGCTGGCGCCGGGCGAACGGCTCCCCGGCGACCCTGGAGGTCTTCGTCGACGACGACGGCCCGGGCGTCCCGAACAGCTCGAACCTGTTCGTGCCGTTCTTCACCACCAAGCAGCAGGGCTCGGGGATCGGCCTGGTGCTGAGCCGCCAGATCGCCGAGGCGCACGGCGGCACCCTGACCCTTCAGAACCGCGACCCCGAGCCCGGCTGCCGCGCCCGGCTGCGGCTGCCGCTGTAGAATCCTCGGACAGGCTCCCGGTCCCAGGGAGCCGGGAAGCGAGGGGAACATGGGCCGACTGAACCGGCGCGAGGCCCTCGTGAGGATGGGTTCGGGCGCGGCCGGCCTGTTCTGCCTCTCCGGAACGGCGGCCCTGGCCGGCGCGGCCGGCCGCGTCGAAAGCGGTCGTGTCGATTCGACCGGACTGGCCGAGCGGCTGTGCGCCGCTCCGGCCTCGGCGGCCTTCGACGTCGCCGCCGGCGCCATCCGTTCGGGAGCGGACCACGGCGCCCTGCTGGGGGCGATCTTCCTCTGCGGCGTCCGGGACATCCGTCCGCGCCCCCATGGAATCATCCATTCCGTGATGATGGTCGAATCGTCCTTCCGGCTGGCCGAATCGGCCGCGCCGGGCGAGGCCTGGCTTCCCGTGTTCTGGAACCTGGACGATCTGAAGCGGGCGCAGGAGAGCGACCGGCGGGACGACGGCGACTGGTCGCTCGAGCCGCCGCCGCGACCCCGCGGCCTGGGGCCCGCGGCGGCCCGGCGCGAGTTCCTGGCCGCCATGGAGGCCTGGGATCCCGGGCGCGCCGACCGCGCGATCGTCGAGCTCCTCCCGCATCACGATCGCGCATCGTTGTACGAGATCATCTGGCCGCTGGCCTGCCGCTGCTACGCCTTCATCGGTCACAAGATGATTCACGCCGCGCAGATGGAGCGCGTGCTCGGCCGCATCGGATGGCGGCATGCGGAGCCGGCCTTGCGCTCGCTCGTGATGAGCGCCCTGGTGAGCCGCGACACGACGATGTTCGAGCGGAGCCGCGAGCTGGCGAAGGCGCTCCCCGCCCGATGGCTGGAGGGGAAGGACGAGCCGGACCAGAGCCGGCAGCTGCTCCGGGACCTCACGGTCCGGTCGCCGCGCGGGGCGCAGGACCTGGTCGTCGAGGCCTTCAAGGTCGGCCTCGGGCCGCAGACGGTCTGGGACGCCTTGCGGCTGTTCGGATCCGAGATGATCCTGCGTCGCCCCGGGCGGTCGGCGTCCGCCGGGCGCACCGCCCTCCTGCCGGTGCACGCGCTCACCGTGACGAACACGCTGGGCCACGCCTGGCGCTCGACGCGCCTCGACTCGACCCGGCGCCTCCTCGTCCTGCAGGCGGCTGCCTGGCTGGCCTCGATGCGGGACGATCTCGTCGATCTCGTCGGGCTCTCGATGTCCGGGCCGGGCATCGAGGCGCTCGGCCAGTCCACCGGGGACGACGCGTCCGATCTCGCGCCGATGCTCGAGCGGGCCTCGCCCGGGCACGTCCGGGCCTGCCTCGATCGGGATCCGGCCAAGCGAACGGGATACCTGGCCGGGCTCCGGACCGCGCTGTTCCGCAAGGGACAGGAGCATCATCAGCACAAGTACGCCGCCGCCATGGACGAGGAGAGTCGCCTGGTCGACGCCCGGTGGTCGTCCCGCATCCTGGCCCCGGCCGTCGATTACCTGGCCCACCCGGCGGACACCGAGACGGAGACGTACCGCCGATCGATCCACGCGCTGCAGAAGGCGGGCATCCGCCCGTCAGAAGGCTGAGGACACCGTGCACATTCTCAAGAAGGCCGGGGCCCCGCGCTACACGCGGCCGGAGGGGATCACGTCGTACCTGCTCGCGTCGCCGCGCACCAGCCAGGCGAAGCACCTGACGACCACGCTGGTCCTGATCGATCCCGGCGGGGAGCAGCGCGTCCACAGTCACGCGCCGGAGCAGGTGTACCTGATCCTGGACGGCAGCGGCACGATGACCGTGGGGGCCGAGACGCAGGAGGTGGCCGCGGGCGACTGCATCTTCATTCCTTCGGACACGCCGCACGGGATCCGGAATACGGGTACGGACGCGTTGCGCTATTTCACCGCGGCGGCGCCCGCGTTCGAAACGAGCGATCTGCTCGCCCTCTGGCCCCTGGCCAGCGAGAGCGAGGACCTTGGAGAGGGAGGGCTCCGGACATGATTCGACCTATCCTGAGACGTTCGCTGTTCGTGGCCTCGCTCGTCGCGTGCATCGCGCCGGCGGTGGCGTCCGACAAGTACGAGATCCACGACGACAAGCAGATGGACGACAGCCGGAGGCCGGCGCCCGGCAAGGCGCTGGTCTACTTCGTGCGCACCCAGATCGCCGGCGCTGCGATCAGCGTGCAGCTTGTGGCCGACAGGAAAGCGCTCGGCTGGACGCGGTCCAAGACGTTCGTCGTCTTCGAGGGGGACCCGGGGAAGCACGAGTTCGTCTCGATTTCAGAAGGAGGGGCCCTCCTGGACGCCGATCTGCTGCCGAACCGGATCTACTACGTCCAGGTCGCGATCCACATGGGTGCGCTGCGGGCGCGCAGCCATTTCGAGGTGATCCGGCCCGGCTCGGAGGCCAGAAAGGAGTTCCTGAAGCGCAAGGAGGACCTGCGCGCGATCACGCTGAAAGACGAGGGCGTCCGGTGGTTCGACGAAAACCGCGACGAGATCGAGCGCACGATCGCCCGCGAGCGGAAGGATCAGGAGGAGATCGAGGTCCTGCGGCCCGAGGACGGCTACGAGGCGCCGCTGACCGGCCCGAAGTGATCCGGGCTGCTCCGGCTCAGAAGTGACCGAACCCGAAGCGCCGCCGACCGCTCAGCGAGCGTCCGATGGAAAGGTAGAACGCGTCGTGACCTCCGTCGGCGTGGCCGTAGGCGAGAAAGAGCGGACCGAAGAAGGAGTCGACGCCGACCGCCAGGGTCACCGCGTAGCGCAGGTCGCCCAGGTCGACGTCCCGGCTCGTGTCCCAGACGTTCCCCGCCTCCAGCCAGGTGCCGAGGTAGATCCCCTGGCCGATCATCCCGGACAGTTTTCCTGATCTCCGGTAGTACCCCGCGCGCGTCACGCCCAGCAGCTGACCCCGCAGCTGCCCCTGCTTGAACCCCGACAGCGAGAACAGGCCGCCCAGGCCGAACTCGTCGTAGAACGGGATCGCGCTCCCCAGGTTGGAGCCGCCGTCGATCCCCATGAAGAAATTGTTGCGGCCGCGGCTGAAGATCTGGACGATCGAGCCGGCGACCCAGTCGTACGAGACGTCCGAACCGAGGCGCCGTCGCGCCAGGTAGACCTCCACGCCGGCGCCTCGGCCGTGATGGGGGAAATTCGCGTCGTCGAGCCGGTCGGCGACGAAGCGCGCCGCGTACGCCGCTGTCGGGACGATCAGGACCGGCAGCCCCGGATCGCCGACCCTCGGACGGCCGCGCACCCGCCCGCGGATGAGCCCGATGCGTGCCTCTCCATAGCGGCCCAGCTGCGCGCCCAGGGCCAGGGAGCCGGAGAGGGCGCGTGTCTGGTAATCGGCGATGTGATCGTCTCCCTCGAACACCGGGATGATGCCGTTGGCGTAGTCGACGCTCGGCGCCACGAAGAAGGTCCCGGAAAAATCGAGGGGCTGGTAGAACTCCGAAGAAACCCGCCGCGTCTCGCCGAACTCGACGTCGCTCCGCCACTCGGCCCCCAGCGCATCGAGCCGGGTCATGGTCAGCCGGGAGACCAGGTTGAAGTCGGTGTCCCCCTCGAAGTCGTTCCGCATGTTCAGGCCGAAGCGCAGGTAGTTGGGGCCCCAGGGCTTCTCGCGGAGCCGGATCGCCAGCCTCGTCCGGTCGTCCTGCCGGTCGAGGGCGTAGTCGACTCGCTCGAAGTCCCCCAGCTCGTAGATGCGGGCGAGGTCGGCGTTCAGGGTCGGGAGATCGAGCGGGGCTCCGGACCGCGTCCGCAGGCGCTTCTCGATGATCCGTCGATCGACCCGGGTGGCCCCCTCGATCGCGACTTCGTCGATGCGCGGGGCCCCGGGCAGCGAGGCGCGCTCGCGGGCGAGCCGCTCCTTGAACTCTTCGTCCGGGATGGCCCATCGGCTCAGGGCCTCCCCCTGGGCGCGCGCCGCCCGGGCGCCGGCGGCCAGGACGAAGCCGGCCTGGCCGTAGTCGGCCGAGGAGAGCGCGCCGAGCTCGGGGACGATCACCAGGTCGGCGTGCTGGATCTGGTCCTCGACGTTCTCGCGCGTCAGCATGCCGGTGACCTGCAGGGTGATGTCCGGGAGGGAGCGCAGTGCCTCGGGCGCCAGGAGCGGCGTGCTCACGTCGACCGCGATGACCACGTCCGCCCCCATGGAGCGCGCGACATCCACCGGCAGGTTGCGCACCAGGCCGCCGTCTCCCAGGAGCCGTCCGTCCATCTCGAACGGCGCGACGATCCCCGGGATGCTCATGCTGGCGCGCAGGGCGTCCGCCAGGCTGCCGCTCTGGAGGACGACCATCTCGCCCGTCCCGAGGTCGGTCGCCACGGCGCGGAACGGGATCGGCAGGCGGTCAAAATCCCGGACCAGCGCGGCCTGCAGGGTGAACGACCCCAGCGCGAAGGCGATCTTCTGGCCGGCCACCAGCCCGCGCGGCAGGAGGATCCGGCCGTCCTTGATCCCCATCTCGATCCTGATGAGGTCGCTGGTATCGTCCTCCTTGCGCCGGTAGGTGAGATCGCGGCGCGGTGGCCGGTCGTTGAACAGGTCGTTCCAGTCGATCCCCTGGATGGCTTCGCGGATCTGCACCGTGGAGAGGCCCGAGGCGTACAGCCCCCCGACGATCGCGCCCATGCTGGTCCCGGCGATGCAGTCGATCGGCACGTGCTCCTCTTCCAGGACCTCGAGGACCGCGACGTGCGCCACGCCGCGCGAGCCGCCGCCCGACAGGGCGAGGCAGATCCTGGGACGGGATGGCGGGGCCGCGCCGCCGGCCAGGAGGAGCAGGAGGAGGCCGAGCGCCGCTCGCCCAGCGCGCGCCTTGTCCATGGACGCGGTCAAGGCCGTGGGGGGGCCTGGGTCGTCAGGGTGACCGTCTTGCCGCCGCGCAGGACGACAACGGAGACCAGCTCGCCTGCGCCGAGCCCGGTGATCTTCTGCCTGACCGTCGCGAGACTGTTCGGCTCGGCCAGAGAGGTGCCGAGGATCGACAAGATGATGTCCCCGCCGACGACGAGGTCCTCGTCGCCGATCGTCGCCCGGGTGGTCCCCCCCTTCAACCCCAGCTGCTCGGCCGGGGAGCCCGGCGCCACCCGCTGGATCAGGAGCCCGACCCCGGGCGGCGGGACGTTGAACACCTGCGCCAGGTCGCCCGAGAGCATGTACCCGTTGACGCCGCTCCAGAACGACCGCTGCTCCAGGAGCTGGCGCGCCACCTTGGAGGTCACGGCGAAGCCCAGTCCCTCCGATCCCCCGGAACGGGACAGGATGTGGCTGACGATGCCGATCACCTCCCCCTGCATGTTGAACAGCGGCCCCCCGGAGTTTCCCTGGTTGATCGAGGCGTCGGTCTGGAAGAACTCGGCGCGCGACATGCCGCTGAACGTGGCGTTCGGCTTGCGGCGGGCGCTGATGTGGCCGGCGGTCAGCGTGTGGCTCGCGCCCAGAGGCGCCCCCACGACGAAGACCGGGGCGCCGATCGCGACCGCGTCGGAATCGCCCAGCTTCGCGACGAACGGCCCGCGCGGGAGCTTGTCGAGCTGCAGGACGGCGACGTCCGCCGACGGCTCCGACGACAGGACCCGCGCCTTGAGGACCTCCCCGGTCAGGAACTCGACCTCGATGGCGTCGGCCGTCTGCACCACGTGCGCGGCCGTCAGCACCTTGCCGTCCGGCGTGATCAGGACGCCCGACCCGAGCCCGGACACGCTGACCGGCAGGCCCCCCGGCGTCGGCGGGACGTCGACCTCCCTGGTGTGGATCTCGACCACCGCCGGATCCACGCGAGCGAACACGTCCGACAGGACCGGCTGCGCCTCGGCCGCGGCGGGGACGCGGCCGGCGTGAAGCAGGGCGACGATCGCGAGGCAGACGACGGCGCGCGGCCTCGGCGTGGACGATCCGATCTCCATGGCGTGCGCCTCCGGGTTGAAGGATGCGGCGCCGATGGTAGCCGCGGCGCGATTCCCAGTCAACGCGCGCCGCCGCGCTTGACGGGGGCGCCGCGTTGGCGGTACCTTGCCGCCGTTCGACACAATCGACGTCCATCCATTGGAGAGGCCTCCATGACGGTGCACTCCCCCAGGCGCCTGTCTCTGACCGTTTCCCTCATCGCACTGCTTGTCGCGCTCGTCGCCAGCCCCGCGGCCTGGCGCCGGACCGAGGCGGCCGCCGCGACGCCGAAGCCCGGCGCGAAGCAGCCCACCGTCGCCGAGGCGTCCGCCTTCATCGAGGCGGCGGAGAAGCGGCTCCAGGACCTGTCGATCAAGTCCGACCGGGCCAACTGGGTGCAGTCGAACTTCATCACGGAGGACACCGAGAAGATCGCCGCCGACGCCAATGAGGCGCTCATCGGGGCGGTCGCCGAGGAGGCCCTCGCCGCCCGGCGCTTCGAGGGGCTCAAGCTTTCGGCGGACGTGGCGCGCAAGTTCGCGCTCCTGAAGGTGGCGGTGGAGCTGCCGGCCCCCAACAACGCGGCCGAGCGCGGCGAGCTGACCGAGATCGCCGCTTCCCTCGAGGGGGCCTATGGCCGGGGCAAGTATTGCCCGCCGGCCACCGCGGCGGCCCCGTCCGGCGGCGGCGCGGAGGGGGCGGGGGACGGCTGCCTCGACATCAACGCCATCACCAGGATCATGGCGGACAGCCGCGACCCGAAGCAGCTGCTCGATGTCTGGCGCGGCTGGCACACCATCTCGCCGCCGATGCGCCCGAAGTACCAGCGCTTCGTCGAGCTGGCGAACAAGGGGGCCCGCGAGCAGGGCTTCAAGGATCTCGGCGCCCTGTGGCGTTCGAGCTACGACATGCCGCCCGACGCGTTCGCGGCCGAGGTCGAGCGCCTGTGGAACCAGGTCGCGCCCCTCTACTGGTCGCTGCACGCCTACATGCGCACCCAGCTGGTGAAGCAGTACGGCGCGCAGGTGGTGCCGCCCGACGGCCCCATCCCGGCGCACCTCCTGGGGAACATCTGGGCGCAGCAGTGGGGGAATCTCGAGCCGCTGGTCGCAACCCCCGGCGGCGGGCTCGGCTACGACCTGACGAAAATCCTGGTCGACCGCAAGGTGGACGACCACCAGATGGTGCGCTTCGGCGAGGGCTTCTTCACCTCGCTCGGCTTCGATCCGCTTCCGGCGACCTTCTGGGAGCGGTCGCTCTTCGTCAAGCCGGCCGACCGTGACGTCGTCTGCCACGCGAGCGCCTGGGACCTCGACTCCCAGGAGGACCTGCGGATCAAGATGTGCATCGAGATCAACGACGAGGATTTCCGGACCATCCACCACGAGCTCGGGCACAACTTCTACCAGCGGGCCTACCGCCGCCAGCCTTCCATGTTCCGGGGCGGCGCCAACGGGGCGTTCCACGAGGCGATCGGCGACACCATCGCGCTGTCGATCACCCCGGCCTATCTCAAGAAGATCGGCCTGCTCGACACGGTCCCCCCGCCGACGGGCGAGATCGGCTACCTGATGAAGATGGCCCTCGACAAGGTCGCCTTCCTGCCGTTCGGCCTGCTGATCGATCAGTGGCGCTGGAAGGTCTTCTCGGGCGAGGTCACCCCGGCGAACTACAACCGGGCCTGGTGGGACCTTCGCCTCAAGTACCAGGGGGTCGTCCCGGCCGTGGCGCGGACCGAGTCCGACTTCGACCCCGGCGCCAAGTACCACGTGCCGGCGAACGTGTCGTACACCCGCTACTTCCTGGCCCACATCCTGCAGTTCCAGTTCCACCGCGCGCTCTGCCGCGAGGCCGGCTTCCAGGGGCCCCTCTACCAGTGCTCGATCTACGGCAACGAGGCCGCCGGGAAGAAGCTCCGCGCCATGCTCGAGATGGGGCAGAGCCGCCCCTGGCCCGAGGCGCTCTACGCCCTGACCGGCGAGAAGCAGATGGACGCCACGGCGATCATCGACTACTTCGCGCCGCTCAAGAAGTGGCTCGACGAGCAGAACAAGGGGAAGAAGGTCGGGGTCTAGGGCGGCCGGGCGGTTACTTCCTGGGGCGCCGCATCAGCGCCTGGAAGCGGGGCTCCTTCCGCAGCCGGTCGAGATCGCTGTCGTTCTCGATCCATTCCCTCTGGGAGAAGCCGGCGTCGAGGGCCCGCTCCAGGTAGCCGATTGCCTCCGGGACCCGCCCGGCGAGCGAGTACAAGCAGGCGACGTTGTAGAGCACCCCGGCGTCGTTCGGCTCGATCGTCAGGGCGCGCTGGGCGAGGGCAAGCCCTTCCTCAACCCTCCCCAGGTTCACCAGGGCCCCTCCACCGAGATAGAGCGCCCGCACGTCATCCGGCTCCTGCTCCAGGTGCCGCTGAATCAGGGCGACGCTTCGTTCGGTCGTCTTTCTGGCCTCCGCCTGGCGCCCCAGCTTCTGGTACACGGTGATCAGCAGCGCGACCGACTGGTAGTCCTCCGGGCGGAGGGACGACGCCAGCTCGTACATCCGGGCCGCCTCCTCGGACTTCCCCTGCACGAAGAGAGTGCGGGCGTAGAAGTACGCGGCCTCGAAGAGCTTCGGGTCGAGCCGCATGGCGGTCTCGAACTCCCCCGCGGCTTCGGGGTAGTGCTTGCTGAGCATCAGGGCGACGCCGCGCGAGGCGTGCGCCTCCGCCGAGACGGGCGCCAGCTCGAGGGCCCTGGCGCTGGCGCTCTCGGCCTTCGCCAGGTCCTGGTCGCGGCTGCCGGCGTACATGTAGAGGAAGGCGGAGGCATCGGCCTCTCCGGCGTACGCCGGGGCGTAGGAAGGGTCGATCTCGATGGCGCGGGAGAACATCTGCCGCGCCGACTCCAGGTTTCTGCGACCGTTCAGATGAAAGGTCTTCAAGCCGCGCAGGTAGTAGTCATAGGCCTGCACGTCCCTGGGCTGCGGCTTCTGCATGGCGCGCTGCTCGGTGGGCGTGAGGCTCACCTGAAGCTCCTTGACGATGCTCTGCGAGATCTCGTCCTGGATGGCGAACACGTCCCGCATCTTCCGGTCGTAGCGCTCCGACCACAGGTGATAGCCGTCCGCCACGCTGATGAGCTGCGCCGTGATGCGCAGCGTCTCCCCCGACTTGCGGACGCTCCCCTCCAGGACCGCCTGCACGCCGAGCGCCCGGCCGATCTCCTGCGCGGTCATCTGCTTCCCCTTCAGCGCGAACACCGACGTGCGGGCCGGCACCTTGAGGCTCTTCACCTTGACGAGCGCGTTGATCAGCTCCTCGGTGATCCCGTCGCTGAAGTATTCGTTTTCGGCGTCGTCGCTCATGTTGACGAACGGCAGGATGGCGATGGAAGAGATGCCGGCGTGCGCCTCCGCGCCGCCGGGCGCTCCGGGAGAGCCGGGCTGCGGCGGATGCGACGCCTCCGATCCTGCGCCTGCGCCGCGATTCCGCAACGTCAGCGCCATCGCGAGGACCAGAAGTCCGGCTGCGGCCACGGCCCCGATGACGAGAGTGCGGCGCCGCCCCGCAGGCGCGGCGGCGGATCCGGACCCCTCCCGGCCGGGGCCCGCCCCGGCCGGCAACGCGGCGACCGGCTCGGAGCCCCGCAGCTCCTCCAGCTCGTTGCGCACGTCCAGCGCCGACTGGTGGCGCCGCTTCGGATCCTTCTCGAGGCAGCGCCGGATGACGCGCCCCAGCATGCCGGGGAGGTCGCGCCGCACGTCCGTGACCGGAGCCGGAGTGTCGCGCAGGATCGAGGACATCACCTCGGCCCCGCTCCGCCCCTTGAACGGCCTCTCCCCCGTCACCATCTCGTACATCAGGATCCCCAGGGAGAAGATGTCCGCCCGGTGGTCGGCCTCCTGTCCCTGGAGCACCTCGGGGGCCATGTAGGGGGCGGTCCCCACGACACCCGAATCCTTCCCCTGCGTCCGGGTCGCCTGGGCGCCGGCCCCTTCCTCGCGCGCCGCCTCCTGCCGCCACAGCTTCGCCAGGCCGAAGTCGAGAACCTTGACGCGCCCCTCCCCGGTCACCATGACGTTGGCCGGCTTCAGGTCCCGGTGCACGATCCCCTTCTCGTGCGCCGCG
>Ga0075421_100001256_pt1 | contig 29271 bp, 29 predicted proteins | sample SoiMetdeltSBSDD5_FD_75292 | JGI IMG/M metagenome (GOLD analysis project Ga0075421, IMG submission 75292) | Bulk soil microbial communities from a Populus tree surrounding site in Tennessee, USA - Soil MetaG P. deltoides SBSDD5 | ecosystem: Environmental > Terrestrial > Soil > Tree plantation... | reverse complement strand
ACTGGCCGAGCGTCTACGTGATCGACCGCGACGGCCGCCTCGTCTTCCGCCATGAAGGCGAAGGCGACTACGAGGAGATCGAGCGCGCGATCGAGGCGACCTTGGCGTCGGGCGGTTAGGCACGATCCGCCAGCAGCGCCTCCGCACCGCGCACCAGATCTTCGATGATCGCGGCCGCAGGTTCGACCGAGGTGATGTTCTCGACGGACTCACCGGCGTAGAGCGCCATCGCCTCGACGTGCCCCGTCGTGTCGCGTGACGGGCAGTAGACGGCGAAGCGCGGCACCGGCGCCTCGGCGTCGCCGATGCGCATCGTCGCGACGGGGCCATCCGGTAGACGCTCCGCGGCCTCGATCGACGAGCGCAGCACGCGATGCGGCGCATCGGGCCAGAGCACCGAGAAGGCCTCCGTCAGGACCGTGTCGGCGGCGCGCGCTGCGAGCAGCGCCTTCACGTACGCGGGGTGCGCGCCCGACTCGGCACAGGCGACGAAGCGCGTGCCGAGGCGCGCGCCCGCGGCGCCGGCGGCGAGCACCGCGGCGAGATCCGCCGCGGTGGCGATGCCGCCGGCCGCGAGCACGGGGACACGCACTCGTGGCACCACGGCCGAGAGCAGCGGCAGCAGGCTCGAGTCGCCGCGCACGTGGCCCCCCGCCTCGGTGCCCTGCACGGCCAGCAGGTCGCAGCCGCAGCGCTCGGCCGCGAGCGCCTCCTCGAGCGAGCCGACCTGCCACGAGACGAGCGCGCCGTGCGCGCCGGCCTCGCGCACGAGCTCTGCATCGGGCGCGCCATAGAAGAACTCGACGACGCGCGCCTTGCGCGCCGCGACGCGCACGGCCTCGCGATCCAGGAAGGGCATCAGGAAGCCCGCGCCGAGGACGCCGCGCGTGCGCAGGGCGAGCTGATCGAGCGCGCTGCCGAGGGCTTCCGCGGAGAGCATCGGCGCGGGCAACATCGCGAGCGCGCCGGCATCGGCGACCGCGGCCACGAGGTCGGCCGTCGCGATGCCCGGCATCGCCGCGGACTGGATCGGCACCCTGCAACCGACGCGTCGCGTGAAGGCGGTCTCGAGCATCGGCCCTCCTAGGGCCGCGGCGAGTAGCTCCGCGGTCCCCGCAGCTGCGCCAGCGCCGGCCCGATCTCGTCGATCCAGTCGCACAGGCGCGGGCGCGTGTCGCGCGGGTCGATCAGATCGTGGACACCGAAGTCCTCCGCCCGCGGAAAGATCGACTGCGCGGCCGCGTACTCGGCCTCGAGCTCGCGGCGGCGCGCTTCGGGATCGGGGGCCGCGGCGATCTCTCTGCCGTAGGCGAGCTCGACGCCACTCTCGAGCGGCAATGCGCCGCTCTGCGCCGACGGCCACGCGACGACCATGCCGCCCGGGCCGAGGTGACACCCTGCCGCGACGCCGAAGGAGCGCCGCACGATCACGGTGAACCAGGGCACCGACGTCTGCTGCACCGCGAAGATGGCCTCGAGTCCGTAGCGGATCGTGGCCTGCTGCTCCGCCTGCGTGCCGATCATGAATCCGGGCTCGTCCATCAGTGACACGATCGGCAGATGGAACGAGTCGCACAGCTCGGCGAAGCGGCGCAGCTTCTGCGCGCCCTCGGCCGTCATGCTGCCGCCGTAGACGTAGGGGTCGTTCGCGAATACGCCGACCGGCTGGCCAGCGACGCGCGCGAGCCCCGTGATCTGCGTGCGGCCGTAGCCAGGAGTCAGCTCGAAGAAGCTTTCGCGGTCGACGACCGCCTCGATGAGCCGCCGCATCTTGTAGGGCTTGCGCGCGTCGCGCGGCACGAGCTCCAGCAGTGACGCTTCGCGCCGCTCGCGCGGGTCGTCACAGGGGACGACGGGCGCCGCCTCCCACACGTTCGACGGCAGATACGAGAGGAAGCGGCGGATCTGACGCCAGACGTCGGCCTCGTCCTCCGCCACGTTGTCGACGACGCCGCTCTTCGCGTGGATCTCCGGCCCCCCGAGCTCCTCCTTGCTCACTTCCTGGCCCTTCGCGCGCGCGACCAGCGCCGGGCCGCCGATCAGCACCTGCGAGCTGCGCGTCATCAGCGAGAAGTGCGCGGCACAGAGCCGCGCGGCCGCGAAGCCCGCCACGGGGCCGAGCGCCGCGGCCACCATCGGCACGCTCGCGCGCACCTCGACCAGCGCCCGGTTCGAGGTGGCGCCGCCGACGAAGTCGTAGCCCGAGCGGCCGCGCACGCCGCTGATGCCCGAGACGGACGCGCCGCCCGCCTCGAGGAGTCGCACGCTCGGCACCCGCCGCGTCAGCGCGAGGCGGTCGGCGTACTCGGCCTTCTTCATGCCCGCGGCGGAGTAGGCGCCGCCGCGCACGGTGAAGTCGTCGCCGCACACGACGACGGGACGGCCGTCGATGCGCGCACTGCCGATCACCGCGTTCGACGGGGTGAAGCCCGTGAGCTGGCCGTCGGCGTCGCGCGTGGCCGCACCGGCGAGGCCGCCCTGCTCGCGGAAGCTGCCCTTGTCGACCAGCGCGTCGATGCGCTCGCGCACGCTCTGCCGTCCGCGCGCGTGCTGCTTCGCCACCGCTTCCGCACCGCCCTGCATCGCGGCCAGCGCGCGCAGCCTCTCGATCTCGCGCGCTTCGTCGTCCCAGCTCATGGCGGCACAGCCTATCATGCGCCGCTCATCCGAAAGGACCGCTCATGCAAGCGCTCGCAGGCATCCGCGTGCTCGACGCGAGTCACGTCGTCTCGGGGCCCCTGTGCGCATGGCTGCTGGCCGCGCTCGGCGCCGAGGTGATCCGCGTCGAGCCGCCGGGCGGCGATCTCACCTGGCGCACCTTGCCCTTCGTGGGTCCGGATGGCGTGCACCGCGGCCCACGGCGCGCGCGCGACATCGCCATCTCGCCGCTGCGGCGCGCGCGGGGCAAGCGCAGCGTCGTGCTCGACCTGAAGCGCGAGGAGGCGCGCGCGGTCTTTCGCAAGCTGGCCGCGCGCTGCGACGTGCTGGTCGAGAACTCGGTGCCGGGAGCGATGGAGCGGCTCGGCCTCGACTACGCGTCGCTCGCGCCGACGTGCCCCCGACTGGTGTACTGCAGCATCACCGGCTACGGCTACGAAGGGCCCTACCGCGACCGCCCGAGCATGGACCTCGTGGTGCAGGCCGTCTCCGGATTGATGGCGAAGACCGGCTTCCCGGACGGGCCGCCCACGAAGGTCGGCGCCACGGTCGGCGATCAGGTGCCCGCGGTCTACGCCGCGCTCGGCGTCCTGGCCGCGCTGCGCCAGCGCGAGCGCGACGGCCGCGGGCAGCGCGTCGACATCGCCATGCTCGACAGCCTGCTCTCCCTGCTGTGGGACGAGCCGATCGACGTCTTCGAGGAGCAGGGGCTGCCAGACCGCGTCGGCAACGGCGATCCGCGCGGCGCGCCGATCGATGTCTTTCGCAGCACGGATGGCTGGGTGGCGCTGCTGGTGCCCCACGACGCGCAGTGGCGCGCGCTCTGCGATCTGATGGGCCGTCCCGAGCTGGCGGCGCGCTGGCCCGACCATGGCGCACGGCTGGCGGCGCGCGACGAGGTCAACGCGAGCGTCGCCGCCTGGTGCCTGACGCAGACGAGCGACGCCGCGGCCGAGCAGCTCCTCGCGCTCGGCATACCCGCCGGCCCCGTGCGCTCGCCCTACGCAGCGCGCCGCGATCCGCACGTGGCAGCGCGCGGCGCGCTCGTGCCGCTGCGGCATCCGGATCTCGCGGAGCCGACGCGCTTCCTCGGCCCCGCGCTGCCGATCCGCTTCTCGCGCGCCGAGTCCGCGACCGCCCCCGCCGAGCCGCTCGGTGCGTCGAGCGAGGCGGTGCTGCGCGAGCTCTGCGAGCTCGACGACGCGGAGATCGCGAAGCTACGGGCCAGCGGCGCTCTCGGCTGAGTCCAGCGCGTCCTCGCGCCAGGCGATATCGGTGCGCGAAAGCCACTCGCGCAGCAGCGAGGCGATGCGCGCGTGGCCCTCCTGCGTGAGATGGATGGAATCGTCTGGCAGGAAGAACGACGGCCAGTCGGGAACGCGGCGGAAGTCCTCGTAGACGTCGATGTACGAGATCCCGAGCTCGTCGAGCATGGCGAGCGCCTCGCGGCGCGGCATGCCGAAGCGCTCCGGGTCGGCGAGGTCGTGCGCCTCGGGCAGCACGAGCACCAGGACGGGGATCGGCGCAAGCGCGTCGCGCACGGCGGCGAGGTGCTCGCGCAGCGCCGCGCGGCGCTCGGGGTCGGACCACTCTGCGCCGGCCGCGCGCATCCACGCGCGCCAGGGATCGCGGTTGCGCCAGCGCGTCTCGAGCTCCGACGTGATGCTGAGCAGCGCGGAGAGCTCGCTCGTGCGGATGCGCGGGCGATGACCCGGCCGCAAGTGCTTGCCCTCGTAGGAGCCATCCGGCGCGGCCACCAGCTTGCGCGGCCAGCTCTTGCCCTTGCGATCGAGGTCGTCGAGCGTGAGGCCGAGCACCACGAGATCGGGCTGGAAGCGCGGCAGCACGGCGCGGGCCTGCTGCGCATAGTGCCAGGCGCCGTACGCGTTGACGGCGAAGTTCTGCGTCTCGAGCGGGCCGGTCGCCTCGTCGCGCAGGAGATCGCCGAAGCGATCCTCCGCGCGCACGCCCGAGCCGAAGGTCACCGAATCGCCGAGGAAGGCGATGCGCGGCAGGCCGGGCGCGCGCGCGACGCTGAACTCGTCGTCGCGATAACCGTCGGCGTTGATGCGGATCGGGATGTCCCCGAAGAGCGGACCGCGGAAGAAGCCGCTGAAACGCGGGGTGCAACGGTATTCGGTGAACGGGTCCCAGGTGAAGAGTCCCGGCGGGTAGCCGTAGCCGACCTCCGGCACCGGCACGAAGACGCGGTAGACGCGCGCCATGCCCTCGAGCCCGACGAGCACGACGAGCAGCGTGATGGCGCGAAAGAGCCAGAGCCTGCGCTTCGTCAACCGCCGCCTCGCCGCGCGCGCGCCCCGCGCAATTCGCGCGCACGCGTTTGACTCGCGACCGCGGGCGTGAAACGATGCGGGGCATGCCGGACACCGACGCTGCCAAGCGCGAGGTCGCGCGCCGCCTGATGGACGCCATCCAGGCCGGCGACGTCGCGACGGTCGCGGAGCTCTACGCCGACGACATGGTCGGCTGGCGCAACTTCGACCGCCGCGAGCTCGGCAAGGCGGCCATGGTGCGCGTCATCGAGTATCTCGCCAAGCGCGTGCGCGACCTGCGCTACGAGGGGATCCGCGTCGAGACGACGGCTTCGGGCTACGTCCAGCAGCACGTGCTCCACGCTACCGCGCCCGATGGGACGCGCATCGAGTCGCCGGCGTGTCTCGTCGTCGAGGTGCGCGACGGTCGCATCCGCCGTCTCGAGGAATACCTCGACTCGGCCGCCATCAGCGCGCTCCTCCGCTAAGGCACGGGCGGCGCATCGCCGTCGATCGCGAAGAGCTCGGCGCCGAGCACCGGCACGAAGAGCGGGTCCGCGAGCGCGTCGGCGTTCGCGGAGGAGATCGGCACGAACATCAGCTCGAACTCCCGCCGCAGGCTGGAGCCGTTTCGGCCCTCGCCGGGCGGCAGCATGATCGAGTGGAGGAGGCTGAGCTTCGTCGCGAACTCCGGCGCCTCACGGATCTCCGCGCGCACGCCGATCCGCTGCGCCGGCGCGAGACGCGCGATCCACTCGAACGCGGGGCGCAGCTCCTGATAGGCGTAGATGTCGTGCAGGCGCGAGTCGAGCACCGCGTACACGGCGAGTCCGTGCACCAGGAGCAGCCAGCCGGCGCACGCCGCCACCGCGACCGGAACGGAGCGCGTCAGCCCGCGCAGCATGCGCGCGGTCGCATGGCCGAAGAAGACGGCGAGGATCCCCGTCGCGGGCAGGAAGTAGTGGAAGAGAAGGAAGCTCCGATCCAGGATCACGCTGTAGCCGAAGACGAGCAGGCTGTAGCCCAGGAACGCGGAGACGAAGAGCACGCGCGCACGCCCCTCGCGTCGGCGCAGCACGTCGATCCAGCCGACGAGCGCCACCGAGACGAACGCGAACTCGCAGAGCGGCAGCGCGCCGGCGGCCGTCGGCGCGGGGAGAAGGTTCCAGGGGCGCGCCGCGCTGTTCCACCCGGCGGGCACGCCGGACCAGAAGGCGAAGAATGCCTGCCATTCGATCCAGTGCGACCAGAACCACAGGGTGATGACACCCGCAGACGTCAGCGCCAGCAGCCCGAGCCAGCGCTCGCGCACGCCCTTCCCGCTCTCACCCGTCGCGCGCGGCGCGAGCGCCGCCTCGAGGAGCAGGAGGGCCGGGAGCGGCGCCAGGAAGTTGAACTTCGTCACGGCGCCCGTGATGGCGGCCACGCCCGCGAGCGCCGCGAAGACACGCCCGCGACGCGGATCGCCCGCGCTCGCCAGCTCTTCCCAGCGCCACAGCGCGACGAAGGCGCCGAACAGGCAGATCATCATCAGCGGCTCGACGGAGATGCGCGACAGGTAGAAGAGGACGGGCAGCGAGGTCGCGTAGGCGAGACAGGCGAGCCCCGCGGCGAGCTCGTCGCGCAGAAGCTCGAGCGCGAACGCGAACAGCAGACCGAACGAGACGAGGTGGAGGACGGTGATCAGCAGCTTCGAGGCGATGGTGATCGCTGGCAGGTTGCGCGCGCTGAAGGCCGTCCAGGAGAGGCCCGTATCGGGAGAGAACGCGTAGAGCCCGCGCTGGACGCCATCGAGCAGCAGCATCAGCGGGGTGCCCGGGTGGCCTACGTAGAGAGCGGGCCTGCCGAACTCGAGATCGTGCGCCGCGGCCAGGTAGAAGCTGCCCGGATCGGGCTCGTAGCCGGCGAGGTCGCCGAAGAGCCGGTTCTGCCAGACGCCGAGCGGCGCCTCCGAGCTCATCACGGCGGACCAGGTCAGCAGCGCGGCGCAGAGGGCCACGGCCGACACGAGCATCATCCGGCGCATGTGACGCCGGAAGCTATCAACGCGCCATTGGCTGCGTCAGGGCGCCGCCGGCATCCCGCTCACGGGAGGAGCTGCCCGAGGACGCGCAGCGCGTTCTCTCCCATCACGAGCCGGATCTCCTCGTCCCTCATGCCTTCGGCCTGCAGCGCGTCCACGATCGCGGCGAGGCCTGTCGTGTCGAAGGCCGTCGAGACCGCGCCGTCGAAGTCCGAGCCGAGTGCCACGTGCTCGATCCCGGCCAGATCGCGCGCGGCGCGGATCGCGCGCGCGATGTCGACGGGCGAGGTGCCGCAGGTGGTGCCCTCGAAGAAGCCGATGCCGATCACGCCGCCGGTCGCGGCGATCGCGCGCGCATGCGCGTCGGAGAGCGTGCGCGGACCGGGGCAGACCGACTGGAGTCCGCCGTGCGAAACGACGACCGGCTCGCGCACCATGGCGAGGACGTCGTCGATCGTCGCCGGCGACGCATGCGCGAGGTCGACGGCGATGCCGAGCTCTTCCATGCGCCGGACGACGTCGCGCCCGAGCGGCGTCAGCCCTTGCTGCAGCGCACCCGCCGACGATCCGGCCACCTCGTTGTCGACGAAGTGCGCGAGCCCGAGCATGCGCACGCCCGCCGTGAAGAGCGCATCCAGATTCTCGACCCGTCCCTCGAGCGCCTGCGCACCCTCGATGCCGAGGAGACCCGCCACCATCGCGGGGTTCTGCGCGCGCGCAGCAAGGAAGCGCTGAAGATCCGCGGCCGTGTGTACGACGACGAGCTGTCCCTGCGAGCGCGCTGCGGCCTCGTCGAGCACGCGCGCCTGGTGGAGCGCGCGCTCGAGACGACTCGTCCAGGTGGCGCGCGGCCAGCGCTGTAGCACGGCGAGCAGCGTGATCAGATCGAGCGCGTCGGCCTCGTTGCGCTCGAAGTTCTGGCCGGCCGGCGCCTGCGTCACGATGCCGAACACCTGGAGCGCGACGTTGCCCTCGAGCAGACGCGGCAGGTCCACGTGTCCGTGCGCGATGCGCTCGCCGAGGTCGCGGTCCCAGAGCAGCGCGTCGGCGTGCAGGTCGGCCACGCGCAGCGACGCGAAGAGCGCCCGCGCGCGCGACGAGGTCTCGGGCAAGGGCTCGCCGGCCACGCGGTTCAGGCTGCGGTCGAGCCTGCCGGGAACGAAGGCGAACGTGACGAGCAGGAGCAGCAGCAACACCGCGAGGAGGACGCCGAGAATGCGCGCGAGCAGCGCGCCGCCTCGACGATGAGAGCCCCGAACCATTCGAAAGCGTGGTCCCACGGTGAAACCCTGGGTGTATGATCTGACGCGCCGTCAGTTTGAACCGAACGAGCGAGGAATGCGATGCGCGCGTACCGACTCATCGATGCCGACTGCCACGTCGTCGAGCCGCCCCACATCTGGGACCGCTGGCTGCCCAAGAAGTTTCACGACCGCGCACCGCGGCTCGTGAAGGACGAGGAAGGCGGCGACGCCTGGCAGTTCGTGCCCGGCGGTCCGCTCATGTACATCGGCCTCGTCGCGACACCCGGCATGCGCTTCGAAGACATCAAGTGGAAGGGGTACACCTACGACACCGTCCGCAAGGGCTGCTGGGACGGCAAGGCGCGGCTCGAGGACATGGACTTCGACGGCGTGGACGCCGAGTTCATCTACCCGTCGCAGCGCACCATGTACTACTTCATGAGCAACGCCGACCGCGACTTCCATCGCGCCGGCATCCGCGCCTACAACGACTACATGGCGCAGGAGTTCTGCGCCGCCGACGCCGAGCGGCTCTTCTTCCTGGCGCAGATGCCGAACCTCGGCGTCGAGGAAGCGATCGCCGAGATGCGTCGCTGCAAGGAGATGGGCGCGCGCGGCACGATCATCACCGCGTGGCCGTCGGGCAACGACGACCTCACCGGCGAGGACGACGACTTCTTCGCGGCCGCCGCCGACATGCAGATGCCCGTCAGCATCCACATCAACATCCAGCGCAAGCGCAACGTGAAGCCGACGCTCGAGGGCCCGGCCGCGATCGCGACGATGGCGCTCTCGGGCATGATGGCCTTCCCGCCGATCATGTTCGAGCTGATCACCTGCGGGCTCTTCGACCGCGTGCCCAAGCTCCAGATCATCGGCGTCGAGACGGAGGTCGGCTGGATCCCGATCGCGCTCGAGCAGGTCGACAACTTCTACTGGCGCAACCGCGCGCACACGAAGATCGGGATCAAGCACCTGCCGAGCCACTACTTCCACGAGCACTTCACCTGCACGTTCATCCAGGACCGGCACGGCATCATCAACCGCCACGCGATCGGCATCCGCAACATGGCGTGGTCGACGGACTACCCGCATCACGGCTGCGACTGGCCCTACAGCCGCAAGGTCGCGGGCGAGATGATGGCCGACGTGCCCGCGGCGGAGCGCTACTGGATCGAGGCGGGGAACATGGTCGAGCTGTACGACCTGCCGCAGGCGCTGAAGGTGCCGCGCTGACCGGCTGACTACGACCTGGCGGAGTCGACCGCGCCCATCACGTCGAGCGAGGAGGGGCCCGGCACCTCCACGACGCGCTCGTCGACGTCGTCGAACTCGAGGCGCAGCGCGCGACACATCACCGCGTGCATGTCGTACATGCACGTGATGTAGGTGAGCTCGAGGATCTCCACCTCCGAGAGGTGCGCGCGCAGCGCCTCGAAGACGGCTTCGGGCGTGCGTCCGCCGTCGAGCACGAGGCAGTCGGTGTACGCGAGCACCGCGCGCTCGACGGGCGAGAAGCAGGTGGCGACCGACCAGCCGGGGATCGCCGCGATCTGCTCCTCGCGCAGGCCGACGTTGCGGCCGGCCTTGCAGTGCTGCGAGAACACGAACTGGCTGCCGCGCGCGAAGCCCGCGCGCAATTGTCCCAGCTCGCGCAGCTTCGGGTCGAGCTTCCGCTTCGGGCTGCGGTAGAAGGCGAAGCCCTGCACCGCATGGTCGAAGCAGTCGGGAACGCCGGCGAAGACGGTCCACCAGTTTCCGGGCGAGCCGGTCGCGGTGCCCGGCGAGGTCACCGGGTCGCGCTCGCCGAAGAGCATCTTGTAGAGGCTCAGCGCGCCCGGGTGGGCTTCGGAGCGGGGAATCTGGCGTAGGCGGGGCATGCGGTTCTCCTGTCAGGCGCCGGCGCGCGCGCTCGCTTTGTGGAGCTCGATCTTGCGCGGTCGCTCGCTCGGTGCGGGATGCTCGGCGCGGAGCAGCTCGAGCGCCTCCGCGGCGTCGCGCTCCGTGAAGTCCTGCGTCAGCACCGCGAACTCGACGGTGATGCCGTCCGGATCCTCGGTGTAGATCGAATGGATCCAGCCGTGGTCGATCTCGAGCACGTCGTGTCCGCACGCGAGCCAGCGCTCCTTGCGGCGCAGCAGGTCGGGGACGTCGGAGGCAGAGAAGGCGAGATGGTTCGTGCCCGGCGCGAGGCCGAGGTCGCGGCAGATGTCGGTCCGAAGCGCCTCCGGGTCCGAAACGCGAGAGAGATCCCAGAAGGCGATCATCTGGTCGCGCGCGCTGCCGGTCGTGTAGAAGACGTGCCGCGCGAAGCTCTCGCCCTTCGGCACGATCTGGACCTTCACCAGCTCGAAGCCCATCGCCTCGGTGTAGAAGCGGTGCGTGGCCTCGATGTTCTTGACGGCGATCGCGATGTGGTTGACGCCCATGGTCGGCTCCTTCGTGGAGACCCAGTGTCTCACAGGAACCCGACCGCAGGGCTCGATCCCCTTCGGGAACGCCTAGCCGCGCACCTCGCCCCACGCCCAATCCAGCCAGGGCAACAGCGCCTCGATGTCGCTGCGCTCGACGGTGGCGCCGCCCCAGATACGCAGCCCGGGCGGCGCGTCGCGGTAGCTCGCGACGTCGAGCGCGACGCCTTCCTTCTCGAGGAGTGCCACCAGGTTCTTGATCACCTTGGCGCGCGCGCTCTCGTCCTGCGCGCGGAACCAGGGATCCACCACCTGGAGACACATCGACGTGCAGGAGCGCGTCGCGGGATCGCGCGCGAGGAAGTCCACCCACGGCGTGCGCTCGACCCAGGCGGCGAGCGCCGCCAGGTTGCCCTCCGAGCGCGCCACCAGTCCCGCGAGGCCGCCCTCGCGCTCGGCCCACGCGAGCCCGTCGAGCGCGTCCTCGACGCAGAGCATCGAGGGCGTGTTGATCGTCGAGCCCTCGAAGAGATCGGCGAGTAGCTTCCCGTTCTCCTTCATGCGGAAGATCTTCGGGAGCGGCCACGCAGGTGTGTAGCTCTGGAGCCGCTCGATCGCGCGCGGCGAGAGCGCGAGCATGCCGTGCGCGGCCTCGCCGCCGAGCACCTTCTGCCACGACCAGGTCGTGACGTCGAGCTTCTCCCACGGCAGGCGCATTGCGAAGACCGCCGAAGTCGCGTCGCAGAAAGTGAGGCCCGCGCGGTGGTGCGGAATCCAGTCGCCGTTCGGGACACGCACGCCCGACGTGGTGCCGTTCCAGGTGAAGATCACGTCATTGCGGAAGTCGACCGCGGTGAGATCCGGCAGCTCGCCGTAGTCCGCCTCGCGCGCGACGGCCGGGAGCTTCAGCTGCTCCGTCACGTCGGTGACCCAGCCCTGACCGAAGCTCTCCCAGGCGAGCACGTCGACGCCGCGCTGTCCGAGCAGCGACCACATCGCCATCTCGATCGCGCCCGTGTCCGACGCCGGCACGATGCCGAGGCGGTAGTCCGCCGGCATGCCGAGCAGGGCGCGGCTCTGGTCGATCACCGCCTTCAGGCGATCCTTGCCCGCCTTCGCGCGATGCGAGCGGCCGAGAAGGGCACCGGTGAGCGCGTCGAGGCTCCACCCGGGGCGCTTGGCGCAGGGGCCGGACGAGAATTCGGGACGCTGGGGTCGGCGGGTCGGCTTCATGGGGTAGGAGAGGGCGCGTGGAAAGAGGGCGCGCAGGATACCGGCGTCCGGGCGGAACCGCCTCTCGCGGACGTGCAGGGTGAGCACGGCGCAGCGAGCGAAGCGAGCGGGTCGCCGCAAGCGGCGGCGGAGGTCCGGTCGGCCCTTCTATCGAACGCCGCCGCGCGCAGCGAGGCGAAGCCGAGCGGAGACCAGAATGGGGTCGCCGCAAGCGGCGGCGTAGACCCGGCGGGTTCCAAGGCCGCCGCGCGCAGCGAGGCGAAGCCGAGCGGAGATCAGAACGCGCCGCCGCGCGCAGCGAGCCGCAGGCGAGCGGAGTTCACTAACGCGCGCGCGAGGTCTCGAGTCGCGACGCCAGCTCGTTCAGCTGCTCGGCCACCTCGGAGTAGAGGTGGTCGCTACTGCGCAGCGTGACGCGCGACGTGTAGTCGCCGCGCTGCAGCGCGCGCAGATGGCGCTCGATCGCCACCATCGGGCCGACCACGCGGTGCAGATAGCCGATCGTGACGCCGAGCATCGCGATCACGTAGCCGACGAGCAGCGCGAGGGTCGACTTCAAGAACGGCGTCGTCTGATCGATGATGTCGCGCGCGAACGGCGCCGGAGCCGTCGCCAGGGTGCCGTGGAAGAGTCGCCCGTACGCGGCCCAGCTGTTGAAGCTGATCAGCAGCGCGAAGCCGAAGCTCACCGCGAGCAGGTACACGGCGAGCTTGAGCTGCACGCCCGGCCGGACCATGCGGATGGTGCGACGTCGTTCGGGCTCGGCCAGGCGCTGTCGGATCGAAGCGACCAATGACATCGGGGACCCTCTCGTCCAGCCCTGATCGGACGGACGGAGCCGCGACTTGTGAGTCGATTCCACCGCACGCCTGCACATGACGAGATGACATTCGGGAGCCGGCAAGTCGCCGGCAGGCGCGCGGGTCGCGAGGGCACCGTCGGGGCATGCCGCCCCGCTCGGACCGGCTTCTAGCCGTAGTGGACGCCGGGGTAGAGCACGTTCACGAGCGCCAGGAAGATCGGCTGGAAGAGCACGTCGATCAGCTGCCAGGCGATCAGGATGCCGAGCCATGCAAAGCCCGACTGGCTGAGCTTGCGGAAGCGTTGACCGGCCGCCGGCGAGAGCACGAGCGGCAGCGCGCCAGCCCCGTCGAGCGGCGGCACCGGCAGCAGGTTCAGCACGGCGAGCAAGAGGTTCATCGAGAACAGGACGCTCAGGAGCATCGCGCTCGACGCGGCGAGCGGCGACGCATCCGACGCGGCGACCTGCGAGAAGAAGATGGAATCGGGAGGCTGGAAGACACCCGCGGCGAGCGCCATGCGGATCGACACGGCCGCGGCGAGCACGAGCAGCAGGTTCGCGGCCGGCCCGGCGAGCGCCATCCACGCCGCGCGACGCGGATGTGCGTCGGCCCACTGCGGATCGTAGGGCGCGCTCGCGTAGCCGAAGGGCCAGCCCGAGACGATCACGCTGAGGAGCGGAAGCACGACCATGCCGAAGGGCTCGCGCCGCATGTGCGGCAGCGGCGAGAGCGACACCTGCCCTCCGTGGTAGGCGGTGAGATCGCCACCGCGCATGGCGACGAAGGCGTGCGCAGCCTCGTGGAAGGTCACCGAGAACACGAAGACGGCGTAGAACGCAATGGCGAGCGCGGGATCTTCCACGTTTCTCCGTTCAGTCCCGGAACACCGGCTTGCGTCCGTCGCGACGCGCGCGCGTCGCCTCCTCGAAGTTCTGCGTCGTGAGGCGCACGAAGAGCTGCGTGTGGCTCTCGAGCTCGATCGCCGCCTGCAGGCTGCCCGTCTCGAGCCCGGCCCACAGCATGCGCTTCGTGAGCTGCACGCCCTGCGCGCTCCAGCCGTTGATCTGCTCGGCCAGCTCGAGAGCGGCGTCCATCAGCTGCGCGTCCGGCACCGCGCGCGAGACCAGGCCGATGCGCTCGGCCTCCTGCGCCGACACGTCGCGCCCCGAGAGCGCGATCTCGAAGGCGCGCGAGCTGCCGATCGCGCGCGGCAGCAGGAACGAGAGGCCGAGCTCGGTTGCCGTGAGGCCGTTGTTGATGCCCGCGGCGCGGAAGTACGCCGACTCGGCCGCCAGGCGGATGTCGCCGCCGAGCGCCAGGCAGAACCCGCCGCCGATGGCCGCGCCGTTCACCGCGCAGATGACGGGCTGCGGCATGCGCCGCATCGCGACGACGAGATCGGCCAGCAGGGTCATCGAGCGCGTGGCGATGCGGGTCAAGGTGAGGCCCGCGATGTTCGGCGGCGGCTGGGTGTCCTGCGTGTCGGCACCCGAGCAGAAGCCGCGACCCGTGCCGGTCAGGATCACGCAGCCCGTGTCGTTGTCGGCGGCCACTTCGGCGAGCGCCTCGTGGAGCGGCACGACCAGCTCGAAAGCCATCGAGTTCATGCGCTCGGGCCGGTCCATGCGGACCACGCTCACATGGGGCCTCGGCTTCTCGATCCGCACGTACGACATGGGCGCTCCTGCGCGCACCGCTCTAGCCCTGCCGTTCCGGCTCTGTCAACCCCGAAGTCGCGTGCCGCATGCATCCGAGCTGCGCACCCGCCCGCTCAACCGGCGCCCGGGATGCGCCGATTCCTCCTGTGTGCGCCTCCGACTCCTCGTCCTCGCGCTCGTCGCCCAGCTCGTGTCGGGCTGTTTCGTCTTCGACGAGATCGACAAGGGCAACAAGCTCATGGAGCAGAACTCCGGCGTGCAGCAGAAGAAGAAGGCGGAGGAGGCGGCCGCCGCGCAGGCCGCCGCCACGAAGACCGGCAACGCCGCCGAGGGCGAGAAGAAGAAGGGCTGGTGGGAGACCGCGCGCTCGATCTCGGCGGCCGACAAGGCGCCGACCGACGACCCGCACGTGCGCTGCGACATCGAGGGCAAGGAGCGCTTCATGGTGCAGAGCGACTGCGTGACTCAGGGCGGCAGGCCGCTCTAGCTCTCTAGCCCGCCGCGGCTCCCGAGCCGCGGAACGCGAAGTAGACCGCGCCGACCAGGCAGAGTCCCGCGTAGAAGAAGTCGCGCTCGACCGGTGCCTTCATGTAGAGGACCGAGAAGGGCACGAACACCGCCAAGGTGATCACCTCCTGCAGGATCTTGAGCTGCGGGAGCGACAGCGCGGTGTAGCCGATGCGGTTGGCGGGCACCTGGAGCTGGTACTCGAAGAACGCGACGCACCAGGCGAGCATCGCCGCGATGTAGAAGGGCCGGTCGCCCAGCACCTTGAGGTGCCCGTACCAGGCCCAGGTCATGAAGAAGTTCGAGGCGACGAGCAGCAGGGTCGTCTGGAGCCAGATGGGCATCGGACCTCCGGGTCAGTTGCGTCGTTCGGCGAACTGCGGCAGACCGTCGCCGAGCGCGACCCACGGCAGCTTGTGCGACACCCAGATATGACACGCGGGCGCCAGGTTCTTCGCGTCGTCGAGCGTGGCGAGCGTCACGTCGATCTCTCTCGGCGTCGCGCTGTTCGCGTAGCCGATCGCCGCGCCGCACGCGCCGCAGAAGGTCCTCACGACGGGCGGCGACGAGCGCAGCTGCACGGGCACGCCTCGCAGCAGCTCGAAGCGCTCCATGTCGAAGGTCGCCCACGCGACGCAGTGCGCGCCCGAGGTGAGGCGACAGCTCCGGCAATGGCAGTAGCAGAGGTCGCGCGCCGTTCCGCTCACGCGATAGCGGATGGCACCGCACAGACAGCCGCCCTCGTAGCTCGCTTCCATCGCGCGCAGAACATGCCACGAGATCCGCGTGAGTTCGGTGAGCGCAAGCGGCGGCGTAGACCTGGCGGATTCCACCGCGGACGCCGCCGCGCGCAGCAAGCGCCCAAGGCGCGCGCAGTGAGGCGAAGCCGAACGAAGGTGGGCCCCCGCACGGACGGGCGAAGCCGAGCGGAGCTCCATGATATGGTGCGCCGCATGGGCGCCGTCCTCGAGCTGGCGGAGCGCGCGTGGCGCGGCGAGCTCGCGGAGACACAGGTCCAGCCCGGCACCGCGCTGGTCGGCTTCGAAGAGCTCGCGCCTCGCCTGGGCTTCATGTCGGCCTTCTCGAACGTCGTCGTCGTCGCGACGGACGACGGTTTGGTCCTGCTCGACACGTCGAGCCTGTTTCACGCGAAGCGCGTCTACGAGGAGGTGCGGCGCTGGAGCCCCACGCGCGTGCACACGGCCGTCTACACGCACGGCCACGTGGACCACGTATTCGGCCTCGCGGCCTTCGAGGACGAGGCGCGCCAGCGGAGCTGGCCCGCGCTGCGCGTGATCGCGCACGAGCGCTGCCCGGAGCGCTTCGCGCGCTACCGGCTGACCCAGGGCTGGAACGCGGCCGTGAATCAGCGCCAGTTCGGCTTTCCACGGCCGGTCTTTCCGGTCGACTTCCGCGAGCCCGACGAGACCCTGCGCGAGGCGCGCGCGCTCGAGATCGGCGGCACGCGCATCGAGCTCCAGCCCGCGCGCGGCGAGACGGACGACCATCTCTACGCCTGGCTCCCGGCCGAACGCACGCTCGCGACCGGCGATCTCTTCATCTGGGCGTCGCCGAACTGCGGCAACCCGCAGAAGGTGCAGCGCTACCCGCGCGAGTGGGCGCAGGCGCTGCGCCAGATGGAGGTCCTCGGCGCCGAGCGCCTGCTGCCGGGTCACGGACCGCCGATTCTCGGCGCGCCGCGTGTGCGCCAGGCGCTGCGCGAGACCGCCGAGCTGCTCGAGACGCTCGTCGAGCAGACGCTGGCGCTGATGAACCAGGGCGCGCGTCTCGACGACGTGCTGCACGGCGTGCGTCTGCCGGATGCCCTGCTCGCGCGACCGTACCTGCGCCCGAGCTACGACGACCCGCGCTTCATCGTGCGCAACCTGTGGCGCCTCTACGGCGGCTGGTGGGACGGTGATCCCTCGCACCTGCTGCCGGCGCCCGAGGCCGAGCTGGCGCGGGCGCTGGCGGAGCTGGCAGGCGGAGCGCGCGCATTGTCCGACGCCGCGGAGCGCGCCGCGTCGGATGCGCGCCTCCCGCTCGCCTGTCACCTGATCGAGCTGGCGACGCAGGCCGCTCCCGACGATGCGCACGTTCACGGCGCGCGCGCGCGCATCTACACGGCGCGACGCGAGGCGGAGCAGAGCCTGATGGCGCGCGGCATCTACGCGGCCGCGGCGCTCGACAGCGCGGCGAAATCCGAGCGCGACTAGGCGCGCGCGCGCCCCCGCAGCATCAAGACGCCGCCGGCCAGCAGCATGGCGAACAGCGCGACGCGCGCGAGCTGCGGCAGCAGCGGGATCGCGGCCGCGTTCAGCTCCAGGTCCTGCGCAGCGCCGATCGTCGAGCCCGGCACCGGCGGCAGCGACAGCGCTGCCAGCGCGAGATTCGCGCCGTCGCCATTGCGGATCGGCTGGACCGGCTCGGTGTAGCTCGGCCGGCCCATGCCCGGGTGCAGGCGCGTGTCCGGATTCAACGCGTAGAGGTCGGCGCCCGCCACGACGCCGTCGCCCCACGTGAAGAACGGAATCGTGTAGTTCGCGGCGGTCGTCGCGCCGCTGTGATCGAAGCCGGTGCCGCCGTGGTCGGCCGAGAGGAGGATCAGGGTGTGGCCGTCGAGCACGGGGTCGCCCTCGACGAGCGCGAACAGATCCTCGAGGTAGCCGTTCACGTCGCGCACGGCCTGGTTCCACTGCGCGCTGCCCCAGCCGAAGACGTGCCCCGCGTTGTCCGGATTGCTGTAGTGCAGGAATACGTAGTCGAAGTGGTTCGCGCTCATGCCGGCGAGGAACGCGGCGTGTGTCGCACCGGGCGTGCTCTGGAAGTAGACGTCGATCTTGTCGGTGCCGTCGTCGGGCGGCAGCGCGTCGGCCGCGCCGTGCGCGGCGTCGTAGCTGCGGTCGTAGAGCACGAACTTGCTCTTCGAGGCGTAGTGCGCCGTCATGAGCCCGTGGTCGTGGACCACGTCGAATGCGCTCGCGACGTAGGTGAGATTCGGATTGCCGCTGTTGTGCAAGGTGACGCCCGGCGCCGGGTCGCCGTTGTCCGTGTAGCCGTGGTGGACGGTGTTCGGCTGGCCGGTCGGCTGCAAGACCGGCCGCCCCGTCAGCATGGAGGTGTGGTTCGGCAGCGTGATCGTGTGCGTGTAGTCGGTGCGCGCGGCGAAGGTGGTGGCGCCTTCCGCCACGAAGCGCGCGAAGCTCGCGTAATCGCCGTTCACGTCGTTCGCGATCAGCGCCTCGAGAAGCGTGGCGGAGAGGCCGTCCACACTGATGTGGATCACGTGCTCCGCGGCGGGCGCGCGCGCGGGCGCCAGCGCCAGCGCGAGCGCCACGAAGAACGCGCGGTGGCGGCTCTCAGTGCGCAGAGACGGCTCCGTCGGGGGCGCGCGACGCCACCTGGAAGATCCAGACGCCGCCGCCTTCGCCCGGCGGGGCGGTCTTGTACTTCCGCTGGACCTCCGCGCGCATGCGCTCGGCGAGGGCAGGGTCGTCGGTCTTCGTGAGCGTCACCGGATAGCGGCGGCCCTCGACGCGCAGGGTCGCGCGGCCGTCCTTCACCGCCTCCTTGTACCAGCGCTTGCCCGGCGGGAAGCCCAGCGCGCAGGGCACGTAGGCGCGGCCTTCGTCCACCAGCATCCAGACGGTGCGCGAGCCGTTCTCGGTGGCGAGCTGCAGCTCGACCTCCGGGATGTCGCGCGCGAAGGACCAGTCGACCACCGGCTGGCCGACGACCTCACCCGACACGAGCGCGCCCCCGGGAATCGGGCCGAGGGGGCCGTCGTGGAAACGGGCCCCCACGAAGACGAGCGCGAGGAGGACGATCACCGCGAAGGCGATGCGCACCAGCCAGCGGAAGAGCGTCGTCATGGGCGGGTCTCCGGCGCCTACGCCTAGCCGACGCCGAACCTCCACGCACGGGCAGCCCGCTGACGCGCGCAAGGGCAGCCCGCTGACGCGCGCACGGGCCCCCCGCATGCGCTAACCCCTGCCCGGGACGGAGAGTTCGGGTCGAGGGGGGGGATGCGCGGAGCGCGGATCGGATGGCTCGGGGCACTCGCGCTGTGCCTGTGCGCAGCGGCCCCCGTGCCCGAATCCGGACGCCCGGCCGAGCCGCCGCTGGCGTGGCAGCTCGACCGCGCGCAGCTCGGCGGCCGCCTCGCCTTCGCGCAGGCGCGCGACGGCGACTTCGCCAACGCGTCGATCCGGCCGGATCTCGAGTTCCTCGGCTGGGACGGCCTCAGCTGGCGCGCCGAGTATCTCGGCGGCGGCCAGTTCTACGCGTACCGCCCAGGCGACGAGGTGCCGATGCGCGTCCGCGAGCTGCGCTTCCTCGACTGGGACGACCAGCAGTGCAGCGCGCGCGTCGAGTACGGGGCCTTCACCATCGTGAAGCCGCCGCGACCCATGCCCGCGCCGCCCTTCGCGCCCCAGACCGCCGCCGCGGGCGACGTGCAGATCCAGATCGTGCCGATCCAGAGCCCGCCGCTCGTGTACCGCGGCGGGCGTCTCGACGTGCGTGCCGAGAGCGGCAAGTGGTCCGTGGCGCTGGCCGATCCGTCCGGCCGGCTCGCGCCGCCGGAACACCCGGAGCTGTTCCCCGAGCCCTCGAAGGAGGTGCTCCCCGAGGCGAGCGCGCTCGCGATGGCAACCGCGCAGATGACCGACTCGCAGCTCCTGCAGATGATCCAGCAGGAGATCGTCGCGTCGCAGCCGCCGCCGCCGACGCCCCCGCCCGGCGCGCCGGTGCGCGTGTGCCTGTTCGAGGAGCCGGCGTTCGGCGGCGCCAGCCTGTGCATCGTCGCCGGCGAGCGCCGCCCCGACATCTCGGCACCGATCGGCTCGCTGCGCATCGACGGCGGACCGGCGCAGGTGACCGTGTACGAGAAGCCGGGATTCGCCGGCGCGAGCGTGAAGCAGAACGCGACGAGCGCGCAGCTCGCGCCCCTGTCGTGGCCCGTGCGCTCGCTCGAGGTGACGAGCCTCGCGCCCGCGCGCGGCGAGTCGGATCCAGGCGTCGCCTACTTCTTCGGCGAGGACGGCTGGCACGGGTACCTGTTCCAGGTGCGCGCGGGCGATCCGGCCATCGCGGACCTGCGGCCCTCCGGTCTCGACGACGCGATCGCGTCGGTGCGGATCGAGGGCGACGCGCGCGTCTCGCTGTACGGCGATCTCTACTACCGGGGCCGCGAGTGGTCGTCGAGCGAGGGCTCGACGAGCCTCGCCATCACCGACGACTTCGGGCTGCGTACGTCGTCGCTCCAGGTAGAGAGCGCGTCGCTGCCGGCCGGGCTGCCGGCGGAGCCCCGCGCATGGACCCTGCTGCTCGCGCCGAGCGACGACTGGACCCAGGCCCACCGCGACACCGTCATCAACTACCTCACGTGGGGAGGCGGCGAGTGGACCGCCGCATACCTCGGCGGCGGGCGCTTCCGGCACACGCAGCGCGGCGCGACGCGGTCGCGCGAGTCGATCGGGGTCAACTACATCGACTGGAAGGGCACCGAGTGGACCGCGACGGTCGAGGGCGAGAAGTTCCGGCACACGCGGCGGGACGGGAAGCGCGACGACGTCGACCGCACGATCCATTTCAAGACGTGGGACGGCGACCTCTGGTCCGCCAAGCTGGTGCCGCCGGCCTCCCTCGCCGCTCAGTAGATGCGCGGCGGGATGCGGCGCATACACACACTCGCGCTTGCGCTGCTGCTGGCGGGCTGCTTCTCCATCCCCGTGCGCGTCGAGCGCGACGACCCGCGCACGGTGCAGCGCGAGATCACCGCGACCGTCCTGAACTCGGGTCGGCCCTCGGATCGGTCGCTCCAGGTGCTGGAGCGGCTCGGGCTGCGCGCGCAGTTCGAGCAGGATCCCGTGACGACGCTGGCGATGCTGCACGAGCAGCTCGCGGAGACGGGCGATCACCGGCGCCTGTCCGCGCTCGCCGAGCTCAGCTTCTACCACGCCGACCGCACGCAGGACGCGCGTTACTACTTCATGGCGGCCGCGTACGCCTACGCGCTGCTCTTCCCGGGCGACGGCGAGGAGACGCTCGACCCGGCCGATCCGCGCCTGCGCCTCGCCTACGACCTCTACAACCGCGGCATCACGCAGGCGATGCGTCCCGGAAAGTCTGGTGAGGTCGCCTTCCGCGCGGGGACCTACGCGCTCCCGATCGGCGAGGTCGAGATCGAGGTGCCAGACGAAGAGCTCCTGTGGGCGGGGCAGCGCATGCGGAGCTTCGTCGCGGCCGCGGACCTCAGCGTCACGGGCCTGCGCAACCGCTACCGTCGCGCCGGCATCGGCGCGGCGCTCTCGGCGCAGCTCGAGCCCGAGTCCGGGCCCCCGCTGCCCGAGCGCTTCTTCCCCGGGCTGCGCGTGCCGGCGACGATCTTCCTGCGCTTCGAGCATCCGCGCCGCTCGCTGAAGAGCGGCGATCTGCGCGGACGCGCCGAGATCTACACGCCGGACGAGTCCATCACCGTCGAGGTCCACGGGCACGAGGTGCCCGTCGAGTTCGAGACGACCGCGGCGCTGGCGGAGAGCCTCGCCGAGTCGCCGCTGTGGGACTTCGAGCTGAAGGGCTTCTTCTCGGGGACCTTCCGCCCGCTCGCGAACGTCGTGAAGACGGCCGTCGTCGGTCAGCCCACCATCACGGAGGAGAGCGACGACGAGGGCCTGCTCTTCCTGCAGCCCTACCGGCGCGGACACATTCCGGTGGTGCTCGTCCACGGCACCGCGTCGAGCCCCGCGCGCTGGGCCAACATCGTCAACGAGCTGACGAACGAGCGGATCGTCTGGGAGCGCTACCAGATCTGGCTCTTCCTCTACAACACGGGCAATCCGATCGGCTACTCCGCCGGGATGCTGCGCCGCGCGCTCGAGCGCGCCGTGGAGCGCTTCGATCCGGAGGGCACCGACCCGGCGCTCCGCCGCATGGTGCTGATCGGGCACAGCCAGGGGGGGCTGCTCGCGAAGCTCACCGCCATCGACAGCGGCACGCGCCTGTGGGAGCACGTCGCGAAGGTCCCGCTGGACGAGCTCGACGTCTCCGACGACGTGCGCGAGACCCTGCGCGTGAGCTCGTTCTTCACGCCGGAGCCCTTCGTCGGCCGCGTCGTCTTCCTGTGCACGCCGCAGCGCGGCTCCTACCTCGCGAGCTTCAGTCTCGCCGGCATGATCTCCGACTTCGTCGCGCTGCCGAGCAACCTGACCCAGGTGGTGGGAGAGCTCGTGCTGCGCAACCAGGATCGGCTGATCATGCGCTCGATGGCGCGCCTGCCGACCAGCATCGACAACATGACGCCGGGCAATCCCTTCATCAAAGCCCTGGCCGACATCCCGGTGGCGCCGGGGATCCCCGCGCACTCCATCATCGCCGTGCGCGGCAGCGGCCTGCCCCAGCTCGGCGACGACGGCGTCGTCCGCTACGAGAGCGCCCACATCGACGGCGTCGAGTCGGAGCTCGTCGTGCGCGGCAGCCACTCGGCGCAGGACCTGCCCGCCGTGAGCGAGGAGATCCTGCGTATCCTGCTCGTGCACGCGGCTGCGAGCGCGGACACCAGCGTCAGCGTGGAGTAGCGGAGTGGACGCGAGCCGGGAGCGTTTGATCGAGCTGGCGCGCACCCACGCGACCTGCGAGGGCGGCGGCGACATGGAGGGGACGCTCGCGACCCTCGAACGCGATCCGGTGTACGAGCTCCAGCCGGTCGGGCTCGCGTTCCGCGGCATGGCGGCCGCTCGCGTCTTCTACGAGCACTTCTTCGCGAGCTTCCAACCGCTGATCGAGGGCTACGAGCTGCGCAGCGAGTTCGCCGGCGAGGAGGGCGTCGCGCAGGAGTACGTCATCGCGCTGCGCTTCCCGGACGGCCACCGCGAGCGCCATCCCGTGCTGGGCATCCTCACGTTCGGCCGCGAGGCGCTCTCGGGCGAGCGCGTGTGGGCGAGCGAGCGCCTGCTGCGCCTGATGTTCGGACCCGCCTTCGAGCGCGCGACGCCCATTCAGAAGGACTAGGGCCACCGCCGGCTCAAGTCGGCCGCCCTCACGCCCGACAAGCGATCGCGTCGCGCTGTCGCGACCGCTCGGAGGGGTGGATGGAGATCGCTGCGGGGCTCGCGGGCCTGCTCTCGGTGCTGATGAGCTGCGTCGTGGGCCTGCGGCTGGTGCTCCTCTCGCGCCGCACGCGACAGGCGCCCGAGATGCTGATCGGCCTCGACCTGATCCTGGTGGGCGCCGGCTGGAACGCGCTGATCGCGGTGGGTCGCCAGGCCACGGGCCTTCCGGACGACGTACGCGCCACGCTGGTCTGCGCGGGCGGGCTCTGCGCCGTCGCGGGCATGGCCTGCCTCATGGTCTTCATCTGGCGAACCTTCCGGCCGGAGCGCGCGGGAGCGCTCGTCGCGCTCGCACTCAGCGTGGCGTTCGCCAGCCTCTTCGCCGCACAGAGCTTCGCGCCTGGCTGGCTCGCGTTCGCGACGGACGAGCGCGGTCCCTGGACGAACGCGAGCCTGTTCACGTCCTTCAACTACGCCTGGGCGAGCTTCGAATCGATGCGACACGCGTCGATGCTCTCCCGGCGCGTGCGCCTCGGCCTCGCGGATGCCGTCGTCGCGGACCGCGTGCGGCTCTTCGCGACCTTGATGGCGACCGGCACCGTGGCCTCGTGGATCTTCGCGGGCTTCCAGGCGTCCGGCGTCGCCGTCGGAGGCACGACGATCGGTCTCTCGCTCGGAGGAACCGTCTGCCTCTTCAGCGTCGCCCTGCTGTGGCTCGCTTTCATGCCCCCCGCCAGCTACCTCGAATCCGTGCGCCGACGCGCGCTGGTGGAGGCCTGAACATGGCCGAGTCGAAAGCCTTCGACTTCGTCTGCAGCGAGCTCGAGCGCCGCACGAGCATGACGCGCCTCGAGGCGCGCGGGACGGTGCGCATCGCGCTCAAGGACGCCGGCCTCGCCGCGGATTCCGTGCGCGGACCCGAGATGCAGGTCGTGCTCCAGCGCGTCATGCCGAAGGAGCTGACCGCACGCGGCGTCGCCGCCAGTGAGGACATCTGCCGCGCGATCGGCGCGGCGATGACCGGTGTGCGAGAGGATGCAGCCGCCGAGACGCCCGAGGCGATCTTCGGGCGACTGGCCGGGGCGCGCTAGGACGCTCCTAGCAGCTCGCGCTTCAGATCCTCCGACACGGGCTTCGCGCCGAGCCAGTTGCGCAGCAGCGCCGGGAAGAAGGCCTCGTCGCCAATCGGTGCGCCGCGCGTCTTCCCGTCGAACGACACGCGCGTCCCGCTTCCGGGCAGGAAGTCGAGCTCGATCCGCGTGCCCTCCTTCACCGTGCCCGGTCCGACGGCCGACTCGAGCTGCGCGATGCTCGGTTGGAGCTTCCGCATCGTCGCCTCGTCGTGGTTCCCGCGCAGGCTCGTCTCCAGCGCCTCGACGAACTGCTGCGCCTCGACGTCGCGCAGCATGTGGATCACGACGCGCTTGCGCCCCGGCGCGGCGATGGCGGCGTCGGCGGAGCTCGCGCGCGCCGGGAGGTAGAGCCCGATGGCGTACACGTCGAGCATGAAGCGGCTGCGCACGCCGGCGCCCGAGAGCACGAGCGGCGGAGCGCCCGGCGCCACCTCGATCTGCGCGGGGAAGTCGATCCCCTCCACCTCGAGCGCGCGCGCCGCGACGCCCGAAGCGAGCGCGAGGACGAGCGCGAGCCCACACGCGCGCAAGCTCTTCCGCGTCATGCCGCTGCCGCCGCGGCGGGCGCGGCGCCCGTGACGCGCGCGACGGCGATCCGGTAGAACTCGTAGCCGCGCATGCTGGCGGCGGCATCGCCGTAGGCGAGTCGCCGGTACTCCGCCGCACCGAGATCGCGCTCGAGCCGCAGCCCGCGCGCCGCGAGGAAATCCGCGAGCTGTGCCGGGTCGAGGCCGAAGGTCCACTGCTCGCCGGCTGCGGCAAGCGTCGCGAAGAGGCGTTCGGTGCCGAAGAACTGGTCCGGATACGCGAGCACATTCGCGTGTACGTACGTGAAGATCACCTGGCTCCCCGCTGCGGCGCGCGCGCACCAGCGCAGGGTCGCATCGACGGCCTCCGCGCGCAGGTAGTTCGTGACGCCCTCCCACAGAAAGAGCGTGCGCCGGGCGCGCTGGAACCCCGCCTCGGTCATCGCGCGCTCGAGATCGCGCTCGTCGAAGTCGGTCGCGACGAAGTGCACGCCCGCGGGCAGCCCGCCGAGCGAGGCGAGCGCGTCGCGCTTGCGCGCCTGCGTCGCCGGGTGGTCGACTTCGAAGACCTGCGCGGCGCGCAGCGCGGGCAGGCGCAGCGCGCGCGAGTCGAAGCCGGCGCCGAGGATGACGAGCTGCTCGGCGCCCTCGTCGAAGGCCGCACGCACCGCCTCGTCGAGCAGGCGCGTGCGCGCGACCGCCGAGGTGCGCGCGCCCGGCCAGCGACGGTCGATGTAGCGCGTCGCGAGCGCACCGACGCCGGGGAGGCGTGCTGCGCTCGCGACGAATGCGAGCGACGGCCGCAGGAAGGTGCGAGCCAGCGGATCCTCGCAGCGGCGCGCGCGCGCCGGCGCCGCCGTCTCCAGTGCGCGAAACAGCGCCATGTACTCGGCCGTGCGGCTGGCGTGACCTTCTCTCACGCGCGCCTCCGCGCTACCTGGCGACGCCCTGCAGCTGGGGCGCCTTCCACTTCCCGTCGAGCACCGAGGGCTCCGGCAGGTAGATGCGCAGCGCCGCCGCAAACGGGCCATTCGGAGCGGGCAGCCAGTTCGACTCGAGCTCCTTGCCGGGCGACTCGCTCTGGAGGTAGAGGGTCAGCCCGCCATCGGCGTCGCGCTTCAGCCCCGGCAGCATCTCGGAGTTGATCAGGTAGCGGTTCAGCGGATTCGCCACGAGGAGCTGCTCCGGCAGGTCGTACATGGTGAGCGACCAGAAGGCCTTCGCGGGCGGCAGCGCGTCCTTGGCGAAGTGCAGCGTGTAGCGCTCCTTGGAAGCGTCGAGCCCTCCGCCGCCGGCGTCCGAGGCATAGATGACATAGAAGGCCTCGTCCTTCGAGTTGCCGTAGATGCCGATCTGCGCGGCGAGCGCGCGCTTCGCATAGGCGGTCCCGAGGGTTGCGCGGTCGCCGAACAGTCCGGCCGACGACGTGGTCTGCGCGCGCAGGGTGTCGATCTCCTTCTGGCCTTCGATCATGCCGCGCACGAAGCCCCTGCGAACTTCCTGCGAGAGTCCCTCCAGACTGAACGGCTTCCCGCCCGGCACCACGCCGATCTTCGCGAAGCGCTCGCGCAGCGCGACCTCGTCGGGGAACGCCGGGCTGTAGTTCAGCACGAAGGCCAGGATCTCGAAGAAGCGGGGGGAGCTGCGCTCCTCCTTCGGCGTGAGCGGCGGGATGAAGTCGATCTTCGGCGCAGGCGGCGGCGCGGGCTTGCCGAGGAACGCCGAGAGCGGCTGCACCTTGTAGCCCGCCTGGATCTTCTTGACGTTCGCGAGGTCGTCCGCGCCGAAGAGCTGCGTCCGGTAGATGGCCAGCACGAGCTCCGTATCCGCGCGGATGACCTTGCTGACACCCTTCGGCGTCTCGCCCTTCCAGCCGGGTCCGGCGATCATGAAGCTGCCGCCGGCATTGCCGGTCGCGCGCGTGCCGAGGTAGCCGAAGTTGTAGGTGTAGAGATCGACGAGCTGGACCGAGTAGTACCGGTTCTTCTCGATCGCGGGCAAGGTCAGCACCACCGGCTCGGCGCGCAGGTCGAGCGCCGCAAACGAGTACGGCGTGTCCGAGTTCGGCGTCTGGACGGTCTTGTCCTCGGGCGTGAAGACGCGCGCCTCGTTCTCGATGGTGTTGAAGGGCCCCTTGTACTCCGCGCCCTTGGTGTCGACGGCGTAGGCGTAGAGCACGCGGTAGTTGTCGACGAGCGGGAAGCCGTAGACGTACGCCTCCTTCGCGATCGTGCGCGCCTCCTCTTCGGTGAGCTCGGCGGCGTGCGTCGCGCCGGCGAGGAGCAGCGCGAAGAGCGCGAACGAGAGCAGGCGGGACGGGCGGAGCTTCGACATGGGGACCTCGGAGCCGGTGTGGGGCCACACGATCGCCGCGAAGCGGAGGTCGCGCCAGCCCGCATTGCTCCAGCGCGTTACTTCAGCGCGCTGGCGGTCCGGGCGCGCTCGTTGGCGGGAAGCTCCACGTCGAGGTTGTGCAGCCACTTGCCGAGCGCGCGGGCACGCAGGCTCGCCGGCGGCACGTCGTCCGCGAACGTCTCCTCGAAGCGGGACGCCGGGGAGCGGTAGTAGAACGTGTCACGGTAGAAGCCGATCGCGATGCGGTCGGGGTCGGGGCCGAACAGGCTGCGGCCCACCATGCCGCGCGGCTTCGGCACGCCGACGAGCTCGAGCACGGTCGGCGAGAGATCGACCTGGCTGGCGAGGCGCGCCGTGTCGAGCCCGCGCAGGCGCGAGAGATCGCGCATCGCGAACACCAGGGGAAGCCGTCCCAGCCGCTCGTATTCGTCCGGCGGCACCGCCTGGCGGTACTCGACACCGGGATGTGGCGTGTGATCGGAGGTCAGCACGACGAGCGTGTGCTCGTCGAAGAGACCCTCCTGCTCCAGCGTCTCGAACAGGCCCCGCACGCAGAGATCCGTCCAGTGCAGCGCGTTGTAGAGGCCGACGTTCCGCTCCTTCAGCGCGGGGGGCAGATACTTGAACGGCACGCCCTGGAAGGGGCCCGGCTGGTGCAGGTCGATGGTGTTGAGGATGACCACGACCTTGTCGTCGCGGTGCTCGTTCAGGAGCCGGATGCCCTCTTCGTAGACGATGGCGTCGTTGAAGCCCCAGGCCGAGTGCCACTTGCTTTCGTAGCGCTCGGAGAGCTCCTCGTGCGCGACGTAGTGATCCATCTGGAACATGCGGGGATACGTGAAGAGCTCGTTGCTGTAGTGCTTGCTGACGGCGCGCACGTAGAATGACTCGAAGCCCGCTTCGTCGCGCAGCACCGAGAGCAGCGACGGCCGGCCGCCGTCCCAGTCCGGCTGGAGGCGCGAGACGAGCAGACTGCTGAGCCCCCAGTCGCTCGGCATGTTCGAGGTGTAGAAGCGCTCGAAGTGCGGGTAGCGCTCCAGCAGCGAATCGAGGAAGGGCGTCGCCTCGGCGGGGACCGTCGGATTCTGCGAGTGCAGATACGCGTAGGCGAGCGATTCGAGGATGACGAGCACGATGCGGCGGATCTCGGGCTCTGCGGGGGGTGCGACCTGCGCGCCCTGCCCGTCGGCGTCGAGCAGCCGCAGCTCGCGCAGCAGCGCGGCCTCGTCGTCGGCGTACGCGCGCGGCGCGAGCGGCGGCGCGCCCTTCTCGAGCTGACGCGAGGCCGCCGCGGCGCGGAAGACGTTGGCGAGGATCGGTGCGGCGACCTTCTTCAGGCTCGCGTTGCGCGTGCGGTCGAGGAACGCCTCCATCACCTCCGTGTGGCGCGGCATCTGCGGCTCCGTCGCGATCGCGAGCGGCAGCAGCGGGAGCAGGCAGACGCCCAGCAGCGCCAGCGATCCGAGCGGACGCACGAGGTCTGCGCGCGCGCCGCGCAGCCAGCGCGCGTTCAGCCACACGAGCAGCGCGGCCCCGAGGGCCGCGAGCGCCGAGGCCGCCGCGCTGCGCGGCTCGAGCGTGCCGCCGAGCGAGAGGAGATTGATGTTGACGAAGAGGATGGGCTCGACGTGCTCGAGCGTGAAGTAGAAGTAGACGAGGTCGCCCGCCAGGATCAGCGCCGCAAGCGCGAGCACCGCGTGCGTGAGACGTCGCGTCGCTGCGCGCGGCCAGAGCGCGAAGAGCGCGAAGGCCGGCAGCACGAGCAGGAGATCCTTCGAGACGCCGAGAAGCGCGGCGCGCCATGCGGCGCCATTCGTCGGCTCGTGGTCCAGCTCGAGCAGGCTCGCAAGCTGGAGCCGCGCCAGCAGGTCGAGCGCGGCGAAGAGCGCGGGCGCCGCCAGCACACGCGCGGCCGCCCGCCATGCGGGGCTTCGCTGCGCTCGCTCCGGATCCGTCGATACCGACACGCCGGACGTTCATTTCGGCAAGGCCCGGCCGGCACTTGAACGATCCCGTTGCGCGCGGCTGCTAGGCGATCTCCACCGGCAGGTTCAGCGGGCGCTGGAAGAGACCCATCGGCTGGAAGCGCTGGAGGTCCTCGCGCACGCGCGAGCCCGGCGTGACGATGTCGAGCGCGGCGTCGAGCATGCAGCCCATTTCCTGGCGGGCCAGGTTCGCGCCGAGGCAGTAGTGCGGGCCGTTGCCGAAGACGAGCAGCTCGCGGTTGTCGCGGTCGAAGTCGAGCACGTCGGGGTTCGGGAAGACGGCCGGATCGCGGTTCGCGCCGCCGAGCGCGAGCATCAGCATCTGGCCCTTGCGGATCTGCCTCCCGCGGAGCTCGAAGTCGCGCACGGCGTAGCGCATCATGCCCGCGGGTCCCCCGAACGCGAAGCGC
>Ga0075421_100001255_pt1 | contig 29276 bp, 27 predicted proteins | sample SoiMetdeltSBSDD5_FD_75292 | JGI IMG/M metagenome (GOLD analysis project Ga0075421, IMG submission 75292) | Bulk soil microbial communities from a Populus tree surrounding site in Tennessee, USA - Soil MetaG P. deltoides SBSDD5 | ecosystem: Environmental > Terrestrial > Soil > Tree plantation... | reverse complement strand
GAGCGCGAAGGGACTGGACGCGAAAGGGCTGACCGTGCATGTGGGAGCGAATTGCATCCATCGCACCAGACGAGCGGTCAGGGACGAAGTGTCACCGAAGCGGAACTGCCCGCGGGCGTAGCATAGACGACTGACCCACACTCTCGCGTACGGCGGCAGCCAGCGCCTGACAGGCCGAGGATGCCGCCGCGCGCTCGACGTGTGCATATCCGAGAAGGAGCCCCGGGCGGCCGGCGCCGCGCGTGACCGCGAACGCCGAGAGCGGAATCGCGTCGACCTGTCGCGCCGCGGCCCGCCGTGAGACATCGCGGTCGTCCACCTCCGGCGGAAGCCAGCCCACGAGGTGCATGCCCGACCCCGCCGGCGCCGCGTCGATGAGACCGTCACACTCGGCGCGCAGCGCATCGATGAGGTCCTGCTGCCGCTCCGCGTATACGCCCCGCATACGGCGCACGTGTCGCTCGAAGTGGCCTTCGCCAATGAAGTCGGCGAGCACCATCTGCTCGAGCGCTGGCTGTTGCGTCCCGGCGAACATGCGTGCGGCCGCGATCGCCGGCAGGAGCGAGGGCGGGGCGATCACGAACCCGATGCGGAGCGCGGGGAACATCACCTTGCTGAAGGTGCCGACGTAGATCACGCGGGCCTCGGCGTCGAGCCCTTGCAGGGCCGTGAGCGGACGGCTCACGTACCGGAACTCGCTGTCGTAGTCATCCTCGATGATCCACGCGTGCATCTCCGTCGCCGCCGACAGGAGCTCGAGCCGACGCGACAGCGACATCGTCACGCCTAACGGGAACTGGTGCGACGGCGTGACATACATGAGGCGTGCCTCCGGCGCACCCACCCGGCCGGCGACGACGCTCATCCCGTCGGCGTCGACGGGCACGCCGGTTACGCGAAGCCCCGCCGCGACGAACGCACCTAACGCGCCGTGGTAGCCGGGGTCCTCGATCCAGGCCGAGTCCCCCGGGTCGGTGACCACGCGGGCGATGAGGTCCAGCCCCTGTTGCGATCCGTTGACGATCACGACCTGATCGGCCGTGCAGGAGACGCCACGCGCGACGGCGACGTACCGCGCGACCGCCTCCCGAAGCGGTCCGTAGCCGAAAGCATTCGCATACCCGCCTGAGGCGGCGTCGAGCTGGCGGGCACGATTCGCCACGAGTCGCGCCCATGTCTGCCAGGGGAAGAGGTCGAGTGCGGGTACGCCGGGAGCGAACGGTCCGGTCGCTCCCTGGATGGACGACTTCGGCTTCGCGTGGTCGACGAGTGCCGTGCCTCGCCGCGACGGCTCGCCCGCGAGCGCAACCGGTGTCTGTCGCGGGCGCGCACGGGCACGCGCGTGCAAGAGGTGATCGGGCATCGTCTGGCTCACACGCGTCCCACGACCCACGCGGCTCTCGATGTAGCCCTCGGCGAGGAGCTGGTCGAACGCGCTGACGACGGTGTTCCTCGACACGCCGAGATCCGCGGCGAGCGCACGTGTCGACGGCAATCGGAGGCCTCCTGTGAGACGGCCCGCCAGGATGCCGTCCCGAAGGGCGCGATAGATCTGGCGTGTGAGCGAATCGCGCGCCTTCGGGTCGAGCGCGATGAGGATCGGAATCCCTTCCGGACCGCGATGCCGTGCCATGGACGTCATGATGCCCGCTGTACCGACGGCAGGTGGGCGGGTTGCGACAGATACGCGGAGAGTCGGCGTAGCGCGAGGGACCAGAACCGCATCAGCCACGCCGCCTCGCGACGGCTGACAATTCGCGCGTGCATCAGCGTGAGCTCCGTGCGGTCGAATCGCGTCCGCAGGTTCACGTCGACGGTCGAGAGGTGGTCATCGCCGAGGTGCTGCCAGCCGAGCGTCAGGCGATCAGGCAGGCGAACCTCGAGGAACGTGCCGCTGACGATGTGAATGGTTGGCCCTTCGGCGAGCTCGAGGCGGAACGCTCCACCGCGGCACGCGACGACTGACGAGCGAGACCGGGCGCGGAGGCGCATCCAGCTGTCCCACGCGAGGTGGCTCGTCCAGGCTGCGAACACCTCGTCGGGTGACGCGAGGTACTGTCGTCGAGCGCGAATCCGAAGCGACTGGTCGGTTGGGCTACCGGGAAGCGGGCATTCCAGCACCGGTCCTTCCTCGACATCGGAAGGTGTGAGCGACGGTCGCGTCTCGTACACGTGTTGGGGCATCGCACCTCCGATTCTCGGGAAATGGCACCTAACGTTGCACGTCGCGCGGCAACGGAGCCAATTCGAGAGAATCGGGGGCGGACCAACGGGAGGCCAGGGCCAAATGCAGCCATCAGCCATCAGCCATCAGCCATCAGCCATCAGCCTACTGCCCCGGGATGCCCGTCCTCGCAAGAGAAGTCTCCCGAGCGGCTCGAGCAGATGGCTGATGGCTGATAGCTGCTACGCCACGGCCTCTTGGCTGACCACTCCCGCTCGCTGGATCATCCGCGTGATCTCCGACGGAGGGACCGGGCGAGAGTAGTAGTAACCCTGGACATAATTGCATCCCATCGTCGCCAGCGCAGCCGCCTGCTCCGCGCGCTCGACCCCCTCCGCGACCGTTCGCAGCGAGAGCGCGTCACCCAACGCCACGATCATGCGTGCGAGCGAGCGGCGACTTTCATCCGCGCCGACGTGGCTGACGAACAGCTTGTCGATCTTCAGGACGTCGATCGGGTAACGTTCGAGCGAGCTCAGCGACGAGTACCCCATCCCGAAGTCGTCGACCGCCAGCAGAATGCCAAGCGACTTCAGGGTCCGAAGCCGCGCCAGCGCCGCACTGCTATCCCGGGCGACGGCGCCTTCCGTGATCTCGACCATGAGATGCTGCGGGGGCAACCCCGAATCCGCGAGGGCCGCGGCGATGTCGTCCGTCAGCTCGGCGTGCTCCAGTTGTCGGGCCGAGACGTTCACGGCCACGGTGAAGGGTGCGCCGTTCGGCAGCATCATTCGCCAGGCTGCGCCTTGCCGGCATGCCTCGCGCAGGACCCACCGGCCGAGCGGCACGATCAACCCCGTTTCATCGGCGAGCGGAATGAAGGAGTCCGGCGACAACGGTCCGCGCTCGTCGTGCGGCCAACGCACGAGTGCTTCGACGCCCGCGATCCGCTCGGTTCTGAGATCGATGACAGGCTGGAAGTGCAGTGCGAGACGTTCGGTCTCGATGTCGCGTCGCAGCTCGCTCTCGAGGGTGAAGCGGTGACGCACGTCGGTGTACATCTCCGGCCGGAACAGCATGTACTGCCCTTTCTGCCCGCGCTTGCCGACGTGCATCGCGACGTCGGCGTTGCGGAGCAGGTCATCTGCGTCGCAGCCCGCCTCGCCACGCGCGATGCCAATGCTCACCCCAGCCACGGCCTCGCCGCCCCGCAACTTGAACGGGCGGCGCATCACGTTCGTCACGCGGTCAGCGATGGTGATCGCGTCGGCGTCGTTCCTGACGTTTCCGAGCAGAATCGCGAATTCGTCTCCGCCCAGACGCGCCACCGTGTCGAGACCGCGTGTGGCGTTTCGGAGTCGCTCGCCGGTTTCGATGAGCATCTGATCGCCGTCGGCGTGCCCGAACGAATCGTTGACGTTCTTGAACCTGTCGAGGTCGAGATAGAGGATCGCAACGCTGGAACGTGAACCCTCGGCGCGGTTGAGCGCGTCCTCCACCAGTGCGCGGAAGCGACCGCGGTTCACGAGGCCGGTCAGCGGATCGTAGTACGCCTGGTGGGTGAGCTCTGCCTCGAGCAGCGTGCGGTCCGAAACGTCGTGTGTGTTGAGCACGATGCCGCGCACCGACGGGTCATCGAGCCGGCCCGTGCCGACGATCTCGATGTGGCGCCAGTCGCCGGCGGCGTGCCGGATGCGCAGGACCGCCGATGGCGTCACGTCGCGGCGCTTGCCAGCATCGGCGATGAGCGCGCGTGCGGCGCCCGCATCGTCCAAGTGCACGAGGTCCGCCATCGCCTTGCCTAACGCCCACTCGGGCGGCCAGCCGAGCACTGGCGTTACCGCCGGGCTCACGTAGCGCGTGACCCCATGCGCGTCGACGACGATGACCACATCCGATGAACGCTGCACGAGTGCGCAGAAGCGCGCTTCCTGTGCAGCGCGCTCCGCGAGGAGCTGCGCGCGGTGACGAGCACCAATGATCTGGCGATACACCCTGATGGTCGCGAGGACGATTCCCGCGACGATCGCACCGGCAGCCGCGATGTGTAAGGCGTTCATGTCAGCGGCGTGTCGGGCAGGAGGAGGCTACCACGCTGCGCAGAACCCCTCGCCAGGAGTTGCTGGCAGGTCCCGAGACCAGCAGGAAGTCTCGTTATGGTGACGAGCGACGTGCTGCGATTGGAACGTTATGCTGCTCCAATGAGGTAACCGGAGTCACGTCAGCGTCGCGCCGATCTCGCGAATCTGGTCGGCGTGTCGCGCCTCGTGCGAGCCGATGAAGATCAGCCACTGATACGCGTCGATGACGCCGAGCACGGGGTGTGGATGCGTGACTGGTGTGATGGCAATGCCATCGTGGGCGAGCACGAGCTCGCGGAGCTTCCCCCGCGAGCGTTCGAGCGCGGCGAGGGCGGTCGCCGAGTCCATCTCGCCGCGTGGCAGGACGCGCTCGCCGGCGGTCACCCGATAGCCGCGATCGATGACGCGGGCGTGGTCGAGCCGCGACATCACGGAGCTCGTCTCGGTCTCCGGCTGCAGCGCGGCGGCCTGCTCCGAAAGGCGGAGCGACAGGAGCCGAGTCAGTCCCTCCTCGACGCGAACGAGGTGCTCGAGCACCTCGGCGACGGACCAGCGATCCGGGGTCGGTCGCGATTCACGCAGGCCGATGGGAACGGCGTCGACCGCTGCGCGCAGCACGACGCGATTGGCGTCGAGGTGCCGCAGGATTTCTTCCGTACGTGCGTGCATCTCGTAACGTACTTCGGCGGCGCGATCGATTACCTCGGGCCGTCGCAACGCGGCGACTAGAACTCGCGCCGTTTCATCTCCTTGAAGAACTGCTCGCGCTCGACTTCGACGTCGCCGTCCTCCTCCGTCGTGCCACGGGTCGCGGCGAGGGTCGGGTCGTATTTCCGGTTCTGTTTCGCCTTTGCGGCCTTCTCGACTTTCGCGACGTTCTTACGGATCAACTTCGCGAGCTGCTTGTCGTCCACGGGAATGCCTCCAGCAGAAAGGTGAGTCTCGAGCCGCTCATCGACGCGGCCCGCACAGGAAAGACGAGTGTCGGACGTTGGCGTCGCGACTTGATTGGTGGCACGCGTCACTGAGCATCGAGGGCCATGGCGAGCTTCTTCGGGGCGACGAGGCGATATGCATCGCGCATGAGGTCGCCGATTTCGTGCCAGTTCGGATTCCGATCGAGCCGGATCCCGACCCACCCGCTTGGCCCAACGTAGGGCGGGACGAAGAACCGGTCCGGGTCGTGGCGAACCATGACGGCCTGGTTACCCGGTCCAGCCTTGCACCATACGGCTGGTCGCCCGCCACCGTGGTGGTTTTCGGCGTGCGCGTACATGGCGAACAGCTTGTTGCGGACGCGGAAGGTCGGTGCGCCCCACGCCTCCACCTCGTGTGCCTCGGGAAGGCCGAGACACACTTTCCGTAACCGAGCCAATGGGCTGGCAGGCATTCTCGCTTCTGATCTGGCGGATCCTGCACGCAATCTAGTGGTCGGATTGGGTCAGAGTCATGCGACATCGATTCCATCCAGGGCCCGGTCGCGCTAGTCCCCGAAAGGTCTGACTTTCCCCTGTTCTTACGGATTCAGCGGACCGGCCGGATCAGGGCCGATTGGCTCCGGGGCCCTTTCGGGGACCGGCCCCAGCATCGATAACTTGGCGCGCATGAGAGCGATCCGTATCGGAGCGGGCCTGATCAGCCTGTGCGCGAGCAATCCGATGCCCGCGCAGACCCCTACGATCCAACTGAAGGCCGGGATCGTCATAAGCCGCTCAGTGCGAGTCGCGCCCGGCACGTATCGAATCGCGGCTCCGAAGTCGCTCGACTCGGCGATCATCATCGTTCGGGGCAACGACATCACCGTGGACTTCCGCGGGGCGACGCTCGTCGGTGCGCCGAGCGGGGCGGATCCGGACGCCGGTGCCGGCGTCGCGATCCGGATCGAAGGGGGGCGAAACATCCGCATCGAGAACGCGCGCATCCGCGGATACAAGGTCGCGATCCTCGCGCGCGGTACGCGTGGGCTGACGCTCATCGACAACGACCTGAGCGACAACTGGAAGCCACGGCTCTTCAGCCTCGTCGAGCACGAGAGCCTCGTCGACTGGCTCTCGTACCATCGCAACGAGAAAGACGAGTGGCTCCGCTTCGGTGCAGCAGCCTACCTCGCCGATGTGCGTGGCGGCGAGATCCGCGGCAATCGCGTCGAGCGTGGGATGAACGGCGTGCTTCTCGTCCGCAGCGACAGTCTGCGGCTCTGGAACAACATCATCACGTTCAACTCGGGGCTCGGGTTCGGACTGTACCGCTCGAGCGACAACGTCATCATGCACAACCACGCTGATTACAACGTGCGTGGCTACAGCCAGGGGTTCTATCGGCGCGGGCAGGACTCGGCGGCCCTGCTCATATACGAGCAGAGCTGTCGCAACGTCGTGGCGTACAACTCGATGACGCACAGTGGTGACGGGCTCTTTCTCTGGGCGGGGCAGAGCACGATGGACACCGGTGAGGGCGGGTCGAACGACAACATCTTCGTCGGGAACGACTTCAGCTACGCGCCCACGAACGGGATGGAGGCGACATTCAGCCGCAACATCTTCATCGGGAACCGCATCGAAGGCTCCGACCATGGCCTCTGGGGCGGCTATAGCTTCGACTCGAAGGTCGTGGGCAACGACTTCCGGAGAAACCGCATTGGCATTGCCATCGAGCACGGGCAGAACAACGAGATCCTCGCGAATCGGTTCACCGGGGATTCGACGGCGATCTCGCTCTGGGCGAACCCGATCGAGCCGTCGGACTGGGGCTACCCCAAGCATCGCGACACGCGGAGCCGTGATTATCGGATCACGGGTAACGTGTTCCTTCGACAGCGCGCGGCCATTCGCGCCCGCACGACGCGCGACGTACGCCTAACGGGTAACAGGATTACGGCCGCCGACTCGACGTACGTGGTCGCCGATACGGCGGGCTGGACGATCGACGAGGATACGATCACCTCCGAACCAACCGCCGACGACAACGCGTCGACCGGCGCGCGCCTTCCACCACTTCCACCCGATCTCGCGCGACTCATACCGGCTCAGCTTCCCGGCCGGCAGCCGTTCCCCCCTCACCCCGGACTGACCTGGCGCGACCGCTCAGCCATCATCGTGACGGAGTCGGGCCCGTACGACTGGCGGTCACCGCTGCTGTGGCCCGCGGACAGCACGCGTGCAACGCCCCTCCGACTCCGCGTGGTCGGTCCGGAGGGGGAATGGCGCGTCGTTGACCGGCGCGGCGTCTCGGCCGTGTCACGCGACAACGGACGCATTCTCGATGCGACCGAGGATACGATCACGGTCACGCCTGCCCCGGGATCCGAGCGGGACTGGGCCGTCACGCTCGAGCACCGTGCGGCGCGACCCGACTCGACCGGGCAATCGGTTCGGCGCTTCTCGTTTACCCGGTTCGAGCCGGCGATCGACTGGACTGTCCGCTTCTTCGCGTGGCGCGACACCACTGCCGACCCGACGCGTAACACTTCCGCGTTCGCCGCGATGCTGCGCGGAACGCCAATGCTGACGCGTCAGGTTCCTCGCCTCGACTACATGTGGTACCGCCCGACGATCGCCGGGCTTCCGCAGGAGCGATTTGCGATCGAAGGCCGCGGCTCCGTGACGCTTGGTCCCGGGAGGTACACGCTCCGTACGATCAGTGATGACGGCGTGCGCGTGTGGGTCGATGGCCGTCTCGTGATCGACAGCTGGACGCCACACGAGTCGAAGGTCGATCACGTCACGTTAGGTCCCGGGCGGCACGAGCTCCGCGTGCAGTACTACCAACTCCGTGGGTGGACGGAGCTTCGACTCGAGATTCTTCGCGGCACGCACCGAAGCGAGGGGTCGCCGGGCCCGCACTGATTGTCATCCCTCGCTCGCTCGGGATGCCAAACCCGCCTAGTCGGCCCGCGTTGGGTGGTCGAGCACCACGCGCGTCGCCTCGCGGAGTCGGTCGAGGTACGTGTCGACCGGCTCGTCCGCGCGACGCGCGGGGATGACGAAGTGGCGGTCGTCGGGTTGCCGTGGGCGCCCGCGCGGCCCCGTGTCCGTCCGCCCCTCGTCCAGCGGGCGCTCGTCCACCATGAGGTCGCCTCCGCGCGACTGCACGGCTCGCTCGAACCGCTCGACGGCGTCGAGGAGGTCCGCGACCTCGTCGCTCGACTCATCGCCGCTGACTCGCACGCCACGCTCGGCCAGCTTGGACACGAGCTCGGCCGCCACGGCGTCGCGCGTCTCCCGGCGGTGGGGGTCGAGCGCCTCCTGCGCGGCCTCGAAGCGATCGGGGTCGGGGTGGTTGGCCATGGTGCGTCTCCGGATGGTTGATCGGTAGCGCCACCGTCCGGCCTGCATACTCCACGCCCGCCAGGGAGACCGGCTAGAGTGCTGACGCGTCGAGCTCCATCACCGGCTTCGCGCCGGCATCGATCTGCGCCGCGAGCGATCGTGTCTGGGGCAACACCTTCGCGACGTAGAACTGCGCGGTCGTACGCTTCGTCTCGGAGAGGGTTGCCATACGGACCCACATCCACCCCGTCGCGACGAGGCCGAACAGCCGAAGGTAGTCGACCGCGGCGGCGCCAACCTCGTCCGGGTCCTGATGCGCGCGAGCCATGAGCCGCTGGGTCGTGTCCGCGAGACGCTGGACGGCCGCGCCCACATCGCTGGCCAGCGCCTGCAGCTCGGCCCGGGATGACGCCGCCGCGAGATCGCGCTGCACCATCGAGAGGAACCGCTTCACCAGCCGGCCGTTCCCGTCCGGCACCTTGCGGCCAAGCAGGTCCATCGCCTGCACGCCGTTCGTACCCTCGTAGATCTGCGCGATGCGTGCGTCGCGCACGAACTGCTCCATCCCGTACTCGCGAATGTAGCCGTGTCCGCCGAAGCACTGGAGCGCGAGGTTCGTGATCTCGAACCCGACGTCGGTGAAGAACGCCTTGATGACGGGCGTCATGAGAGATACGAGGTCGGCGGCCTCCTCGCGTCGCGCGGTGTCGGGATCGCGGTCCTCGACGTCGACGAGGATACCAACCCAGTACGCGAGCGCGCGCATCCCCTCGATGTAGGCCTTCATCGTCATGAGCATGCGGCGTACGTCCGGGTGGACGATGATGGGGTCCGCATCGGCGTTAGGCATGACCGCGCTGCGCGCGGCACGCCCCTGGAGGCGCTCCTTCGTGTAGACGAGCGCGTTCTGGTAGCTCACCTCGGCCAGCCCGAGCCCTTGCATCCCCACACCCAGCCGCGCGCCGTTCATCATCGTGAACATGGCCCGCATGCCCTTGTGCGGCTCTCCCACGAGCCATCCGCGCGCATTTTCGAAGTTCATGACGCAGGTGGCGTTGGCCTTGATCCCCATCTTGTGTTCGATCGACCCGCACGTCACGCCGTTAGGCGGTCCGGCGACTCCTTCCTCCGTCGGGAGCCGCTTCGGCACGAGGAAGAGGCTGATCCCTTTCGTACCGGCCGGAGCGTCGGGAAGCCGCGCGAGCACGAGGTGGATGATGTTGTCAGTGAGATCGTGCTCACCCGCGGAGATGAAAATCTTGGTGCCGGTGACGAGGTACGCCCCATCACCTGCCGGCACTGCCCGGGTTCGGATCATTCCGAGGTCAGTGCCAGCGTGCGGCTCCGTGAGACACATTGTGCCGGTCCACGAGCCATCGATGAGCTTCGGCATGAAGCGCCGCTTGAGCTCCTCGTCGCCCCAGCGCTCGAGCGCGCCCACCGCACCGTGCGCGAGCAGCGGATACATGCTGAACGACAGGTTGGCCGAGCAGAGCATCTCGTCGAGCACGACACCGGCGATGTGCGGGAGCCCCTGACCACCAAAGTCTGGGGGCGCGACCATCGCCGGCCAGCCGCCGGCGCGGTACGCGTCGTACGCGTCGCGAAAGCCGGCCGGTGTCCGCACGGTGCCGTTCTCGTAGCGGCACCCCTCGGCGTCCCCCCTCTGGTTGAGCGGCGCGATCACGTCCTCGCACAGCTTCGCGGCTTCCTCGAGGACGGCGGCGAGGATGTCGGGGGTCGCGTCCTCGTACCCCGGGAGCGTCGCGAGCTGGCCGACACCCAGCAAGTCCTCGAGAACGAACCGAATGTCAGCCAGAGGAGCCTTATACGTTGGCATAGTCCGTCGCGCCTTACTGCGTGGGTCCTACTGCGTGGTTCGTACTGCGTACTGACATCACTGCGTACTGCGTAGTGCGTAGGTCGTCGTCAGCTGATGGCTGATGGCTGATGGCTGATGGCTGTATTACTGATGGCTGCAACGCAGTGGCTTGCGATGATCTCTCGTGCCCGCGCGACGATCTCGCCCGTCGACGGGCTCGCCGCGAACATCGATTCGGCACGCGCTCGCACCTCGGCTACCGTTGGGAAATGCACTAGCTGCGGCAGGTTGGGGAGGTGAAGCTGATGCAGGGCAGCCAGCAACTCCTCGGCCTTCACCTGCCGGGCTGCAGCGCGAGCCTTGAGGTCCTGGACGGCCGGTGATGCCGCCGCGTGCGCGAGCGCCTCACGCACGCGCCCCACGATTCCGTCCGTCGAGAAGCTGGCCGCAAGCTGGTGCGCGACCTTTTCGACGACCGCACGCCCGAGCCGCCGCTCGTTGCGAACCACATCCTCCGGCGGCTTACCAAGCTCCGAGACCACGCGCATCCACGACAGCGCCGCGAGCACGTAGAACGTCGGGTCGATCTCGTACCACCGGAACCCCTGCCGTGTCGAGCGCTGGTAGGCGTGATGGTTGTTGTGCCAGCCTTCGCCTAACGTGATGATCGCGAGCCACCAGTTGTTCCGCGAGTCGTCACCGGTGACGTACCGCTGCGAGCCGTGGACGTGCGCGAGCGAGTTGATGAAGAACGTCCCGTGGTAGAGCAGGACGGTGCTCCAGAAGAATCCGACCACGAGCCCCGGCCAGCCGCCGAGCAGAAAACACGCGACGCCGAGGATGGTCGCGGGGAAGTACGGGTGCCGGTCGAGCCACCGGAGCTCGGGATACTTCGTCAGGTCGGGCACCGCATCGAGATCCGTGTCGCCGTGCGGCGGGGTGAAGATCCAGCCGACGTGCGAGTACAGGAACCCGCGCATGCGCGGGGAGTGCACGTCGAGCTCCGTATCCGAGTGCCGGTGATGATGGCGGTGCTTCGCTGCCCACCAGAGGATGCCGCGCTGGGCAGAGCTCTGCGCGAGCATCGCGAGCACGAACTGAAACGCACGGCTCGTCTTGAACGATCGGTGCGAGAAGTAACGGTGGTAGCCGGCGGTCACGCCGAACATCCGGACGAGATAGAGCGCGATGCAGGTGGTGACGGCGCCGGTCGTCACGCCGGACCAGATCGCCGCGAAGCAGACGATGTGCACCAGGACGAACGGGAGCGTCGCCGGGTAGATGATGTCGTCGTGGAATTCCTGTTCGTCGTGCATTGGGTGTGTGATGAGAACGAGCGGGCGATCAGGCCGCGACCGGCGGCCTGACGAGTGCGTCGAGCGTCGCGAGCGTGCGCTCGACGTCGAACCGCGTGGGGTCCGTCACGACCTGCAGCGCGCAACCATAGAGGAAGCTCGCAATGACATCGGCGAGCCCATCGGCGGTCATGCCCGCGTAGCGATCAGGATGTGCGTCGATGACCGACTGCGCGTCCGCGAGGTACGACTCGCGATACAGCACGAGCGCGCGGCGGATCTTGCGCCGGATCGCGGGATGACGTGTGCCGAACACCCAGTAGTCGAAGAAGAGCTCGACCCGCTCTCGTTCACGCGGCAGCCGACGGACGGCACCCCCGACCGTCGCAACGAGCCGGGCGCTTGGCTCGGCATCATCGATGGGATCGGCAGCCGGAGCGAGCTGCCCGCGCGCCATCGTCCGCTCCAGCATCCAGTCGAGCAGGGCGACGAGCAGGTTGTCGATGGACTCGAAGTAGAAGAACACGAGACCGCTGCTCACCCCAGCGTCGGCCGCCACGGCACGCGCGGTAACGCCGCCGAGTCGGTCGCGCGCCGCGACCGCGTACGCGGCGCGGAGGATGGCGTCGCGGCGTTCCTCTTCGGGCTCTTTTCGTCCTGGCACAGGATTCCGGGTTATTGATCAGATGATCAATGTAGGCACCCGCTATTGATCACACAATCAATGACGATTCGATGCCCGGGGCTGGAACGGTCCGGCCAGCGGACCACATATTGCCGGCGATGTCCGTTCGCCGCATGTCGGGCGGGCCGCGCTTCCAGCGACGCGTAGCGCGTGTCGCTATGCGTGATCGCGATGGCTGTCAGATATGGCGCAACTCGTTGTTATATGACGAGTTGAGCTAGATTGAAGACCTTCAATTGTTTTCTGCGAGCATCGGCCGGACCGACGAGGGTCCGGCCCCACCGGGTCGAGGACCGCACGCCGCCACGTTGCACCCCCTTGTCCGATGACCGCGATTCCGCCCAACCTCGCCAGTCAGCCCTGGGACCCCGGCCCTCGCGAGCCGCGTCGCGACGCCACCACCGCCGACCCGACGCAGCGTCGGATCGACGTCCGACCCCCATCGGGCATCGACGCGCCGCTCGCTACGCGGACGGTGCTCACGGACGATGCCCTGGCGTTCGTCGCACGCCTCGTCGAGCAGTTTGCACCGCGCATTCGGGAGCGTCTCCTCGCAAGGGCGCGCCGCCAACGCGAGCTCGCAACCGGAACGGCGACGCTCGACTTCCTGGCGGAGACGCGCGCGATCCGGGAATCCGCCTGGACGGTGGCGCCGCCGCCGCGCGACCTGTCGCGGCGCGTCGTGGAGATCACCGCGCCGGTGGATCGCAAGATGATGATTAACGCGCTCAACTCCGGCGCAGACGTCTTCATGGCCGACTTCGAGGACGCGTGTTCGCCGACCTGGCGCAACATCATCGAGGGCCAAGCGAATCTCCGCGACGCTGTGCGACGCACGATCGTCTTCGACGACCCGGTGCCCGGCAAGCCGCCCTATCGCCTCGCGCCGAAGACCGCCACCCTCGTCGTCCGGCCGCGCGGTCTCCACCTGGTCGAGCGCCACCTGCTCCTCGACGGGGAACCGATCCCGGCGTCGCTCGTGGACTTCGGCCTCGCGTTCTTCCATAACGCGCACGAGCTGATCGAGCGCGGGAGCGGTCCGTACTTCTATCTCCCGAAGCTCGAGAGCCACCTCGAGGCGCGACTCTGGAACGACCTCTTCGTCTACGCACAGGAGGCGTTAGGCGTCCCGCACGGAACTATCCGCGCCACCGTGCTCATCGAGACGCTCCCGGCGGCGTTCGAGATGGACGAGATCCTCTGGGAGCTCCGCGACCATGCGTCGGGGCTCAACTGCGGGCGCTGGGACTACATCTTCAGTTCGATCAAGACGCGACGGGACGACCCGGCTGCCGTCTTCCCCGACCGCGCCGCGGTCACGATGATCCAGCCGAACATGCGGGCGTACACGCAGCTCGCCGTGCGCACGTGCCATCGGCGCGGCGCGTATGCGATTGGCGGCATGGCCGCGCAGATCCCCGTGCGTGATGACGCCATCGCCAACGCGTCGGCCCTGAAGAAGGTGGCGGCGGACAAGCAGCGGGAAGCGCGCGACGGACACGACGGCACCTGGGTCGCGCACCCGGGGCTCGTGCTCGTGGCGCGTGATGCGTTCACCGCCGTCATGACCACGAGCAATCAGCACCACATCCTGCGCGATGACGTCCAGGTGACGGCCGATGACTTGTTAGGTATCCCGGAGGGCCCGCGGACGGAGGACGGCGTCCGTCTCAACGTCCGCGTGGGCATCCGCTACTTGGCCGCGTGGCTCTGTGGGTCCGGCGCCGTCCCGCTCTTCAATCTCATGGAGGACGTCGCCACGGCGGAGATCTCGCGCGCGCAGCTCTGGCAGTGGCTCCGCCACTGTGCGCGCCTCGACGACGGCCGCGTCGTGTCGCCGGAGCTCGTCGCCACGCTCATCGACGCCGAGATGGAGTCCATCCGGCATGATGTGGGCGAGACGGCGTTCTACGCGGGCCGATACGACGAAGCGTGCGAGCTCTTCACGTCGCTGACGCTCGACTACGACATGGCGGACTTCCTCACGCTCGTCGCCTACGACCGCCTTGACCAGCACCCTGTTCTCCCGACACTCGAAATTCCACGCCCCACGTAATTGGGGTCAGACCTTAGTTACCGGGCCGGCATCAAACCGGCGGCCTGTACGCACCCGACGTACAAGCAGCGAGCAGCGTCAAACCACATTGCCAGTGCGCAGCAGCTTCAATCGCCTCCCAGGAGCGCGAACTGAATCGCAGCCTCCACGTGCAGCGCCGTGGTGTCGTACGCCGGCAGCCTAACGTCATCCGGGCGAAGGAGCAGCCCGATCTCCGTACACCCGAAGATGACCGCTTCGGCGCCCGCGATCGCGAGGCGGTCGACGACTGCGACGTAGGCCTCGCGAGACGACGGGTCGATCCGACCTCGACACAGCTCGTCGTAGATCACCCGATGCACGAGCTCGCGGTCAGCCTCGCTCGGCACCTCGAGCTCGATCCCAAAATTCTTGGCGAGACGCTCGCGCCAGAACGGGAGCTCCATCGTGTACCGCGTCCCGAGCAACCCGGCACGCCGCACACTCTTCGCGGCCAACGCGCTCCCGGTCGGATCGACGATGTGAATGAACGGAACGCCAATCGCCCGCTCGATCGCCGGCGCGACCTGATGCATGGTGTTCGTCGCAAGCACGATGGCGTCCGCGCCCGCCCGCTGCAGTGCCGTCGCTGCGTTCCCGAGCATGGTGCCTGCGGCATCCCAATCGCCCGCTCGCTGCAGGTCTGCCACCTCGGCGAAATCCACGCTGTGCAGCAGCAGCCGCGCCGAGTGCAGCCCGCCGAGCCGCTCGGCGACGCCGCGGTTGAGCAGCCGATAGTACTCGGCCGTCGACTCCCAGCTCATGCCGCCAAGTAAACCGACCGTCCGCATCAGGGCTTTGGATCCTCGTCGCGCTGCTTAGCCTTGTGCCGCCGCCACACCCGCTCGACCAACAGCGATGCCAGCGCGCCGATGACACTCACGATCACTGCGCGGACAATGACCCCGCCGAGGCCTTCGCTCGCCATGTGTAATCGATGGAGGAGAGAGTGATCCGGCAGGCTCCGCCGAGCGCGCCGATCGTATCACCGCCACTGACGATGCCGCCAACGGCCGGTGGGCGCGAGACGTAACTAAGGTCTACGGACCCCATCCCGTTGCCCAGGACTCTATGCGACCGAACACCACGTTCCTCGCGGCCTGCTCGCTGGCCGTCACTCTCGCGACCCCGACGCTGGCGCAGCCCGGTAACGCCGCACAGGCTGCGGCCGACTCCGCGAACGATCCGATCCGCACCCTCGTAACCCGCCTCGAGCTCGAGAAGTACAAGGCGACCATCAAGGGGCTGACCCAGTTCGGTGATCGGCGCCAAGGGACCGAGCGGAACCGCCGGGCGGTGGACTGGATCGAGGCGCAGCTCAAAAGCTACGGCTGCACGAATACCGAGCGGATCAAGTACGAGTACAACCCGCCGCCGCAGCAGCAGCGTCCCGCCACCGCGGCCGACAGTGCCGCGGCCGCCGCGCGTCGAGCGGCGGCGGCTCGGAATACGCAGGCCTCCGGTGGCGGACGCATTCGCGGGAATCGCGGGCGCACGGGTGTGAACCAGGACTCGCTCCGCCAGCCCGACGCACGACTTCGCGCGCTCAATGCTGAACCGACGACGCCAGGCCCACGCGAGGAGGTGTATTGCACGAAGGTTGGTACGACGCGCCCCGACGAGATGTACATCGTCGGCGGTCACATGGACGGTCACGGTTGGGGCGAGGCGGCGAATGACGACGGCTCGGGCAGCGCGATCGTGATGGAGCTCGCGCGCATCTTCAGCGCGCCGGACGTCACGACGGAGCGCTCGATCCGCTTCATCCTCTGGAACAACGAGGAGACGGGACTGAACGGCGCGCGCGCCTACGTCGCGCAGCGTCAAGCCCTGCAGGGGCAGGAGTCACCCGCTGGCTCGGGTAAGTACCCGGAACCGAAGTGGCTCGGGATGATCCAGCACGACATGATGCTGTTCGACCACGGCATGCCGCGCGCAGACGGCACGTTGAGTCCCGAGCAACGTCCGGAGGCAGACGTGAACATCGAGTTCCAGTCGAACTCGAAGATGTCGGAAGCGTCGCAGAAGCTGGCGTGGGCGCTCCACTCGGCCAACAGCAAGTATGCGACGGACTACCCGGCGCAGGTCGGCCCACACATGACGAACACCGACAGCGCGCCGTTCCAGGACATCGTCGCGGCGATCAGTCTGCGCGAGAACGAACGTGGCCGCGAGATCGGCGCGGGGTGGGATCCGCACTGGCACCAGCCGACGGATCTCTACTCCACGTTCAGCGACAAGGATTTCCGCCTCGGCCTCAACGCTGCCCAGACCACGCTGGCGGCGCTGGCACAGCTGACCGGAGCGTCCCTCAAGAAGTAGATCAAGACGTTAGGCCCAAAACCCTCGGGAGGGCCCTCGGTAGACCGAACGGCGGTCTGCTCTATCGGCACGAGGAACGTCCCGGGGCCGTTCACCCGCAGCAACCAGCTCCAGCTCACAGCAACCAGCGGTGTCCCGTTCAGGAGGAGGAACCTTCCTTGCCCGGAAGCCTGTACGGCCAGACGCTCCAGTGCTGATATCCACTGACGCGCCGCTCCGCTGTCCATCCGCGCGCCACCAGCTCGAGGCCGAGGAGTCGTCGGAACACGCCGTGCGTCACGACGACGATCCGCCGATGCTCACGCAGCATCTCGTCGAGCCAGTCGGCCGCGCCACTCACGCGCTTCACTTCCGCGGGGTGAATGCTGATCCCTCGCGCGAGACGCGCGAGCCATTGCAGATGAATGGCAATACCCCACGCGGTCAGTGGCCAGCGCGCCGGTAGCCACGTGGGGATGTCGAGATGCGACTCGCGCAGAAGGGGCGACACGCGCACCGCGCGACCACCCGCGAGCTTCTCCGCCGAGGCGATAGCGCGGGCGAGATCGCTCGCGACAATTACGTCGGCCCCCGCACTCTCATCCACGAGCGCCCGCGGCGGCTCGCTTGCCGAGTCGATCCCTGCGGCGTCGTAGTCCTCGCGCCATCGATGTACGCCTGCCGCATCGAGCCAGCCTTCGCGAACAGCGTGAGCAGACCGACCGTGACGCACGAGCATGATCCGCGAGGCCGGCCTCGCGACACCATCAGTCATTCTCGGCGCCCTCGTTCACGCACTTGAGGCAGCGAAGCTCCGTGCCGAGGAACCGCGCGCGTCCCTCTTCGGTGATGACCCACGGCCGGCTCTGCCAGGGCGGATCATGCCGCACGTGCTGGCCGTGACCACACTCGAGATCTGCGACCCAATGGCCTTCCTCATCGGTGTGGAATCCGACGATGCGACGGGGGATGGCGTCAGCTGACTGATCGAACCCGCTCACGCGATCGCCTCACGCGGGATCCATCATACCGAGTCGCTCCTGCAGCGCCTCAATGCCGCGTCGCGTGAACTCGCGATATCCGCCCTCGGGAAGGAAGGCGAGTGCTGTCGCGGCTCTCACTGCGTACGCGCGTCCCTCGTCGATGCGGCCGACGACCTCGTACGAGTGCCCGAGGTTGAGGTAGAGGGACGCGAGGAACTCGCTCGTCGTGCTCGCCTCGGCGGCTTCGGCGTGGCGGACGGCGCGGGCGTTCCAGAGGAGTGTACACGCCGGCGTCGGCTGATGCCGCGCGACATAGTGCGCGGCGATGCACGCGTCGTAGTGATCGCGGCGGAGTGACCACGCCTCCGCGAACAGCCGACGCGCTTCCTCGCTACGGCCCAGTACCTCCGCGTTCATCCCCTCGGCGCACAGGCGGGTGACAGCATTCTCGGAATCGATCATGTACCGCGCTCACGCTGCTGCTTCACGTGCGATTCGGTCACGGCGCGCGCTCGATGACCACTGCCTGCTCGCGCACCGTCGGCGGCGGCACGCGGAGCCACTGCGGTCGTCCGAGCGCCGATGCCCGCAGCTGCGCAGGGCCATTCTCGAAGCGCGCGAGAACAGCAGGCGTCAGCGTCACCACCACCGAGTCGCGCTTGGGTCGCGGGTCGAACACGGGCTCATGGTTACGGGCGACGTACACCTCGCCAAGCATCTCGACGTGATCACCCTGCACCAGCTCGATGCGGGCGTCGGACTCGGTGCGAGCCCAGCTGATTATCTCGCTCCGGACGGTCGTTCCCGGCCGCAGCACCGGGCTCTCGGTCTCGAGCGTGAGGTCCTTGATCTGTACCCATGCCCGGTAGCTCGAGAGTCCGCCGATGGGCAACTGGATGAGGATGAACCACAGCACGACGCGCTTGCCGATGCGGGATCCGCGGCTTTCCGCGAATGGCGATGGGTAGGTAACGGCGCGAGGCATACAATGTGAATGTGCGACGGGGCTGCACGCCGCGTAAGGTCGCACTCGAGACGTGGTTGCAACTCTCCGGCTCGATATGTCTGATGGTCGTGAACCGCGTCTACGATCGCACCGAATTCAACCGTCGAACCCGCCGGTGACGATTCGGATCGGTATCCTCGGCTGCGGCGCGATCGCGCGCGTCGCGCACCTGCCGTCGCTTGCACGAACGCCGGGCGCACGCGTCGTCGCGCTTGCGGACCCCGAGCCGTCCTCGCTTGCGGAAGCGCGGCATCTCGCGCCGGATGCCCGCGCGGTCGCGGACTACGGTGCTGTGCTCGACATGCCCGATGTCGACGCCGTCGTCATCGCGCTCCCGCCGGCACTGCACGCCGAGGCGGCCATCGCCACGATCGAGCGTGGCCGCCACCTCTACATCGAGAAGCCGCTCGCCACAAACCTCGTCGACGCGCGTCGCGTCGTTGCGGCGAGCTCGGACGCAGCCCGAGTCGGCTCGGGAAGAATGGCCCCGATCGCCATGATGGGCTTCAACTATCGCTGCAACCGGCTGGTCCGGCAGGCGCGCCATGCCATCGCCAGCAATGCGATCGGCCGGCCAGTGGCCGTGCGCACCACCTTCGCGACGGCGACGCGCGACATGCCGAATTGGAAGCGGCAACGACCCGCCGGTGGCGGCGTGCTCCTCGACCTCGCCGTCCATCACATCGACCTCGTTCGATTCCTGATGGCCGCTGATGTCGTGACGGTGTCCGCCGAGGTGCGATCGATGAACAGCGAGCAGGACACGGCGCTGCTGCAGATGGCGCTCTCGACCGGCGTGATGGCGCAGTCGCTCTTCTCACTGAGCGCGGTGGATGAGGACCGCATCGACGTCTACGGCTCCGCCGGAAAGCTGACCATCGATCGATATCGTTCGCTCCGTGTGGAGACACTCCCTGCCGCTGCCCAGGGCGCGCTCGGTCTCACGGCTGCTCGCGTGGCGGGCGAGCTTCGGGCGCTGCCGTACGCCCTCGAGCGGATGCGCGCCCCGCTCAAGGATCCGTCGTTTTCGGCAGCGCTCCACACATTCGTGCACGCCGTGCGTGACGGAACCGACGCGTCGCCTAACGTCTACGATGGCCTGCACGCCGCCGCCGTCGTCGATGCCGCCGAGCGCTCGACGCGGACTGGCCGCGTGGTGACGGTCGACGACGGTCATGTCTGAGGAGGCCTCCCTCGTGACGTCGACACCCGCGCTCTCGGTCGTGCTCATCACGCCCGACTCCTTCGAGACAGTTCGGCGCACCGTGGAGTGCGTCGTGCGCCAGAACGTGCGGAGCAGCATCGAGCTCATCGTCGTGGCGCCGGAGAGCGCGACGATCGACGTGGACCAGACCCTTGTGGGACCGCTCGCCGGCGTTCAGGTCGTTCGACTCGCGTCCCTCACACCAACGGGCCCTGCGCGAGCGGCAGCGATTCGCGCGGCGCGCGCGCCGATCGTCGCGTTCGGCGAGGAGCACTGCTTCCCTCAACCAGGATGGGCGGAGGCATTGCTGAATGCGCATCGGGATCGCGCCGCGGCCGTGGGACCCGCGATGCGGAATGCGAACCCGGGCACGATTGTCAGCTGGGCCGATGTCCTGATCGGCTACGGGCCGTGGCTCGAGCCGGTGGAGCGCAGCGAGCGCAGGTACCTCCCGGGACACAACAGCAGTTACAAGCGGGCGGTGCTGCTCGAGTACGGCGATGCGCTCGATACGTTGATGGAAGCCGAGACGGTTCTGATGTGGGATCTGGCACGGCGCGGCCATCGTCTGCTGCTCGAGCCGGCCGCCGTCGCGGCGCACGTGAACTTCGGGTACTGGTCGTCGTGGGTGCAGGTCATGTTCCTCAACGGACGCGCCTTCGCCGACACACGGGCCGCGCGGTGGTCACGCGTCCGACGGATGGCGTTCGCGGTGGCCTCGCCGCTCATTCCGTTCGTGCGGCTGATGCGCACGTTAGGCCACGTCCGCCGGGTCAGGCGCGGCGCACTCTTCGCCGCGCGGGTCGTGCCCACCGTGTTCGTTGGCCTCGTGTTCGACGCCGCGGGCCAGATGGCGGGGTACGCGGCCGGGGCTGGCGTGGCGCACGAGCGGCTCGCCGCGTTCGAGTGGCATCGCCTGAAGCACACGCCACAGCCCATCTAGGCAGACACAGCGGCTGGGTCGCGTTTTGTGCACCGGATTTGCTATCTGGAGGAGGTACGAGAGGACAGCGCAACTCCGATCAGCGTGAGAGCGCGGGAGGTGCACGAATGTGGTTCCTGAAGCGTGGAAAAGCCGTAACCGACGAGATGACCGAGGGATCCGGCATAGATCCAGAGCGTCGCCAACGCTATCAGCCGTGGGCCGTCTATCAAATGGCGGAGTCGCTCCGGCAACGCGGTGTGGACCTGGCGAAGCGAGCAGGACCGTGGCAGGCCGTCGGTCGCGCCTTGCGACGGCCCGGAAGGAATGGCCTCGCCGTCCTGCCAATCGTGACGAATGGGCTCGCCCAGGTGATGGTGGACACGATGGAGCACGCGACGGACCTGGCCGGCTTGCTCAACTGGTGCGGCGTCGACGATCTCGACCCGGTGCCGGACCTCGTTCCGCCGCCTGGCCTTCGGTACGCCGAACCCGCCTTCGCGTAATCGGAAGCGTCACCCATACGAGGTCAGCGCGCAGCGACGGGTGGGACGACCCGTCGCTGTCCGGTGACCTCGTCGACCTGTCTGGGGTTTCACGAATCAGCCAGCCACCTCCAGACAGGGAGATTGTCGCATGTCGTCTCGATCGTCATGGCTCCTGACCGCGCTCGTCGCGTTGGCGGCCTGCTCCTCGGATGACCCATCGGGGCCTAACAATACCGACAACACGGACGGTCGCCTTCAGGTCGTACCGGGCGTCTCGGCCTTGGCGGCCGTGGACGTCGTCGTGGACGGGCAAACCCGGCTGACGAACGTCGCCTATGGCGTGCCGTCTGCGGCCATCGCGCTGTCGTTAGGCGCGCACCAGGTCAAAGTCGTGCCGCCCGGGACGGCTGCGACACCGGGCGGCACGACGGTGACCCTGCAGGCGAACGACACCACGCGCGTCGTCGTGATCGGGACGCCCACGGCGATGACGCCGATTGCCCTCGGCGATACCGGTGCCGCGCCGGTGCCGGGGAAGGGCAAGCTCCGGGTGTCGCATCTGGCCGCGAACGCGCCGCCGATCGACGTGTACCGCTCGCAGCCGGACTTTCCGAGCTTCGTGAAGCTGATGGACCCGTTCCCGTTTCAGTCGTCCTCGTCGTTCGTCGAGGGCGCGCCGGGCAACTGGCTGATCCGGGTGACGGCCAAGGGCACCAACCAGGTGTTGGCGGAGAGTGGCCCGATCCGCGTCGACGCCCTCTGGGTCCGTACGATCTTGCTGCTCGATGCGTTTAACGGCGGCATCCGGATCACGCCGCTGGGCGAGCAGTAGGGCTGCGACCCACTTCGTCGCGATGGCGAGATGAAGCCTGGAGGTATCCGGCCGTTTCCGTGCCGTTTCCGTTCGATCGTTGTTCCCACCTCGGCCAACTTCATTGGTCGCGAAGTGTGTTGCGGCGCAAGAGGATCGTCTCAGGGCGCGACGATCCGAATCGGGATCGGCTCGCTGAACACGTAACCGGACCCCAACGCCTTCCGGACGAACGCGTTCTCCGTGAGCAGCAGCACCGCGGCCCGAACTCGGTACTCGCCGGCCGGGGCGGCGCTCGCGCTCGGGCCAATCACTCGCGTCGCCCATATTGGGGAGTCGGTGAGCTGCTCGCCCGGCTCGAGGATGCGCGGTGGGTACGCGACGGCGGCGAACGTTCCGCTGCGGCCGAAGAACACGACGCGGTTCTCGGCATCGCGCACTTCGAGAAACACGGTTGGAAACCCCGGAACCCTCGCGGCGGCGTTTCCTTCGTTGCGAACCTCAGTGGCGAACGTGACCTCGTCGCCCACGCGGAACTGCGTGCGGTCGATCGTGGCGCGCACGGCCACCGCTGGTACCGGAGCAGTGGCGTCGCTGCAGGCCGACGTCAGCACGCCGGTGAGCGCGACGACGATAGGGAAGCGGGTGAGCGGCATTTGACAACCTCGACTGCGATCGCGACAACGAGCGGTTTCGGACCGACAAGCTAGGCTGCGGTGCGCGCGCGGCGCAACCGTGGCCGGTGCGACGTGCCTAACGATCCGTACCGGTTACGGCACGCCAGGCCGAGCGTGCCGTCACTCGACATCGACGTTGCCCTCGAACGTGATCGCGCCGTCGGTAGCGACCCGAAACGCGTACGCTTCCTTCTTGTCCGCACGCCCACTGTGCGTGGCGACCAGCACACGCTCGCCGTCGGTTCGCACGTGCACGATGCCGAACGTCGTCTTCTCGTATGCGTTCTGAATGTGCGTCCCGGTGGGCCGTTCCTTGGTACGATCCCCGCCGATGTACTCGTGGGCGTTGATCTGCCCGAGCCGGCGGAAGAAGGCGACCATCTCGGTGACGTAGACGAGCGGCCGCTCGACCGTGGGCCGCGAGTATTTCCCAATCGCGCCCACGAGACCGGCGCGCGGATGGATGTACTCCTTGTCGCCACTCTCGTCGCCTGACGAGATGACGCTGACGACCGGCCGCACCGCTTCGAGCATTCGGGGACTGAAATCGGCCGATCCGTGATGGGGCACCTTCAGGATCTCGGCTGCCAGCGAGATGCCATCCTGCCGCGCCCGTTCGAGGAGCGATTCTTCGGACTCCTCGTTGAGGTCCGCGCCGAAGAGGAGGCGCACGTTGCCATACGTCACGCGGAGGACGATCGAATGCCCGTTGATCGTATGACTGGCCGAGAGGCTGTTGGTGCCCGGTGTCCGGAGGCAGCGCAGTGCCGGCTTCCCCGAGATCGTCTCGGTGATTGGCCCGAGCACCTGCACGCTGATCCCCTCGTCCTCCAGCACGTTGAACACGTTCGTCTGCCCATACTCGAGGCGCCGAATCTTGAGCTGGGAGTTCCGCTGTTTGAGCTTCCCGAGTGCGGCCTTCCACCGGACGAACGGCGTGTTCATGCGCGAGTCGGGAACCTGCAGCAGATCGTCCTCGAGCTGCGTGAGGTACGTCTTCCCGTTCACCTTCTTCGTGGTGCCGAGGATGCCGATGCCGGATCCCGAGGCCTTCACGATGCCGTTGTGATACACGCGGTCGACCGTGATCATCGGGTTGGCGCCCCCGCGAACGGCATCGACGAGTCGCGGAAGTCCGGCGAAATGGTCGGCGTCTCCGTGCGTAACGACCACCGCCGCGATGTTCAGGGTCTTCGTGCGCAGCACATGCGCCCACGAGGCGGAGACGTAGTTGTACAGGTGCGACTCCTCGCCTCCGTCCAGCAGCACGAGCTCACCCTTGGGCGTCTCGATGATGGCGGCGTCTCCCTGACCAACATCGACGAATCGCACCTTCATGAGCGGCGTGTCCCGGAACCTTGTATCCGACGAGATGAAGGCAGGATGCTTCTTCCACTCGTACTTCTTGGTGGTCTCGTTGTAGCGTCGCGTCGTGAATTCCAATTCCACCCACTCGCCTGACTTGCCGACATAACGCACGTTGTCGCCCCAGAGCAGCGTGGCGAGCCGCACCATCTTGCCGGCGGAGTCCTGCTCGTAAACACTCACGACATCGGAGTCGAGGTAGCGCAGCGTGGACATTGGCGCTCTCCGGCGGTTGGGGATGTGCCAATCTGTCGTTGGCGAGGCAGTCCGACAAACACAACCCCCTCGGGACGCCCCGCTGAGGGATCAAGGCAGAATGGAGATGACCGGCTCACCGAGCAGCGAAAGATCCGGCCGGACGCCGAGTCCTGGGTCTTTCGATGCCGCAAGCCGACCCCGATCGCGCCGCGGGGCGCCGTCGGCGAACGACACCGTCACGTACGAGTTGAAGTCGGTAGACGAAAAGAGGTAGCGGCTCGGCGTGCTCTGCGCGAGATGGGCGATCGCCGCCGTGACAATGTCGCCCCCCCACGTGTCCTCGATCGTCAGCGCGATCCCGAGTGACACGCACAGATCCCGAATCTGCCGCGCCTTCGTTAGGCCGCCGACCTTGGAGATCTTGAGGTTGATGACATCGGCGGCACGGTCCATGGCGCACCGCACCACCATCTCGATGCCGTCGACGACCTCATCGAGCACGAACGGCCGATGGGTATGGTGGCGAACCGCCAGACATTCCTCGTACGACCGGCAAGGCTGCTCGATGTACACATCGACATCGCGCACGGCGTCCACCACGCGCAGGGCCGCATGCTGCGTCCAGCCCGTGTTCGCGTCGGCGATGAGGACGTCCCCGCGCTCGAGCATCGCGGCGGCCGCGCGGATGCGATCGATGTCCGTGTCGGGGTCGCCGCCGACCTTCAGCTGGAACTTCCGGTAGCCCTCCGCACGGTACTCGGCGATTCGCTGCGCCATCGCGTCGGGGGATTCCTGCGAGATCGCGCGATAGAGGGCGAAGTCCTCGGCGGCGCATCCACCCATCAGCGTGGACACGCTCAGCTCGCTTGCCTGACCGAGGATGTCCCAGCACGCCATGTCGATCGCCGACTTGATGTACGGGTGCCCGCGCATGGCGGCGTCCATCCGCTCGTTCAGCGTGCCTAACGAACACGGATCCATGCCGAGCACATGGGGCGCCAGCTCGGCGATCCCTGTCCGCGCACCGGCCGCGTAGGCCGGGAGATACGCTGGACCCAGGGGACACACCTCACCCCAACCGGTGAGCCCGGCGTCGGTCTCCACGCCAACGACCGTGGAGTCGAAGACGGTGACGGCGTTCCCGCCCGACCACTTGTAACTCCCCTCGTGCAACGGGAGGTCGATCTGGTACGCCCGAATGGCTGTGATCTTCATCCGGAGAACATGCCGTCGACCAGTCGGCCCCAACAGCTGTAATGGGGGTCCGACCTCGATTACGCCTTCGGTGGCGACAGACGCGCGAGCAGGCCGAGCGCATTCGGCGTGGCCGCATCGCGTGCCGTGTTATCGAAGATGCACCACACCGCCGTTGCACTCTCTCCCGCGCGACGCATCCGCTCGGCCAGGGCGTCGAGATACGGCTCGTCGTAGGCCGAGTAGTAGACGCGCGGCGAACCGTGGAGACGGAAGTACACCAACCCGGGCCACCCGGCAGGTTCGCCGGCGCCAGCAACAGGTGCGGGATCGGCGGCGACGCGTGCTACGCGATCGCGGACGAGCTGCTCCGTCACGTCATCCGCGAACCAGCTGGGATGGCGTGGCTCGAACGCCAGGTCGCCTTGGTGGCGGGACCGAAGCGCGCCAAAGAACGCCCTCGCGATGGCGCGGTCGTACGCGAGGCTTGGCGGCAGCTGCACCAGCAGGCACCCCAGCTTGGGGCCGAGGCATGTCGCTTCAACGAGGAAGGCATCGAGGAGCGCGTCCGCGTCGACGAGTCGCGCCTGGTGCGTGATCGCCTTCGGTACCTTCACGGCAAACCGAAAGTCCTCCGGCACGCTGGCCGCCCAGCGAGCGTATGTCGCCGGTCGATGCGGACGATAGAAGCTCGAGTTGATCTCGACCGCGTTGAACCGTCCCGCATACCGCTGCAGATGCGTACCCTCCGCAGGGAACTCGGCAATGTACGGCTTCGGAAGAGCCCACGCCGCACGCCCAATGCGGTATCTGACCGAGATCATAGGGCCGTGCGGGTGCAAGCCACGCACCGGTCACAGCGATCCGGTTCGTCCCATCGCCGAAGCAACGGCGTGGCGCCTCCCGGGTGTCCATTCTATGATGTTCCGCGCGATTTGTCGGCCACGTCTTCTCTGGACCCCTCGAGGCGCATATGCAGGCAACGCTCCCCCACCCGCGCCGCGCACGGCAGCCATCGCGACGCATGCTCGCTCTGCTTCTCCCACTCGCCTTCGGCGCGACCATCGTGTCGGCCCAGCTGCCGGCCGGCGTGCAGAAGGGCGCGACGGTCGAAGGGATCACCGAGTACAACCTCGCCAACGGCCTGCGCGTGCTCCTGTTCCCCGACGCGAGCAAGCCCACGGCGACCGTGAACATCACGTACCTCGTCGGCTCGCGGCACGAGAGCTATGGCGAGACGGGGATGGCGCACCTGCTCGAGCATCTCGTCTTCAAGGGCACACCCAAGCACCCGAACATCCCGCAGGAGCTCACCGAGCACGGCTCCAGGCCTAACGGGACCACGTGGTACGATCGCACGAACTACTTCGAGACCGTCCCCGCCACCGACGCGAACATCGAGTGGGCGCTCGACCTCGAGGCCGATCGCATGGTGAACAGCTTCATCGCGAAGAAGGATCTCGAGAGCGAGTTCTCGGTCGTCCGCAACGAGTTCGAGTCCGGCGAGAACTTTCCCGGCAACGTGCTCAACCAGCGGGTGATGAGCACGGCCTTCCTCTGGCACAACTACGGCAAGAGCACCATCGGCGCGCGCAGTGATATCGAGAACGTGCCGATCGAGCGACTGCAGGCGTTTTATCGGAAGTATTATCAGCCCGACAACGCCATCCTCGTCGTCGCCGGGAAGTTCGACGAGCCGAAGACCCTGAAGCTCATCACCGACAAGTTCGGCGCGATCCCGAAGCCCGTCCGCTCGCTCGACCGCGGCAACATGCTCTTTCCGACCTACACGGCGGAGCCCGTACAGGACGGCGAGCGGGAAGTGACCCTGCGCCGCGTCGGAGACGTGCAGATGGCCATGGCGGCGTACCATGTCCCGGCCGTCTCGCACGCCGATTTCCCAGCCGTCGCCGTTCTCGCCCACACGCTCGGCACGCAGCCGACGGGGCGGTTGTACAAGGCGCTCGTCGAGCCGAAGAAGGCCTCGTTCGCCGGTGCATTCGCCGGGCAGTTCCGCGAGCCGGGCCTCCTCATTGCTCAGGCGACGCTTCGCAAGGAGCAGGCGCTGGACGACGCGAAGCAGACGCTCGTGGAGACCGTGGAGGCTGCGACGAAGAGTCCGCCGACCGCGGAAGAGGTGAATCGCGCGAAGAGCGATCTGCTGCGCAACATCGAGCTCGCCTACACGCAGTCTCAGCTCATCGCCCTCCAAATCTCGGAGTGGGCGTCCGCCGGCGACTGGCGTCTCATGTTCATCCACCGCGATCGCATCGACAAGGTGACGCCAGCCGACGTCCAGCGCGTTGCCACCGCGTACCTCAAGCCGGCGAACCGCACGGTCGGCCGCTTCATCCCGACGGAGAGCCCCGATCGCTCGACCGTCGCGACGCTCAGCGAGGCCGAGCTCACGGCCCTGACGAAGGATTACAAGGGCAACCCGGCGATGGTCGCGGGTGAGGTGTTCGACCCGTCGCCATCGAACGTCGAGTCACGCCTCATGCGCACGGCACTGCCTAACGGGATGAAGGTCGCGCTGCTGTCGAAGGAAAACCGGGGGGACGCGGTGAACGCCCTCGTGACGCTCCGGTTCGGCACCGAGGCGACGCTCGGCGGCCGAAGCACCGCAGCGGCGCGCTTCATGAACGGCATGCTCGACAAGGGCACGAAGACCAAGACGCGCCAGCAGATCCGCGACGAGTTCAGCAGGCTCAAGGCGCAGGTGTTCTTCTTCGGTTCCGGGAACAACCTGAGTGCGCAGATCACCACCACGCGGCCGAATCTGATCCCCACACTGCGGCTGGTCGCCGAGGTGATGAAGGAGCCGGCGTTCGATCCGAAGGAATTCGAGGTCTTGCAGCGCCAGCAGCTCGCAGGGCTGGATCAACAGAAGTCCGACCCGGGTTCGGTCGCGTTCACCGCGTTCCAGCGGGCGCTGTCGCCGTACCCGAAAGGTCATCCGCTCTACGTGCAGACGATCGACGAGCAGATCGCCGACGTGCAGTCGCTGACGCTCGATGAAGTGAAGAAAGTCTACACGGACCTCGTCGGCGCGAGTTACGGGGACATCGCGATCGCCGGCGATTTCCCGCGGGACTCGGTGCTCGCCGTGTCGCGTGAGCTGTTCGGATCGTGGCGAAGCCCGAAGCCGTTCGCGCGCCTCGTGCGCAAGTACCACGATGCCCCAGCGTCGAACGACAAGCTCGAGACGCCTGACAAGCCTAACGCTATGTTCGTGGCCGGGATGAACCTGAAGGTCCGCGACGACAGCAAGGACTACGCGGCCCTCACGCTCGGCAACTACATGATGGGTGGCGGCTTCCTGAACTCGCGCCTCGCGGTTCGCATTCGGCAGAAGGATGGGATCAGCTACGGCGTTGGTTCCGGGCTCAGTGCACAGTCGCTGGACAGCGTCGGCACGTTCACGGCGAACGCGATCTACAACCCCGAGAACGTGAACCGACTCGAGACGGCGTTCCGCGAGGAGCTGGACCGTGTGCTGAAGGACGGCTTCACGGCCGACGAAGTGGAGAAGGCGAAGCAGGGGTGGCTCCAGCAGCAGCTGCAGAACCGCTCGTCGGACGGCTTCCTCGTAGGCCTGTTCTCGTCGCAGGTGGTGACGGGGCGGACGATGGCCTACAACACGCAGTTCGAGAAGTGGGTGGCGGACTTGACGCCGAGCGACGTGAACGCTGCGATGCGGAAGTACATCGATCAGTCGAAGATCACGATCGTGAAGGC
>Ga0075421_100001254_pt1 | contig 29278 bp, 20 predicted proteins | sample SoiMetdeltSBSDD5_FD_75292 | JGI IMG/M metagenome (GOLD analysis project Ga0075421, IMG submission 75292) | Bulk soil microbial communities from a Populus tree surrounding site in Tennessee, USA - Soil MetaG P. deltoides SBSDD5 | ecosystem: Environmental > Terrestrial > Soil > Tree plantation... | reverse complement strand
TCCCACTCGAATTCTGGTACATGACATTGAAGAGATTCATTCCCCGATAGAACTCCATCATGTCAATCTCGCCGGACTTGGGCCAGCCGACGACATCAATGTTGCTGCCGAGCGCCCACCACGCCGGCCAACTGCCCGAAGGCGTAGGAATGCGGCCACGCATTTCAAATTTGCCATATTGGAACTCGCGTTTGTCCTGCGAATACAGGCTGGCCGAGGTGTATTGAAAGCCGTTGAAGTTCTCGCGGCGCGCCTCAATGAGCAAGTTACCTGCGCCATCCAGCCGGGCATTCTCCAGCCGGTTGGTGTAATACTGCTGCTCGTTGTTGCGCACATAGCCCATCTCGTAGCTCCAGTTTTGTGAGCTAGGGGCCGTGTTGGCCGCGCCATTGAATTCATCGCTCCACACCAGCGTCCAATTAGGAACAGCCGTGGGCGTCGCCGTCGGCGGCTTGCCGGCCGCATTCGCCGGTGTGACCGTTGGATTATTACATGCCAGGATGATCAGAAACATGCAGGCCAAAAGCAGCACAACTTTCAGGGTACGGGATAAAGTGAACGCGCGTGAAGGGGTAAGCATTAGGATTATCCTTTCTCTAAGTTCCTAGAGTTCCCTGAGTTCCCGCGGTTTCTGCGATTCCAGGAACTACGGGGTCTTTATTCCATTTTAAGAGAGATGCGTCGCCCGACCTCAGCCTACTTCCGACCAATTTCCGTCCCGATTCAGTCAATTGACGATTACGGAATCTGCTTTCTCCCCTCACCCCGGCCCTCTCCCCTCCGGGGAGAGGGCCGGGGTGAGGGTGAGCGTCAGCGACTTTAGAAAATCCTGGCTAAAGCCTCCCTCCAAATGGCGAACTTCACCGCGTGAAGCCCGCCGAACGGCAAACCCCCGCTCTTATTGTGAACTTCAGGGGGTCAAAAGGGCACTTCTGAGGAAACTCGACAGAAATGTGCTAAGACTCGCCCGTCCAATGCATGATTTTTCCTCGCCAATATAGTACCTTCATCATCAACATCCACCTGCCTGAGATTAATAAGAGCAAACGCAACTACTCCGCCTCACCCCCGCCCCCTCTCCTGAGGGTGAACGCGAAAAGATGCGTTCGCCCTCAGGAGAGGGGAGAAATACATCGGACTCTGCTCCCCCTCTCCTGACGACGCTCTTGGTTTTCGTCGTCAGGAGAGGGGGCTGGGGGGTGAGGCAGGCTAAATTCAGGGAGTCAAGGAGTCTTAACATGACCAAGCGTAACGTTTCATGGAAATTTGGGTCCGGGCTCGGAGTGCTGGTACTTCTCCTCGCATTGAGCCTCCCAGCCATTGCGCCGGCATTAGCCGCCGTGGTGACGATCACTCCCGGCACTGTTTGGACTGACACTCTGGGCAACGTTGTCCAGGCCCACGGCGAGGGGATCATCAAGGTCGGCAGCACTTATTACTGGCTGGGCGAAGACAAGACGAACGGTTCGCCCTTTCAGAATATTAAGTGCTATTCCTCCACCGACCTGAAAAACTGGACGTTCGTCAACAACGTTTTGACCCAGCAAGCCAGCGGCGATCTCGGCCCGAATCGCATCGTCGAGCGCCCGCATGTCATTTACAACAGTTCCACCGCCCAATACGTCATGTACATGCACATTGATAGCACCAGCTACTCCGAGCGCCGCGCGGGGACGGCGACCAGCAGCACGGTGTGCGGCAACTACACTTATCGCGGCAGTGTTAAACCGCTCGGCCACGACAGCCTGGACGACACACTCTTCCAGGATGGCAGCAACGGCTATTTCATCAGCGAAGATCGGACCAGCGCGAAACTGCAAATTTACCAACTGTCCGCCGATTACCTGAGCATCGCCAGTCTGGTTGCTACGTTGCCACAATACGAATCACCGGCCTTGGTCAAAATCGGCGGGACGTATTTCTTGTTCGGTTCGCACCTGACGGGCTGGAACACGAACGATAATCAATACACCACAGCCACGTCACTCGCCGGTCCGTGGAGCACCTGGCGCAGCTTTGCCCCTGCCGGAACCAACACGTGCAATTCGCAAACAACTTTTATTCTTCCAATCCAAGGCAGTAGCACGACCACCTACATGTTCATGGGCGACCGCTGGAGTCCCAGCTCCTTGTGGGATTCGCGCTACATCTGGGAACCGCTGACGATTAACGGCACGACCGTGACGCTGACCTGCTATTCAAGTTGGAACCTGGATGCGGCCACCGGCGCTTGGAGCGCAGGCGCACTTCCGACTTACTACACGCTGGTGAATCGCAAGAGCGCCAAGTTGGCAGATGTGAATGCGGCCTCGACCGCGGATGGAGCGACCGTGATCCAGTGGCCATCCAACGGCGGACTGAACCAGCAGTGGGAAGTGATTGATGCGGGCGGCGGCTACAACACAATTGTCAACCGCAACAGCGGCAAGTGCATGGAGGTAGCCAACAATTCCACCGCTGACAACGCCATCGTTGACCAATGGACATGTAACGGCGGAGCTAATCAGAAATGGCAAAAGGTGGCGGTTGGCAGCTTCTATCAATTCAAAGTCCAGCACAGCGCCAAGTGTCTGGATGTCAGCGGCGGCTCCACCGCCGACGGCGCACAACTAGTTCAACTGACCTGCAACACCGGTTCGACGAGTCAGCAGTGGACTCAAACGTATATCTCCGGCCCGACGCCCACCCCGGGATCTCCCACCCAGACTCCGACCCGCACTAATACACCGACCGGCCCAACCGCCACTCCGACTCGTACCCCCACGCCCGGCGCTGTTACGAATCTAGCGCTCAACAAACCGGCCAGCGCTGATAGTTTCCAAACCGCCAACCCCATCGCCAGCGGCAACGATGGCAGCCCCACCACCCGCTGGTGCGCCAATGATGGCAATCTCAATCACTGGTGGAAAGTTGACCTAGGCGCCTCGCATCCCCTGACCGGCTCGGAAGTGATGTGGGAGTTCAGCGGGCGCGTCTACAAATATAAAGTGGAAGTCTCAACCGATAACACCAACTGGACGCTGGTCGTGGACAAGACGAACAACACCAGCACCGCCCAAACGCAGACCGACAACTTCACGGCGAATGCCCGCTATGTGCGGATTACCGTGACCGGCTTGGCCAGCGCCACTTGGGCCAGCTTCTTTGAATTTAGAGTCTTTGGAACCTAGTGCAGAGCTGTACACGGATTGCACGGACAACCTATGATTTCACGGATTTTTTTAATTGGCCTCCGTGGCATCCGGCTCTTTTCCGTGTAATCCGTGTACAGAATCCCCATTATTTATTAAGGAGAGAAAGACAATGACAAACAATCGAATAATCAAAAGTTGGATCTCAGGGGGACTGGCGCTCGTAATCAGTTTGAGCACGCTGTTGGCTAGCGCGCCCACGCCGAGCTTGGCGAGTCCGGTGAGCTTGAACAACGGCCTGGCGCTCACCCCGCCCATGGGCTGGAACAGTTGGAACAGGTTTGGGTGCAACGTGAGCGATACGTTGATTCGCCAAATGGCGGATGCGATGGTCAGCAGTGGCATGTCCGCCGCCGGCTACAAGTTCGTCAACGTGGACGATTGCTGGCAGGGGATCGGCCGCACGAACGGGCACGTCAACTTGGACTCCGATTTCCCGAACATGAAGGCGCTCGGCGACTACATCCACTCCAAAGGCCTCAAGTTCGGCGTGTACTCGGATCACGGCGATACCACTTGTCAGGGGCGCGTCGGATCGTACGGATTTGAGACCACCGACGCCAACGACTACGCCACTTGGGGCGTGGACTATCTCAAGTACGACAACTGCAACATCCATCCCGGCTCGAACATGCAAACGGATTACACCAACATGCGGAATGCCTTGGCGAATTCCGGGCGCGCGATCGTCTACAGCTTGTGCCACTGGTCTTATCAAAGCTGGGATCCGTCGGTCGGAAACTTAAGCCGCACCACCGGCGATATTAGCGATAACTGGAACAGCATGTTCGGCATTCCCAACACGAACAACATGCAGGCCGCTCAGGCCGGGCCGGGCTACTGGAACGACCCGGATATGTTGGAAGTCGGCAACGGCGGCATGACGGATACGGAATACCGGACGCACATGGGCTGGTGGGCGATCATGGCCGCGCCGCTCATTGCCGGCAACGACCTCCGCAGCATGTCGCAGGCTACGAAAGATATTTTGACGGCCCCTGAAATTCTTTCCGTGGACCAAGACTCCGCGGGACACCAGGGCACCCGCGTCTGGGATGGTGGCAACGGTCAGAATATCTGGAGCAAGACGCAAAACGGCACCAACGTCCGCGCCGTGTTTGTATTAAATGGAAGCACCGGGACAACGAGTATTACCGTCAACTGGAGCCAGATCGGCCTGCCAGCCGGGAGCGCCACCGTGCGCGATCTCTGGTCGCGGACGGACCTGGGCACGTTCAGCAACAGCTTCACCGTTAGCAACATCCCGGCGCATGGCTCGCGCATGCTCAAGATCGTGAGCGGCGGCGGCGGTGGCGGCGGCGGCCCCGCCGGCTACACCTTCTGCGCGAACGAAAACGGAACCTGCTCGTTTAGCGGCGGCACCGCCTCCGTGGCGTACGGCGCGAACGGTTCATTCTTCTACAAGTCGGCCACCGGCAGCATCGCCTGCAACAATGCCACCTTCGGCGACCCACTCGTGGGGGTTGGCAAGGCCTGCTATTACAAACTGACCGAAGCCGAAGCCGGCGCTCGCAGCGGTGCAGCGGTGATCGCCTCCTGCCCAGCCTGCTCGGGCGGATCGAAAGTCGGTTTCATCGGCAATGGCTCGGCCAACTATGTGACGTTGACGCTGAATGTCTCTTCCTCCGGAACGAAGACGATGACCATCTACTACTTGGTCAGCGGCACCCGTGACTTCTTCGTGAGCGTCAATGGCGGCGCAGGCGTGCAGAAGACTCTGTCCGGCTCCAGTTGGACCACGCCGGTCAGCACGACGATGAACGTGACGTTGAATGCCGGGAGCAACACCATCAAGTTCTACAACAACTCGGCGTACGCTCCGGATTTGGATCGGATCGTCATTCCGTAGTTCTAAACCCGCCTCACCCCCCAGCCCCCTCTCCTGACGACAAAGAACGTCGTCAGGAGAGGGGGAGCAGAGTCCGATGCATTTCTCCCCTCTCCTGAAGCGAAAGTTCCCGCTTCAGGAGAGGGGCCGGGGTGAGGCTAAGTAATTACAAAAAGGATCGCCTATCAATTAAAGAAGGAGCCTCGCATGTCATCCAAACTTAATTCTTTATTTGCCAGAATTTCTTTGGCCCTGGTCGTGCTGGTCGGCCTGATGGGGACTTTCTTACCGGCCAACCCACCGCCGGTCGCTTACGCGCTCAACAACGGCCTGGCGCTCAAACCACCGCTGGGCTGGAACAGTTGGAACAACTTCGGCTGCAATGTGAGCGACGTGTTGATTCGCCAAATGGCCGATGCGATGGTCAGCAGCGGCATGGCGGCTGCCGGCTATCAGTACGTGAACGTGGACGATTGCTGGCAGGGGGTTGGCCGCACCAACGGGCACGTCAACCTGGATGTTGATTTCCCGAACATGCAAGGGCTGGCAGACTACATCCACTCCAAAGGTCTGAAGTTTGGCCTGTATTCCGACCACGGCACCAATACCTGCGCCGGACGCGTTGGCTCTTACAGCTTCGAGACCACCGACGCCAACGATTACGCGGCGTGGGGCGTGGACTATCTCAAGTATGACAACTGCAATTTGCCGGCGGGCGACAACGTTCAGCAAGACTACGTGAATATGAAGAACGCGCTGGCGAATTCCGGGCGCGGCATCGTCTACAGCATTTGCGCCTGGAATTTCCAAAGCTGGATGCCGGCGACCGGCAATCTGTGGCGCACGACCGGCGACATCTCCGACAGTTGGGGCAGCATGATCGGCATCTACGACATCAACGTCGGGCTGACTGCCTTTGCCAGTCCGGGAGCGTGGAACGATCCCGATATGTTGGAGATCGGCCGGACCGGCATGACGGACACCGAATACCGCACGCACATGAGCCTGTGGTCCATCATGGCCGCGCCGCTGATCGCGGGGAATGACCTTCGCAGCATGACACAAGCGACCAAGGATATCTTGACCGCCTCGGAAGTCCTGGCCGTGAACCAAGACTCGTTGGGCATTCAGGCAACCAAGGTGCGGGATGACGGCAACTCCGAAGTCCTCTCTAAGAAATTGAATGGCTCCGGCATCCGGGCAGTGGCCTTGCTCAACCGCAACACCACCGCGGCCAATATCACCGTTTCCTGGAGCGAGATTGGGCTGGCCGCCGGGAGCGCCACTGTGCGCGACCTGTGGGCCAAAGTGGATCGCGGCTCGTTCAGCAACAGCTACACTGTGAGCGTGCCGGCGCACGGCACCGCGCTGCTGAAGATCACCGGCGCCGAAGGCCCGACGCCCACGCCCATTCCGCCGCCCTCGGGTGACAAATACGTCAGCGACCTGACGGCGACCTTAGCCACCAATGGTTGGGGGCCGGTGGAAAAGGATAAGAGCAACGGCGAACAGGCCGGGGGTGACGGTCTCACCCTCACGCTAAATGGGACGACCTACACCAAAGGCCTGGGGACGCATGCGAATTCGGATGTACGCTACAACATCGGCGCTAACTGCAACACCTTTACCGCCAGTGTCGGCGTGGATGATGAAGTCACCAATGCCGCCGCCACCATCATCTTCCAAGTTTGGGCCGACGGAACTAAAGTGTATGACAGCGGCGTGATGAGTGCCAGCACGGCCACCGCCTCGGTGAATGCAAATATCGCGGGCAAGAACGAACTGAAACTGCTAGTGACAGATGCCGGCGATGGCATTAACTACGACCACGGCGACTGGGCGAACGCGATGGTGCACTGCAACGGTGGCCCTGCGGCAACCCCCACCCGCACGAACACGCCGGTCGGCCCGACGCCGACTCGCACGAACACGCCGGTCCCCGGCGGCACTTCCTACGAAGCCGAAGCGGGCACCCGTTCCGGCGCAGCGGTCCTGCAAAGCTGCCCGGCCTGTTCCGGCGGCCAGAAAGTTGGGTTCATCGGCAACGTGCCGGCCAACTTCGTCACCCTGACCGTTAATGTTGCCAGCGCCGGGAACAAGACGATGACTATCTACGCTTGCGTCAGCGGGACGCGCACCTTCTCGGTGAGCGTCAACGGTGGCGCACCGCAGACGGTTAGTTTCACGGGCACCAGTTTCAGTACACCGATCACGCAAGTCATCACCGTGTCCTTGAATGCCGGGAACAATACGATCAAGTTCTATAACGATACGGCTTACGCTCCCGACCTGGACCGGATTGTGATTCAGTAAGTTTAGAAGCTGCAAGCTATACCCGAAGAAGACCGACGCGGTTCGCTTTGCGAAAACCGCGTCGGTCTCTGTTAGGTGACTGTCACGGGGCGACCGAACGCTAGAAGCTCAAGGGACTCTTGACGCCCCGTGACACGCGAAGCGCCTAAATCCTAAATTTGACGATCCCCGCTGAATTCTTGATAATCATGGGCAGTCAAAACCTGCCTCACCCCCCGGCCCCCTCTCCTGACGACGATCCTTCGACTGCGCCCCGCAAAAAGCGCGGGTCTCCGCTCAGGATGCATCGTCAGGAGAGGGGGAGCAAAACTCCCTGTACTTCTCCCCTCTCCTGAACGTGAACGCATCTCTTCGCGTTCACGTTCAGGAGAGGGGCCGGGGGTGAGGCGAAACCTATGAAAGCGAGCAATCCATGAAAGGCTTTTTGCTTTTTTCCTGGTTGACGGCCTTGGCCCTCCTGGTCTCAGCCTGTCAAACAACCTCCGGCGGCGCGCCGGACAACACCGCCCTCGGGCGCGTTAAGTCGGCTATGAGCGCTTTTCAGTCCGGGAATGGCAATGGCTTTGAAGAACAACTCAGTTTGACCGAGCGGCGGTCAAGCATCCAGTGTCCGGGCCGTCTGCAAGCGGGCTGCTTGCAACTCGCTTACAAAATTTTTGCGGAGGAGCAGCAGGCCCGGGTTCAGTCCCCTCAGTCATTTACCTTTACCGCTTACGACCGCCAAACGACTCCGAGCGTGATGATGATCTTGGTGGAAGGCCATTGGGGCGGTAATCCGGCTGTCGTTTCCTGCCAGGTATTTTTTGTGATCAATGACGGTGCCAGTTGGCTGATTGACAACTTTGACTCACCGGCGGCCATGACCTGCCAAGAGCGCAGCGAGATCTTGACTCAGAATCTCTTCGGGTCGGAACCCATACCCACTCTGGCGCAGCCTTGAACAAACTCGCTGCCCCCCTCATCACCCGTGCGCCATCCCTCTCTCGGCTTTTGGGATGGTTGGCTTTAGGGAGTGTGTTCGTCCTCGTGCTTAGTTTCGCCAGCCACAAGATTTACGAAGCGGACTTGGGTTTTCACCTGCGCGCCGGTCAGTGGATTCTGGATCACAAACAGTGGCCGCGGAACGACACTTTCACCTACACCCTCTCTAATCAACTTTATCTTGATCTGCATTGGCTTTACCAAATCACTTTGGCAATTCTCTATAACTTAGGCAAAGCTCCGGCGCTGATCTTGATGCATGCGGCGCTGATCGTGGCCGCGTTTGCGCTCGCCATCTGGGTAAGCTGGACAAAGTTCCAGTCGCCGCTGGCTTTGGCGGGGCTACTGTTGTTGGGCGTGCTGGCCTCGGAGCTGCGTTTTATGCTGCGCCCGGAAACGGTCACCTGGCTACTCCTTTCTTTGCTGATCTTAATTCTCGAACGCCGCGCGGCCCGACCATCGTGGTCGGGCACGCGCGTGCCGGGGTTCAATGGAGACCCCGGCCGCGCGGCTGGCATGCCTATGCCGTTGTGGCCGCTGCCCCTCATTCACTTGGCGTGGGTCAACATCGAAGGCCTGTTCGTGCTCGGCTGGGTTGTCATTGGCTGCTATCTGGTGGGCAGCCTGATTGAGCAGCGCCGTATTGACCGGGACTTGGCTGTGTGGGGCAGCGCCAGCGTCGCCATCACACTCCTTAACCCTTACGGCCTCCAGGGAGTTTTCTTTCCTCTCACGCTGGCAACTCGCTTGAGCAAAGAAAATGTTTTTGGTCAGTCCATCAGCGAATTCGTCTCGCCCTGGCAAGTGAATCTGGCCTTGCCCTGGTCAGCCTGGGCGTATTACTTGCTGACCGGGCTGGTCGTGATCGGACTCAGCCTGACCTGGAGCAAACGCCGCCCCCGAGAATTTTTGCTCGCCCTGGCATTTTTTATCTTATCGGCTCAAGCCATCCGCAATGTTCCTTTATTTGTATTGGTAGCCCTGCCCATTCTGGCGAGTTGTTGGCGCGATCTCGTGCCGAGGCTCACCCACCGGCCCGGCAAAAAAACGCGGCGCCCGGCGAGTCGAGGCGCAACTCCAGCGCCGCTACAACGTTACTTGAGCGCTGTGGATTGGCGAACGTTCGCGGGCGGCTTGATCTTACTGACGGCTATTGGATTGACGCTGCGCGTCCTCACGAACGCTTACTACATCGCCGCCCGACGCCCCAACCGCTTTGGATTCGAGATCAGTGCCGCGGACTTGCCGGTTAAAGCCGCGGCCTTTATGCATGACCAAAACATCACCGGACGGATTTTCAACGACTTAGCGAACGGCGGTTACCTGATGTGGCAGTTGCCGCAGCCGGTCTTCATTGATGGCCGCCTGGAGGTGATGACCGAAGAGTTTTACCGAGAATACCAAACGGCTTATCAGTCCGGCGGTCTGCTCCCGCTGCTCAAAAAATATGATGCAGAAGTGGCGATTTTTTCTTACCAGCCGGGCGTCACCTGGGTTCAGCAGTTACGCGCCACGCCGGGCACTCCGTCAGGGAGTGCCACGGCGCGTGCGGGGGACGACGACGCCCCCGCCGCGCCGGAATGGCGGCTGGTCTACTACGATGATCTGAACGTGATCTACACCCGCACCGATGTTTATCCTGAACTGGCCGAGGCGACCTTCCCCACCTCCAGCCCGAACGCGCTGCCGATTCCCCTTCCGCCCGATCAGCGTACGGCGTTGCTCCACACACCGCGCGCGACCAAGCTCGAGACATGGCTGCAAGGTTTTTGGCAACCGGAGGATCTTCCACGCGAAACAATCAATCGCGGCATCTTTTATTACTACCTGGATAAACTTGATCTGGCCGAGGCCTTTTTCCTGGACGCCCTGCAAACCAGCCGGGGAAAATATATCGAGGTCTACCTGAACCTGGGCAACGTCTACTACAAAGAAAAACTCTCCGACCTGGCGGCCTTTTGCTACCAAACGGCGTTAGCTGAAAAACCGGACATCCCCTTGGCGCAGGAAAGGCTGAGGCAACTTACGTCTCCGTAGGAGAAGGTTAGGTGACTGTGACCGGGCGATACCGTTTGGACACGACTCATTGTAGAATGAAGCCAACTCGCGCGAGAGGCGTGGGACGGGAGGTGAACGATGCTAAATGTCCATGAACGTTACCTGACCGATGCAAACGGCAACCGGGTCGCCGTTGTGCTTGACCTGACCGATTTTGAGCGGCTGATGAGTTTGGCCCAGCGTGCGGAAGAAATATCTGCGCCCGCTAACCCCCAACTCATTGCCGAGGCTTTGAGCCTGGTAGGGATCGGTGAAGATACCCGCCCCCTGATTGACGGCAAGCCCGTCAGCGAATATCCCGACTTATACCTGTATGGCTCGCAGGAATCCAACGGCGGACAGGTTGAGCAAATGCCGGAAGTCGAGCGCGTGCCGTAGGGTCGCCATAAATAACCCAGCGAGCAAACTCTCTGTTGACAGTCTCCTTGAAACTGAGTCAACCTGAACGAGCCGCCTGCGCGCGCTGATAAGCGCTCGGTGACATGCCCGCTTCCCGGCGAAAGACGCGGCGGAAGTGATGCGCGTCAGAGAAGCCGACGGCGACGGCAATTTCTTCCACACTATCCCGCCCCGCTTCCAGCAGCGCCTTAGCCCGATTGACGCGATACCGATTGAGATACGCCATTGGCGTCACGCCCACTTCTTGATGGAAACACCGCGTCAGGTAATCTTCGCTGACGCCCACATAGCGGGCCACGCTTTCGCGGGAGATCGGCTCCGGATAATGCGTGTGCAGGTAGGCCATTGCCTTGCGCGCCAGGCGCTGCGTCTCACTGCCCAATTTGCGGTTGCGCGCCAACGCCGCCTCGACATGCGCCAACGTTTCTTCGACGCTAAAGAGTCCCTTCTCCAACACGATTGCTACGCCCTGATTCAGCCGCGCCATATCGGACTCGCTCAACACTTGCGCCGTGAGCACAATCACGGGAATCGCGCGGGTGTGTTCCTGCTCGCGCATCGCCTGCAGGACGCCGAACCCGTCCAACTCCGGCATCATCAAATCCAGCAACACCAAGTCCGCGCGCGTTTCCTGCAACAATTCCAGCGCCTCCCGTCCGTTGTGTGCCTGCAACACACGGTAGGTCGGCGATTGCGATTGGACAATCCGGCTGTGGACTTCCAGGATTCCGGGATCATCGTCCACGATCAGGATCGTGCGCAGCGGCCCCACCTCCGTAGGGCTGACACTAAACGTTCCGTGCCGCGCCAACGCTTGAGCTAATTCAGTTCGGCCCAACGGTTTGGTCAGGTAATCCACTTCCAGCAGCGAACCGCTATCGCGCTCCTGAGTCAAAGAATAAAAGAGAACCGGAACATCTTGCGTGGCCGGATGGCTCTTCAACGCTTTGAGTACTTCCCAACCCTGCTCCGAAGCCAACGTCAAATCCAACACCACCGCTCCGGGCGGCGCGGGCTCCATACCCCGCGCACGCCCGTGCCCGACCATGACGGTCGGGCCGGGCGGCCCTTCGGCAAACAGACTGGATAACCAGTCATCGGTTCCATCTACCGTGCGCACCTCGACCTCAAAGCCCTGCCGTGTGAGATGTTCCCGCAATCGTTCGCCGCTGCCCATAGTTTCAGTGAGCAGCAAGACGGTTTGTGTCCGAGGCGGGTTCCCCGCCTCCAGCGGCAACACCGCCGGCGCGGCGCCCGTTCCCAAGCCAGGCTCCCACACCGGCAAGGTAAAATAAAAAGTGGAACCGGATCGTTCCTCGCCGGAGGAGTGCACACCGATCTCACCGCCATGCAGTTCAATCAAGCGCTTGCAGATAGCCAGCCCCAGTCCCAAACCGCCATAGCCGCGCGCCGCCGTCCGCTCAGATTGATGAAATTCGTCAAAGATGATTTCCTGCTCGGCGAGGGGAATACCTAAACCAGTGTCTGAAATACTGACGATAATTGTTGATTGTGGATTGCTGATTGCTGATTGCTCATAATCAGCAATCAGCAATCCTAAATCAGCAATCCTTTTCACTTCCATTGTAATCGTTCCCCTCTCCGTAAACTTGATCGCATTGCTGACCAAGTTGAGCACCACCTGTCGCAACCGCGTTCGATCGCCCCAGACCCACGGCGCCGGGTCCGGAATGCGAACGCGCCACTCCAAGCTCTTCTCGCGCGCCAGTTGTTCGCCCGTGACGAGTACCGGCTGCAGGGCCTCGCGCAAATCCAACGGCTCGCGCAGCAACTTCAATTCGCCGGCTTCACTGCTCGCCAAATCCAGCACATCCCGAATCAAGCCGCCCAGATGCTGCGTGCTGGCATGAATGAGTTCCAGGTCATGCCGCTGCCGGTCAGAGGCGGCCGGGTCGGCGGGCGGCTGCTCGCGCAGCAGCATCTCACTCAGCCCGACGATTAAGTTCAGCGGCGTCCGCAGTTCGTGACTGACCATGGAGAGGAACCGGCCTTTGAGTTGATTCGCCTTTTCGGCCAACTGTTTGCCTTCGGCGGCATCCCGGTACAACCGAGCGCTGCGGAGCGCGGCCCCCAACTGCCAGACGATGTCGGCGCAGGGATTCAAGTTCGCAGCGTCAAAGACCACGTAACCTAATTGCTCGTCCTGGACACTGAGCGGCAGCAGCGCCAGTTGAAAGGCCTCTTCCGCTGGATAGAGACTGGGCGGCGCGGGCTCCGCGTGAGCGTCCCGCGCACGCCCGCCTTGGCCCCCGGAGCGAAGCGGAGTGGGGTGCCCGACCATGACGGTCGGGCCAGGCGGCGGGAAAGCCCGCGTGCGAAACCGCCGCGATTCAACTGCGCTGCGGCTGCTTGATCCGGCGTCTCTCGGAAACGGGATCGAGGACAGCACGCTCCCAGCAACTGGGTCCTCCGGTTCCGGCTCAAAAAAAATAACCTGCGCCGAGCGGAGGCCCACTTCCGGCAGACATTCCTCCAGCGTCGCCAGAATTTCGGTTTCGTCCAAGGCCGCGTGCAGTCGCGCCGTCATGCGGCCCATCTGGTCGGCGGCATGAATGTGCTGGATCAAATAGCGGCTGTAACGCCGGCGAGCGCTTTCGTAAATCGCAACGCGCGCCTGGCGCAGCAGTTCCGAGAGGCGGCGCGGGCTCCGCGTGAGCGTCCCGCGCACGCCTGCGCCCGACCATGACGGTCGGGCCAGGCGGCGGGAGGCGGAGCGCCGGCGGTTGAGATGTTTGCGCAAAAGCGCGGGCAATTCAGCCTCCAAAACGGAAACGGCGGACTCCCAGGCATTGGCTTCATCGTCCACCGCTTCCACACTTTGTAGCAACTCGGTCAGCGCGGAACGGAACGAAGTCGAGCCTGCCCTGCCCCACGGGGGTGCTGCGCGAAGCGCAGTCGAAGGGCGCCCGCCCAAACTGGAGGTCGTCACTCCCTCCAACAAGCGCCGGCATAAGGCCTGGACTTCATCGCGGCTCAACTTCCGCGCATTCGCCAGCACGGCCGTCGTCATCGCCTGCACCAAAATCTCTTCGGCCTCCGACAAAGTTTTTTCAATGGATGAGGGAGAGGCTGCCATCCGGCCCCGATCCCGCGGCCGGCCCGAAGTCGCCGACAAACGATTCGAATTCAACTCCGGCAAAAAGCCACCGGGCTGGCAGCCGCAGGACTGTCGAATAATCAGGCGCGTGGGGACGCGAACCGTTTGGGCGGGGTGGCCTCGGCCCTGAATGTGTTCGAGCAAAAGCAAAACGGACTGGTAGCCAATTTCAAAGATGGGATACTGCACCGTGGTGAGGGGTGGAACCTGCGCTGCGGCTTCAAGCCGGTCGTCAAAGCCGATGAGCGCCACATCCTCCGGCACAGAGCGGCCGGCTTGGCGCAGCGCTTGCAAAGCGCCGACAGCGGATTCATCATTGCTGGCGAGCACCGCCGTGAACTCCACGCCGGACTCTAAAATCCGTTCCATCGCCCACCGGCCGCTGCGTTGGTTGTGCAGGCCGTAAGCGATCAGGCGCGGCTCACTCGCCAGCCCGTGCTCTCGAACAAACGACTCATAAGCGCGCAGCCGCTGTTCGCTATCTTCGGGGCCGGCCTCGTGTCCGGCGATGTAGGCAATACGCCGATGACCATGCGCCACCAGATGCGTGAGCGCTTGCCGAATGCCTTCTTCGTTATCCGGGACGACGGTCGGGCCAACTTCTCCGGCGCTGACGAAGACGACCGGATGTCCGGCGGCGATGAGATTCTGAATGTAACGCGAACGGGCTTCCGAGAAGAGCGGGGCGACGACAATGAGGCCGTGCGTGTTCCATGGGCCGACCGGGACAAAATCTGAGTCCGGCGCGAGCACCGGCCACGCCGGATGAACGGTGTCCGGGCTTAGAGGATGGCTGACCACCCCACACGCAAGCAATACATTGCAGTCCTGATCGCGCGCTGCGGAACGAATCCCGCGAAAGAGAGGAACCAGGAAACTGTGCGGGATGGTTCCCTCGTAGACCTGATAGGCCGGCAGCACGCCAAGGGTCGGTCGCGTCTGGTTAGCAGGAAGCATCCTGAGCCTCGCGATGTTGAGCGCGTGGAATCACTGCGCCTGATGATAAGCGAGAAGGGGAGTTTGTTCCAATGAGGACGGAAGACGGAGGACGGAGGACGGAATAAAGACGAAGGACGAAGGACGGAGGAGATAAGGTGGGTGCTAACCGGCGTTTTAAATTTCAACCGGGGGTGGTTCCCAGTACTCCACTTTTTGCAATCGTTTCAAAAGAACTTCGGCGTCTGTACTGGAGATCAGGCTTCCAATTTGAATTGTTTGCGTCTCATACACCAGCTCGATCGCCCCCGCTCCCATGCCCCGATAAAAAACGAAGGTGGGGCGAATCAGGTCCATGTGTGAGACAAAGTCCGGCCGCCAAACTTTTAGCTTTTGAAGCTTTTCCACCGAATAAGTTTTGGTGTAGCTCGAAAGAGGAATTCGATGAGACCAGACAATCCGGTCACGCCCGATTTCGATGCATTCTTTTCCAACCAGCCGCCAGATGATCTCTTGCATTAGAAACCAACCGAAGACTAATCCCAAAAATAGAAGCGACGCGGTGATCCCCAGGACCAGCACCCAAAAGACGGGATTGATCCGCAGGAAGGTTTTCGACGTTTCTTCGGTGATCCCGATCAAAACGGTGTGTCCATTCAGGACATTGGTTATCAGCCTGCTCAACAGATAAGCCAGCGCCAGTTCGAAATAGCCCCACATCAATAGCAAAGGCAGTAAGACGGGTAAAAGCCAGCGCCCTTTGGAATTAGGCGTCACAAACCGAAAGGGATACTCGCTCTCAATCACATAACCGGTTGAGATTGGCGGGGGCATGCCGGCTCACCTTTAGCCAACGTGTTAGTTGGCGAACTTACATTACATCCGGCGCTTGGATGTCGAGCAGGTGCAGCGCGTTGGCGAGCGTTTGCCGAGCGGCGGCGACCAGGCGCAGGCGCGCATTCTTGATCGGCTCGGTCTCAGCCTGGAGGACGGGGACGCCATGGTAGAAACTGTGGAAGGTCTTGGCTAATTCGAAAGCGTAACTGGCGATATGGAGGGGTTTGTAATCCAGCGCCGCCTGCTGCACGGTGTTGGAGAAGCGCGAGATCAAGTCAATCAACTCGATCTCAAGCGGATGGAGCGCGTAAGTGAAAGCGGCCTCCGCTGGAACGCTGCCAGCCTTCTTTAGAATACTATTGGCGCGGACGTAAGCATTTTGGATGTAGGGCGCGGACTGGCCGTCAAAACTGATCGCCGTCTCCCAATCAAAGGTGACAATCTTGTTGTTGTCCACCATCAACATCGGGTACTTAATCGCGCCGAGGCCCACGGCCTGCGCGACCGCTTGTTTTTCCTCCGGCGTCAGGTCGGGATTTTTCTCTTGAACGACTTCGCTGGCGCGCCGGACGGCTTCGCGCACCAAGTCCTCGAACAGCACCACCGTGCCCTCGCGAGACTTCATCGCCACATTGCCGGGCAGATTGACGATCTCGTATGACAAGTGATAGCACTGCTTCGCCTGCTCGAAGCCAAGCAATTCAACCAGTTTGAAAATCTGCGAGAGATAGAGCGACTGCCGCACGTCAATCACATAAATTGAGCGGTCAATGTGCCACTCTTTGAATTTCTTGATCGCGAGTTCCAAGTCTTTCGTCGCATACAGACTTGTGCCATCCGAGCGCAAGACGACCAGCACCCGATATTTTTCCTTCTTGAGTCCCAGCAACTCATCCAGCTTGACGATGACCGTGCCACCCGTAGCGCGCTCGTCTATCGCCAGCCCGCGCGCGATGAGTTCCTTTACGAGTTCTTTGCCCGGCTCTTCAACTTCGCTTTCATAGAAAATCACGTCGAACGGCACGTTGAGCAGTTCATAAATTTGCTTGAAGCCATCCAGGCTCCACTGCCGCGTCTTTTCCCACAGCGCCATCACTTCCGGATCGTGTTTGTCCCAGCGGGCGAACAGCGCGCGGACTTCCGCTTCATTCTCAGGGTTGCCTTCCACCAAGCGGTCGGCCTCGGCGTACACGTCGCCCATCCAGCGCGTCCGGTCGCCGTCCGGCTCTTGCCCGGCGTGGAACTTGAGATAACACCACAGCCATTTGATCACGTGCAGCCCAATGTCGCCGATGTAGTTGGCGCGCACGGTGTCAAAGCCGGCGAACTCAAGGATATTGCTCATCGCCGCGCCCAGGATCACGTTCCGCAAATGGCCGACGTGAAAAGCCTTGTGCGTGTTGGGCTGGGAGAACTCGATCATGATCCGCTCGCCTTTGGACGCGCCGTGCCCGAAGTTGGCGCCCTCGGTGATGGCGGCTTCCGCGACCCGCGCGGCGTAGGTCGGCGTATCAAAATAAACGTTGACGTAGGCTTTATCGGCGACGACGCGCGCGAAGCCGGGCGGTGTCCCGATTTTTTCCGCGACGAGCTGCGCGATCTCCTGCGCCCGCGCCGGGACGTTGACCTTTTTCCCGGACTTGGCTTCGGCGGCGGCGGCCTGGAAGCAGATGTTCGTGCCCATCCCCCACTGTCCGGCAAAGGGCGTGGGCTGCCACTTCACTTCGCCCGCGTCCGGCAGGCCGAGGTCAGATAGATTTTTAGAGATAAGTTTGGAGATCGTTTCCAGATCGCGCTCGAACATCGTTGCTCCTTGACTATGGAGCGCGATTGTAACATAGGACGTGATTCGTGATTCGTGACCAGTGAACACCTGACACTTAATCACGGGTCACGAGTCACGAATCACGAGTCACTCAGCGAATTTCTTCTTCCTCGCTTCCTCCAATAATCGTGAACCGGCGCTGAGGGCGCTGGGGTTCGATGTCGGGATAAGCAGTGGAAGTGGAGGTGAGCGAGGGAGGATAGCGCGGGGCGTTGGGCGGGGTGGCGTTGACGACGATGATTCGTGGGTCGGCGTTTTCAGGTTCGCGGCGGGCCGGTGGCAGCGGGGCCGAGGATTTTCCCCGCAAAGTGAACCAGATAATGATGATACTGGTAGGAATACTCGCGGCGACGCCCGCGATGACGCCGATGACGACGGCCATCGCCTCCGCCGACATGCGCCAGCCCACCACAATCGCCAGCGTGATCGCGAAGGCAATGAGGACGAAAAACAGAACGCGTTGAGTTTTCATGGCAGACGGGGCGCGTGACGAGTGCGGGCGTGTAATTCCGCCCAATCTCGCTGAGGCACCCAGGCCGCTTGAAAGCGCGTCGTTTGCCCGCCGGCAATCGCCAGAAAATCGCCGTGACCGCTGAGCTTCTCCGCGCCACAGCCGGAAACGCCCGCGGCGACGCGCGCATCCTCCACACTGCCCACCCGCCCCACGAGGCGCACGGGAAAGTTCGCTTTGAGCATCGGCCCCAAAGCCGCCGAGGATGGTTTTTGGATTCCCGCAACTAAATGCAATCCGGCCTCGCGCCCGCGTTGAGCGATGCGCGTGAGCGCGATTTCAATCGGCTTACCGCCGACGGCGAGCAGGTCGGCGAGTTCATCCACGGCGAGGAGGATGCGGGGCATGCTGCGGTTTTCGCGGTCGCGTTGCTCCATCTCAGCGATCAGCCGATCAAGGAGAGAGATAGCCAGCGGGATGCTGGTGACGATGGGCGCGAGCAGGTGCGGCAGTTCGGCGAACGGCGCGAAGCCGCGCCCTTTGGGATCAATGAGCGCGATCTGTAACTGCGATTGCCGGTTGGCAAAAGCGAGCGAGAGGATCAACGTCCGCATCAATTCGGTTTTGCCGGAGCCGGTTGTCCCGGCAACGAGAAGATGCGCGACATCCGGCGAGGGGAGCCGAATGAGCAGCGGGCGGCCATCCTCGGCCAAACCCAGGCAAGCGGTCAAGGGGGGGAGACTGCCCAAGTTGCGCAACATCGAAAGCAGGTAGATAGGTTCAACATCCGGGCGGGGAACCTCCAACGCAAGCGCCTCCCCTTCGCGGGCCAGGCGAACATCGGAAGCACCCAAGGCGAGCGCTAACTCTTCCGATAGATTGCGAATGGTGGCGACTTTGGCGCCTAATGCAGGAGCGACGTGATACCGAATCCAGCGCGGGGTGACGGATCCGCCGTGAACCCGGACGGGGACACGGTGGGAGGCTAAGACGCGCTCAATCCGATCGGATTGAAATTCGAGATATTCGCGCGTGATGGAAGAAGCGACAGCCGGCATCCTAAGCTCATGTTCACTATGTATGAATGAAGCGAGCGGATTACCGGCGCGCGGCGTAGGTGAGGATGAAGACCAGAAGAACTGGGTTTGGCGCGCGGTGCCTGACAGTATGATCTATTTCCCAAGTGGAAATAGAAGAGTTGAGGAAACACTTTGTTTATACTAGAACCTATGTTCTATGTCAATAGGCAAGAAAAAGTCCCCTACTGAGTAGTAGGAGACTTCATTATTAACAACTGAGGAAAGCCTATTTCTGGATGGCGGCGAGTTTCTTCATCAGTCGGCTCTTGCGGCGGGAGACGTTATTCTTGTGCAAGATACCTTTTTCCGCCGCTTTATCCAGCGCGCTGATGGCCTGGAGCGTTGCCTTCCGCGCTTCCTCGGCGTTCGCCGGCTTGGCGATTGATTCACGCGCCGCGCGAACGGCGGAGCGAGTCCGAGCGCGAATGGTTCGATTGCGAATGCGTTTGCGCGAGTTGGAGCGTACGCGTTTAATAGCCGAAGCGGTGTTAGCCAATTTATTCTCTCCTGGAACAGGCAAACCAATGAACGGAGCGGGATTTTACTTGAGGCAGTGGCTTTTGTCTAGGGATGGAGAATTTACGGAACACGCAATACGGAATATTTTATTTCGTATTCCGTATTGCGTGTTCCGTAAACCAGTCTGAATCAATCAGTCGTTACAAGGGCCACGCATTCGATTTCCACCCGTGCGCCGCGCGGGAGAGCCGCGATTTGGATGGTGCTACGCGCAGGATAGTCTTTGGGAAAGAACTCCGTGTAGATGGCGTTCATCTGGGCGAACTCGCCCAAGTCCTGCATAAAGACGGTCGTCTTGACGACATCTTTCAAGCTGCTCCCGGCGGCCTCCAAAACATGGGACATATTCTGCAAGACCTGACGGACTTGCGCTTCCAGCCCCTCAACCAGTTCCCCGGTTTTGGGGTCCGTTCCAATTTGCCCGGCGGTGAAAACGAAATCACCGGCGCGGATGGCTTGAGAATAAGGGCCAACGGCTTTGGGAGCTTTCTCGGACGTGATGATGGTTCGATTCGGTTTGGGCATAGATTATCTCCGTAGAATAGAAAAGTGGAATGTAATTGTACACGGATGGCACAGAAAGAGCATGGATGCCACTGTTTTTTTCCTTTGGGTTTTCCGTGTTATCCGGCTTTTTCAGTGTTATCCGTGTACGCTCTTAAATCATTACCTAAAAACTGCCTGAGGCAAATCTGCCAGGGCTTCAATCAGCCGGGGCTTCCAGCGAGGCGTCAGGGACTCGGGCAATGCGTCGGGTGGGAAATAATCTAAAGCCGAGACTTCGCCGGCCTGGGTCTGTAACTGGCCGCCCGTCACGCGGCATTCAAAGAAGGTAGCGCAACCTTGGATTGCGTCCCCATTGAGATAGGTCCATTGATTGGCCTGACCCGAGTACACGCCGATGAGGCGGATGGGTTCAACGCTCAGCCCAGTTTCTTCATTTGCCTCCCGTGCGACAGTTTCAGCCACCGACTCGCCCAATTCCATAAACCCGCCCGGTGGATGCCAGGCGCCGTTGTCCGGGCGTTGCATCAACAGGATGTGCCCGGCTTCGTCGCGGATGAAAGCCGCGGCTGAGGGCACAATCAAGCGGGCCGGCCCGACGAGTGAGCGCAACATGCCGATGTAGCCTCCATGGCCATTGGCGCTTGTTTTCAAATGTGTCTCAATCGTTTCTTCGTGGTTGATCGCCGGGTTCGCACTCCAGAAGGATGGTTCGCGTGGTCGCTCAAAGGTCGCGGCTTCACGCTCGGTCAACGTGTCCCGCACCATGTCGGCGTACCACGGTGGGTGCGCGGGAAGCGCTTCGGGTGGGAAGAAGGCCACCTCGGTTCCCTCACCGCCGTCGGCGCGCGGTTGGCCACCAATCACGCGGCATTCGAAAGTCGCCGTCCACTGTTGAACCTCGTCGCCGTTCGGGTAATGCACGATGTATTGCGGGCCGGTGTAAACGCCCACCAACCGAATCGGCTCAACGCGAAAGCCGGTCTCCTCCCAGGTCTCGCGGCAGGCGCACTCGGCGAGCGTCTCGCCAATTTCCAGAACGCCGCCAGGTAAGCCCCACCAATCGAAATCCGAACGGCGCTGGAAAAGAATCTGTCCGCGCGCGTCACGCACGATGGCCGTCGCATACGCGACAATGATTTGGCGGCGGCCCACCTGCGAGCGCAGCCATTCAATATAGGCCATTTAGGCAAGCAGTCGCACTAGGAATTGATCCAGCGGCTTGAGGTCTTGGATTGGTAGGAGGAGATCGTAAGCATCCTCCGGGATGCGGGTGTGCAGCGCTCGCCGGGCAATGACGATGACGAAATACTCGTCGCTGTGCTGGCGGCGGAAGCTTTGCAGACGCCGAGCGCCGCCGCCAGGATTGATGGAGTCAATCGGTTGGATCAGAATGGTGTGGCCATCCTTTTTGGAGTGCGTGAGGACAATGCTGGGGATGTAGAGCAGGTATTGGTTGGGCGCAATGGGCACTTCGAAATGCAGGCTGGCATGAATGTGCGGCTCCATCGCCGCCGTCAGGTAATCGCACAGCGATGCCTCCGTGTTGCTGCGGACGATGTGTCCATTGGGTTGGGCCCAACCAGGCCGGCGGTAAGGACTCATGGGATCACTTCTTAGACGCTAAAGGTCTCCACCCCGCTCTGCTTCGGGGGTGCTGCTTGAGACCTTTAGAGTCTCATTGGACTGTGAATATTTTACTCCTGTTTTAGCTGAAATTTAATAACCTGTGTTCCGGTGGTCACCAAGAGTTCGTTTTGGTCGTTGAGCGCCATTCCATAAACGAATTTGTCCACGTCAATAAGCGCTAGGTAGCGCCCATCCGAATCAAAGACCTGGATGCCTTTAAAGTCGCTGACATACACGCGCCCTTGCCCATCCACGGCGATCGCGTACGGCGCGCGGAATTGCCCGCGCTCGTCTCCATCGCTCCCAAACTGGGTGACAAACCGGCCCTCCGGCGTGAATTTGAAAACCGCGTCATTGAAAGTTCCCAACGCGTAAATGTTGCCCGATCCATCCACGGCCACCTTTGTGTCGAGTTCGGAATCTTCGCTGATGGAACTGATGGCGGCGTGAACGTTCAGAAGTTCTTGGCCTTCGGCGTCCAGGCGGATCAGGTCTTCGCCCCCAACCACACCGACCAGTTTACCATCGGCGGTGAGGGCCAGGTCTTCAAAGTAGTCTGACTCGCCAGTGTATTCAACCTCCCCTAACGCGTTGCCGGTTGCGCCCGCGTAGCGAGAGATTTTTCCGCCGACGACGGCATAGACGGTTCCCTGCCGGCTGACGGCCAGGCCGGAGAGGTAGGTCTTCTTCCCACCCGCGTTCCACTGAGTGAGGAACTTGCCGGAGGCGTCAAACGCCTGGATACGGCTGCCGCCATATTCTCCAACATAGATGTTGCCTTCGCCATCTACCCCGATGCTACGCGCGTCGGTGAACAGTCCGGGGCCGATGCCTTCCGACCCAAACCGCAGCCCGACCTGAGCATAGCCGCCGGTGAATTGCCCAAGTGTGTCGCCAAGTTGTGACTGGATTTTAGTGGGCAGGAGGCTAAAGACGGCGACGCCGATTCCTAAAAGGATGGCGAGCGCGGGAATGATTGCCACCAGACAGCCGGCGATGGCCCCGACCCCGGTGTTTGAAGCGCGTCGTTTGGAAGTGACGGAGGTAGATGTATATGAAGGTGTCGAGGCCGTTGAGAAGGGGGTGGTGTTGTAATTAAATTGCGCCGGTCGGCCCGCCGCTAAAGCGTCCACCGCCTCCTTGGCTTCCTTCAGCCCGACGCCGAAGGTTTCGCGGTAGAGTTTGATCGCCTCAATCTTCTGGTTGGCTTGAATCAGGCGCATTATTTCCTGGACTTTCTGCGCCTGTCCGGCGAGCTGTCCGATATCCGCTAACTGGGCGAAGCTCTGATTCAATTGCGCCGGTCGGCCTTCGGACATGGCGTCCACCGCCTCCTTGGCTTCTTTCAACCCGACGCGGAAGATTTCGCGGTAGAGCTTGATCGCCTCGATCTTCTGGTTCTCCCGAACTAAACGCCCAAGTTCCTTGAACTTATCTGCCTGCCCGGCTAACGGGTCCATTCCGGCCAGTTGATTAAATTGATCCGGATCGAATGTGGGAGCGGACTCCGTCGGTCGCCGGCGAAGTTCCTGCGGCACAATGACCGAGGTGTTGCAGAAAGGACACCGAAGGGTGACATCGTCGCCGCCCGTGTAATCCAGCGGCGCGCCGCAGTTAGGACAGTTCAGCTCTTGAGGCATCGGCTCTCCTAGTGGCTGACAAGGTGACTGGGTGACATGGTGACAAGGTGATGGTTATTTGGTAATAAGTTTCTCTAAGAAATTCACCTTGTCACCCCTTCACCGTGTCACCTTGTCATTTTTTATCATCTATTTTGCCAAACACGCTAAACAATCCTCCCTCTGCCTGGGCCAAGGGGATGAAAAAGAAAAGAGATGATCCCGAGGAGGCCAACGATGAGCACGATGACGCCAACAACCAATCGAAATTGATCCAGGGCGTTTCCCAGACGAGCCAGCGGTTTGCCAAATTCCGGAATGGCGCGGAGGGCGCTCGCCGATAAGATCAGCCCAGCCAGGATGAGCAGAAGGCCTTCCAGGCTGAGAAGTTCGAGGAGTCCCACGACGAGGGCAATGATTCCAATGACTACATCAAACTTGCTCAACCAGCGCGCGAACTGTGCCAGGGAAAGGCCGATTTCGGGAATGTTCCCCAAGACGCCGACTAATAGCACTAAGCCGGAGAGGATCGCGACGATTGCGCTGATCATAGTTTTGTATAAAAACCTGACACGGTGAGGGGGTGACAGGGTGAGAGGGTGAAGGTTGAGGAGGAAGGATCACCCCTTCACCCTCTCATCTTTTCACCTTGTCAGCTTCTCATTCAGTCACTCTCTACGATGTATACTAGGGGCATCGCCTCTACCCAGACAAGTATCTCCTTAGTTTATAAATTGAGCAAGGGTTAAGGTGAGCTTGAGCCATTCAGACTGTCTGGAAAGGGCTCGCGCATGTCAAAAATAAGCCCCACGGTCGGCGTGTTAGCCGGCTGGCAAGTGTATGAAGGGGCGGCCCATGGTTTTTTTGATCCAGTATTACGCGGGATCCAAGCCGCCGCTTCTTCGCAGTCGCCAGGATGTGATCTACTCTTAGCCTGTGGCATGAGCTATGTCACCAGCGAAGATATTGTCATCCCAGCACATCCGGCGTGGCCCGTCTTCTCGCCCGAATCCGATTTTGTGCCCGTCGGCCCGTGGAATACGGATGGTCTGTTGGTCATCACCCCCCTGATGACGGAAGCTCGCTCACGTTACATTCAAGAATTGATTGAAGCCGGACATCCGGTCGTCTTCGTCGGGAGCGGAGAGACCGGCCCGGCAGTTATCCCAGACAACGCCGGCGGCATTCGTCAGGCGCTGGCTCATTTAAAAGAACACGGCCATGCGCGCGTCGCTTACATCGCCGGCGGGCAGGAGGCCCATGATGACAGCAGCGACCGGCTGAAGGCTTATCAAGCGCTCATTCACGCCTATGACTTGGTGGATGATCCAGCCCTAATCGCCTACGGATTTCATAATACTGGCGCCGGCCAACAAGCCATGCAGCGCATCCTGGCTTCCGGCGCTCCATTCACGGCCGTGCTGGCGAGCAATGATGAATCCGCCATCGGCGCAATGACGGCCCTGCGGGAAGCCGGATTGCGCGTTCCTCAAGATATTGCCGTGATTGGATTCGACGACCGGCTGGAAGCCTCGGCCCAAATGCCGCCGCTTACGAGCGTCCACTATCCGGCGTTTGAGGCCGGCTCACGCGCGCTCGAGGTGTTGGTTAAGGCAATCCAAGGTCAGAGGGAGAATCCAGAAGTTATCCGCATTCCCACCCGGCTGGTTATCCGGCATTCCTGTGGCTGCCTACCCCCCGCCGTAATTTCGACCAGTCTTGATCGTTCCCTGCCATCGTTCTCAGACATTGAACCGGCTCAGGTTCAACCGGCCCTGGCGCAATCTATGACCAAAGCGGTCATGGAAGAAGCGCATTTTTTAAGTCCGGAGGAAGTTCAGGTTTTCTGTCAAAGCTTGGTCGAGGCCTGTGTCTTCAGTTTGCAACAACACCAGCCGAGGCACTTTTGGCAAACGCTCCAAGACCTCCTCTGGCGCGTGGAAGCGGTGGGGGATGATCCTCATACCTGGCAGGCGGCGATTTCGACTCTGGAGCATGGAGCGCGTTGGCTGTGGCCGGTAGGTCAGGCCCAAGAGTCTGAGTCCGCCGCAACGGAGATGTTCCGCCAGGCGCGGCTGGTCATCAGTGAGAGCGTGCGGCATCAACACCGGCGGTACATCACCCAGCAAGATGTTATCGCCGATCGTTTAGGTATGTTGAATGCTCGCCTGCTGGCGGCGTCAGATGAAAGGCAGATCTTCAAAAGATTAGCGGAGTACCTGCCGGCATTTGAAGGCATCCACGCTGCCCAGGCCGCTTTCTTTGAACCGGAGGAAGATGATCCGGTGGCGTGGAGCGTCCTCCCTAGTCTCTCTCCGGCGGGCGAGGCGTGGGAAGGCTCGCTCAAACGTTTTCCGAGCCGGACCTTTCCGCCGGAGTGGTTGCGCCCCACGCAGTCACCTTTCACCTTAGTCGTGTTGCCCCTCATCGTTCGAGAAGGCATCTTCGGCTTTGTGGCGTTTGATGTCGGCGATTTGGGACTCCTGAATGTGTGCGCCGCCATTGTCCGGCAATTGGCAGCGGCGTTGAAAAGCGCCTGGCTCTATCGGTTGAAGAATCGCTTTCTTTCCACCGTCAGCCATGAACTGCGCACGCCGCTCAATCTCATCGTCGGCTTGAGCGAAGTGCTCCTGCGCGACCAGGCGCAAGCCGCGGCGGCCGAGCAGTTTCGCGAAGATGTCGAACACATCCACGCCAGTGCGCAGCACCTGAGCGGCTTGATCCGGGATGTGCTGGATTTGGCCGGGAGCGAAGCCGGCCAATTGAAGCTGGCACGCGAACCCTTAGATTTGCGACACGTATTGGATGTGGTGGTTAAGACCGGCGAGCAATTGGCGCGCGATAAAGGCTTAACCTGGCGCAGTGACATCCCGGACACTCTCCCCCGAGTCTGGGGCGATCGCACCCGGCTGCGGCAGGTAGCGCTCAACTTGGTGAGCAACGCGATCAAGTTTACGGAGAAGGGAACGATTACAATGGAAGTGAAAAGGATTGCTGATTTAGGATTGCTGATTGCTGATTATGAGCAATCAGCAATCAGCAATCCACAATCAACAATCAACAATTATCGTCAGTATTTCAGACACCGGCCTCGGCATTCCCCTCGAGGAGCAGCGGGCAATCTTCGACGAGTTCCGGCAATCGGAGCGGACAACGGCGCGCGGCTACGGCGGCCTCGGGTTGGGACTGGCCATCTGCAAACGATTGATTGAGCTGCACGGTGGCGAGATCGGCGTGCGCTCGTCCGGTATTGACGGCAACGGGTCTACCTTTTACTTCACCCTGCCCGTCATAGATCGGCCCGCCTCCTGGCAAGAATTGCTGGAGCCCCTCGCGCAACCACAAACCGTGCTGGTGCTGACAGAGTCGGCCAGCGGTGGGGATCAATTGCAGGAGCACTTGAAGCGCCAGGGATTTAAAGTGGAAGTCCGGCCGTTGGAGGAGGATAGCGCGTGGTTGCCGCACGTGGTGGAACTTTCCCCCGGCGCAGTGATCCTCGAACTAGACACGGTGGGGGCATCCTTGTCCCCCACACGCGCCGATGCGCACCATGACGGTGCGCTCGGCGCGGCCTCCGAGCGCGGCTGGGACATCCTCAAAGTGCTCAAGGAACATCCCGGCACCCGCGACTTGCCCGTGCTCTTCTACTCGCTGGCCCAAGAGCAGGACAGCGGCGCTGTCTTGGAAATGGATTACTTGATGAAGCCCATGCAGGCCGACGACTTGATGCGGGCGCTGACGCGGCAGGGCCTGGAGATCGGCAGTGAAACCGAAAAGAAAAACATCCTGATTGTGGACGATGAGCCGGGCATCCTGGACATGCACGCCCGGATGATTCAAACGCAAGCTTCCCATTACCGGGTGCTCAAGGCCAAGAACGGGCGAGAAGCGCTGAGTGTCTTGGAGCAGGAACGCGTAGATTTGGTGCTGCTGGACTTGATGATGCCGGAACTCGATGGTTTTAGCGTGCTCGAAAGAATGCGGACGCAGGCGAAGATGCGGGAGGTGCCGGTGGTTGTGCTGACCGCGCAAGTCTTGAGCGAAGGCGACATGGCGCGGCTGAACCGAGGCGTGGTAACGGTCTTGAGGAAGGGAGTCTTCAACGCGGCGGAGACGTTGAAGCATGTTGCGGCCGCGCTGGAACGGAACCGGAAACTGGGGAGCGAGGCGCAGCGCCTGGTGCGCAAGGGGATGGCCTACGTCCACGAACATTATGCGGAGGGAATTACGCGCGAAGCGTTGGCGCGGTATGTGGGAGCCAGCGAGGATTACCTGACGCGCTGTTTTCGGCAGGAGTTAGGGGTGACGCCGATGACCTATTTAAACCGCTACCGGGTGAGCCGAGCCAAGGAGTTGCTAGCCACGGGTCGCCGCAGCGTGACCGAGGTCGCCATGGCCGTTGGGTTTTCTGACAGCAGTTATTTTGGCCGGGTCTTTCGCCGGGAAGCCGGAATGTCGCCCGGAGTGTGGCTTAAGAACCTAAACCTCAAAGGCAACTCCGTTTTTTGACCAAATTGACTGAATTATCCACCAACTGGTCGCTGGAGTGCAAGAATTCTTCTTAGCTCGGTGTAAATTAATAGAGAAACCGCCAAAACCAGGTTAGGTAGGAGGTACAGCGTCGCTCTAGACTACGAGTGTTTTAGGCTGATTTCTATTCAAACTTGCTTTTGCTTTATAACTTACTGAAGTATAATCTTTGAATGTGGTTTAAAAGGACTTTATGCTTGGAATGGACTATCTAATGGGGCCAGGGCAAAGCGGCGAGTGGCCGCCGGTGCCTCCACGCCCGGGGACGGCAGGGGTGAGTCAACCTGAAAAGAGAACAGTTCTGGTCGTGGATGACGAGCCGGCCACTTTGGAAATGTATGCCCGGATGCTGCGCGTGCAGCCGGCGTCTTTCAACACCCTCAAGGCCCGCGATGGGCGTCAGGCGTTGGAAGTGCTTAAACAAAACCGGGTAGATTTAGTGCTGCTGGATTTGCGGATGCCGGAGTTGGATGGATTTGGCGTGCTGGAAGCCATGCGCCAATCTGTGGCTACCCGAGACATCCCGGTCATTGTGCTGACAGCCCAGGTGCTCACCGAAGCAGATATGGCGCGCTTGAATCGCGGCGTCGCGAGTGTGCTGGAAAAAGGCTTGTTCAGCATTGACGAGATGCTGTCGCATGTTGCGGCCGCACTGGAACGGAACCGGGAAGTGGGGAGCGAAGGACAGCAACTGGTGCGGAAGGCGATGGGTTACATTCATCTCCATTACACGGAAGATATTTCGTCGGAGAGTGTCGCCAATTATCTTCAGATCGGCGAAGATTTTCTGCAACGCTGCTTTCAATCAGAAAATGGAATGACGTTGGCGACGTATCTTGACCGCTATCGGGTGAATGAAGCCAAGACTCTGCTCACGGTGACAGAGAAGAGCATCGCCGAGGTCGCCCAGGCCGTTGGGTTTGTGGACAGCAAATATTTCAGTCAGGTCTTTCGGCGGGAAGTTGGCATGCCACCCAGCGCCTATCGGCGACAAACCGGCGGAAAGCCAACAGATTAAATTCTTACCCTCGCTTTTCTTTAGTTAATTCCCCTCGCTTACTCTTCAAACCTATCAGGTCGTTTAGTCAGCCTTAGCTGGCGCTAGCCAGTCCCTACCCGTTAAATGAATAAATGGACTGAAATGTACTAGAAAGTGGTCGCTGAAGTGCAAGATTTGTCCCCGCAGCGGCAGTAGGATAACTCTGGCTCTTTAGGTTACTTTTTATCCCATCTTACTTCACATCTCAGGAGGCTCAGTATGTTTCAAACAATTCTCTCTTCCAAGTTGTTCGCAAAGCTGTCGGCTGGCGTTGCGCTGATTGGCCTTTTAGCGGCGGGGATTGGCTTCAGCGGAGTCCTGCCGGTTGCGGCGGCGCCTGTCACCTACTACGTGGACTGCGCATTGGGCAATGATGCCAACAACGGCACCTCCACCGCCAC
>Ga0075421_100001253_pt1 | contig 29280 bp, 26 predicted proteins | sample SoiMetdeltSBSDD5_FD_75292 | JGI IMG/M metagenome (GOLD analysis project Ga0075421, IMG submission 75292) | Bulk soil microbial communities from a Populus tree surrounding site in Tennessee, USA - Soil MetaG P. deltoides SBSDD5 | ecosystem: Environmental > Terrestrial > Soil > Tree plantation... | reverse complement strand
ATGCCTCGTGCATCTTGCTTCCGACGAGCCGCGCGATGATGTCCGTCGCGCCGCCCGGCGCCTGGCCGACGATGAAGCGCACGGGCTTGCCCGGATAGTCGGTTTGCGCGAGCGAGCCCGCGCTGAACGCTGTCGCGACGACCGCGAAGGCGATTGCTTTCATCGCGCCGTTTCCCGCTGGTAGCGCTGATAAGCAAACTCCGGCAGTCCGCCGCTCGCGAAAATCTCCTCGATCAGCGGCGGAAACTTGCGGAGCTCGATGCTCGCCCCCGTCGCGACGTTGCGCACGATTCCAGCGGGGTAATCGACTTCGAGCGTTTCTCCGTCGTTCACGATGTTCGTGATGCCCGGCGCCATGAATATCGGAATCGCGCGCGCGATGCTGTTCCGCAGGAAAAGCCGCGCGACCGACTCCGCGACGATCGCGACGATGCCGACCTCGCGCAGCACGAGCCCCGGACGACTGGAGCCGCAGCCGAAGTTGCGTCCCGCCACGAGAATGTCTCCGGGTTTGACTTCCTTCGGAAACTCCGGCCGGTATGCTTCCATGGTGTGTTGCTTCAACTCTTCCATCGTGGGATACCGGTAGTACGGGTTGATGGCATCCGTCTCGATCGAGTCGCCGAACTTCCAGACGCGTCCGCGGAGCACGCGGTTCAGATCAAGCGACCCTTGCCTGACCCCGAGCGAGTCTTGCTTGGCGTCAGGCGGCATCGAACACCTCTTTCGGATTCACGATCGAACCGGCAAGCGCAGCGGCCGCAACCGTGAGCGGGCCCGCGAGATAGATGTCCGCTTTCATACTGCCTTTGCGTCCTTTGAAGTTGCGCGTTGTCGCCGTAATGCACGCTTCTCCATCCGAGAGAAAGCCCACTTTCGGCTGACACACGCCGCAGCCGGGGGTGACCACCTGCGCGCCCGCTTCGAGCAGCGTCTCGACGAGCCCGGCTTTGACACACTGCAGGTAGACCTGCTGGGACGCGGGCGAGATCAGGAAGCGCACGCCTTTCGCGACTTTGCGGCCTTTCAGAACGCGCGCGGCGATCTCGATGTCTTCGAAGCGGCCGTTCGCGCACGAGCCGATGATCGCCTGCTGAATCGGACGCCCGGCCACTTCGTCGACCGGCGAGACGTTGCCGAACTGGTGCGGCTTCGCGACGACGAACGGCATCGTATCCACGTCGAGCACGATCTCGCGCTCGTAGTGCGCGCCGGCGTCGGCCGCGATCGACTCGTAAGCGCGATCGGTGCGCTTCGCGAGGAACGCACGTGTGGTCTCGTCGAAAGGAAAGACCGCGAGCTTCGCGCCGACTTCCACACCGTGCGCCGAGAGGCACATGCGGCTGTCGATCGAAAGACCGGGAACGAGCGTGCCGCCGTACTCGATCGACAGGTTGCCGGCGAAATCGTCGCCATATTTGCCGGCGAGATACAGAATGATGTCTTTCGCGACGGGGTAGTTGCGTTGCCGTCCGTTCAGCACCACTTTGATCGACTGCGGCACCTGGAACCAGAGCTCGCCGAAAAGCAGCACGTACAGCATGTCCGCACGCGTGATGCCGGTGCCGCCCGTGTTCAGCGCGCCGTAACTGATCGTGTGCGAATCGTTGCCGACGACGAGCTCGCCCGGCCGCATGAGGCCGTAGTCGGCCATCATCTGATGCGCGATGCCCGGCTCGGAATCATGAAAGCACCGGATCCCGAGGCGTTCCACTTCCCGTCGGATGAGCGCATTCTCATCGGCCTGCTTCTGCGACAGCGTCGGCTGATGATGGTCGAGCAGCACGAACACGCGGTCGCGATCCCACACACGCGGCAGACCGTCTTTGAATCCTGCCTGAACGGCGAGGTCGTGCATCGGCTCGTTCGCGTGGTAATGCACCATCGCGCCGTCGATGCGCGCTTCGAGAATATCACCGGCGCGCACCTGTTTGCCGGTGAGATTGTGTCGGCTGAAGAGCTTCTCTGCGATCGTCTGGTTCATTGGTCGCTGTTCGGGAACAAGCTTCGCAGACGCTGCCGCTGCGCCGAGCGCACGTGTCGTCGTGCGATCGCTTCCGCCGCATCGGCGTCCCGCTTTCGAATCGCGTCGAAGAGCTCAGCGTGCTCCGCTTTCGCTTCTTTCGCGCGCGCAGCGATGAGCATCTGGCTCTTGCCGAGGAGGCACATCGAGTCGTTCACCGCGTTCAGGCTCTTCTCCAGATAGCGATTGTGCGCCGCGCGGTGAATCGTGTCGTGGAAAACACGATTGAGCCGGGCAAGCGCCTCGAGGTCACCCTGCAGCCGCTCCTCGCGTTTCGTGAGCTCCTCGAGCTCCATGATCTCGATTTCGGACGCGTTCTCGGCGCAAAGCTGCGCCGCGGTGCCTTCGAGCACTTCGCGCATGACATAAAGCTCGAGCATGGCCTCGCGCGTGATCGAGGTTACGACAAGGCCTGTCCGTGGCTCCATCGCGAGCATGCCTTCGCTTTCGAGCCTCCTCAGCGCCTCCCTTACCGGCGTGCGGCTCACGTTCAGCCACTCGGCCACCTCCACTTCCATCACACGCTGACCCGGCTGGAGCTTGCCGCTCGCGAGGGCGTCGCGAAGCTTGCGATAGGCGAGCTCGCTGCGCGAAGCGTACTGCTCATCCCTGGCGGCCGCCGACGCGCGCGCAATGGATTTGCGAAACAGTGGTGTATTCGAGCCCATGGTTTTCGTTTGAAGACCCGGCGACTGCCGCGCCCGGCTAACTTTTGCGCTGCGAGCCGGAGGTTTGCAGCGCGTCGTGGATGTTTCCGGCATGTTCAGCCGCTTCGCGCCCCGCGATACGACCGAACACGGAGCCGGCCATGAGCCCGGAGCTGCCGGGATAGTTGAAGTAGAAAAGCCCGCCCACGAGCTCGCCTGCCGCATAGAGCCCCGCGAGCGGTCGATCGGCCATATCGAGGACGCGCGTCGTCGTGTCGATCTTGAGCCCGCCGAATGTGAACGTGATGCCGCATGTCACGCCGTACGCGACGAACGGCGGCTTCTCGATCGCGTTCGCCCAGTTCGACTTCTCGATCGCAAGCCCGACCGTGCTGCGTCCGTCCTTGATGTTGGGATTGAACGGCACGTCGCGTTTGATCGAAGCATTGAACTCGCGCACGGTCTTGAGAAACTGCTGCGGATTCACGTCCTCCATGCGCGCGACCAGCTCTTCGAGGGTGTCGGCCTGCACTTTCGTCGTGCCTTTCGACCGATACTCCTCGTGCAGCAGATGCTCCACCTGCGAATCGAACACGTGCCAGGCGTAGCTTCCCGGCTGCTCGAGGACGATGCGGCCGTACTTGGCGTACGTGTAGTTCCGGAAGTCGGCACCCTCGTCGACGAACCGTTTGCCTTCGGCGTTCACCATGATGCTGAACGGATAGCCGTTGCGGCTCGCGGTGATCGGGCGGTCGAGCTCGCCGAAATCGGGCGCGTAGCGCTCCCACGAGACCGAATGACAGCCCGACCACTGTCCGAATGGCTGCGCGCCGACATCGAGCGCCATGCGGATGCCGTCGCCGGTGTTGTAGCGCGTGCCGCGCACTTTCGCGATGTCCCAACCCGGCCCGAGATAGCGCGTGCGCCACTCGCGGTTCGCTTCGAACCCGCCGGAAGCGAGCACCACCGCTTTTGCGCGAATCTCTTCCTCGACGCCGTCATCGACGATGCGCACGCCCTGCACGCCGCCGCGTCCACGAACAAGCGCTACTGCTTGCGCGTCGTAGCGAATATCGACGCCGTGCTTCTCCGCGGCGGTGTACTCCGCCTGCACGAGACCGCGTCCGCCGCCTGCCGCCTCGACCACCGTGCCGCCGAAGAACTTGAACTTGCCTTCATGCCTGAAAGCGTAGCGGCCGAAGCGCGGCACGAAACGCACGCCGCGTCCGTGCAGCCACTGAACCGTCTCGGTGCTCTGGCGCACGACCGTTTCGGCGAGATCGGGATCGCAATACCACTGCGTCACGCGGCCGAGGTCGTCGAGATATTGCTCCGCGGTGTATTCGCCGAAATCCGTGTTCTCGATCTCGCCCGCCGAGAGGTCCGGGACGACGCTTCTGACGGTCTCGACACCGGTGTGAACCATACGAAAGCCGCCGCCGGTGTACGCGCTGTTGCCGCCGCGCTGGTCTTCGGGTGCGCGCTCGAGAACGAGAACGCGCGCGCCATGTTCACGCGCCGAGAGCGCGGCACACAAAGCGGCGTTGCCGCCGCCAACGACGACGACGTCGTAGTGCTGGTCAGGCATATCGGGGGGAAGGACCTTACGGATTCACGTGTATACACGAGAGTACGCGAGGTCGACCGAGGGCGTCAACCCGGCTGGCCCTCGGCTCCCGGCCTGCCTTGCGCCGCTACTTCTTCTTCCGGTCGAGAAACGCCTGCATGAGACGCTTCGGCTCGTCCGTGCGCCGGGCTTCCAGGCACGCCTGGATGCCCGCCTGGATCGCGTCCCCGAGTGACAGTCGCTCCCAGTCGCGCAAGAGCTTCTTCTGTAGACGCACAGCACGCGGGCCGCTTGCGAGTATCGACTGAATCCATTTCTCGACCGCTGCGTCGAGCTCGGCGGCAGGCACGAGCTTCTGAAGAAATCCGAACTGATACGCTTCCCTGGCGTCGAAGATGTCGCCGGTCAGCACGAGCTCGGCCGCGCGGCCCCATCCGACGATCGACGGAAGCAGCGCCGCTTCCATGCCCGATGGAATACCGACACGCACTTCCGGCATGCCGAACTTCGCATGATCGGCGCCGGCGCGCATGTCGCACGACGCAGCGAGCTCCATCCCGGCGCCGAGACAGTAGCCGTTGATCCGCGCAATGACCGGTACGGCACACTGGCGTATCGCATCACAGGCGTGATGCGTCAGCGTGTGCTCTTCTTCCGCCTGTTCGCGCGTAAGCTCTTTCATCTCGGCGATGTCCGCGCCCGCGATGAATGATTTGTCACCGGTGCCGGTGAGTACGACCGCGCGCAGGTTTTCGTCTTCGCAAAGCCGTCTGAACGCCGCAACGATCGCGCGCTTGCCGCGGATGCCGATCGCATTACGCTTCGCCGGATTGTTTGCGGTGACGTACGCGATCCGCCCTGCTTCGCCGCGCTCTTCGACTCTGACCAGGACCAGGTCGTTATTTTGTGTCATGGCTGCATCCCGTCCCTGCATTCCTCCACAATATAACCCGTTGCCGCGGCCCGACCAAAAGGAGGAGGCATGAAGCGCAGCAGTGGCGTCATTGATCGACGTCGTTTGTGCGGGATCGCAACGGCCGCCCTATTGCTCTCATCGGGCGCTCATGTCTCGTACGCGCAGCCCGCCCCGGCGTATCCGACGAAAACGATTCGCGTGATCGCGCCGTTCGCGCCCGGTGGCGCAACAGACATTCTCGCGCGGCTCGTCGCGAAGAGCCTGAGTGACTCGCTCGGCCAACAGGCGATCGTGGAGAACCGTCCCGGCGGCGGTTCCGTGATCGGCACCGAGCTCGCGGCGAAATCGCCTCCCGACGGCCACACGCTTCTCATGGTATCGACGAGCACCGTCACGCTTCCGGCACTCGCGCGGAAGCTCCCCTACGACACGCTGCGCGATCTGACGCCGCTCACGCAGCTCGTCTCTTCACCCAACGTGCTGGTCGTGCATCCTTCGCTGCCGGTGAAATCCGTTCGCGAGCTCGTTGCGCTCGCAGGCGCACGGCCCGATCAGGTCGCGTTCGGTTCGGGCGGAAATGGGACATCGACGCATCTCGGCGCCGAGATACTCGCGCTCATGGCAGGCGTGCGCATGACGCACGTGCCGTTCAAAGGTGCGAATCCCTCGACGGTGGCGGTGTTGAGCGGCGAAGTGGCCTGGCAGCTCAGCGCGATTCTTTCGACGATGCCGCACATACGCGCCGGGCGCTTGCGGCCGATCGCGGTGAGCAGCTTGCGGCGCTCACCGGTGCTGCCGGACGTGCCGCCCGTTGCCGACACGTTGCCGGGTTTCGAAGCGAGCCCGTGGACCGGCGTCTCGGTGCCGGCAGGCACGCCGAAAGAGATCATCACGCGCATTCACCAGGAGATCGCGAAAGGCTTCAACTCGGGCGACACCCGAGGGCGGCTCGAGCGCGACGGGAACGAAGTCGTGACCAGCACACCGGAAGAGTTCGACCAGTTCTTCCGTGCGCAGATGGCGAAGTGGGGCAAGGCGATCAGGGACGCGAATATCCGGGTGGACTGAGCTTCCGCGGAAAACGGCCGATGCGCAGCCGCACGACCTTTCCGCAGTCGTCTTCGACACAGTGCGCGAGGCACCACTCGTTCAGCTGGTCCGCATAGTAGCGCTCGAGCTGAGGGTAGTGTTGGGACGTGACCTTCAGCGTAAAGAGGTAATCGTCGGCGTGCTCGATACCGTGCTCCAGGTGCAGCCGCAGCGTGCCCCAGATGACGCCGCCGTAACGCTCGTCGTCGCCTTCATCGGGGCACGGACCCGCATAGCACGCGCGCTCGAGTAGCTCGGTCAGCTCGGCGAACGTCAAGGGCCGTGCGGTCGACGCGGGCTTCACGCGGATGCGGCGATTTTTCCCGCCGCGGATGTCCTCGTGCGCCATCGTGTAGAGGATACGTCCGGTCGCAGCAATGCGCGCTTTCAGGGTGATGACATCGGCACTCGCGGAGGAAAGCGTGATCCGGACGAGCTCAGCTTCCATTCCTCGACGGTTGCCTTGCCCCCAGTAGCTCTTCGGCGCGAACGCGAAGTCGGGCTGCCGCACGGGTTTCGTTCGTTTTCGTATTGCCATTCCTGGACGTGCTGCACGCATCGGCTACCCGAATGCAAGAAGCGTTCGCACTCGGGGCGGTGTCGGTCCCGCACTCGCGCGAACGCTGATACATTGGTGTTGTCAGAGGATTTGCGCGAAAACGCGCTCCCCGCCCGCGACACCTTCGGGCGAACCGAACTTCGATCGGAGGCTACATGACGTTACAGGAGAAGGACTTACTCACGCGCTTTCTGCAGCAGCTCGCATCGGCTGAGGCCGGTCAGAAGGATAGAGAGGCCGAAGCGCTGATCCGGGAAACGATTGCGCGCCAGCCCGATGCGGCGTATCTGCTCGTCCAGCGCGCGCTTCAGCTCGAGCAGCTGCTCCAGGCTTCGCAGGAGCAGATCGCCAATCTCCAGACGGAGCTCGAGCAGACGCGCGGAAGTTCGAGCGCGAGCGGACGCTTTCTCGGCGACCCGAATGCCTGGGGCCGCGCATCCGCGCAACAGCAACCAGCGCAACAGCCGCTCTCTCCGCAGACAGCGCGGGCTGCCGCGGCGCGGCCTGCTGCCGCCGGCGGCTCGTGGGGTTCAGGCCTGTTCGGCAACATCGCATCGACCGCTGCAGGTGTCGTCGCCGGATCGTTCCTGTTCCAGGGTATACAGGGGCTCATGAATCGCGGCGAATCGCAGCCGTTGGCGGGCAACCCGACGCCGACGGAAAACACCCTGGACCAGGCGCGACACGACGAGCCGGATCTGCTGAACAGTTACTTCACGCCGGAATCCGACGCGGAAAGCACCAACGTCGCGGAGCTGGATGATTCGGGCGATTTCGCCTGAGGTTGTAGACGCTTCTACAGCGGTGCAGCGGCTTCGGTCTGATCGACGACGAGCTCGCGCGGCTCGCCTTCGCGTTTCAGCCTTTGCTGCAGGTCGAGCATCTCGTCTCCGAGCGCTCCTCGAGAGTCGGCCGCGAGGAGCTTCCGGACTTTCGGAAAGAGATGCTCTTCCTCTTCCCGGTGGTGGTGTTCCGCCTGCTCTTTCAGCACTTTGAACTTCGCATCGAACGTCTGCTCGGCGGGATCCATGTCGAGCAGGTCCGCCAGCAGGCGCTTGAGCGAAAGGTGCTCCTCGAGCGACTCGAGCAGGATGTCTTCCGTGCGCGCTGCTTTCACCGCCGGATAGAAGACCTGCTCTTCGGATGCGATGTGAAGGGTGAGGTCATCCGCGACTTGGGTGAATCGCGCTTTCCGGGTCGCCGGGTCGGGCGCTTCCAGCACGCGCGCAAGCGCATGCTCCATTTCATTGTGCTGCATACGCAAGAGGTCGATGGCGTCCACGATGGTTGCTCCGTAATGTGCTTGCCTGAAGCCTGAGCAACGCGTGTGCCGGCAATGAGGCGGGGCGTGTGCTTACCCTAGCAGCCGTTCGCGCGCGGCGTCGAGATCGTGGCTACTTCCCCGCGTTTCAAGGCCTATGTCAAATGCTCCGTGTCCGGCCGCCGTCGACATTGATCGCGGTGCCGCTGATCGCTCGCGCCCGTGCAGAGGCAAGGAACACTGCGAGGTCGGCGATATCCTCCGGCTCGATCACGATACCGAGCGGGACTTCTTCGAGCAGACGCTTCTCGGCGTCTCGCTGCGCAAGACCGTGCTCGCGGGCGGTGATCGAGACGAGCTCGTCCCAGCGCCGCGTGCGAGTCGATCCCGGCGCGATGGCGTTCACGGTGATGCCGAGCGGCCCGAGCTCGTTAGCCATCGCTTTGGTGACGCTCAGCGTACCGAAGTTGATCGGACCGGCCATGACCGATTGCGGTCCCGGTTCGCGTCCGCGGGTTCCCGAAATGTTGATGACGCGCGCCTGCTCCGAGCGCCCGAGGTAGGGAATGGCCTCACGCGTCATGCGGATGAGCCCGAGCGGTTTCACTTTGAAGTAACGCTCCCACGTGTCGTCGGGGATTTCGGCAAGCTTGCCGCGATAGGCGCCGCCCGCGCAATTCACGAGTATGTCGAGCCCGCCGAGCGCCGCCACGGATTCCTCGACGGCAGGCCTGATCGTCTGCGGCTGCTCGAGGTCGACATACACAGCCGTGCATGTGATCTTCGGGTGCGCTTTCGAAAGCTCTTCCGCCAGCGCGGTGCATGCTTCCCTGTTGCGGCCCAGGAGTGCGAGGTGAACGCCTTCCGCGGCATACGCGATGGCAATGGAACGGCCGATGCCGCGATTCGCGCCGGAGATGATTGCTTTACGATTGTTTAACGAGAGTTCCATTTCAGCTTTTGTCGCGACTGCGGCGTTCGTCCCGGGCTTGTCGAACGGTGACACCCACCATAGCGCGATCGGCTTCTACTGTGTACTAATACGGCGCACCCCTTGCACGGAGCCCTTCGATGCGTCCAGTCGCCATTACAGCACGAGCCGTGATCGCTTGCATGCTCGTGCTTTGTGCAACACCTGCAGCCGCTGAATATCCCGAGCGTCCCATCCGGCTCATCATCTCCTCTGCCGTCGGCGGTTCGCCCGACATCGTCACGCGAATACTCGCGGCGGAGCTCGTGAAGCAGATGGGGCAGCAGATCGTCATCGACAACCGGCCCGGTGCAGCGCAGACGATCGGCACCGAAATGGTGGTGCGCGCGACGCCCGACGGTTACACGATCGGTTACGCGAACGTCGTGACGCTCGCGATCAACAAGTCGCTCCTGCCGAAGCAGCCTTACGACCCCGACAGGGATCTCGTGATCGTCGGGCAGTTCCTGTCTACGTACAACCTGCTGGCGGTTACGAACGCGCTGCCGGTGAAATCCGTGAAGGAGCTCATCGCGCATGCGCGGCAGAACCCGGGCAAGCTTTCCAACGCTTCGGGCGGGAACGGCACGACAGGGCACCTTGGCGGCGAGCTTTTCAAGATGATGACCGGCACGCAGATCGTACACGTGCCGTATAAAGGCAGCCCGCAAGGGATCACCGACCTCATCGCCGGTCAGGTGCACATGATGTTCGACAATCTCACTTCGATCTCGCCGCAAGTGAAGTCCGGCAAAATACGGGGCCTCGGGGTGAGCAGCCTCAAGCGCTCGCCGATCTTTCCGGACGTTCCGACGATCTCGGAAGCCGGCGTCCCGGGCTACGAGACGAATGCATGGGGCGGCATCGTCGTGCCGGTCGGCAGTTCGAAAGCGATCGTGACGAAGCTCAACGCAGAAATCAACAAAGCGCTCCAGTCGCCCACGTTACGCGAACGCTATGCGGCCATCCAGGCAGAGCCCGTCGGCGGCACGCCCGAGCAGTTCGCGGAGTACGTGAAGAAGGAGACCCTGAAGTGGGCGGAAGTCGTCAGGAAATCCGGAGCAAGGATTGATTGAACTCACATGACTGACAACCAGAATTTCGATCTCATCATCCGCAACGCCACCATCATCGATGGCACGAAAGCGCCGCGCTATCAGGGCGAAATAGGCATACGCGACGGACGGATCGCGGAAATCGGCATGCTCGATCGCGCACGGGCCGATACGGAAATCGACGGGTCCGGGCTCGTCGCCGCACCGGGCTTCATCGATGCGCACACGCACGACGATCGCCTGCTGCTCTCGGACCGGGATGTCACCCCAAAGCTCAGCCAGGGCGTCACAACGGTCATCACCGGCAACTGCGGGATCAGTCTTGCGCACTCGCCGCGACCGCAAGGTGCGCCGACGCCGCCGCTCGACCTGCTCGACACCGAAGGCGGCTGGTTCAGGTTCCAGAGCTTCCGCTCGTACCGCGAAGCCCTCGAAGCCGAGCCGCCCGCCATCAACGCCGCGTGCCTGGTCGGCCACACGACGTTTCGGGTCGCGACCATGGATCGGCTCGATCGGGTCGCAACAGACGCGGAGATCGCGAAAATGCGCGCGATGGCGCGCGAATCGCTCGCTTCAGGGGCGATCGGCATCTCCACCGGCACCGCGTACCAGCCGGCTGCATGCGCGAGCACCGAGGAGATCGTCGAAGTGTGTCGGCCGCTCACCGAGCTCGGCGGTCTGTACGTGACGCACATGCGCAACGAAGACGACGCAATCATCGATGCGATGGAGGAAACTTTTTCGATCGGACGTGCGCTCGGTGCGCCGGTGGTGATTTCGCATCACAAGTGCGTGGGCACGAACAACCATGGCCGGTCGCCCGAAACGCTGGCGCTCATCGAGAAGAAGATGCAGAGCCAGCCCGTCGGGCTCGATTGCTATCCCTACATCGCCTCCTCCACCGTGCTTCGGTACGATCGGCTGAAGCAATCGACGCGTATTCTGGTCACGTGGTCGAAGCCGCATCCGGAATTCTCGGGTCTCGATCTGGACGAAGTGGCTCGGCGCCTCGGCATGTCCAAGGCCGACGCGGCCGAGAAGCTCAAACCCGCGGGTGCGATCTATTTCATGCTCGACGAGAACGACGTGCAGCGCATCCTCAAGTTCGACGACACGATGATCGGCTCCGACGGGCTGCCGCACGACGCGAAGCCGCATCCGCGGTTGTGGGGCACGTTTCCGCGCGTGCTCGGGCACTATTCGCGCGATCTCAAGCTTTTCCCGCTGGAAGTCGCCGTGCACAAGATGACGGGACTCACCGCCTCGAAATTCGGGCTCGAAGGACGGGGTGTGCTCAGGAAAGGCGCGCACGCGGACATCACGCTTTTCGACCCGGCCACAGTCATCGACAAAGCGGATTTCCAGAACTCGACAGAGTCCGCGGCCGGTATCGCCACCGTGATCGTCAACGGTGTGCCTGTGTGGCGTGACGGCCGGCCCACGGGTGCGCGTCCCGGGCGAATGTTGACACGACGTTCGTAACCGGAGCGCGCGTGAACGCCATGGGATTCGTCGCGGTCGGCGTCGGTGCGGCCCTCGGAGCATGGCTCCGCTGGGGCTTGTCCGTGGGGCTGAACCAGATCGTCCCGAATCTGCCGCTCGGTACGCTGGTTTCCAACATCATCGGCGGCTATCTCATCGGCATTGCCGTGGAAGTGCTGGTGCATCACTCGGTGCTGACACCCGAGTGGCGCCTTTTTCTCATCACCGGTTTTCTCGGCGGCCTGACGACTTTTTCGACGTTCTCGGCGGAAGCTGTCGGTCTGCTCACGCGTCAGCAATACGGCTGGGCCGTTGCGCTCATCCTCGCGCATCTCGTCGGATCGCTTGCGATGACGATTTTGGGCATCATGACGGTCCGGGCCGTGAGTGTGTGATGGAGGAAACCATGGAAGGAGTGAAGGACGCTGGACATCTATACGAAGTCGAGCGCCGCGACCGACATGCGGAGCGCGACGGTTTTCGCATCAGCGAGCTGCAGATCTCGCCGGCGCAAAAAGTACCGTGGCATTACCACAGCAACGTGCAGGACACGTTCTACGTACTCGAAGGCACGATCAGGGTCTTCCTGCGCGAGCCGAAAGAAGACGTGACGCTCGCGCGCGGGCAGACCTATACGGTTGCGCCGCGCCGCCCGCATCTTGTTGTGAATGCCGGCGATGAATCCGCGACGTTCCTGATTCTGCAGGGGATCGGCGAGTACGACTTCGTGCCACTCACCTAGAGCAGGTTTCCTCCGCGTCCTTTGCGTCTTCCGCGCTTCATGCTGTCGCGGTGCGTCGTTGACGCACCCTAAGGTTCGCGCAGCAAGTCGTCCAGCACGTCCTGCGAGACCGGCTTTACCAGGTGGTGGTCGAAACCCGCCTGCTCGGAGCGTCGGCGGTCCTCGATCTGTCCGTAGCCCGTCAGCGCGACGAGCAGCATGCCGTTGTGATCGTGCGAGCGCAGCCGTTTCGCGACCTCGTAGCCGTCGATGCCGGGCAGCCCGATGTCGACGAGCACGCAATCGGGAACTGTCTTCCTCGCGAGTGACACACCGGCGGGACCATCGTACGCGACGTGTACTTCGTGGCCTTTGAGACGCAAAAGCATCGCGAGACTTTCAGCTGCGTCCACGTTGTCGTCGATCAGGACGATACGCCGTGGAGTCTCCCGGCCGGGCTGCTTCCGCACTGCCTGCGCGCGGCGCACCGACGCCTCGAGCGGCAAGCGCACGGTGAATTCGGAGCCCTGATTCTCGCCTTCGCTTTTCGCTTCGACCGAGCCGCCGTGCAGCTCCACGAGCTCGCGCACCAGCATGAGCCCGATACCGAGTCCGCCTTGCGAGCGTTCGGCGCCATGCTCCCCACGCGCGAAGAGGTCGAAAATGATCGGCAGCGCGTCCGGCGGAATACCGACACCGTTGTCTTTGACGCGAATCACGACCGCATCTTTCTCCAGCGCGGCACCGAGCACGATCTCGCCGCGGCCTTCGGTATAGCGTGCCGCGTTGTCGAGGAGATTCGAGACAACCTGGCCGAGTCGCTCGAAGTCCCCTTCCACGTTGACCGGCTGCGAGAGCGGCAGCACCTTCAGCTGATGTCCGCGTTCGGCAATGAGCGGCTCCACCAATTCCACTGCACGCCAGAGGATCGCGTTCACATCGACAGGCGCGCGTACAAGCCCTATCGTGCCCCGCTTCACGCGGCTTACGTCGAGCAGCTGGTCCACCAGGCGGGAAAGATGATCCACCTGTCGCGAGATGACCTCGCGCGCTTTCTCGAGCGCTGGATCTTTCTGTCCGATGACACGCATGATCTCGACGGCGCTTCGGATCGGCGCAAGCGGGTTGCGAAACTCGTGAGCGAGCATCGCGAGGAATTCATCGATCGGCCGATCGTGCTGAAGCGCGTGCGGCTTTTCGGGAGCAGCAGCCGTCTGCTGCGCGCTATGCGGCAGCAGCTCTTCTGATACGGACGAACGTGGACGTTTGTCAGATGCCGCGGACATACAGTCGGGCAATTCCCTGCGTACGCGGAGCGCAGGCTCCGCGCGATACATAAACATTAGATCATGCCATCGGCCAACGGACGCGAGCAACGGCTCCCATCGAAGAGCATGCCGACTGCAGGCGTTTCCGCGCTGCCGCTTTAGCAGGCAGCGTACCTGCTCACCGCACCGGTATCCGCGCCGCTCACGCGTTACGAGTGCAAGTTAGTGCGCGCTTCCGTTCTGAAGCACGAACAGGAGAAAAGAGCGGCCCGTGATCTGATACTCGTCGCCCGCCTTGAAGAGCGGCTCGTCGGGACGCTCGGGGATGTTGGTGTCGATGAGGCATCTCCACCGTGTGCCGCCCGGGACCGTGGGCAAGGTAAAGACAACGACGTCGTGATAGGCATTGAAAATGAGGAGCATCGTGGCGTCGGAACCGGGCCTCACGATGCCGGTAGGCTGCGCACGCCCGTCGAGCACCATCCCGAAGCAGCGCTCCCCGGGATCTTTCCAGCTGTCTTCGGTTTTCTCCTGCCCGCGAGGATCGACCCACGTCACGTCTTTCACGTCGAGCTCGGGATTGTGCACGCCGACAAAAAAGCGGCTGCGCCGCAGGATCGGGTACTGCTGGCGCAAAGCGATGAGCTTGCGCGTGAAGCGCGTCAGGTCCTTGTCCTCCTCGCGCTGCTCGGACCAGTCCAGCCAGGTCGTCGTTTCGTTGTCCTGGCAATAAGCGTTGTTGTTGCCACTCTGCGTGTGGCCGAACTCGTCGCCGGCCAGCAGCATCGGCGTGCCCTGCGAGAAAAACAGTGTCGCGAGGAAATTGCGCTTCTGCCGCTCACGCAGCGCGATGATTTGCTGATCGTCGGTCGGACCCTCCGCACCGCAGTTCCAGGAAAGATTGTTGGAATGGCCGTCGCGATTGTCCTCGCCGTTCGCTTCATTGTGCTTCTCGTTGTAGGAAACGAGGTCGTTGAGCGTGAAGCCGTCGTGCGCGGTGATGAAGTTGACGCTTGCCCAGGGCTTGCGACCCCGGCGATTGAAGAGATCGCCTGATGCGGTGACTCGGGGCGCGAGCTCCGGCACCTTGCCTTCGTCCCCTTTCCAGTACGCGCGCACGGTGTCGCGGAATTTGTCGTTCCATTCAGCCCAGCCCGGCGGAAACTGGCCGACCTGATAACCGCCCGGCCCGATGTCCCACGGCTCCGCGATCAGCTTCACTTTCGAGAGCACCGGGTCCTGACGGCAGCTGTCGAGAAAGCCGCCGCCCTGATCGAACCCATGTTCTTCACGCGCGAGTATGGTCGCGAGGTCGAAGCGGAAACCGTCGACGCGCATCTCCGTGACCCAGTAACGCAGCGAGTCAGTGACCATTTGCAGTACGCGGGGGTGGCTCAGCTTGAGCGTGTTGCCCGTGCCCGTGTCGTTGATGTAGTAGCGTGGCTGATCGGGCATGAGCCGGTAGTACGAAGCATTGTCGATGCCTTTGAAGGAAAGCGTCGGACCGCGTTCGTTCCCTTCCGGCGTGTGGTTGTACACGACGTCGAGGATCACTTCGATGCCCGCATCGTGAAGGTGCGCGACCATCTCCTTGAATTCGGCGATCGACCCGGTCGCCGAGTAACGCGGATTCGGTGCGAAAAAACCGATCGTGTCGTAACCCCAGTAGTTCGTGAGCCCTTTGTCCATGAGATGGCGGCTCACGATCGGGACCTGCACGGGCAGGAGCTCGATGGACGTCACGCCGAGATTGCGGATGTAATTCACGACTTCGCGCACGGCGAGCCCTGCGAATTTGCCGCGCAGCTCCTCGGGGACCGCCGGATGGCGCATCGTGTAACCGCGCACGTGCGTTTCGTAAAAGATCGTGCGGTCCCAGGGAATCATCGGCCGGCGCTCCCGCCCCCACGTGAACGCCGGATCGACGACGCGGCACTTGAGCATGTTGGGCCCGCTGTCCCGCTCGTCGAACGTGAGGTCCGCGCCTTCGGCGTTCAATTGATAGCCGAAGAGCTCATCGGTCCACTTGAGCTCGCCGACCAGCGCTTTCGCGTACGGGTCCAGCACGAGCTTGTTCGGATTGAAGCGATGCCCCTGCTCCGGCGCGTAAGGGCCGTGCACGCGATACGCGTACACCGTGCCGGGTCTCGCGTCGGGCAAATAACCGTGCCACACCTCGTCTGTGTACTCCGGAAGCGGAATACGCTCGAGCTCGCGTTTGCCTACCGCATCGAAAAGACACAGCTCGACTTTCGTCGCGTTCGCCGAGAACAGCGCGAAGTTCACCCCCAGTCCGTCCCAGGTGGCGCCGAGCGGGTCGGGCAGTCCCTCCGTGATTCGTGAGCGGCGCGCGCGCCTGCGCCTCGGCTGAGGCAGTTTGACTTCGGATTCAGTCACTTTCGGTGCCGGGTCATTCATCTGGACGTCCGCGAACGGTAGGCGCGGTCCTTTCAGCAAGGACCGCGCCCGGCACGTCCCTCCTGCGGGTGCATTTCCGCGCGACGCGCCTTGACGGCACGGTAAATGCACGATTGCGCCACTTCGTCCCCCTGTTCGCCAATGGCCCGGCGCCTTGTTCTCGGTCTGCTGCTCTCTGTCCTGATCATCGCAGCGCTGTTCGCTGCGGTATCGTGGCGTACGGAAATCGCGCCCGTCGAGCCGGCCCCACGCACTGCTTTCGATGCTGCACTCGTCGCTCGTGGCGCGTCGCTCGCCGCCATCGGGGACTGCACCGCGTGCCATACCCCGCCGGGCGGCAAAGCCTACGCGGGCGGGTATCCTTTGAAAACGCCGTTCGGAACGATTTACGGCACGAACATCACACCCGATCCGGAGACCGGAATCGGGCGGTGGCCGCAGACCGCGTTCGTGCGTGCGATGCGCGAAGGCGTGGACCGGCAAGGCCGCCATCTCTATCCGGCTTTCCCTTACAACCACTTCACGCTCGCGAGCGACGAGGACCTGCAGGCGCTGTACGCGTTCTTCATGACGCGTGAGCCCGTGCGCACCGAGGAGCCTCCGAACGAGCTTCGGTTCCCTTTCAACATACGAATGCTGCTGGCCGGCTGGAAGATGCTGTTTTTCGACGAGCAGCGCTTCCGCCCCGACCCGGCGCAAAGCGCCGAGTGGAACCGCGGAGCGTATCTTTCGCTCGGCCTCGGCCACTGCGGGGCGTGTCACACGCCGCGGAACGCGCTGGGCGCCGAAAAGAACAAGCAGTTTTTCGCGGGCGGCGAAGCGGAAGGCTGGCATGCGCCGGCGCTGAACGGTTCGTCTCCGGCACCGGTGCCGTGGACCGCGGAATCGCTGCTGCGTTATCTTCGGCACGGCGCGAGCGATACGCACGACGTTGCCGTGGGCCCGATGGCGCTCATCGTGCACAGCATGGCGAATGTTCCCGAGCAGGAGGTGCGCGCCATCGCGACCTATGTCGCATCGCTCATGGAAGCAAATCCGGAAAGGCAGCAGCGCGCGGAGCAGGCACTCGCGCGCGCCCGCGGTGCGCCTCCCGACCCACAAGCGGAGAAAGGCGCGCGGCAAGCGAGCCAGGACAAGGTCGATATCGGTGCAGTCGTTTACAGCTCCACGTGTGCGGGCTGTCACGCCCAGACGCGGCGTCCGCCGGGCGCGCCCTCGAGCGATGCATTGCATCTCGCGCTCAGCACGTCCGTGACTGCACCAACGCCGCGCAATCTCATACGCGTCATCGTGCAGGGAATGAGTCCGCCCGACGGCGAGCCGGGGCCTCTCATGCCCGGTTTTGCGGCAATCCTCACCGACGATCAGCTCGCCGCGCTCGTCACGTACGTGCGCGCGGCTTACAGCGGCCAGCCGGCGTGGAACGACGTCGAGCGTGAAGTGCGTGAGGCGAGGAAGCTATGATCAAACTCGATGTGAACGGCAAGGTCCACGAGATCGACGCCGATCCGGCGACTCCGCTGCTCTACGTTCTCAGGGACCATCTGCAACTGAACGGGGCCAAGTTCGGTTGCGGCCTGGGGCAGTGCGGATCGTGCACGGTGATGCTGGACGGCCGGCCGGTGTTTTCCTGCATCACACCGATCGCCGCGTTGCAGGGCCGGCGCGTAAAGACGATCGAAGGGCTCGGCACCGTGGAAAACCCCGGGCCCGTGCAGCGTGCATTCATCGAAGAGCAGGCGGCGCAATGCGGCTACTGCATACCGGGGATGATGATGCGTGCGCAGGCACTGCTCGAAGCAAATCCGGCGCCTTCCAAAGCGGAAATCCGCCGGCACATGAACGCGAATCTCTGCCGCTGCGGAACGCACATGCGCATCCTGCGTGCAGTCGAGCGCGCGGCCGGGCTCATGAAGGCGAGCCGCGGCCGCCCGAACGGAGGGTGATCGTGGATCGCGAGCGGCGAGACTTTCTGGCACGCGGCGGGGCATTGGTCGTGAGCTTCTCGCTTGCGCCTGCGCTGCGCGCCGCGACGACCGAGGGGCAGAACGTCGGCGCGCAGCCCAAGCCTGCGGCGCAGCTTCCCGGCAGCCTCAAAACGGCCCCCATGCTCGATGCGTGGATCAAGATCGAAGCGAACGGCGCCATCACTGTCTTCACCGGCAAAGCCGAGCTCGGCCAGGGCATCAAGACCGCAATCATTCAAGTGGCCGCCGAGGAGCTCGTCGTGGATCCGCATGCGATCACGCTCGTCACCGCCGATACCGGGCGCACGCCGAACGAAGGTTATACCGCCGGCAGCCAGTCGATGCAGGACAGCGCTACGGCCATCCTGCATGCCTCGGCCCAGGTGCGCGCGATCCTCGTGGCGCTCGCATCGCAACGGCTCGGCGTGCCGCCCGCACAGCTGAAGGTCCATCTCGGCGTAATACGGGCCGACGACGGGCGCAGCATCACGTATGGACAACTCGTCACCGGCGAGACGCTGCACGTCAACGCCACGTCCGATTCACCGTTGCGCGACCCGAAGACGCGCGGCGTCATTGGCAAATCGATGCAGCGCGTCGATATTCCTGCGAAGGTGACCGGTCGCGCCATTTACGTGCAGGATCTGCGTCTTCCCGGCATGGTGCACGCGCGTGTGGTGCGGCCGCCAAGCTATGGCGCGAAGCTCGCCTCGGTAGACGACGCCCGCATCGCGAAGCTGCCAGGTGTATTGCGCGTGGTGCGCAATGGCAGCTTCCTCGCCGTCATCGCCGAGCGCGAGTACCAGGCTATCGTCGCGAGTCGCGAGCTTGCGAAAAGCGTGAAATGGGAAGAGCGTCCGACGCTGCCGCAGCCGACGGATCTCTACAGTCACTTTCAGCGGCTTCCCAGGGAGGACTACATCGACCTCGGCGGTGCCGCTGAAGTCGCACTGGGGTCGGGCGCGATCAGCGCGACGTATCGCCGCCCGTACCAGATGCACGCCTCGATCGGCCCCTCGTGCGCGGTCGGGCTCGTGCAGGACGGCGTAGTCACGGTGTATTCGCACACGCAGGGTGTTTACCCGCTGCGCGCCGCTATCGCCGAGATGCTTCGCACGCCGCCGGAGCGCGTACGTGTGATCCACATGGAAGGGTCGGGCTGCTACGGCCACAACGGTGCCGACGACGCGGGCGCGGATGCTGCGCTCATTGCGACTGCGTTCCCGTCGCGGCCCGTGCGTGTGCAGTGGATGCGAGAAGACGAGCACGCGTGGGAGCCCTATGGCTCCGTGATGATCTCTACGGTGAGGGCGCGGCTCGATGGCCAGAGCGTGAGCGACTGGCAGTACGAAGTCTGGAGCAGCACCCATTTGACGCGCCCGGCGCCCGCGGGGCATCTCGGGCCGGCATGGCACATCGAGAAGCCATTCACGCCGCCGCATCCGAAGCCGCTGCCGTTGCCGGCGGGCGGCGGAAACCGTAACGCGCTGCCGGGTTATACGTTCCGGAACCCGCGCGTCATTCACCACTTCGTGACTACTTCGCCCCTGCGTGTCTCGGCACTGCGTGCGCTCGGCGCCTATCACAACGTGTTCGCGATCGAGAGCTTCATGGACGAGCTCGCACTTGCGGCGAAAGTCGATCCGGTCGATTTCCGCTTGCGCCATCTCGACGATCCGCGGGGCAAGGACGTGATCAGCGCCTGCGCCGAGCGCTTCGGCTGGTCGCAGTTTAGGAAATCGCGCGGCCGCGGGCGCGGCTTCGGCTACGCACGCTACAAGAACCTCGCCGCGTACTGTGCGGTTGCCGTCGAAGTCGAAGTCGATCGCGAAAGCGGCTCGATCCGGCCGGTCCGGGCGGTCTCGGCAATCGACAGCGGGGAAGCCGTCAATCCGGACGGTATTCGCAATCAGACCGAAGGCGGGATCATTCAGTCGCTCAGCTGGACGCTTTACGAGTCGGTCTCGTTCGACACGACACGCGTGACCAGCCGGGACTGGAGTACGTATCCGATTCTGCGCTTCTCGAGCGTGCCCGAAGCCATCGACGTCCATATCATCACGCGCCCCGGCACGCCGTTCCTCGGGACAGGCGAAGCGGCGCAGGGCCCGACTGCCGCGGCGCTTGCCAACGCCGTCGCCGACGCGCTCGGTGTGCGCATCCGCGACCTGCCGCTCACGCGCGCGCGCGTGAAAGCCGCCGTCGGCGTCTGATTGCGAAGCGCCGCCGGCGCGAAGCCTGTCCTGAAGCCTATCATCGGGCAATCTCGCTGCGATCGCGCTGTCCGCCGCCTTACGTCCGCATCAATGCGGCATCGAGCGCAAATGTGGAGCGCATGCCGATCGAATGCAGATTGTTCCGGAGCCATGCGTCGGCCTGCTTTCTTCCCTCTTCGCGAAGTGACGCGATGAAGTTGCCGCCGGTATTGAAGCGGCTCGTCGGATCGAGCGCCGACAGATACGAGCCGGAATCGATCACATGCAGATTGAGACGGCTGAGACGCCGGTCGAGTCTTCCCCACGCAAAAGACGACTGCTGCGCTTCAGCCCTGGCGAGCGCGATCGCATGCAACTCGCTCGACAATGCAGAGCTGAAGCTGATCTGCGTCACCCGTTCGGCGATTTCGTCCGCGGTAGCAGGTATCTTGTCCCCGCCACGCGGGTTCAGTACCACGACCAGCACGTCTCGCGCATCGCAGCGATAGACGAGCACGCTCACCGGCGGGTTCGCCGCGAGCCCGCCGTCCCAGTATGCGACGCCGTCGACTTCCACTGTGTGGTGGATGGAAGGCAGGCATGCGGAGGCGAGCACCGCATTCAACGTGAGCTCCTCACGCGAGAAGATTTTCAGCGCGCCATCGCTCACGCGCGTCGCCGAGATGAATAGCTTCAGCGGGCTGCGCGAGCGCAGGCGGTCGAAATCGATCTGTGCGGACAGAACGTCGCGCAGCGGGTTCACATTCAGCGGATTGAGCTGATAAGGCGAAAAGAAGCGCGTGAGGAAGAGATAGCTTTTCGAAGCGGGATCGGGCCGCTGCGCGTCGGGAGCGATGCTCATGCCGCTGTAAGGCATGCTGGCGACTGCCCGCCAGAATGCGTCGAGCGCACGCTTCGCGCCTTCGCGGCCGCCTTCGGCATATCCATGCGCGAGAACGACGGCGTTGACTGCGCCCGCGCTTGCGCCGCTCACACCTTCGATTTCGATCCGCTCTTCTTCGAGCAGCCGGTCGAGAACGCCCCACGTGTACGCGCCGTGCGAGCCGCCACCCTGCAGTGCAAGAGCCACGCGCTTTGCTGCCATGTAGTTCCCCGAGGTAAGTGGCCGAAGCCACGTCAGGGGAAGTCAAAGCGAGTGATGTGCCAGAAGCGCGAAAGGAGAGCTGAGGATATGTGAGCCGCCCGGCGAAATAATCTCAGCCGGGATCGTCATGCCGGGCTTGCGTCCGGCATTCACGTTGAGCGACGCGATTTACTGCGTCACTCGACCTTGATGTTCGCTTCCTTGACGACTTTCAGCCAGCGATCGTAATCCTTGCGAATGCGCTGACCGAATTGCTCCGGCGTGGCGTTGCTGCCGATCATGCCGTCGCTTTCGAGCGTTTTCTTGATATCCGGCGACTGCACCGCTTTATTGATCGCGGCGTTCAACTGGTTGATGATGGGCTGCGGCGTTCCGCGCGGCGCCATGGTACCGAACCACAGCTCGACTTCGTAGCCGGGAATCGTTTCGGCTACCGTGGGCACGTTCGGCAGCGTGTGCCAGCGCTTCGCCGTCGTCACGGCAAGCGCTCTCAGCTTGCCGCTTCCGACGTGCGGCGTGACGGGCAGCAGGCTTCCGACGATCACCGGCACCTGGCCGGAAAGCAGATCCGCCATCGCGGCGCCGGTGCTCTTGTACTGGATCGCCACCATTTTGATTTTCGCCATGCTCGACAGAAGCTCGGTCGCGAGATGGGTCGCGCCGCCCGTGCCGGTCCCGGCATAGCTCAGACCGCCTTTGGTCGTGCGGGCGAGCGAGATGAGCTCCTTGATGGTTTTTGCCGGCAGCGACGGGTGGATCGTCACCACGAACGGCGTGTAGCCGAACTCCGCAACGGGCACGATCGAATTGATGGGGTCGAACGCCGGCTTCTGGACCGCCGATGTCGCCGCAAAGCTGGCGGACATCATCATGATCGTGTAGCCGTCCGCGGGTGCTCTCGCCGTGAGCTCCATGCCGATGAGGCCGCCCGCGCCACCGCGGTTGTCGACGACGAATTGCTGACCGAGAAACTCGGAGAGCTTGTGCGAAAACTGGCGTGCAGTGATGTCGCTGCCGCCGCCCGGCGCGAACGGCACGATGACGCGCACGACCTTGGCCGGGTATTGCTGAGCGTGGGCGGGTGCCGCTGCCGAGACTGCAGCTGCTGCAGCGATACCGGCGCACACCGCGTGTTTCAGCTTCGAATTCATGGTTGTCCTCCTCGCAGTTTGAAAGGAAAAACGGGACCCGTATCCTCGGGGTTGACATGACCTGCGTGTATCCCGCCGCGTGCAGGATAACATGCGTCGAGTTATCCTCTGCCACCCCCCTCACCTGCAGCAGGAGCCACGATGGCCGCCGTTTCCCTTCCGAACCCGCTGAAGGAGCTTTTCAAGGCCAACAAGGTCGCGCTCGGCATGAACGTGCGGCTCGCCCGCTCCGGCGACATCGCGCGCATCGCGAAGACGACCGGCCACGATTTCATTTTCATCGATGCGCAGCATTCGATTTTCTCCGTCGAGACGATCGCGCACATCGCACAGACCGCGGTCGCGATCGGGATCGCACCGCTCGTCCGTGTCCGAAGCTGTGACGATCCCGACACGCAGGTGCTGCTCGACAACGGCGTCACCGGCATCGTGTTCCCGGACGTGAACAACGCGGCGGAAGCGCGGCGGGCGGTGAATCGCGCGAAGTTTCCCCCGCTGGGCAAGCGCTCCGTTGGCGGCGGCTACCCGATTTTCGACTTCAGGCCGCTGAACACCGCCGACGCCGTGCCGGCGCTGCAGGACAGCACGCTCGTCGTATGCATGATCGAGACGAAGGAGGGGCTCGACAACGTGGACGAGATTTCGGCCGTGGAAGGTGTCGACGTCATTCACGTGGGCTCGAACGATCTCCTCACCGCGCTTGGCAGACCCGGCACGTTCGGCAGCCCCGAGCACCTCGCCGCGCTGGATAAAGTCATCACTGCGGCGAAAGCACACGGGAAGGTCCCGGGCGTCGGCGGTGATCGCAACATCGCGCGGCAGACCGACTTCATACGCAAAGGCGCGCAGTTCATCACGACAAACAGCGAGATCGCGTTCATCCTCGCCGAAGGCTCGCGCGTGACGGGTGAGCTGCGTAAGGCCATCGCGGCTCGGTGATTGAAACGCGGCACACGCGCTTTACACGAAAGCCGGTTTCAAACGGCGCGGAACGAACGTCTGCCGCTGCCGCGGCAACGAGTGAGGCGCGTCACTCCGGCTGAATGCCGGCCGCTTTCACGAGCTTCGCCCACTTGACCGTCTCGGCCCGGATGAACGCACCGAACTGCTCCGGTGTGCTCGCAATCACTTCGCTGCCGTCAGCCTCGAGCCGCGACGTCACATCCGGCATGCGCAATGCCGCCACGGCTTCCTTGTAGACGCGTGCAAGGATCTCCGGCGGCACGCCCGTCGGCGCAAGCAGGCCGTACCACTGCAGCGATTCGTAACCGGGCACGCCGGCTTCCGCGATCGTAGGAATGTCGGGGGCACTTGCAAGACGCTTGGAGCTCGTGACACCGAGCGCGCGCAGACGGCCGGCACGCACCTGGGGCATCGCACCGAGCGTCGAGGCGACAGTGACAGAGACCTGTCCGGATACGAGCGCCAGAATGGATTCGCCGCCGCCGCGGTAGGGCACGTGGAGCATGCGCGTGCCGCTCATGTAGAGAAAAAGCTCCATCCCGAGCTGCGGGTTCGTGCCGAACCCTGGCGACGAATAGACTACATCGCCCGGTCGTGCCTTCGCGATCGCGATCAGCTCTTTAACCGTTTTTGCCGGAAACGACGGATGCGCCGCAAGCATGAGCGTCTGGATCGCGGCATGCGTGATGGGCGTGAAGTCGCGCAGCGCGTCGTAGGGCACTTTCCTGAACGTGGCCACGTTGGTCGCGAGCGTGCTGATGCCGAGGAGCAGCGTGTAGCCGTCGGCCGGCGCTCTCGCGGCGAGCTCGCCGCCGATCATGGTGCTCGCGCCGGCGCGATTATCGACGATCACCTGCTGACCGAAGCGCTCGGACATCGGCTGTGCGATGGCGCGCGCCACGCTGTCGGCGCCGCCGGGCGGCGACGTCGGGACGATGATGCGCACGGGGCGCGTGGGATACGGCGCCTGCGCGAGCGCGTTCGTTACGGCGAATGCGAGCAGCGCGGCACAGCCGACGGCGCTACGCCTTGCCGTCATGTGACGCAATCGCCAGCGTCACGGGCTTCGCGCTTCGGTTGCTCCACGCGTGGTTCTGGCCGCGGATCACGATGAAGTCGCCTTTCTTCACCGGCACTTCCTGCGTATCGAGCACGAGCACGGCTTCGCCTTCCTGCACGATCACGAAATCAGCGGTAGACGTCTTCTGCATGTAGGGGTGCGGCGCATTCTGGGAATACGTCGACGCTTCGGGCGCGCCGACGGACTGGTACCAGGCTTTCACTTCCTTCTCCCCGACTTTGCCTTTCCAGCTGTCGTCCGGCGGCAACGTCACGACGTTCAGGACCGACCCGTTCTTCGGCGGCACGAGCACGTGCGGCAGATGCAGGGACTCGAGTGCGATCTTCGAGGGCGTTCCGTCGGTCACCCACATCCGTTGCAAAGCGAAGCCGGGACGCGCCGGGTCCGTGCGAACGTCCGGAGACGGTCCATCGCTCACGACCGAAGACTTCCACGGCTCGCGATCGGTAACCACGATGCGTCGGACCGGCTTCACACCCGCCGGGAGCTTCTGGTCGGGCGGCGCTTTCATCACCTTGTCGTTGCCCTGCGCAAGGCCGACGGGCCCATCCACGAATCGCGCCGCGATCATGTCGAAGGCGATGCGGCCGCCGACTTCTTCGCTCTCGCTCAGCCACTGATGCCACGCGCCGACGTCGATCACGATGTCGCCCGGATTCCACGTCACTTTCCCGCTGTCGAGCACGAGCGTGCGCTGGCCGTCGATGATGATCGCGTAGTCGACGGTTTCGGTCTTGTGCATGCCGCCCGAGTGCGAGGAGCTCCCGCCGCGATCCCAGCGCGGGCCGACGCCGTGTCGCTCCGGCTCGTGTGGCGGCACGTACAGCGAATCTTTCGACTGATCGTAGCCGCGTGGACGAGGCGGTCCCTGCACGAGCCGCCAATGCCCACCGTTCACCGGTCCCGGAAAGTCGTACTTGAGGTTGCCGTCGTCGGTCGTGCCGGAGAGCGAAATCTGGGGGTCGTTCCATACCCAGAAGTCGATGTGCCCGCGACCTGCACCCGTGGCGCTGTCGTCGTGCACGCTGGGCGCGGGTCCGTCCCAGGCGACCTTCGATTTGCCGCGCTCGTCGTTACCCGTCACCACTCGACGAATTGGAGTTACTGGGCTCTGCGCCATCTTTGCCTCCCTCGTAGAAATACTTTGGACGTGATGCTCACTCGCCCTTGAGTCCGATCTGCTTGATGAGCTTCGCGTACTTCACGGTCTCTTCCCTGATGTACGCGCTCAATGCCTCCGGCGTGGACCCCACCGGCTCGAGTCCCTGAGTCTGGAGCCGCTCTTTCACGTCGGGCAGGTGCACGATTTTCGCGAGCTCTGCACTCAATCGCGAGACGATCGGCTTCGGTGTCTTGACGGGTGCCATCGCACAATGCCACGACGTCACCTCGAATCCCGGCAAACCCGATTCGGCGACCGTAGGCGTCTCCGGCAGCGCAGGGCTGCGCTTGAGCGTCGTCACCGCGAGTCCCCGTAGCTTCCCGCTTTTCACCTGCGGCATCGCGGCGATCATGTTCATCATCATCATCTGCACCTGGCCGCCGACGAGCTCGTTGATCGCCTGGCCCGTGCCTTTGTACGGCACATTCACGATTTCGATGCCCGCCATCGACTTGAAAAGCTCCGAGGCCAGACGATTGCCGGTGCCGGCTGACGCGAAGTTGATCTGTCCGGGCTTCGCTTTCGCGAGTGCGATCAGGTCCTGCACCGATTTCGCCGGGACGGAAGGATGGACGACGAGCAGGTTCGGGCCGGCCGTGAGCTGGGATATCGGTTGAAAATCGCGAGGATCGTAAGGCAGCTTCGCGTAAAGGCTCGGGTTCTGAGTTAACGCGCTGCCGCCGCCGATCAATATCGTGTAGCCGTCCGGCACTGCTTTCGCTGCGATTTCGAACCCGACGACACCGCCGGCGCTGCCGCGATTGTCTACGACGAACGTCTGCCCCATGGCATCGGACAGCTTCTGCGCCATGAGGCGGCCGAGGATGTCGCTCGGACCGCCGGGGGCGAATGGCACGATCACCCTCACGGGCCGCGTCGGGTACGGAGCTTCAGCCGCGTAAGCGGTCACCGCGCCACACGACAACAACGTACCGACAAGCTTCACACCGACATTCGCCATCCATTCTCCTCGTTGTCCAATTACTGCGGCTGCAGGCCGATCAGCTTCACGAGCTTTGCAACCTCCGCAGACTCTTCGTTCATCATCCTGGTCACCTGCTCGGGTGGGGAGCCCACGGGCGTGAGGCCGAGTCCCTGCAGGCGCTCCTTCACGTCGGGCGTGTGCACGATCTTCACGATCTCCTTGTTCAAGCGCGCGACGATCGGCTTCGGCGTGCCCGCGGGAACGAGGATGCTGTGCCACGTGATGTTCTTGTATCCCGGCACGCCCGACTCATCGACGGTGGGCACGTCGGGCAAGGCGGGATTGCGGTCGAGCGAAGTGACGGCGAGCGCGCGCAGCTTTCCGGTTTTCACGTTCGTTACGGCGACCAGCGGATTCATGAAGAACATCTGGACATGACCTCCCACGAGGTCGATCACCGCCTGGCCGGTTCCCTTGTATGGCACCGCGACCATATCGATACCGGCCTTTGCCTTGAAATCGGCGATGCCGAGCAGGTTGCCGGTGCCGGTCGTGGCGTAATTGATCTTGCCGGGGTTCGCCTTCGCAAGCGCGACGAACTCCTTGACCGAGGTCGCCGCGACCGATGGATGCACGACGAACACGTTACCCGTCGACGTGAGCTGCGAGATCGGCTGCAGGTCTTTCTTGGGATCGTACGGCAGCTTTTTGTAAACGTGCGGGTTGATCGTGAGCAGGCTGTTCGCCGACATGAGCAGCGTATATCCATCGGGCGCCGCTTTCGCGCCCGCCTCGAAGCCAAGGAGGCCCCCGACACTGCCGCGATTATCGACGACGATCGTCTGGTTGATGTTTTCGCCGAGCTTCTGCCCGACCAGACGAGAGAGGATGTCGCTGGGTCCTCCAGGCGCGAAAGGCACGATGAATCTCACCGGCCGGTTCGGATAGGACCCCTCCTTATCCTTCGTTGCCGCACCCACAGTCGCAGACGCAACGCCCAGAACCACACCTGCTCCCAACAACGCAAGACCGTTCATCGCATTCCTCCATCGGTGTTTACCTGCAGGCCTCCCTGTTGCAAACCCCCGAACGCCGCCTAGCTTATTTTTGTGCGGTCAAACGGGTGATCTCTTCCGGTCACGTGTTCCAATTACTGGTTCTGATCACCTCTTCCAATCAGTCACTCGCCACTGATCGCCGGCGGGACCCAGCCGCGTTGCGCACGAACGGCTCGATCGCTCACGACGTCGACGATTGCCGGTCGACCGGATGCCAGCGCTTTTTCCAATGCAGGCCGGATCTCCGCGGGTTTCTCGGCACGAATGCCGACGCACCCCATCGATTCCGCCACTTTCGCGAAGTTGACCGAGCGCTCGTAAACCACGTTCTCGAGCACGCCGCCGGAGTAGTTCGTGTTCACCACGATCACGGGATTGAGGCCCGCGCGCGCGGCGGTCTCCATCTCGCCCATGTGATAGTAGAAGCCCGCGTCGCCGACGAACGCGATCACGGGTTTGTGCGGAAGCGCGGCTTTCGCGCCGATCGCGGCGGGGAAACCCCAGCCGAGCGAGCCCCCGCACCGCAGGTACGTCTGTCCCGCTTTCATCCGGATCATCTGCCCCGTCCACATCGCGGCGTGAAACGTGTCGACGACAAGCGTAGCATCGCCCGGCAGCCACTCTTCGAGCTCTTTACAAATGCGCTCGGGCCGAAGCGGCACGGCGTCGGACGTGCGCAGCGGTTCGCTCTCGGCCCAGAAGTCCGCGACGTAGCTTCGGATCTGCTCGATCCACTCGGCGCGGCGCGTGGGCTCTTTGCCGGCGGCGTCGATGAGTTGGCCGACAACGACTTTGGCGTCTCCGCAAAGCGATACGGCGTTCGGATAGTTGCGGCCGAGCTCTTCGGGGTTGATGTCGAGCTGTATGGCCGGCGTGCCGAGCTTCGGAATCTGCCAGCCATTCGTCACCTGGCCGCCGCTGTGGCTGCCGATGAAGAAAACAAGGTCCGCCGCCTGGATGGCTTTGTTGGCGCACCACCGCGAATAGCTGCCTGGAATACCGACGTTCAGCGGATGATCGTCCGGAACGATCGCTTTCGCGTGCAGACTCGTCGCAATTGGAATCGCGAGCAGCTCCGCGAGCTTCACGATCTCCGGACCCGCACCGGATGCTGCGGCACCGCCGCCCGCGACGATGATGGGCTTCGCCGCGCGCGCAAGCACTGCGATTGCGGCCTTCACGGCCTCCGGCTCGGCCGCAGGGCGAAAAGCGGGAAAGCGCATGAACCGCTCTTCCCACGTGACATCGAAATCGGCTTCCTTGTCGAGCATCTGGCCGGCATTACCGCGGAGCTCCAGGTGCACGGGACCCGGTGTGCCGGTCGTCGCGACACGAAAGGCCTGACGCAGCAAATCCGGAAAACGTTCGACGGTATCCACGGAGTAATTCGCCTTCGTCACTACGTTCCAGGCGCTGAAGTCCTCCGCGTTCTGGTACGCATGGCGATAACGCGGCTGGTCGTTCTGCCCGCCGGTGATCGCGATCACGGGTGAGCTTGCCATGTGCGGGTCGCGCAAGCCCGCGAGCAGATTAGTGGACCCGATATCCTGCGCGAGACAGATGCCAGGCCGCCGTGAGGCTCGCGCGTAAGCATCCGCCATGTACGCGGCCGCTTTTTCGCCGTGCGTGACGACACGCTTCACGCCGACGCTCTCCATTTCCTTCATGGCTGCGCCGATGATCGAGTTCACGTAGAA
>Ga0075421_100001248_pt1 | contig 29327 bp, 23 predicted proteins | sample SoiMetdeltSBSDD5_FD_75292 | JGI IMG/M metagenome (GOLD analysis project Ga0075421, IMG submission 75292) | Bulk soil microbial communities from a Populus tree surrounding site in Tennessee, USA - Soil MetaG P. deltoides SBSDD5 | ecosystem: Environmental > Terrestrial > Soil > Tree plantation... | reverse complement strand
GGCACGCTGACGGAGCCCGGCCGCAACAGCCCGTTCCGCGACCGGAGCGTTGAGGAGAACCTCGACCTGTTCCGGCGCATGCGCGCCGGCGAGTTCCCCAACGGCGCGCGCGTGCTCCGGGCCAAGATCGACATGGCCTCGGGCAACATCAACCTGCGCGACCCCACCCTGTTCCGCATCCTGCATGCCCGCCACCCGCGCACGGGCGACACGTGGTCGATCTACCCGAGCTACGACTTCGCGCACGGCCAGTCGGACGCGATCGAGCACATCACGCATTCGATCTGCACGCTGGAGTTCGAGGACCACCGTCCCCTCTACGACTGGTTCATCGAGAACCTGCCGGTGCCGTCGAAGCCGCGCCAGTACGAATTCGCGCGCCTCAACATCACCTACACGGTGCTCTCCAAGCGGGTGCTCACGCTGCTGGTGCGCGACGGCCACGTCCAGGGCTGGGACGACCCGCGCATGCCCACCATCGCCGGCCTGCGCCGCCGCGGCGTGCCGCCCGAGGCGATCCGCGATTTCGCCAGGCGCGTCGGGGTGGCCAAGGCCAACAGCACCGTCGACTACGGCATGCTCGAGTTCTCGATACGCGATGCGCTCAACAAGACGGCGCTGCGGCGCATGGCGGTGCTACGCCCGCTGAAGGTGGTGATCGAGAACTACCCGGAGGGTCAGATCGAGGAGCTCGACGCGGTCAACAATCCGGAGGACGAGAGCGCGGGCAAGCGCAAGATCCGCTTCTCGCGCGAGTTGTGGGTCGAGCGCGACGACTTCATGGAGAACCCGCCCAAGAAGTTCTTCCGCCTCTCGCCCGGCAAGGAGGTGCGCCTGCGCTACGCCTACTTCGTCACCTGCAAGGAGGTGGTGAAGGATGCGGGCGGCGAGGTGGTAGAGTTGCGCTGCACCTACGACCCGGCGACGCGCGGCGGCAACACGCCGCCCGACGGGCGCAAGGTGCAGGCGACCCTGCACTGGGTCTCGGCGGCGGATGCCGTGGACGCCGAGGTGCGCCTCTACGACCAGCTGTTTTCCAGGCCCGACCCGGACGTGGCCAACTTCGCCGCCGAGTTGAACCCCAGCTCGCTCGAGGTGCTCACCGGCTGCAAGCTGGAGCCGGCGGCAGCGGGCGACAATGCCCCCGCGGCGGTGCAGTTCGAGCGCCAGGGTTACTTCTGCCGCGACCAGGATTCCCGGCCGGGACGCCCCGTCTTCAACCGCACCGTCGGCCTGCGCGATACCTGGGCGAAGGTGTCGGGGAAGTAAGGGGTCAGACCCTGCGGGTCTGACCCCTTACCGCAACCTGTCGGGTTTGTCGCACGCAAGGCTCCCGGCGACGTGTAGCGCTCACGGATGTTCTTTAGCGAGTAGGGCGGATTAGGCGTCAGCCGTAATCCGCCGATACGCCCGTGGCACACGGCGGATTACGGGCTAACGCCCTAATCCGCCCTACCTTTGCTTTAGGGACTGCCATGGGGTCAGACCCGCAGGGTCTGACCCCGATCAGAACCACAGGATCCGACCCGGATCGGCCCGGCCCAGGAGCGCAACGAAGACCCGGCGCGAGGGACGCAAGGGGAGCCACTCGGGGATGCGGCGCAGCGCCAGCCACCAGGGGCGCCAGAGCGCGACCCAGGTCTCACGGTCGAGGGGCACGGTGTCCCACGACCGGGCATCGGTCTCGAGGCGCGGGAGGTCGTGGGCGTTGAGCCACTGGCGAGCGGCCCACCAAACCTCCACGCCGGCTCTCCTGTTGCCGGCGGCCTCCAGCTGCACGATGTTGGGGAGAGGATCGCGCCCGGTGCGCGCGACCTGCAGGGTGGCGACGCGGACGCCGTCCCTGCGCATGCTCCACACGCGTGACCGATCGTGCGCCAGCGTGCGTCCGTACTCGGCCACGCAATTCTTCATGGCGGCGGCTTCCCCGGCTACGTCGTCGGCCGTGGCGAGGGGCACGAAATCGTAGCCGGCGACGCGGCAGGGGCGCAGCCATGTGTCGCCGAGCGGCCGGTCGCCCAGCTGCAGACGCAGGGCGACCTGCACGTGCCAGCGGCTCGCCGCCGAGAGGGCGGCCGCGAAGGACAGCCGTGGGCTCCACCGCCGGAGGATCAGGGCGTGAGCCCGCGTCCCCGGCTGGCGGGAGAACCACGCCCAGAGGCCGACGCCGCGCAGGCAGCCGGGCGGCACCGCCTTGGGATTGCGTGCCATCTCGCGCGCCACCCACAGGGCGAACGGCTCGCCGCCGGCTTCGGCCGCGTCCGCGACTGCCTGCAGCCACGCCGGTGCGAGACGCGGCGAGCGGGGCAGGTGATTGGCGATGCGCCGGCGCCAGACGTTGCCGTCGGGCAGGTCGGGCAGCGCGCGCACGAAGGCCTCCGGCGGCAGCTTGCGCAGCCACGCCGGAACCTGCGCCAGCTCCGACAGACGCGCGAGCGGCGCGCCGGCGGTCGCCTCGGCGATCACCGGCTCGGGCGCGAACCCACGCCGCGGCACCGCCAGCGCGAACAGGAGGGCGGGGAAGCTCACTGCGAGGTCGGCGAGATAGGGGTGCCGCGCAGCCAGCCGGCGGACGGTGGCGCGGCGGCAGCCGGCATAGCGGCCGAGCTGGCGTTGCACGAGCGCGAGACGAGCGCCGGCCCGCGGGCCGGCGCACAGTGCATCGGTCAACATACGAGACATCCACGAGCGCCGGGCGGTGCCCGGCCGCAGCAAAATCTGGGTCGGCGTCAGAGACGGAGCCGAGAGACGGGGCCTCGGCGGCCCTCCTCAAATATCGGCAGGGAAACCCGGGAAGGCATCGATGTCGGACACGGTCGCCTCCCTCTGCTGGAGCCTGTGAACGGGCCGCGTTGTACAACAGCCCGCCGTGCTCCGCAACAGGATCGATTCGTATCGTCCCGCCGCTTGCTTGCACCGGCATGACAAGCGCACGAGCGCTATTGCACCCGACCCCTCCGTGTGCTGGACTCTATTTCGTCAGACGGCCGTCCTTCAGTGGCCGTGGCGGACTCGGGGAGCATACGGCGATGGCGCAGGTGGGAGGAGCCGGGCCGTGGCCGGTCGGTGCCCGGCGCAGGGCGGCCGCGCCGCCTGCGGCCGTGTGGCTCGCCCAGGCCATCGCGCGCCGGCTCGAGGCCGAGCAGGAGCGCTGGTTCCTGTGGCTGCCCGTGCTGTTCGGCTGTGGCATCGCGCTCTACTTCGCGCTCCCCTCCGAGCCGCCGACGCTGGTGGCGCTGATGCCGGCACTGGCGGCGCTGGCGCTGCATCTCGCGGGGCCCAGGACCGGGCTCGGCGGGCTCTGCACGGCGGCGCTGCTGGCCGCCACGCTGGGCGTCGCCACGGCCAAGCTGCGCACCGAGACGGTACGTGCGCCCGTGCTCCAGAGCCAGGCGCGCCCCATCGTCGTCCACGGCTGGGTGGAGCTGATCGAGCCGCGCGCCGGCAAGGGCCAGCGCCTCACGATCCGCGTCAGTGCGCTCGGCAATTACGGGGTGGACGCCCTTCCCATCCGCGTGCGCATCGTCACCCGCGCCGGGATCAAGGACCTCGAGCCCGGCGACGCCGTGCGCCTCAAGGCGACGCTCAATGCGCCGCCGGGTCCGTCGCTGCCCGGCGACTACGACTTCGCCCGCTCGGCCTGGTTCTCGGGCCTCGGCGCCGTGGGCTATGCCGAGGGTGCCGCGGAGATCGACGCCGAGGCGCACCCGCCGCCCATCGGCCTGCGCCTCACCGCGTCCATCGCGCGCGTGCGCCAGGCGATCGGCGCGCGCATTCTGGCGGCGCTGCCCGGCGAGACCGGCGCCATCGCCAACGCCCTCGTCACGGGCGAGCGCGGCGGCATCACGGAGGCCACCAACCAGGCGTTCCGGGATTCCGGGCTGTTCCACATCCTCTCCATCTCCGGCCTGCACATGGTGATCATGGCGGGCGCGGTGTTCCTTTCGATCCGGCTTACGCTCGCCGCAATCCCGGCGATCGCGCTCGTCTATCCCATCAAGAAGTGGGCGGCCGCGGGCGCCATGCTGGGCGCCTTCGGCTATCTCATGATCTCCGGCGCGGCCTTCGCCACCGTGCGCTCCTGGATCATGATCTCCATCATGTTCCTCGCCGTGCTGCTCGACCGGCCGGCGATCGCGCTGCGCAATGTGGCGCTCGCCGCGCTCGCCATCCTGCTCGCCTGGCCGGAGAGCCTGTTCGACCCCGGCTTCCAGATGTCGTTCGCCGCGGTGGTGGCGCTCGTTTCCGCCTACGAGTGGCTGACACTGCGCGATGCGGGCGGGCAGGGCACGCTGCGCCGCGGCGTGGTCGGCAACGCGCTCCTGTTCCTCGGCGGCATCCTCACGACGACGCTGGTGGCGGGGCTGGCGGTGGCTCCGTTCGGCGTCTACCACTTCCACAACACCCAGCAATTCGCCATGCTCGCCAACGTGCTGGCGATCCCGATCTGCAATTTCCTGGTGATGCCGGCGGCGCTGGCGGCGCTCGTCGCCATGCCGTTCGGGGTCGAGGCCGCGCCGCTGTGGCTGATGGGGCGCGGCATCGAGGCGATGGTGTGGTGCGCGCATGCCGTCGCCGCGCTGCCGGGCGCGGTGGGCCGCGTGCCGGCGATCCCGACGGCGGCCTTTGCGCTGATCGTCGCCGGCGGCTTGTGGTGCGCCTTGTGGGGCACGCGCTGGCGGCTCCTGGGGATCGTTCCGATCGCGCTCGGCCTGATGCTGGCGCCGATGGCGCAGCGTCCCGACGTGCTGATCGGGCGCGGCGGCACCCTCGTTGCGGTGCGCGGTCCCGACGGCAAGCTCTCCGCGCTCGCAGACCGCGGCACCGCCTACGAGCTGGCACGCTGGCTCGAGCACGACGGCGACGGCCGCACGCCCGCCGAGGCCGGCAAGGCGCGCGGTTTCCGCTGCGACAGCCAGGGGTGCACGATCCAGGTGAAGGGCCTGCGGCTGGCGGTCGCCAACTCGGCGTCCGCCTTGCGCGACGACTGCGCGCAGGCCGCCATCCTGGTGCTCAAATACCCCCGGCCCAGGGGGTGCCGGCCGCCGGGGACGGCGATCGACATCGACGATCTCAAACGGCGGGGCGCCCATGCCCTGACCATCGATGACGGCAAGCCGGGCGTGACCACGGTTGCCGATACCCGCGGCGACCGGCCCTGGGCGCAGACGGCGCAATCGCCCGCAACCCAGGGTGCCTTCGACTGGAGCGGCGACGACGATCGGCCCACCCGCCGGCGGTGGCAGCGTTGAGCCTGCAACCGCGGCCGAAGCGGCAACCTCCCGACCCGGCCGGACCTGGGTTGCATGCACCGGGCAAATTCGGCCGCTGAGGGCTCTCGCGGGCCGGAGGCGCCTGTGGGGTACCCGGGGGACCGCGAGGCCACTCCTGGGCCTTCCTGGGCACTCTCTGGGCACTCTCTGGGCGCTCTGGCGGCCATTCCACGGCACCACCTCGCAGGGGAGGTTTGGCCCGGCGGGAGGGCCGCCCGGTCAGGGTTGACGGGACCTTAGCCGCTGCCCGGGTGCCGGACGCCGTTGCCGGTGTCGGCCTTGGCGGCCTCGTAGGCCTCGCTGGCCGCGAGCCAGGCCTCCTCGGCGGCGGCGCGGGCGCGCTCGAGCCCGCCGCGCTCGCGTGCCAGCGCCCGGGCGCGGGCGGCGTCCTGCGGATAGAGCGTGCCGTCGGAGAGTGTCGCGTCGATGGCGGCCATCCTGCGCGTGAGGCGCGCAATCTCGGCCTCTGCGTCTGTCACGCTGCGCTTCAGGGGGGCCAGGCCCTTGCGCGCCTCGGCTGTGCGCCGCCGCGCCTCCTGCGCCGAGGCTCTGGCCTGCCCGTTCTGTCTCGGAGCGGCACGCGCCCGGTCGGGGCCGGCGCCGCGCTCGGCGAGGCAGAGCGCACGGTAGCTCTCCATGTCGCCGTCGTAGGGCTCGACGGTGCCGCCACGCACGATCCACAGCCGGTCGGCGCAGGCATCGACCAGGTGGCGGTCGTGGCTGATCAGGATGACGGCGCCCTCGTAGGCGTTGATGGCGCGCACCAGGGCCTCGCGGGCATCGACGTCGAGGTGGTTGGTCGGCTCGTCGAGGATCATGAGGTGCGGCCCGTGAAACGTGGCGAGCGCGAACAGGAGGCGTGCCTTCTCGCCGCCCGAGAGGTTCTCCGCCCACATATCGGCCTTCTCCACGCCGAAGCCCAGGGCGCCGAGCCTGGCGCGGCGCTGCGCCTCGGTCGCCTCGGGCAGCAGCTCGAGCATGTGCTGGTAGGGCGTCTTACGCGCAGGCAGATCGTCCATCTGGTGCTGGGCGAAGTAGCCCACGACGATCTTGTCGGAGGCGTAGCGCTGCCCCGCCATGGGGGCCAGGCGCCCGCCCAGGAGCCGCGCAAAGGTGCTCTTGCCGTTGCCGTTGGCGCCGAGGAGGCCGATGCGGTCGTCGGCGTCGAGCCGCAGGTCGAGGCCCTGCAGCACGGGCTCGCCTTGCAGGTAGCCGGCAGCAGCGCTCTCCAGCCGCACCAGCGGGCTCGCAAACGGCTTCGCCGGATTGGGGAAGAGGAAGGGCGCAACGCGCTCCTCGATCTCCTCCGCGATGGGTTGCATGCGCGCCAGAGCCTTGACGCGGCTCTGCGCCTGCGAAGCCTTGCTGGCCTTGGCCTTGAAGCGGGCGATGAACGCCTCCAGGCGGCGGCGCTCCTCGTCCTGCTTCTTCTTGAGCTTGAGGTCGAGGCGCTGCTTCTCGCGCCGCGCCTCCTCGAAGGCGTCGTAGCCGCCGGAGTAGAGCGTGAGCCGGCCCTGGCTCAGGTGCAGGATGGAGCCGACGGCGCGGTTGAGGAGGTCGCGGTCGTGACTGACGATGAGAACCGTATGCCGATACTCGCGCAAGTGGTTCTCGAGCCACAGCGTACCCTCGAGGTCGAGATAGTTGGTGGGCTCGTCGAGCAGCAGGAGGTCGGGCTCGGCGAACAGGATGGCTGCCAGCGCCACGCGCGTGCGCCAGCCGCCGGAGAGCTCCGCGCACGGGCGCCGCTGGGCGGCCTCGTCGAAGCCGAGCCCGGCGAGAATGCTCGCGGCCCTTGCCGGTGCGGAATAGGCATCGATGTCGGCGAGGCGCTGGTGGATGTCGGCGATGCGGCCCGGATCGTGCGCCGTCTCCGCTTCGGCGAGCAGCTCCGTGCGCTCGCGGTCGGCGGCGAGCACGAAGTCGATCAGGCTTTCCGGGCCGCCCGGGGCCTCCTGCGCCATCCAGCCGATGCGGGTTGCGCGCGGCACGCGAATGCCGCCGGAGTCGGGCGCCAGCTCGCCGGCGATAAGGCGCAGCAGCGTGGTCTTGCCGGCGCCGTTGCGGCCGACGAGCCCGACCTTGTGCCGCGCCGGGATGCCGACTGTGGCCTGGTCGAAGAGGGTGCGCCCCTCGATGCGGTAGACGAGCTCGTTGATGTGCAGCATGGGCGCTGGCAATAGCCCAACAGCCGCGCCTTGTCATTTGTCATCCCGGAATTCGCCGAAGGCGAATCTCCGGGACCCAGGGCCCAAAGGCGAAGGGCATGGAGCCTTGGACTCTGGGTGCCGGGTCTCGCGCTGACACGCTCGCCCGGTGTGACAGCACGGCATGTCCGCAGCGCCCCGGCGATTAAATGGAATGACGGCAGAGATAATGTGTTGTAGCGTGTCCTTCTGTGCACGCTGGCAGGCGTCGCCGTGCAAACCAACAAGGCAGGTGCGCGCGCGTAGGGAGAGGGGTTCCGCGATGCGTATCGAGCGGATCGTGATCACCGGCGATGTGTTCAGGACCACCGACGGCGACCCCAACCAGCTCTCCAATGTGCGCTGGCTGCGCGGCGAGCTCACGCGCGTGCTGCATGAGCTGACGGGGCTGTGGCCCGACGTCGGCTACCGGCGCAATGCCGCGGACGGCGGGCGCGCTCTCATCGCGGAGTGGTATCGCCTGCTGGGCCACACCCCCTCCCTTGCGGCCTGGGCCGGCACCTTCGGCGAGACGGCGCCGCCGGATGCCCTGATCGACGCGATGCGTCCCGAGTACGAGCGCGCGCTCGTCATCGGCTTCGAGCTGTCGCCGCTGATGCGGGCGGTTCTCGACCGTATTGGTGTGCCGTGGGCCGACGTCGGCGTGAGCCCCATCAGGTTCCTCGACGACCTCGCACTGTCCCTGCGCTTCTCCTGGCCGGTGACGCTCGCCCATGCGGGCCTCCTCGCGCCCGGCCACATCGAGGAGGCGGTGGCGCGTCTGCGGGCGCGGCAAGGGAAGGGCGCGCCGGTCGCCGATCTGGAGGGCGCGTGCGTCTTCCTTGCGCAGACCCAATACGACCGGACGCTGATCAAAGGCGGTGCCTTCTTTGCCGACAGCGAGGCCGTCGGGCGCGTGGCACAGGCCCTCGACGGACGGGCGCTCACGCTCAAGCCGCATCCGCTGGCGCCCGACAATCCCCTTCTTGGCGCGCTCCAGCACCGCTTCGGTGCGCGCACCACCCAGGCCAACATCTACGCCATCCTCGCCACGGCTGCCGATGCGCGCTTCCTCTCCATCTCTTCCTCGGCGGCGGTTGAAGCCGGCCATTTCGGACATCCGGTCGAGATCTTCCACCCTTCCGCCCACGCCGAGCCGGCGCCGTACGCCAGCCTGTGGGCGCATCGGTCTCCTTCGTTCTGGCGCTCCGCGCTCAAGCCGATATTCGGGCTGCGGCTTGCTCTTGCGTCAATGCTGCGGCTCAAGCCAAGGGCCCAGTTCGAGGAGCGGGTCACACCTGACAGGCTGCGCCGGATCCATGGGTCGTGGGGTATGGCGCGTCATAGCACGAATGAGGATCTGCAATCGATGCCAGAACGGCTGCCTTGCGGCGCCAAGGTGCCGCTTGTGGAAGACGGTGCAAATGTCGTTCTGTATCGCGGGCGCGATGCTCACCCAGCATACCGTTGCTCTGACTGCGGTTACATTTTTTTTGACCCTCCGGACTCAATGTTTCTCCAGGATTATTATAACGACGAATATCCGCGCTCGGCAGCCTCGTGGTACAATGCTGATAGCAATTACAATTCGGATAGGTGCTCGGCGCGCGTCGAGCGGATAACAACACTTGCAGAAAGATTCCTGGGGACCAAAGACGTTTCGTATCATGAGGCTGGTTGTGCCTTTGGTGGCGTCATCGCAATGTTCCGTAGCGAGGGATACGATGCAAGCGGGACTGACATAAACGAGGTGGCGATAAGCGAAGGTCGTCTCAGAGGCAACACGGCCATTTTCGCCGAGTCCGAGTCGAATTTTTTTGAACGAACCGGGCGGCGGGTAGACGTGCTATTCAGCTTCCACGCTGTAGAGCACATGCCTCTGCCCGACCAATTTCTCGCAGAGCTCTCGAACCTCCTTACATCGCGAGGCATCGTCATTATTTTTGTTCCCAATTCCATCGCTGCGCAGTCTGTACTCAAGAGCTTCAGCAGTAATCCCTGGTTTGCCTATCCGGATCATCTTCATCTGTTTTCTGCAAAGGCCGCACTGTGTCTTGCGGAGCGAACTGGCTACGAGCTTCTGGATGTCTGGACCGATATGGTGACCGACGACCCCAGAAAGGATGCAGTTGTGCTCGGGGCGGATCCGGCAGCTCACGAGGCTCGGGTGCGGGCGCACCTGATCAAGTCTCTCTATCTGGGTCAGGAACTATGCTTCGTTTTGACCTCGAAGGGCTCCGCAACGGCCTCTCTGCACGCCGACCAGATTTCGGCTGTTCGGGCTCATTGCGAGGCTGCCGGCAAAAGGGAGAAAGCCTTGTTGGATCTATGCGCTGAGAAGAGGATCGGGCGCGGGTCTTCGGAAGACCCTCAAGGGAACCCCATGGCTCCTTCCTCCGGAAGCCTCGCCACGACGGTTCCGCCGGCTTAGCTGGGCCGACTTTGATCGGAGGCGCGCCAATGAGGCCCGGCGTGATCGTGCTGGCGCCGCCCTGGCCGCGCAGCGGCAGCGGCAACACCATAGCCGCACAAACGGCAGCGTACGCGCGGCGCGGGGCGCGCGTGCTCCTGCTGCTCGCGCCCCTGGGACGAGGGCATGCGCGCGGCAAGGTGGGGCTGTGGCAGGATGCGGTCTCCGCCATGAAATTTCCCGGCGTCGAGACCGTGGCGTACGTGCGCGCCCGCCGCAACCGGTTGCGCTCGTTCCTCGCCTGGCTGCTGGCGGGGTGCGACGACTCCATTGCGATCTCGGCGCGCTACGCGGCCTCGGGCGCATTGCCGTCCGATTGCGCAGAGATCGTGACGTCTGCGCGCGTCGACGTGGTCCACGTCAACCACGTCTTCTGCGTGCCCCTTGCCCGGCGCATTGCCGCGATCGTCGAAGGGACGCGGGGGCGGCGTCCGCTCATTGTACTGGATACGCACGATATCCAAAGCGACGCCTTCGCGGACAGGCGGCAGAGGAACCCGTATTCGCGCCGCATCGATGCCCGTGCCGACCTCGCGCGAACCGAGCTGGCGCTGGGCGCACAGGCCGACATTCTCGTTCATGTGACCCCGGCCGATTGCGACTTCTTTGCGAGCCGGCTCCCCGGCAAGCGCCACGAGGTGATCTTGCCGACGCTGCATCCGCTGATCGAGGCGGAGCTCGTGCGCCGGCGCCGCGTGCAACGCCCGGCCGAGCACGACTTCATCTATATCGGCAACCAGCACCGGGCCAACCTCGAGACGGTGCGCTGGCTGCTCGGCGAGGTGCTGCCCCTCGCGAGCCCCGGGGTGCGCGAGCGCCTCCGCATCGTCGGGACGATCGGTGGCCTGTTGAGGCGGCGCGAGCCGGCGCTCTACGCCGCCAATGCGCACCTCTTCGCCGGCGAGGTGCCTTCCCTCTACGACTACTACGCGGGGGCGAAGGCGGTGCTGGCCCCGGCCACGGCCGGCACGGGAAGCTCCATCAAGGTGGTGGAGGCCCTGTGCGCTGGAAAGCCCGTGCTTGCGACCCGCCTGGCGCTGCGTGGCCTGCCGGCCGGAGAAACGACCGGCGACATCCACGTGCACGACACGGCGGTGGGCTTCGCCGACGCCATGACCCGGCTATCGGCAATCACGGCGCCGGAGACCCGGGTATCGCTTGCCAATGCCGCGCTCTACGACCGCGTGTTCTCCAACGCCCGATACTTTGCGGCCCTCGACGCCGTGATCGGCAGCCTCTTGCCCTTGGAGGCCAGCATGGCGCGATGACGCTGCTCGAAAGCCGCGTCGAACCGCTCCGGTCCCAGCTTCTCGGCGGCAGCCCGGCACAGCTGCAGCCGTGCCTCCGCAGCGCCGGGGTCCTCGAGGAGGGAGCGCAAGTCGGCGGCAAAGGCTGCGGCATCGTCGAACCGCGGAAACCGGGTCCGCAGCGATTTGCCCAGCCCGCGGAAGGCATGGGACGTGGCGCAGATCGGCCGGTCGTACAGCAGGGCCTCGATGGTCTTGATCGCCACTCCGCCGCCGGTGACGACCGGAAGCGCCACGGCGTCGCTTCCTGCATAGAAGACGCCGAGCGACGGCACCGCGCCGTGCAGCGTGCAGCCCTCGGGCACGGCCTTGCCCTCGAAGTAGCCGGCAATCGTTCCGACGACATCGAGCACCGCGCCGGTGTCTATCAGCCTGGGCCACACGGCTTCGAGAAACCAGGCAACGTTCGCCTCGTTGCCGGGGTTCCGGCTCGCAACGATCAGGACCCTGCGCCGTTTCTCCTCCGCGTTCGGACCTTCGATTGTGGACGCCCGCTCCACCTTCGGGATGGCGATGAAGTGGAACATGTCGATGCCCGGCAGGCGCGCAGCGGCCAGCTCGAGCTCGTCGGCGCTGACGAAGGCGATTGCGTTGGCACACTCCAGGAAGCTCATCTCCTGCTGCAGGAGATCGGTGAAGGTCTCCGAGCGCCCCTTGCGCTTGCTCGCATACTTGTGATGCAGGTAGTTCACGGATTGAATGTCGTGCGTGTCGAGCATGATGGGGATGTTGAGCTGCAGTTTGCGCAGATAGCCCATGGTGAAGTAGTGGTTCACGTAGGCATAGTCGGGCCGGCTCTCGCGCAGCAGCCGGCGCAGCCACCGCGGCGCCGCCGCACCCGTGTAGCGCCGCACGTGCTCCGCGACCAGTCCGCGCCGCCGGCCGGCCTTCGCGCTCCATCTCGACAGGAGGGTGCGGCTTCTCGCGCCGGCGAACATGAACGCGGGCGCGAGCTGGCCTCGCGAGTCCCAGAGCCGGTCGCTCGCCTCCTCTTTGGAGTACTTGCGCCGGTTCTCGTCGATGGCGATGTCCAGGATCACCGTACCGCGCTCGGCATACCGGAGCGCGATGTTCCTGAAGGTCGTAAAGCTGCCGCAGCTGGCCCAGTCGGGCCGGAGGAACAGGACGACGGGCGCACGCGGCCGGCGGGCCGCGGTCGACAGCAGCGAGGACCAGTCGGCCGGGGTGCCTCGTCGCGGAGCGAACGGATATTCGATCTCGCTCCAGAAGGAGAAGGTGCCGTGCACCTCGCAGGGGCCCGCTGCCGATCCATCGGACACTCCATTGTCTGGCTGCAGCGCGCCGTCCTGCGACAGGTCGTAGCCAACGTCCTGGTAAAGAGGGACCCCCAGCTCCCGCAGCCCTGCGGTCACGATCTGCGGCGCGCACGGACGCTGCACCACGGCCACGATGGCGGGCACCGCGGTGTCGCACCCGACGTGGACAAGCTTCGCCAGCTCGACAACGTCGACGGGGTGTTGCCCGAACAGAACGATGCTCTCCAGGTCCCGGTGCAGCGCCTCGACGATCTTCAAGAAGGTCTGCCTCCGGGCGTCGAGCGAGGTGACGGTGACGGCGGGATCCTCGCTGAGGCGCAGCCTCTGCCACAGGGTCTTGCGGCCGCGCCTGGGCTTGCGGCCATCGCTGCCCCCCAACATCTCCATGGCGAGCCGCGCCGGCTTCGGCCCCCGGTAGGGAAACAGGGGCAGGAAGCCCGCGCCTTCGGTCGCGCTATCGGTCGTCGCCGCGAATTGCGCCGCGTAGAGCCAGCACAGGTAGGGATCGCCCGCCAGGCTCGCGTCGAAGACGAGCAGATGTCGCAACCGGCGCGTCATTGGGCGACGTGTGGCCGCAGCTGGTCGACGGCGGCCCCCTCGTCCTCCATCCGGATCGCGCACACCCGCCCATCGCCGAACCGTTCGCGGAAGTCCGGCTGACAGTCGGGATGGGCCAGGAAAAGCATGAACCCGCCGCCGCCTGCGCCGAGCAGCTTGGCCCCCCAGGCGCCGAGCGCCTTGCCGTCGGCGTAGAGCCCGGCCGTAGTCTCGTCCGAGATGGAAGGGCTCAGGTTCTGCTTCACCTGCCAGGCCTCGTCCAGGAGGCCCCCGAAATCGCGCAGCGCGCGCTCGTCGTCACCCTCCCGCTCGAGGATGGCGGCCGCCTCCCGGGTCATCCGGTAGAGGGCCGAGAGGCCTGCCGCGTTCGCTCCGGAGCGGGTACGGCTTTCCTGCTCGCCGAGGATGGCTGAGGCATGCCGCGCCCGCCCCGTGTAGACGAGGACCATGCTGCGTGAGAGCAGCGTGTGGCGCGACCGTCGGATGCGCAGCGGATGAATGCCGAAGTCCTCGCCGTGGAACTCGTAGCGCGCCAGTCCGCCGAAGCTGGCGTGGATCTGATCCTGCACGCCGACGTTCTCGCGCAGGAGCTTCTGCTCGACATGGATCGCCTCCCTTGCCAGCTCGAACTTGGTGAGAGAGATGCTGCGCATCCTGTGCAGCAGGTTGATGAAGCCGACGGTGAAGGCGGAGGAGCTGCCGAGCCCCGTCCCGCCCGGCAGGTCCGACATGGTCGCGATGTTGAGCGGCCGGTCCCATCGGTAGTGCCCGAGGCAGGTGCGCACGACGGGATGGGTGATGTCGCGGATGCATTCGACGCTTTCCGTCTGCCGGTAGGTCAAGCGGTACCTCTGCTCGGCAAAGCCGGCCAGCGGCAGCGCCTGGATGTAGACGTAGCGGTCGATGGTGGTGCCGAGGACGGCTCCCGGCATATCGGCGAAATAGGAGGGATAGTCGGTGCCTCCGCCGAAGAAGCTCACCCGCAGCGGTGTCCTGCTGACCCACATGAGTTGCCTCATCCTGCAGCGAGATAGCGGTCGAGCCGGCCGCCCCGGTAGAGAACGCCCGCCAGGCCGGCAGCGCGCGCCGCCTCGGTGTCCGACGCCTTGTCGCCGACCACGATCGTCGCGGCGGGGCTGATCGGCCACTCGCGCAGGAAGCGGTTCAGCAGCCCCGGTGCGGGCTTGCGGCAATCGCATCGGCAGGCCAGCGGCGCAACGCGGCCCTCCGGATGGTGCGGGCACCAGAGCAGGCCGTCGATATGGGCGCCATGGGCGTAGAGCTGGCGCTGCATCTCACGGTGGAAGGCGAGGAGATGCCGCTCCTCGTAGAGGCCGCGGGCCAGCCCCGACTGGTTGGTGGCGACCAGGGCCCACCTGCCGCTCCTGTTGACGGCGCGCACGGCCTCGATGGCGCCGTCGATCCAGCGCAGGTCCTCGACGCGATGGGTGTAGCCGACATCCTCGTTGAGGGTGCCGTCGCGATCGAAGATCACCGCCGCGCGCACCCTGCGCGCAGGAAGCTCGCTCTCGGCACGGCGGTAATCCTCGGGTACGCCGATATCGACGAAATAGGCCGAGGCGGGTGCCGCGTGGCCCGTCACCCTGCCGTCCCCGACCTGGGCCGGCAGCACGTCTGCCTCCAGCGAGACGGCCCGATCGGCAGGTATTGGCGCCAGAACATCCCGGTCGACGATATAAACGCCCGCATTGATCAGACCCGGGGAGGCGACGCTCTCCCCCGTCTTCTCCCTGAACCCCGTGATCCGCGATCCCTCGAGCTCCACCGTACCATAGCGGCCGCGGTCGCCGACGTGCGCGAGCAGGACGTGAACGGCAGGCGGCGGCAACAGGCTCGATCGCGCCACGTCCCAGCTCTGCTGGAACAGCGTCAGGTCCACGTCGATCCAGGAGTCGCCGTTGGCGAGCAGGAACACTGGGTCGAGGATGTGGAGGGCCTGGCGCAGGGCCCCGGCGGTGCCAGCCGGTGCCGGCTCCGTCTCGACGCGCAAGACGGCCGTTCCGCACTGCCTCCCGTGGTAACGGCTGGTGAGCTGCGCGGCCATCCTGCCGGCGAGGAGCACGACCTCCTCGAAGCCGAACCGGCAGATTTCCTGCAGCCGGTGATCGAGGAAGGGGCGGTCGCCGACCGGGAGCAGGACCTTGGGCGTCGAGGCCGTCAGCTCTCCCAGGCGGCTGCCCAGCCCGCCGCACAATACTACCGCTTGCCGGAGCACAACTCGGACTCCACGATCCCACACATCATGTGGCCCACCGCGATATGCATCTCCTGGATGTGGTTGGTCTCCGTGGACGGGACGGAGATCAGCACGTCGCACAACGGGCCCATGTCCCCGCCAGTTGCCCCGGTCAGCCCGATCGTGCGCACGCCCAGGTCGCGCGCCGCGCGCAATCCCTCGATCACATTGGGACTGCGTCCACTCGTGGAAATGGCAACAAGGACATCGCCGTCCCGGGCGATACCGCGCAACTGGCGGGCAAAGACCAGCTCGAACCCGTAGTCGTTGCCGATCGCCGTCAGGGCGGAGGTATCCGCCGTCAGCGCCAGCCCCGGCAAGGGGCTGCGATCATAGCGGTAGCGACCCATGAGCTCGGCGGCCAGATGCTGAGCATCGGCGGCAGAGCCCCCGTTGCCGCAGAACATGACCTTTCCGCCCGATCTCAGCGCCGCAACAAGCATGGCAGCGGCCGTCAGGATCTTCGACTCGCGGTCCGCCAAGGCTGCGAAATTGGTCGCGGCCGTTGTGCAGTAGTTGCAGACCACTGACATTGCGAACGTCCCAACTACCCGAACGTCTCGAGCCCATAGGGCGCAGGTGTCATGATGGTGTCCGCGGTCTCTGACGTGTCTATCCGCGGCCGAGGGCGGCTGTTGGAGCGCCATACGCCCGGTCTGTGCTGAGCGCGGCAGAAAACTCAAGTACGCTAGAGCGCGCATGACAACGATAGATAATCATACGCTATCGTGCAAGCACCATCTGCCCACACCCGATGTGGGCACTCCGTTTGTAGAATTGAACACGAGGGCGAAGAGCGACATTTTGAGTTGTGTCGCCTCATGTTCTGAGTGCTGTGCACAGGTCGTGCCACCAGATCCCCGCAGATGCGGCCGTCGCGGGGCGACACTGCGACATACAGGTCACAGAACTTCACACGAAACCTGTTGTCAGCGGATTTATGTGATTGCGTTGCCGTCCGCCCGGTGAATAGGTTGCGAGGACTCAGCGGCGCAGTGCAGGTCGACGCATCAGAGGCCGATCGATTGTCCGTTGTCCTCTATGAGATGTTGAACAGTGGACGGGTGGTCTCCTCATGGCCAAGGATTGCCAGGTCGGTGCGCCGCCGCGAACCAACGTGCACACCGTCGTTATCAACCTCGACCGCGACGAGGCGCGCCTGGCAGCAGTGGCGGGGGAGTTTGCCCGGCACGACATGGCGTTTGAGCGCTTTGCAGCGGTCGACGGGCTGGCTGTGCCCGAGCTGCTGCGCGACTATTTCTTCGACGGGAACGGCAGACCGTGCGCGACTCTCACCAAAGGCGAGGTCGGCTGCTATGCCAGTCATATGGCGGTGTGGCGGCGGATCGCTTCCGGGCAGCAACCCGCGACCCTCATCTGCGAGGACGACATCCGCCTCCCCGACAATTTCCAGGAGATGCTCGCTGCCGCACTCGCCGCCGCGCCTCCGGGCTGGGACGTGATCCGCCTGTCGGCGCCTAGCAAGCGAACCAACTGGCCGATTCGCCAGATCTGCGACGGACACAAGCTGGTGCACTACTCGAAGATCCCGCCGCTCCTGGGCGCCTATCTGATATCGCAGCGGGGCGCGGCGAAGCTCCTGAGGCCGGGGCTCAGGGCGCGCCCCGTCGACCTCGACATGGCGCGTCCGTGGGAGATCGGGCTCGAGCTCTACGGCATCGATCCGGCGCCGGTCTACCAGCCGACCAGGAACGCCTCCTCCATCGACAGCGTCGAGAAGCGGCACTATCCCAGACGCGCTACGGGCTTTCTCGGCATCCGCTCGCGCCTTTTCGGGCGCGACCGCTTCCGGCGGTACCGCCACAACGTACGCACGGTGGGTGTCTGGCGCGCGGTGATGGCGGAGGTCCACAACCTGTTTCGCGGCCGCACGCCCGATTCCGCCGACACGCACAGTGCAGCCGCCATCCACAGGCGGAAAGCGGCTTTCGAGGTCTAGAGTCGCAGTGTAGAGTGCAGCCGTGCTCCTCACACGTGCGATAGCCCGCAGCGACGTCCTCACGCTCCTTTCGCGCATCGTGCGCGAGAACGGACGCGCCTATCTGCCGCGCTATCTGCTGGCGTTCCTGTTCATGGCAATCGTTGCCGCGTGCACGTCCGTCAGCGCGTGGATCATGGGCGACGTGATCAACCGGATCTTCGTCGCGAACGATGCGGCGGCGCTCGTCTGGATACCGGCCGCCATCATGGCGATATTCGCGATCAAGGGAGCGGCCTCGTTCGGCCAGGAGGTATCGCTCACCCGCATCGGTAACCGCTTCGTGGCCGATACCCAGAAGCGCATGTTCGACCATGTGCTGGGCATGGACATGGGTTTCCATCAGCTTCACTCCTCCTCCGATCTCATCATGCGCATCACGCAGGGGGCTACGGCGGCGCGCGACATGCTCAATACCGTCGCGGTCAGCTTCGGCCGCGACGCGCTGACGCTCGCCGGGCTCCTGGCCGTCATGGTGGTGCAGGACCCGATCATGTCGGCGATCTGCCTCCTGGGCGGGCCGTTCGTGGCGATTACGCTGCGCAAGCTCAGCCGCCGCATCCGCGAGGTGGCCCGCAGCCAGAACTTCTCCATCGCCACCATCGTCGCGGCGATGCGCGAGACGAGCCAGGGCGTCCGCGTCGTCAAGGCCTTCCAGGCCGAGGAGCAGCAGCGGGGTCGCATGCGCCAGGGCGTCGAGGCGGTCGAGCGCATGGGCAACAAGATCGTGATCGTGCAGGCGCGCATGAACGCGCTGATCGAGGTGCTGGCGGGCGCGGCCATCAGTCTGGTGGTGCTCTACGCGGGTTGGCGCAATCTGTCCTTCGGCGAGACGCCCGGCCAGTTCTTCGCCTTCATCGCCGCGCTGCTCCTCAGCGCCGATCCCCTGCGCCGGCTGTCGCGCATGCAGCTGCAGCTGGCCGCTGCCGCAGCCGGGGCGCGCCTGATGTACGACCTCCTCGACACGCCGGCCGCGGAGGCCGATACGACGGGGTGCAAGCTCGAGGTGCACGCTGGCGAGATCCGCTTCGAGCGGGTCTCCTTCGCCTATGCGCCGGGCGCGCCGGTGCTGGAGGGCCTCGACCTCGTGGCTCCCGGCGGACGCACGACGGCGCTGGTCGGAGTCTCCGGCGGCGGCAAGAGCACCCTGTTCAACTTGGTGCAGCGGTTCTGGACCCCCGCCGGCGGGGTCATCAGCATCGACGGCGAGGACATCGGCGGGGTTTCGCTGGCTTCTCTGCGCGCCAGCATCGCCCTGGTCAGCCAGGACGTGTTCCTGTTCGAGGGCACGATCGGTGACAACATCAAGGTGGGGCGGCCTGACGCCTCCGAGCAGGACATGATTGCCGCCGCGCGGGCGGCGCACGCCGATGCGTTCATCCGCACCTTACCAAAGGGCTACGACACCCAGGTAGGGGAGCTGGGTGGCCAGGTGTCGGGCGGGCAGCGCCAGCGCATTGCGCTCGCGCGCGCCTTTCTCAAGGATGCCCCTGTCCTCCTGCTCGACGAGCCCACCTCTGCGCTCGACAGCGAGACCGAGTTCGTGATCCAGCGGGCGCTCAAGGACCTCTCCAAGGGGCGCACCACGCTGGTGATCGCGCATCGCCTCGCCACCGTGCTCGGCGCCGACCTGATCCACGTCGTGGAGGCTGGGCGCGTGGCGGAATCGGGCACGCACGCCGAGCTGCTGCGGGCCAACGGCGCCTACGCGCGGCTCTACCGGCTGCAGTTCAGCGACGAGGCGCACGCGCTGGCGGTGTGATGCAGCCAGCACCCCTCATCCCGCAGGCCGAGCCGCAGGCGAGGCCATCCGGGACCTCGTCGTACGAGTCGTGCCCCCCTGCCTCACGAGGTCCCGGATCGGAGCGGCGTACGCCTTCGGCGCACGTCGCTCCGTCCGGGATGACGGGTGGAGAGCTCAGAACTTGCGGATCAGACCGACGAGGCGGCCCTGGATATCGATCTGGTCCGGGCCGAAGATGCGCGTCTCGTAGTTGGGGTTGGCGGCCTCGAGCGCAATCGAGGCACCCCGCTTGCGCAGCCGCTTCAAGGTGGCCTCCTCGCTGTCCACCAGGGCCACGACAATGTCGCCGTTCTCGGCGGTATCGCAACGGCGCACGATGATGATGTCGCCCTCGTTGATCCCCGCCTCGATCATGGAGTCGCCCTTGACCTCGAGCGCGAAATGCTCGCCGCTGCCGACAAGGTCGGGCGGAACCGGGATGTCGCTCGAATAGTCCTGGATGGCACTGATCGGGACGCCGGCGGCGATGCGGCCCATCAGCGGGATGCTGCTGCCGCGGCCGGTGAAGCTTTCCGGCGGCGGCGCCAGCTGCGCGCTGCGGCGCGGGGCGCTCCCCTCGATGACGCTGGGGCTGAAGCCCGGCCGGCGCTGTGCACCCTCCGACATCGCCTCGGGCAGCTTGATGACCTCGATGGCGCGCGCGCGGTGCGGCAGGCGGCGGATGAAGCCCCGCTCCTCCAGCGCCATGATCAGGCGGTGCACGCCGGACTTCGACTGCAGGTCCAGGGCCTCCTTCATCTCCTCGAAGGAGGGCGGAACGCCCGTCTCCTGCAGGCGCGAATGAATGAAGACAAGCAGCTCTTTCTGCTTGGTCGTGAGCATCGAAGCCTCCTCCGGCGCACTGCGTGCGACTCGACACAAGCGACTCGACTGACGCCGTACAAACCGGGAACAGCATAGTCGTTCGACGGATGTTCCGCAAGAGCGTTGCGTCGACGGCTGCTTCATTCGCCCGACCCGCGGAAGTGTGGGTCCCAGACTGCACCGCAAGGAAATTCGAGCGCCCACTGACAGGACAGGGTTGCCTTCAGGTTGGCAATCGTATGTCGGATGTGGGATAGATAGTAAGCACTTGTGCCGGGGGAGCACTGATGCACAAGAATTTTCACGAGAGCTTCGGCCACTCGGCGGCGGTCGAGCCCCCGTCGGAGCGGTCCACGGGCCTCGTGTTCGCGTGCGTGGCGCTGGTGGTGGCGGTGTTGTGGCGCCACACGCCCACCGTGCTCTGGACCTCGGTCGGCGTGGCGGCGGCGCTCGCGGGCGTGGGCCTGGTCGCACCCAGGCTGCTCAAACCCCTCAACCTGCTGTGGTTCCGGTTCGGCCTCCTGCTGCACCGGGTGGTGAACCCCCTCGTGATGCTCGCCATGTTCGCCGTGGTGTTCGTGCCGGGCGGCCTGATCATGCGCCTCAGGCACGATCCGCTCAGGTCGCGGCCGGCGAGGGGGCCGGGTGCCAGCTATTGGATCGAGCGCCAGCCGGGCCCCAAGGGCGCCGGGTCGATGGCGAACCAATTCTGAGGTTGGCGCGCTCGGCGCCGGACGGGAAGCTAACGGAGGGACTGGCGATGCTGACACTGACCCGCGAGCTGTTCGCCTACATGGGCGCACGCAAGAAGTGGTGGCTGCTGCCGGTTCTGGTGGTGGTCCTCCTGTTCGGCGGGCTGCTCGTCCTGGCGCAGGGCTCGGCAGTGGCGCCGTTCATCTACACCATCTTCTGAAGCACCGGGCCAATCCCCGATGCGTCTCCTGGGCCTCTCGGCCTTCTATCACGACAGCGCGGCCGCCCTCGTGGAGGACGGCCACATCGTGGCAGCCGCACAGGAGGAGCGCTTCACGCGCAGGCGCCACGACGCCGGCTTCCCGGCCGAGGCGATCCGCTATTGCCTGGAGGCCGGCAAGGTCGACCTCGACGGGGTCGACGCCGTGGTGTTCTTCGAGAAGCCGCTCGTCAAGTTCGAGCGGCTGCTCGAGACCTACCTCGCCAATGCGCCGAGGGGCTTCTCCTCGTTCCGGATGGCAATTCCGCTCTGGATCAAGGAGAAGCTGTTCCAGAAGCCGAACCTGGAGAAGGCGCTCTCCCGGTTCGCGCCAAGCGGCAAGGTGGGGGACAGGCTGCTCTTCGCCGAGCACCATCAGAGCCACGCGGCCTCCGCCTTCTTCCCCTCGCCGTTCGAGGAGGCCGTGGTGCTGACCATGGACGGGGTGGGCGAATGGGCCACCACCTCGGTCTCCATCGGGCGCGGCAACAACCTGGACGTGAAGCGCGAGATCCACTTCCCGCACAGCATCGGCCTGCTCTACTCGGCCTTCACCTACTACACGGGCTTCAAGGTCAACTCCGGCGAGTACAAGGTGATGGGGCTGGCGCCCTACGGCGAGCCCCGGTTCGCGCAGGCGATCCTCGATCACGTCATCGACCTCAAGGAGGACGGCTCGTTCTGGCTCGACCAGAGCTACTTCAACTACGCGACCGGCCTCACCATGACGTCGCGCAAGTTCCACACGCTGTTCGGCGGCCCGCCGCGCGACCCGGAAACCCGGCTCGGCCAGCGCGAGATGGATCTGGCTGCCTCGGTGCAGAAGGTGACCGAGGAGATCATGCTGCGCATCGCGCGCAACCTGGCGGAGAGCTATCGCATCCCCGACCTGTGCCTCGCCGGCGGCGTGGCGCTCAACTGCGTCGCCAACGGCAAGGTGCTGCGCGACGGCGCCTTCGGGCGCATCTTCGTCCAGCCGGCGGCCGGCGATGCCGGCGGCGCGCTGGGCGCGGCGCTCGCCGCCTATCACCAGCACTTCGGCCGGCCGCGGCACGTCAACGGCGGCAACGCCGAGCTCGATGCCATGCAGGGCTCATACCTGGGGCCCGAGTTCGCGCAAGGCGAGATCGAGCGGCGGCTGGCGGCATCGGGAGCGCGCTTCACGGTGGTGGCCGAGCCGGACCTCTACGAGCGGGCCAGCGAAGCGCTGGAGGCGGGGCAGGCGGTGGGCTGGTTCCAGGGCCGCATGGAGTTCGGGCCGCGCGCGCTGGGCGCCCGCTCGATCCTGGGCGACCCGCGCAATCCCGAAATGCAGAAGAACCTCAACCTCAAGATCAAGTACCGCGAGAGCTTCCGCCCGTTCGCGCCCTCGGTGCTGCGCGAGGACGTGGGCCAATGGTTCGACCTCGACGGCGACAGCCCCTACATGCTCATGGTGGCCGACGTGAAGGAGAGCCGGCGGCGAACCATGACGGCAGAGGAGGCGGCGCTGTTCGGCATCGACAAGCTCAACGTGGTGCGCTCCTCCATCCCGGCGGTGACGCACGTGGACTACTCGGCGCGCATCCAGACCGTGCACGCGGAGACGAACCCGCGCTACCACACGCTCCTCTCCACCTTCAAGCGGCGCACCGGCTGCCCGGTGCTGATCAACACCAGCTTCAACGTGCGCGGCGAGCCCATCGTGTGCACGCCCGAGGACGCCTTCCGCTGCTTCATGGGCACCGAGATGGAGACGCTGGTGGCGGGCAACTGCATCCTGCGCAAGGACGAGCAGGATGCGAGCCTCGCGCAGGACTACAAGGACAGGTTCGACCTGGATTGACTTCCCAAATGTAACACTGTGCCGTTGGGCGGCCTCGAAGAATGCGAGACTTGGTCCGAAGGGACGATGTCGATGGCTTGCGCGCAATCGCTGTATTGGCGATCCTCGCCTTTCATCTAGAGTTGACGGGCTTCACCGGCGGCTTTGTTGGCGTAGATATCTTCTTCGTCATATCGGGCTACGTGATCCTCCGTGGGGTCCTGCCGAACCTCGAACGCGGTCGTTTCTCTCTCACAGATTTCTATATCCGACGCGCACGGCGTCTGCTCCCCGCCCTCACTGTGGTGCTAACAGCTACGTTGGCAGCAGGCGCTGTCATTCTGTCACCTGCGGAGCTTACGAAGCTGGCTCAAAGCGCCTTGGCAACCATGGTATTCGGTGCCAACTTCTATTTTCACGATCAAGCCGGTTACTTCGCCAGCGCGGCACACACGCAGCCGCTGCTGCACATGTGGTCACTCGGCGTAGAGGAGCAATTCTACATCGTAGTGCCGTTGACGCTTGCCGTGCTGGTGCGCCACCGTGTTGCCGCCGCGGCCATCGTCCTCGTCAGCCTGGCCATCGCGTCTTTCGGCTACTCTCTAGCCGCCTCAGCGATCAGCGAAAAGCATGCTTTCTTCATACCGCTGGCCCGTTTCTGGGAGTTCGCCATTGGCGGCTGTGTGGCGGTTGCAGAGTACCGCTACGGACTCGTCCGCAGGGGTTCGAGTCTCGTCGCCATGCTTGGCATGGTCGCAATCGGAGCGGCCATCTTTGCTCTGGACGGAGGCTCCGGCGGACAGCAATGGGTGTTCGTCTCGGCGCTCGGCACGGCGGCTGTCATTGCAGCAGGCGGAGCATGCCACCATCCAGTGTCGACGATCCTGGTCTCAAGGCCGTTGGTTACAATTGGGCGTCTCTCCTATTCCATCTACCTCGTGCATTGGCCCCTGATCGTGTTCTGGCGGCTGTGTGTAGCCCGACCGCTTGTTCTCTACGAACAGGTTTTGATCGTGATTGTCTCGCTTGCTCTCGCGGCGGCCATTTGGCTCATGGTTGAGACACCCGTGCGTGCCGGGGCCAGACAGTTCGCCAACAAGCCAGTGTTGGCCGGAATTGGCGCCGCTACCGCGGCCGTGGCAGTCGTTGCGGTGACTTTGATGCTTGATCGGGGTGGGGAATGGCGCATGAACCCACCGGCGAGAGAAGCGATCACGAGCCTCCGGGTGGCGGTCGCCGAACGCCCACGCTGTACTATGGACCGCTCTTGGGTGAAGAGCGCCCATCCCGCCTGCCGATGGAGCAGAGATGGAGGAACTCTTGATTACGTGTTTTGGGGCGACTCGCACATGGCAATGCTGGCTCCCGAGCTTGCTACTGCACTCGGCCGAGAGGGCCCTAGGAGCGGCGTATCGATCGCCATGCCAGATTGCCCGCCCCTCGCTTCCGTCATCATCGCGGGACACAAGAACCAAGAAAGATGTCACGCCTTCGCAGACGCTGCCATGGCTGCAATCGAGCGGCATCGACCCAAAGTAGTCGTGATCTCGGCTCGTTGGGCGCTGCTCGAATCTGACGTGCGCGCGCCGGGTTCTGGGGAGAGAAGCCGCGCCATCCTGGATCTAAGGACTCGGATGCCCCTGACGTTCACCGACGCCCTCATGCGCACTCTCGAAAAGGTGAGCGCGTCGGGTGCGCACACCATAGTGGTCGGCCCGGTTCCGGAGATTGACTACGATGTACCTGCGACCCTGGTTCGGTCGCTGATGGGCTTTGGCCGTATGCCGCCGGTTTCGCGTCGTGATTTTGACAAACGCCAGGGGCGCGTCTTGAACGCATTGCGTCGGCTCCAAACTCTCAAGGGTGTGACCGTCGTCTATCCGCACACGGTTCTGTGTAATTCCGATACTTGTGGCGTTGTTGACGGCAATCGCTCGCTCTACATGGACGATGATCACCTCAGCCCGTTCGGGTCGGCGCGCATCGTAGCCATGATCTACTCCGCGAGTTATCTGAAGGACGCGATGCTGATTAGACGAGCTCTAGAGCAGGAGTAGGGCGGATTAGGCGTCAGCCGTAATCCGCCGATCGCACGGCGAAACGGGGAAGACGGCGGATTACGGGCTTCGCCCTAATCCGCCCTACGCCGGGAATGAGGTAGGGGGATGGACAACGTACGCTCGATTGCCAAGCTGGTCGCAACCCAGGCCTTCGCCCTGTTCATCGTCCTCAACGTCGTCGTCTGGACGATCTGCCTCGGCTACGGCACCTACCGCGTCTTCGAGCGGTACGGTCCCAAGCTCGCGGCGTTCAGCAAGAGCGAGCGCTTGGCCGAGCTTCCCAACTACACCGGGATCGGGTGGGCCAGAACGCACTTCGAGGAGTACCACTTCCTGCCGTCGAGATACCTGAGCTACGTCGGCTGGCGGCGCGAGCCTTTCCGGGGCAAGACCATAACGCTGGAGGGCCCCTACGCTCAGCGGGCGACCGTCGGCGAGGCCAATCCCGGCAAGCCGCTCGTCTACTTCTTCGGCGGGTCGACGATGTGGGGGACGGGCGCCAACGACGCCAACACCATCCCGTCCCTGGTCACCCAGATCGGCGGCTTTCGATCGCAGAACTGGGGCGAGACCGCCTGGACGGCGCACCAAAGCCTGGTACTCCTGATTCAGCTGCTGCAGGAGGGGCATCGCCCGGACGTTGTCGTGTTCTACGATGGCGTGAACGAGGTTGCACACAAATGCCGCCGCGAGCTGACGCCCACCTCGCATGCCAGGGAGCGCCAGATCCAGGTCGCTCTGTCGGCGGCGAAGCCCGACGAGGGTCTCTCGTACATGCTGGGGCCCCTTGTCAGCCTGGCCGCACAGGCGCGGGGCGCATTCGCGCGCCGCGCGGCGGCATTCTTCGATTGCGACGAGCAGCCTCGCAAGGCGCAACAGGTCGCCGACAACCTCCTGCAGGACTGGGATGTCGCCCGCCGGCTGGTCGAATCCTACGGCGGCAAATTCGTCGGCATCCTGCAGCCGGTCTCCTACTACAGCGACACGAAGCTGGACCACATCCGGCTCAACGCCGCCCAGCGGAAGCAGTTCGAGGCGGTCTATCCCCTCATCAAGGAGAAGATGGCCGGACGGCGAGGCCTCCACGACTTCACCGGCATTCTCAACCGCCCCGAGTACGTCTACATCGATTTCTGCCACCTCTCGCCGAACGGAAACCGTCTCGTCGCGGAGAAGATGGTCGAGGTGCTGGCCAACGGCGAATAGGACGGGGTTGCAAGGCGCCGGATCGCCGGCAGTGGCGGAGCCGAAGAGCTACCTTGCAACGGAGGAGCGTGCCGCCGTCTCGCACGGGCCGGCTAGCCTTGCGATTCCTATCTCCGCTTCGGTTACGAGTGCTGCGCTACCCCTGCAATCCTGTCCGCGCCACGAGGCACAGCGATATCGAGTGACGGCACATCCGTGGCATTTTGCGACAGCGCAGGTCCAGAAGCCGGATTGGGTCCCCGCAATCGCTCCCAATCATCATACTCTTTGAGGTTTACATCCTCATCGTCACTATCGCCGTGGCGTGCAATAGCAATCACGACCCCAAGCGTCAGAAGCGCTGCCCCGGCCAGCAGGCCGGCACCCAACATGGTCATCGTGCCGGCCTCCAATGTTCGCCGATCCACGGCGTCGGGCGCACATGCTTGTAGAGCTTCTTGAGCAGCGGAGCCGGCCAGCGACCGTCCCGCGCCTCGTCCGGGTCCGGGCGGCCGGTGAAACAGACGACCTTGGTCTGTGGCGGCAATGGAGGGGTCCGGAAGAAGTTCAAAGGCCAGGGAGGCAGCAGCGTATGCTTGAAGCTGACGCACCAGGCTGCCGGCCAGAACGTCTTCCGGGTGATCGTCCGCGAGATGAATGTCTGGCTGTTGCGATGAGCGGCGAGCACCCCCTCCGGATCGGCGCACATGCGCTCATAGAGGTAGCTGTGAGCGCCGACGCGAAAGCGGTAGCAGGAGGTGTTGCCGATCCCCGATCCCATCTGCGTCCAGTTCTCGATCACGCAGAAGGTCGAAGCGGGCTCGTAGTCGAAAAATGCGTCGAGCGAGCCCGTGATGACAACATCAAGGTCGAGGAACAGCACATCGCCCGAGAGCCCCGGAACATCCGCGGCCCACAGTGACACCTTGCGCCAGGGACGGTTGGCCACCCGCTCGGGCAGAGCGACCGGCGGCATCGGGTATGTGACGACATCGGCGTCGATTCCGACCGGATCATCGGTAAAGCAAACAACCCGGGTCGGACGGGCCGTGTGTTTCCGAATCATCGATGAAAGGCAATTGACATAGCTCGCCGGATAGCGGTCTCCCCACTTCATGCAGACAATTGTCTGAATCCGGTCACCCACGACGGACCCCGTCCACTATCTCACAACTTTCATCTTATCTTTCCTGCCTGCCGCTCTCAAGGCCTTTCGCCCATTCGGGGGCGAGACGGGGACCTGCGGCCTCTCCGCGCCATCTGCGGGAGACCGCGGCGGGAACAGCGCCCGCTCGGGAGCTGCAGCTGGCGTTGCCGCTGCGACCGCCCATGCATGTGGCACATCAGACACATACAGCATGCCTTCCGTGCCAGTGAATTTCCGCCCCCATCCGATTCGCCCTGTTCCCGTCGCGATGTCGTCCGCATTTATGTGGTGCCCGCAGAAGGACAGTCGCCATCCGTAGTTGACAGACGTAGAGTGTGCGGACCTATAGTGGGCGGACTGTCTTGCCTGCTGACTAAGCGTGCAGAGGGCGCGTCGGGCGCGAAGTTTCGATGAAGTTGCGTGAGGCCTGGCATGCCGTCAGTCGCTACTATCTGATGGAGCATGCGGCGCGGGGCGATTGCAGAGCGGCGGAGATCCTGAAGGGCCTGCTGCTCACTGATTGGTCTGCAGAGGAGCGACCTGCTGAAGATTGCCTGGTCCGGGTCGCTATCGGCGTGTGCACGGCGAGGCGCCCCAAGATGCTGGCCTCTTGCCTCCGAGCCATCGGAGAGCAAATTGCCCCAACTCGTGTCGAGATCCACATTGTCGTGGCCGACAACGAGCCTGAACCGAACAACCAGCGGCTCGTGGATGAGTTCAAAGGTCGGGCCCCGTTCCTGGTCCACTACGTGCACGAGCCCCGGCGGGGCATCCCCCAGGCCCGCAATGCCGTCCTGGAGAAATGCCGGGCCCTGGATGTGGATTGGATCGCATTCACCGACGATGACTGCTGGGTCGGCCCCGGGTGGCTGGCGAGTCACATGGAGGCGGCCCGCCGGTACGAGGCCGACGTAGTCTACGGTCGCCGCGATCTCGTCTTCCCGCTGCCGGCGCCCTTCTGGGCGATACCGTCGGATGACGGAAAATTTGCGGAGGGTCAGAGGCTGCACTATGCCGCGACCCACAACGTGCTGTTTTCAGCAAGGCTGATCGGCTCCGGCGACCTTGCCGGCTTGCGGTTCGATGAGCAGTTGCCACACGGGGAGGATACGGACTTCTTCCACCGCGCCGTGCAGCACGGAGCGCGCATCGTCTACTCCAACGAGCCCATCGTGTTCGAGACGGTAACGCCCGGGCGAGCGAGCCTGAGCTACCAGGCGAGCCGCGCCTTCTACTACGCGGCGAGCCGCAGCTACTTCCACCGCCGGCACTGTGGCGTCACGGTTGCCGCCCATAAGCTCGGGGCCCGTTGCGTGCTCCAGGGGCCTGTCGCTGTCGCCCGGCTGCTGGCGGCACCGTTCGTCTGGCCGTTCAGCGAACGGGCCTTCAAGAGCCTTGTCCTGAAGGCTGCCGTACGGCTGGCCGGTGCCGCCGGCGCCGCCGCGGGAATGCTCGGCTTTCTCGGCAATCCCTATGACATCATCGATGGATATTGAGACGGTAGGGCGGATTAGCCGAAGGCGTAATCCGCCATCGCGCCAGCAAGACGGCGGATTACGGGCTCCGCCCTAATCCGCCCTACATGATGCGGAGCGCGGCGATGCGGCGATCGACGCCGCGGAAGGCGCGCACCCACTGGCGGATGGTGCTCGCCAGCGCCAGGATCGCCGGCGCGGAGAGCCGGATCGTGGCCTCGGCGCCGCGGCCGTCGAGGGAGATCAGGCCCGCCTGCTTCAGGTCGAACAGGTAGCGGCGGATGGTCTCCTCCTTGAAGCGGTCGCCGAGGTGGCGGCCGAGCGCCGCCACCGTCACCAGGGGGTCGCTGAGCCACCGGTCGGCCTGGCGCACCGCGAACGGGTTGCGGCGCGCCGCATAGGCCTCGAGCAGGAGCATCAGGACGTACCAGTAGGAGACCGTCTTCTGGCGGTCCTCGGCCGAGAAGGCCTTCGCGCGGCCCCCCATCGCCTCCACGGCCGCGTTGAGCGCGCCGATCCAGAAATCGAACTGCTCCTCGGTGAGGACGCGGATCAGCCGCACCAGCCGCTGCTCGCCGCTGCTGCCTTTGCCCGCACCCTCGCTGCGCCGCTTCGCCATCCAGGGGTCCTCCATGTCGGATCGGAAATCGTGAAAGGCGTGAAGTCGCGAACTGGGGCCTCCGCAGAACGATCTCACGATTTCACGACTTCACGATTTTCCCTATTGAGAACTGTGATCCCAAATCTCAGACTGCTTGACATGCCGACA
>Ga0075421_100001246_pt1 | contig 29360 bp, 26 predicted proteins | sample SoiMetdeltSBSDD5_FD_75292 | JGI IMG/M metagenome (GOLD analysis project Ga0075421, IMG submission 75292) | Bulk soil microbial communities from a Populus tree surrounding site in Tennessee, USA - Soil MetaG P. deltoides SBSDD5 | ecosystem: Environmental > Terrestrial > Soil > Tree plantation... | reverse complement strand
GTGCCCCCCGCCGCCGCCTCCGCCGCCGAAGCCGTGCCCGCCGGTGCATTGCCCGCCGCCGCCCCCGCCTTGCCCGAAGCCGTGCCCTCCGCCGCCGCCTCCGTGCAAGCCGTGGTGCCCCCCGGCGCATCCCATGCCCCCGGTCGACATCGATCCGGTGCCGCCGGTGGTGATCCCACCGATGCCGCCGTGGCCGCCGATGCCGCCGGCTCCTCCGTCGTGCCCGCCCAAGCCGTGCAAGCCGGTGTGCCCCCCGCCGCCGCCTCCGCCGCCGAAGCCGTGCCCGCCGAAGCCGTGCCCTCCGCCGCCGTGCCCCAAGTGGTGATCGTTGGCTGACCGATGTCCCCGGGCGGTACCCCCGCCCGGGGACATCACCCTCTGGGCCCTGAGCCTTCTCGCGTTGCTGCTGGGGATGCTCTGTGGTGTGGGGGCGGCTGGGGCCGATCCGGCTCCGCCCTCACCGATCTCACCGCTCTCGCCGGTCTCGCCGATCGAGGCCCGCTACCGGGCGGCCGGGCCGTGGCGGGTGACCCGAACGTTCGTGGTCGACGCTGCCGGGCGGAGCTTCGACGTGTACAGCCCCTCGCCGCTGGGCGCCGGTGGTCGTCGCCACCCGGTCATCGCCTGGGCGAACGGCACGCTGGTCCCGGTCGACTTCTACGACCCGCTGCTGCGCCACCTCGCGTCATGGGGCTTCGTGGTCATCGCCTCGAGCAGCACGTGGACGGGGAGCGGGCAGCCGGTCCTGGCGTCGATCGAGTACCTCCGGGCGGAGAGCTCGCGCCCGGGCAGCATGTTCTACCGGCACCTCGACCTCCGCAACGTGGGTGCGCTGGGGCACTCGCAGGGGGCCTACGGCGTGCTGAGCGCCGCCGCCCGATCGGGCCGGCTGATCAAGACGGTGGTGCCCATCAACCTCCCCGATCGCCGCTGGCTGTCGATCGGCCATGGGGTCGACCTGACCAAGGTGCAGCAGGCCGTGCTGCTGGTCGGGGGGACGAGCGACTGGCTGTCGACCCCGCTCGGTCTGGTCGACCACACCCGCGAGCTGTCGGGCAGCATCGTCGCTCTGCGCCGTGGCGCCGGCCACGACGCCGTGTTCGACCCGACCGGCGGGTACCTCGGCTACGTCACCGCCTGGATGCTGTACCAGCTGCAGGGCGACCGGGTGGCGGCCGGGGCGTTCCGGGGGCCGCAGGCCGAGCTCGCACACAACCCCGACTGGGAGCCTGCTGTGCGACCCTGAGGAGATGGGTGACGTGATCGTGTTGGGGAGCGTCAACGTCGACCTCGCCGCGGTGGTCGAGCGGCATCCCCGGCCTGGCGAGACCGTCGTGGGCGCCGACCTGCAGCAGTGCACAGGCGGCAAGGGCGCGAACCAGGCGATCGCGGCGGCTCGTGCCGGGGCGTCGGTGCGGCTGGTGGCGGCGGTGGGATCTGACGCCGGTGGTGTCGAAGCGGTGGCCCTGCTGGCCTCGTCGGGGGTCTCGACCGACCTCGTCCTTCGTCGGGCAGGGACCCCGACCGGTACCGCCCTGATCGTCGTTGCGGCCGATGGGGAGAACACGATCGTCGTCGTGGCCGGAGCGAACGGCTCCCTGACCCCGGTCGACGTGGCCTCGGTCCCGATCGCACCCGGCGACGTGGTCCTGGCCCAGTGCGAGACGCCCCTCGACACGACCGCGGCGCTGTTCGCCCGCGCCCGCGCGGTCGGCGCTCGCTGCCTGCTCAACCCGGCCCCCGCGCTGCCCGCGGCGGTGGACCTCCTGCCTCTCGTCGACGTCGTCGTCCTCAACGAACCCGAGCTGTCGACCGTGACCGGGTCGGGTGGCTCGGACGTGGGCGAGCTGCGGCGGCTCGGGTTCGGGGGGATCGCCGTGGTGACGCTCGGGGCCGGGGGCGCCGTTGCGCTCGATGGCGAGGATCGGGAGGTGCGGGTTCCCGGGCACGTGGTCGACGTCGTCGACACGACCGGCGCCGGCGACTGCTTCGTCGGCTCGCTGGCCGCCGACCTGGCCGCCGGCCGGGACCTCGAGGCGGCCCTCACCTTTGCCAACGCCGCCGCGGCCGTGTGCGTCACCCGCCCCGGAACCGCCCCCTCGATGCCGCTGCGGTCCGAGGTCCGGTCCTAGCAGGAGGACTTCGGTCGCTCGCCGGCGGCGAGCTGGGTGAACCAGTCGAAGGCCTGGTCGTAGGCGGGGACGGCGGCGGCGACGTGGTCGCCCGTCGGGAGGACCCGGCGCTCGACGACCTGGCCGGTCTGGCAGAGGCGGTCGAGCAGGGTGGCGCTGGAGGCGATCGGGACGTTGCGGTCCTCGGCGCTGTGGACGATCAGCAGCGGGGTCTTCGCCGCCTTGGTGCCGGCTCGGTTGTCGTCGAGGAGCTGGGGCCACGGGTCGGTGTCGGCGAGGCGGCGCTTCGTCAGCGGTCCGGGCGGTGACTCGCGGGCGGGCGCGCAGCCCGCGTTGCCCGCCTCGGCCCACTTGCGGCCGGCGGGGGTGAGGACCTGGTCGAGGTCGACGTCGGGGTAGGCCGCGCCGAACCCGGCGGCGATCAGCGCCTCGCCCTGGTCGCGGAGCTCGGCGGGGAGGTTGCCGACCACGTCCGGCACCTCGCTGGCGGGCGCGCCCGCCATGGTGCCGACGATGTCGAGGTCGGGCGTCCAGTCGGTGGCGAGCTCGTCGGCCCAGAGGGCGGCGTGGCCGCCCTGCGAGTAGCCGGCGATGGCGGTCCGGGGGCCGATGGCGACGCCGGGGAGCTGGCGGGCGGCCCGGGCGATGTCGAGGGGGTCGGGCACCGCATAGAGCTCGTCCGTGCTCCGAACCTCGACCGCTTCCGGATGCTGCACCGCGGTGGCGGCCTTGCCCCCAGCGCCGTCGTCCCCACTCCCACCCGAGCACCCGACTGCGACGAGCCCGACCCCCACGAACAGCAACAGCCGCCGAAACCCCACGTCCCGGGATTATAGACGTAGATGTTCGTCTAACTCGGCGAGTCCTCGTCCGGGAAGCGGAGGGGTGGGGCGGTGATCTCGGCGGAGCCGGCGGTGGCGAGCATCTCGGCGCGGGTCTGGAGGTACACCGTGAGGTGGAGTGAGCCGATGACCGGGAGGGAGTCGATCACCCGGTCGATGGTCTCGGGGTCCAGCTCGGGCGAGGCCGGGGGATGATCGCGGAGGTACTCGAGCAGGATCTTGTTGGTCAGCATGGTGACGGCGTCATCGGGGGTCATGTCGGGCAGCTGGGCCAACAGCAGGGCGAAGACCTCACCCTTGCGCTTCGGCAGTTCGTTCAGCGCCTGCTCGCCCTCGGGCGTCAGCTGGACCGGGTCGCCGCCGACCAGCGCCGCGGCCAGCTCGTCGTAGGCGGCGTCGTCGAACGCGGCGCCGTGGGCCTCGGCGATCTTGCGGCCCTCGATCGGCTCGACGACGGGCTCGCCCGGCCCCTCGTGCTCGATGACCAGCACCAGACCGCCGTCCAGCTCGTCGGCCCGGGCGAGCCGGCCCACGTGGATGCCCCGGGTCAGGTACTGCGGCTCCCGCACGGGTAGGCCCCGCTGCTCCAGCTGCACGGCCACCGCCTGGGTGATCCCCAGCAGCATGTCGGCCTCGCCCCGGTTGATGATCACGACGGTTTCGGGGATCTCGTCCCGGTGGGCCGCGACCTGGTCGGCGACGTCGTCGATGACCCCCCGCTTGAAGGGTGACAGTGCTTCGGCCAGGGTGTTCGACGGCCGGTCGAGGTGGGGGTTCACCACGCCGGGCACCACGATGGCCAGCACCGCGGCCCCGCTGGCGAACGTCGGCACCCACTGGCGCTGGGTGATCTCCACCCGCGAGGCGAGGTCGACCAGCGCCAGCCCCAGCAGCACGCACACGAACAGGGTCAGCGGCCAGGCCCAGTGGTACAGCGACAGCCGCCAGCGCTCGACGCTCGACGGTACCGACGAGCCGTTGACCAGCCCGGCGGTCAGCACGATGCCGGCCATCACCGCCATTCGGGCCCGGTGCGGTCTGGGCCGCCACCAGCGCACCGCCAGCCAGCCGATCGTCGTCGCCACGGCCAGGGCCGACACCCAGGTGAGCACCGACGGCTCGACCTGCAGGAACCGGCCGTCCAGGCTCAGCTGACCCAGCAGGGGCGGCAGGCCGAGGACGTGGGCCGCCTGCTGCAGCGCCGAGCCCCAGCCGACGGACGAACGGTCGTCCTGCAGGGCGAACGTCGCCATCGCCGACAGGTTCCCGGGCCCGCGGCCGAAGAACTGCTGGAACAGCACCGGCGACCACACCAGCACCCACGCTCCGCCCGCCAGGCCGCCCCAACGGGCCAGGCGGCGGCGCTCGACCGGGTCGCGCCAGCGCCCCTCGCCACCCCACGCCACCAGGCAGCCGACCGCGCCCAGCACGGTCGTGACCAGCACGGTCGGGAGGACCGACAGGTGCTGCTGGCCGGTGAACGACAGCACCGCGGCCGCCAGCGGGGCCAACCGCAGGTCGCCGCACAGGAGGCACCACACGAGCACCATCGAGCACAGCAGCGGGTAGCGGGCGATGTTCGAGCTGACCGGGTTGACCAGGGTCGTGGCGCCGGTCGTGAACGTGATCGCGCCGAGCACGACCGCACCCAGGACGCCGCCCGCCGGCCCGAGCCGCCGGTAGATCGCCCACGCCGCGACGAGCACGCAGCTCGACGTGATGAGCAGCGACACGGCCAGCATCCCGTGCGCCGCGCCCAGCAGCCGCACGGCCGGTGCCATGACGTAGAAGTGGACGGGGCCCGGGTGGAAGACGTCCGTGTGGTCGGAGGTGTACATGTCCGAGGTGGACGGCTGCCCGAGCATCGGCGTGCGGTTGGTGCCCACGTCGTAGACCCGCAGGGCCATGAGGGCGGGATCGTTGGCCGGCGTCCAGTCGGGCGCGGCCCAGGCGAAGGCGGCGACCGGGGCCAGGAGCAGGGCGAGCGCCAGGGCGGCAGCGACGAAGCGGCCGCGGCGGTCGAGGTCCCGGAGACGGTGGGTGGTGAGGGGTGGGGCGGCGGCCTCCGTCGCCTCGTTCGGCGGCGTAGCCACACTCTCGTCGTCGAACGCGACCGCGTCCGACAGCTCACGAACCAGGAGCCCCAAATCCAGACCGTCCTCGTAACCCCAGCATCACGACGGGCCCAGCACCCAAAAGGCCGTCCCAGGGCCGGCGCTTTGGCTCGCGATGACCGATGTTACTGCACGAAGTGATCACGCTCAGCCGGTTCCGTGGCGGCCCGTTCGGGGGGTGCGGCTTGAAGCACGATCAGGCGTGGCGTAGACCTGGGGGTTGAGCGCTCGCTCAGGGCCAGGGCTGGCGGGCATCCCCGGGCCGGCGCAACGAGGGAGGCAACCGCGCCTCGACCCCGTACCTGAGCCCATGACCACGCGCCCCGACCCGCCGCCCTTCGACGAGGGCCCCCCGACCACCCCGCCCGACCAACTGCCCGCGCCCGAGCCGCCCGAGCCCGCCGGTGCCACCGCCGAGGCGGGGCCGCCGGTGCCGCCGGTGCCGATGGCGGTTCCGCCGGAGGTGGGGGAGCGCATCGTGCGGGCGATGGATCGGGCGCCGGATGCGGTGGTCACGCTGGTCAACCCCGACCTCAGCATCGCCTGGATCAGCTATTCGGCCACCTGGATCACGGGCACCGATCCCACGGGCCGGCCCGGCGCCTCCTCGCTCGAGCGGATCCACCCCGACGACGTCGAGCGCCTCCTCCACGGCCTCGCCCAGCTGCAGGCGGCCGAACCCCGGGAGGCGCCCACGGTCCCGGTCATGGAGCCGCTGCGGTACCGCTTCCAGCGCTTCGACGGCCGCTGGGTCGTGATGGAGGCCATCGTCCACAACCTGCTCGACGACCCGGTCGTGCAGGGCCTCCTGGTCGAGGCCCGCCCGGTGGACGGCGGGCTCGACGGCGTCGGCAACGTCGTCGACCTCCTCGCCGCCGACGCCCCGCTGGTCGAGGTGCTAACCGCCTGCGCCGGCCTCGTCCCCGTCTACCTCGGCGCGGCCGCCGTCGTGGCGCTCACCCACGACGGCCCGATCGTCGGCGTCGAGCCCGACAGCCCGGCCGCCCGCCTCATCGCCGACGAGCGCTGGTGGAAGGAGGGCCTCCGCCGGGGCGACGTCGTGGCGCCCGCCGACTTCGCCGAGTTCTCGCCCGACCTCGCCGACGCCGCCCGCGCCGAGGGCTTCCTCACGGCCTGGGTCCTGGCGCTCCGGGACGCGTCGACGACCGAGGTCATCGGCTGCGTCGTCATGTGGGTCCGCATCGACATCGAGCTGAACATCTCGGTCGACACGGCGTTGCGCCAGACCCGGCGGCTGGCGTCGCTGGTCATCGCCGAGCAGCGCCACCACGACGAGCTGCTGCGCCAGGCGATCACCGACCCGCTCACCGGGCTCAGCAACCGATCGGTCCTGCGCCGCCGCCTCGATGCCGCGGTCATGCCCATCACGATGGCGCTCATCGACCTCGACGACTTCAAGCCGGTCAACGACACCTATGGCCACCACACCGGCGACGCCGTGCTCCAGGTCGTCGCCGAGCGCCTGCGCGGCGCAGTGCGCGAGGACGACCTGGTCGTCCGGTTCGGCGGCGACGAGTTCGCCGTGGTCTTCGCCGACGACACCTCGCCCGACAGCGCCGCCCGCCTGTCGGAGCGGGTCGCCGCCGCCATCGACGCCCCGATCGTCCTCGACGCGGGGGTCAGCGTGGCGGTCCGGGCCAGCATCGGGCTCGCCACCGGGCCGGCCGACAAGGTCGTCCACGAGGCCGACGACGCGCTGTACCAGGTGAAGCGGACGAAGCGCGGCCCGGCTTCCTAGCGGGGCAGCGGGGTACACGAGGTGCATGTCACGGAGGCCCCGACGCTGGCCGTCGCTGCTGTTCGTCGTCGTCGTGGCGCTGCTGGTGGCCGGGGTGGCGTTCCTGGCGACCCGCGCCAACGAGCTGGTGGATGGTGACGACGACAGCGGGGCGACGGGTGCGACCTGGCCGCTGCGGGGGACCGCCGTCGCCGGCGACGACACCGACGCGGTCGACCGGCCGGCGCTGGCGGTGAAGATCGACGACACATCGCACGGCCGCCCCCAGGCCGGGCTGGCCGAGGCCGACGTCGTGTTCGAGGAGCAGGTCGAGGGCGGGCTGACCCGGCTCCTGGCCGTCTTCCACTCGGCGGACCCGAGCGACGTCGGGCCGGTGCGGTCGGCCCGGTCGACCGACCTCGGTGTGCTGGCCGAGCTGGCGCGCCCGCTGTTCGCCTGGTCGGGCGCCAACCCCACGTTCCGGGCGTCGGTCGAGGCGGCGGACGTGGTCGACGTCGGCTACAGCGCCGCACCCGACGCCTACCGCCGGGTCGACGACCGCCGCGCCCCCTACAACCTGTTCGCCACGCCGGCGGAGCTGCGATCGGAAGGCGCCGACGGCCACGGGCAGAGCCCGCCGGTGCTGTTCTCCTACCGGGCGGACGACGAGCCGGTCGCGGGGCCGGGGCAGCGGGCCACCGACAGCTACCGGGCGGCGACCACGGCGACGACGATCGAGTGGACCTGGGACGCCGAGTCGGGGACGTGGCTGCGGGCCCAGGACGGGACGCCCCACGTGGACGCCGACGGCCGGCGGGTCCGGGCCACCAACGTGCTGGTGCGCACCACCCCCTACCGGGACAGCGGCGTCCGCGACTCCCGGGGCGCCGTCGTGCCCGAGGCGGTGCTGGTCGGCCAGGGCGACGCCCTGCTGCTATCCGACGGCAAGGCCGTGCCCGCCCGCTGGCGCAAGCCGTCCGCCGACGCGCCGACCACCTACACCCGTACCGACGGCGAGCCCCTCCTGCTCACGCCCGGCACGACGTGGGTGGAGGTCCTCCCGCCCCGCTGAGCCGGGCTGGCCGCGTCAGCCGGTGAACGGCGGCTCCTCGCCGACCGGGACCGCGGGCGGCGGGGGCGGGGTCGTCGCGGGTGCGGTGGTGGACGGCGAAGTCGTCGTTGGCGGGCCGGTCGTGCCGAACGCCAGTGGGGCGCGGGCGATCCGGTCGGGCCGGGCGCTGAACCCCAACGCCACCTCGATCACGCAGGCGCCGGCTCGGGTTGTGCAGTCGACGGGGTCGCCGCCGGCGGTCGGTACGAGCGTGGCGTCGACCCGGTACGTCACCTCGATCCGCCCGTCCTCGTCGGCGACCGCCCGGACGTCCTGGTCGAAATTGCAGCTCGTCCCCGACCGCGGCCGGTCGGCCGCGCACTGGTAGACGAACGTCTCGAACAGCGACGACAACCCGGTGGCCCGCACGGTGACCTCCTGCCCGTCGCGCAGCTGGGTGGCCGGCGTGACGGTCAGCGCAGGGACGGGCGCGAGGGGCGCGTTCGGGTCGAAGTCGATGGCCACGAAGCCGCTGTTCTCGAACTCGGCGAGCAGCCCGATGCCGATCTTGCAGGTCCCGGGCGCGGCCCGGCAGTCGGTCTCCCGACCCGACTCGTCGAAGATCCGGGCGTCTACCGGGAAGTTCACCCGAGCGACGCCGGAGCCGTCGGCGTCGGCGAAGTAGGCGTTCTCCGGGTCACATCCCGACTCGTCGACCGCGTCAGCGCGGCACTCGAAGACCTCGTGCTCGGTGTTCGGCTCGAAGCCACTGCCGGTGACCTGGATGACCTGGAAGTCGACGAGGCCGGTGGCCGGCTCGGCCGTCACCGTGATGCCGCTCGGCGGCGGTTGGGCCGGCTCGGCCCCCGCTGCGTGGGGCGCCACGATCCCCGCCGCCGCCACTGCCAACCCGACCCGAAACGCCTCGACCACCCGCATGACCCGACGGTACTGACATATTTATGACCATGTCGGGACGGCTGGGCAGATGGGGGATCGCCGCGCTGCTGCTGGCGACAGCAATGGCGTGCAGCGGCGACGACGACGATTCGGCGTCGAAGGGCAAGGGCAAGGACGACTCCACGACCACCACGGCGGTGGTGCCGGGGGACGAGTGGGCGGTCGCCACGCCGGAGGCCGAGGGCATGGACGCCACCACGCTCGCCCAGGCCAAGGACTACGCCTTCGCCGACGGCATGAACACGCAGGGCGTGGTGGTGGTCCACGGCGGCAAGATCGTCGCCGAGTGGTACGCCGACGGCGCGTCGGCCGACTCGTGGGCGGCCAGCTGGTCGATGGCGAAGAGCTTCACCAGCGCGCTGATCGGCATCGCCATCGAGGAGGGCGAGATCCCGGGCGTCGACGAGCCGATGACCACCTGGTACCCGGAGTGGAAGGGCACGCCCAAGGAGAAGATCACGCTCCGGGACGTGCTGCAGATGTCGTCGGGCCTCAAGTGGAACGAGAACTACGACCCGAGCTCACTGGGTCAGTCGGAGATCATCGAGATGGTGGTCGGCCAGCGCGACGAGCTGGCGTACGCCGCCAGTCGCCCCGCCGAGGTCGACCCGGGCACCCGGTGGAGCTACTCCAGCGGCGACACCATGCTGCTGTCCGGCGTCCTCCAGAAGGCCACCGGCATGCCCGTCGCCGAATACGCCAAGGGCAAGCTGTTCGACCCGATCGACATCGAGAAGGTCGATTGGTGGCGGGACGGCGGCGGCCACACCCTCACCTACTGCTGCCTCGACACGACCAGCCGGGGCTTCGCCCGCCTGGGCCTGCTCTACCTGCGCCACGGCGTCTGGGGCGGCGAACAGGTGGTGCCGGAGCAGTGGGTCGACGACTCGACCACGGCGGCTCCGGCCTCGGACGACGCATACGGCTACCAGTGGTGGCTCGACGTCGAGGTCGACCCGGACACGTCCTTCGCCGCCATCGGCCACGACGGCCAGTGGATCTACGTGCTGCCCGAGCACGACCTCGTGGTCGTCCGCAACGGCACCTACGTGAAGGACCCCGGCCCCGCCGTCGCCGACCCCAACCTCTTCTCCCGCTACCCCTCGGACGGCCTCGTCCCCGGCAAGGGCACATCGTCCCCCAAGGAATGGGACGACAAATCCTTCCTCACCCCCATCGTCGACTCCCTCAAGCCTCGGTAGCGACGTCGGCGGACAGGGCGGTGAGGGCGGCGGTGGAGGCGGCGCGGGCGGCGCGGGCGGCGTCGCGGCCGAGGGCCATCAGGGCGGGGGCGCGCCAGGGGCGGCGGAGCATGTAGCGGACGGCGGCGCCGACGTCGGGGGAGCCGTCGGGGCGGGCGAGGGCGGCGACCGCAGCGTCGACCCCGGAGTCGGCGTTGTCGCTGATCGCCCGGAACACCGTGAGCTCGCGGCCTCGCTGGTCGCACACCGCGGCGACCGCGGCGGTCTCCATGTCGATGGCCGTGAAGCCCTGCCGCTGCAGGTCGGCCATGCGGTCGGCGCCGGCCTGGAAGTCGTCGAACGTGACCAGCCGGCCCGCCGGCGCCAGGCCGCACCACCCGCACGCCGTCGGGTACTCGGCGCCGGTCACGCCGTCGACCACCTCTTCGGGGACGACGACCTGGCCGATCGGCACCGAAGGGTCGACCCCGCCGGCGATGCCGACGACGACGATCCGCTCGACGGCGTCGTCGGCCAGCAGCCGCTCGGCGGCCCGGGTCGCACCGGTCATGCCGACGCCCATCAGCGTCGCCACCACCTGGTGCGGGCCCACGGACCCCACGTAGGTCGTCCCGCGGCGCTCCAGCCCGCAGCTGCGCGCGAACGGCCGCAGCTCGGAAGGCATCGCCGCCAGAACTCCGACAACCACGGCGCCATCATCGCAGCCCGCAGCGCTTCCTTCAGGCCGACGCCACCAGCAGGGCCAACGAGGCCCCGGCCAGCACCAGGAAGACGCTCGGGTACGGCACTTGGTCGTAGGCGCCCATCCGGACGGTCGTGCCCACGGCCAGCACGAAGTAGGCGACCAGACCGACCGCCGCGGCGAGCCCGACGAGCGGCACGCCGACGCCGACCAGCAGGCCCAGCGCCCCCGCCGCCTTCAACAGGCCGAGCGTCGGCAGCCGCGCCTGGGAGATGCCCAGCTCCCCCATGTTGGTGAGGAGCCACTGCGGGCGGGTGAAGTCGACCCACGCCGCCCACAGGTTGGCTGTGGCGGTCAGGATCGCTACGACGATGTATGCGGTGAACATGGCGTGACGACGGATCCCGGCGACGGAAGGTGACCGATGCAGGCGACCGACGAGCAGGTGCGCGACTTCGAGGCCGAGCGGACCCGCCTGCGAGGCGTCGCCTACCGGATGCTCGGCTCCCTCGGCGAGGCCGACGACGCCGTGCAGGAGGCGTGGCTCCGCTACAGCCGCGTCGACGCAGGCAGCATCGACAACCCCGCCGCGTGGCTGACGACGGTCGTCAGCCGAATCTGCCTCGACCTGCTCCGCACCCGGGCGTCCCGGCGCGAGGACCCGCTCGGGCCGGCGCACGCCCGCAGCGACGGTGCCGGCGACCCGGCCGAGGAGGCGGCGCTCGCCGACGCCGTCGGGCTCGCCCTACTGGTGGTCCTCGACCGGCTCGGCCCGGCCGAGCGCGTCGCCTTCGTCCTGCACGACCTGTTCGCCGTGCCGTTCGACGAGATCGCCCCCGTCGTCGACCGCACCCCGGTCGCCGCCAAGAAGCTGGCCAGCCGCGCCCGCCGGCGGGTCCACAGCGGGCCCGACGAAGCCCCGGGTGCGGTCGACCTGGGCCGACAGCGGGAGGTCGCCGCCGCCTTCCTCGTGGCGTCACGGCAGGGTGACCTCCGGGCGCTGCTCGCCGTCCTCGACCCCGACGTGGTCCGCCGGGCCGACAGCCTCGTGCTCCCGGTGGGCGTGGCGACCGTGGTCCGCGGCGCCCAGGCCGTCGCCGAGGAGACCCGCACCAACCGGGGCCGGGCCCGTGTCGCCGAGCTGGCGCTGGTCGACGGCTCGATCGGCCTCGTCGTCGCTCCTCGGGGCCGCCTCTTCGCCGTCCTGACCCTGACCATCGAGGGCGGCCTGATCACGGAGATCGACGTCCTCGCCGAGCCGGCCCGCCTCGCTGCGCTCAGCCTGACTCTGCTGCCTGGTCCCGACGGGTGAGGCGGCGCTCGCGCAACCCGAGGACGCTGCCGAGGACGAGGGCGGCACCCAGGCCGCCGAGGGCCACGGCGCCGGTGGTGCGGCGGGACCGTTCGGCGGGCCCACCGCGGTCGGCGTCCTCGGCGGCGAACGGGAGCTGCTGGTCGCGGCTGGACGACAGGTCGCCGGTCGACGACGGGGTCGTCGTGGTCGTCGAGCCCGGGGTGGTCGTCGAGGAGCCCGACGTCGAATCCGAGGTGGTGCTCGTCGTCTCGCTGCTCGGCTCCGTGGTGGATGTCGACTCGGACGTCGGAGCGGTCGTGGGTGACGACGTCGTCGGCGGCTCGGTAGTCGACGGTTCGGCGGTGGTCGTCGGCTGCTCCTGGACGGGTGCCCGCCACGCGATCGGCGCGGCCAGCGGCGCGTCGGACCGCAGCACGATGTCGCCGAACGCCAGCCACGCCGAGCCGTAGTAGGTCGGCACCTGGCGACCCAGGTCGTCGGCCAGCCCCAGCAGCCGGGTCGCCGAGTCGCGGTCGCCCGCGGCGTGGGCAGCCGCCGCGGCGGCGACCAGGCCCAGCGGGTGCTCGGTCGTGTCCACCGCCTCGCCGTCGAGCGAGTACGCGAGCCCCGAGCCGTCACCCTCGAGGTCCCGCAAGCGCGGCCACAGGTCCTCGGCCAGCGACGCACCCTCGGAGCACGCGGCCAGCCGCACCGGGATGCGGGCGGCGTCCAGCCCCCAGCGGCCCGAACCGCCGCCCGACGGTGAGTCGATCGGCGTCGGGTCGCCGTCCGAGGAGAGGCGTACCCAGTCGGGCGGCAGCCCGTCGCGCGCCAGGTCTCGCAGCAGCGCGTCGGCGTCGTCGCCGAGTTGCTGCCAGCCCTCGTCGTCGGTGACGTCGGCCAGCACCGCCCAGTCACAGCGGGCCAGGTAGCTGGGGTTCACGATCCGGTCGCCGACCGCCCAGGGCCCGGCGACCACGACCCGGCGCGACCCCACCGACGCCGTCTCGTGCCGGCCGACGGCAACCGCGACCCGGCGCGCCTCGTCCCGCCACTCCGGCCGGTCGAAGCGGTCGGCCGCCACGGCCAGCGCCGCCGCGATGTCGAGGTCGGCGTCGGCCGCCGGGCTCTCGTCGGCCACCGCGCCGTCGGCCCAGCGCCAGGCGAACAGCCCGTCGTCGCGCTGCAACTGCTTCTTGGTCCACTCCCACACCTGGGCAAAGCGGTCCTCGTCGCCGGTGGCGACCGCCAGCAGCAGCGCGTACGCCTGGCCCTCGCTAACCGTGTCGTCGCCCTCGTCCCGCCGCACGACCCGCCCGTCGTCGTCGACGTAGTCGGCCAGGAACCGATCGGCCGCCTCCGACGACACCACGTCGCCCGCCTCCGGCACCGGCGTGTCCGAGCCGTCCCGCCCGACGACGAGGACCACCACGACGGCGACGACCAGCAGCCCGGCCCCGAGCGCGAGCAACCAGGCCCGCGCCGTCACGACCGAGCCTCCGCAGATGCAGACGCCGACCCCGGGGCCAGCGCGAACCGCACGCCGGCAGCCAGTACCGCCACATGCACGAAGGCGAACGAGGCGTTCGTCACCGTCGCGGGCGACCGGTCATGAACGAGACCCCAGGCCGCCACGCCCACCAGCACGAGCATCGCGGCGAGCGGCACCAGCACCGGCCGCACCTGGCGACCACCGGCGCCCTCCTTGGGTGTCACCGCGAAGCTGCCCTTGCGCCGGGTGACGGTCAACACAGTCGCCACCACGTGGATCCAGAAGCTGGTCGACATCAGCGCGAACGCCGAGAAGCTGTAGCGCCCCCGGCTGGCCACGGCGACGGTCGCCATGCTGGCCACGAAGTACGGGCCCCAGTGGGCCAGGAACTCCTCCGGCGATGCAACGTCGATCGGCTGCGCGCCGGTCAGGATCCGCACCACCGGGAACAGCATGTAGACCAGCAGCGTCCACCCGGTCAGCCAGTAGGCGCCCGAGAGCAGGTACTGCAGCCGGTGCCGCAGCGGCAGCCGGGCCCGCAGCACCTGGGGCAGGGCGGCCAGGCAGCCCCGGGCCCACCGCAGCTGCTGCGACACGTACGAGCTCATGTCCTCGGGCCCGAGCCCGGCAGTCAGCGCGTCCGGCAGGTAGCGGGTCGTCCAGCCCCGCTCGTGCAGCCGGACCGACAGCTCGAAGTCCTCCGTCAGGGAGTCGAGCGCGAACCCTTCCACCGACGCCAGCGCCTCCCGCCGGAACACCACGTTGGTGCCGCAGCAGAACATGGCGTCGAGGTCGTCGCGCCCCACCGCGATGGTCCCGAAGAACAGCGCCTGCTGCGACCAGCTGGCCTCGGTCACGCCGCCCCGCCGCCAGTTGGCGTAGTACTGCGGGGTCTGGACTAAGGCGACGTCCTGTTCGAACTGGGCGAGGCACACCTCGACGAAGCTCGGGTCCGGCACGTGGTCGCAGTCGAGGATGGCGACGAACGGCGCGTCGGTGCGCGCCAGCGCCCAGTTGATGTTGCCGGCCTTGGCGCCCTCGGAGCCGGGCCGGGCGAGGTAGTCGGCGCCCAGCCGCCGGGCCATCGTCTCCATCTCCGGTCGCCCGCCGTCGTCGAGGAGCGTGACCCGGACGTCGCCCCTCATCGCCACGGCGGCCGCGACGGTCGGCTCGACGATGCCCACCGGCTCGTCGTAGGTAGGGATGAAGACGTCGACGGCCGCGTCGATCCCACCGGCAGGGACAGGCCGGCGGTCCCTGGGCCGCAGGTGGGCCATCGTCCACCAGAAGCCCATGCCCTGCAGGAGGTTGAAGCCCTCGGCCGCGATCAGCAGCAGGTAGAGGCCGAGCTGTGCGGGCCGGTCCGGGTCCAGCAGCCACCAGGCGTACCGCACGGCCAGCACCACGTTGGCGACCAGCAGCAGCCGCAGGACGCGGCGCCGGCGGTCCAGCCCATCGCGGGCGTCCCAGTCCTGGGCGGGCGCCTCGATCCGCCAGTCGACCGCCTCGATCACAGAAGAATCGCTCATCGGAAGGTCCACACCTTCGTGTCGTCGTGGCCGTGCTCGACCACCAGTTCGCGTTGGGACGACAGGTCTTTCACCAGGCGCAACGTCGGGTCGAGCGCCTTGTCCTTGGGGGCGAAGGCGAACGCGCCGACGATCACCACCTGCCGTGCCGACTCCAGTCGCTCCGGCGTGGCGTCGGCGACCGGCATCGTGTCGACGTCCGGCGCCTCGTGGTCGACCAGGTCACCCAGCTCGTCGGGGGCGTACACGATGACGTCGTCACGCCCGGCCCGGTCGGCGGCCTCCTCGACCACCGAGGTCACGTCGAAGCGCTCCAGCGGCTCGACCCGGGTGGCCTGGTCGAGCAGGGCGACCGCCAGCACGCCGGCCACCACCGCGCCCGCCAGCCGCACGCGGGGCCACGGCCCCAGCAGCGTGACGGCCCGCCCCAGCCCGATGGCCAGCATCGGGACCGCGGTCGCGACCCACTCGAGGGCGAACGGGGGGTTGCGGGGCGCGCCGGCCACCTGCAGCACGAGCAGCGCCACGAACGGAGCGGCGGCCAGGGAGATCAGCATCACGCCTCGGGCCGACCACGTGCGGCAGAAGAGGACGAACGTGGCGAGCAGCGTCAGCGGCCAGAGCGCCAGCAGCCGAGAGGTGACGTCCTCCGGGTGGAACCCGACGACGGCGGTGACAGCCGTACCGGCCAGGCCCAGCACCGATCGCCCCGCCCCCGGCGCGCCGGCGGTGGCGTACTCCAGCGGCGGCACGAGGTCGGGCGGTCCCCACCCACCCCGCTGGACCAGGACCCCGATCACGGCCACGACGCTGATCCCGACGGCGAGCCCCCACCCCTGCCACTCGACGGCCGCGGTGGCGGCGTCCGTCGAGGGTGGAGCCAGGACGGCAGTCGATCCGGCGTCGTCGGCTGCCGGCGTCGGGGTCGACGCCACGGATCGCCGCAGCAGGAAGGCGGCGGCCGCCAACAGGACGGCCACGTGGAGGATGCCGAACTGGTGGGCCCAGACGAGGGCGGCGCAGGCGAGGCCGCAGATCGCCCAGTCGGCGAGGCGGCCGTCCTCGACAGCCCGCACCAGCGTCAGCACGGTCAGGGTCGCCAGCAGGGCGGCGACGGCCCCGGGGCGGGCGCGGTCGGAGAGCCACACGACGCCGGGCCCGAGCGCGGTGACCACTGCGGCGACCAGGCCGACCCGCCGGTCGTAGAGGCGGGTCGCGGTCACGTAGACGGCGGGGATCAGCAGCACGCCGGCGATCAGCGACGGCGACCGCAGCGCCAGGTCGCTCGCCCCGGCGACCTGGCGGGCCAGCCACACCAGGCCATCGAACAGCGGCGGGTGGGGATCGCTGCGGTTGGCCGCGGTGACGTGGGTGGTCGCGGCCTCGTCCAGCCACAGCGGCTGCGGCGCGACCAGCCGTACGACGACGGCGACCAGCGCCAGCGCGGCGACGGTCCAGCCGACCAACCGGGGCCCGTCGCCCGCCTCCTCGACCGGGACGACGAGTGGCCGCGGCGACGCCAGCGCGGTCGCGGCGAACAGTCCGACTGCGGCAACGCCGGCGCCGACCAGCAGCGCGGTCACCGCGGTGTCGACGGGCGCGTCGCCGGTGTCGACCATGACCAGCAGCTGTACGCCGAGCGCCAGCCCAGCGAGGGGCAGGAGCGTCGGTGCGAACCCGGCGCCGACCCGGTGGTGGGCCAGCAGCTCGACCAGCGCCAGGACACCGCCGGCCGCGGCGGCGTACGGCGCCAGCGTCTCGAGGCGCCCGTCGCCGACATCGACCACGTTGCCGAGCCCGATGGCCACCAACACCCCGACGCCCCCGGCGAGCGCGGCGGCAAGCAACCCCGGGGTCAGGTCTTCGCGCCGCCCCCGCAGGAGGCCTGGCATCCACGCGGCCGGCACGAGGCCCGCCGCCAGCGGGAGCGCGACCAACCCGGCCAGCGCCGCCGCGACCGGGAGGTCGTCCGTGTCGGCGAGACCAGGCACCACGACCAGCAGCTGGAGCGCGGCGAGCGCGGCCCACGCCAGCAGCCCGACCGACCCGGCTCGTCGAGCCCCCAGCGCCGCGCGAGACACCAGCACGCCCGCGGCGGTCAACAGCACCAGCGCCCGCAAGGCGTCGTCGGACAGGCCGGCGGCGCCCACCAGGAACGCAACACCGGCGATGACCTGAACCCCCACAGCCCAGCGTGCGATCACCACCTCGCGTGCTTTCCCCCGCACGCGCCGGCCCAGACGAGCCAACCACCCGGAAGGGGCGGGCCACGGCTGGGTAGGTACCCGGGATGCATCCCGTCGCAGTCACCCCCCGGCCCACCGAAGGGTTCCGCACCGTTCTCGACGACGACCAGGTCACGGCCCTCGACAACACCCTCGCCCGGCTCCGGGACGCCGTCGGCCCGCACCGCCTCTGGCAGGTGAACTCCACCGCCCGCGGCGGCGGGGTCGCCGAGATGCTGTCGACGCTGCTCCCGTACGCGCTCGGCGCCGGCATCGACCTCGGCTGGCTGGTCGTCGAGGGCGACGAGGCCTTCTTCGACGTCACCAAGCGGCTTCACAACCGCCTCCACGACGACGAAGGGGACGGCTGCCCGCTGGGCCCGGCCGAGCGGGCGACCTACGAGCGGACGCTCGCCGCCGAGGCCGAGACGCTGCTCGAGCAGGTCGCGCCCGGCGACGTCGTGATCCTGCACGACCCCCAGACCGCCGGCCTCGCTCCGGTGCTGGCCCAGCGCGGCGCCCGGGTCGTGTGGCGGTCGCACATCGGCGTCGACACGCCGGGCGACCTGGCCCGCGGCGCCTGGGACTTCCTCCGCGACGACGTGCTCGCCGCCCAGGCCCTGGTGTTCACCCGCCCGTCCTACGTGTGGGAGGGGTTGCCCCCGGACCGGGTACAGATCGCGGCGCCGGTCATCGACGTCCTGTCACCCAAGAACCAGCCGCTCCAGCCCGAGGCGCGCGACGCGATCCTCCACGCCAGCGGCCTGATCGTCGACCCTCGGCACCCCCGCAGTCTGGCCGCCTTCATGGACGACGGCAGCCGCGAGCTGGTGACCCGACCGGTCGAGCTCGTCGAGGACATGCAGATCCCGCCCGATGCCCGGCTGATCGCGCAGGTGTCGCGCTGGGATCGGCTGAAGGACCCGGTCGGTCTCGTGACCGCGTTCGCCGACCACGGTCCGCCGGACGACGACGTCCACCTGGTGGTCGCCGGGCCGTCCCTGGAGGGCGTCACCGACGACCCCGAGAGCGTCGAGGTCTTCGAGGACGTCGTCGCCACCTGGCGGGAGCTGCCGGCGGCCGCCCGGGAGCGGTCGCACCTGGTGTGCGTGCCGATGGTCGACCTGGCGGAGAACGCAGCCATCGTCAACGCCCTGCAGCGCCGGGCCGACGTGGTGGTGCAGAAGAGCCTCGCCGAGGGCTTCGGGCTGACGGTGACCGAGGCGATGTGGAAGCAGCGTGCGGTCGTCGCCTCCCGGGTCGGAGGCGTGCAGGACCAGATCACCCACGGCGAGGACGGCCTGCTGGTCGACGACCCCGAGGACCTGGCGGCGTTCGGGCAGGCGTTCCGCGACATCCTCGCCGACCCCGACCGGGCGCGGGCCCTGGGCACCGCCGCCCACCAGCGGGTGTGTGACAACTACCTCCCGCTCCACTACTTCGCGGCCGAGGCGGCGGTGGTCGCCCGGACGCGGGCGGGCCAGACCACCTGAGCCGAAGGGTCGTCGAGGCGATGGCCACGGCAAAGGTCCACCGCGTCGAGGTCGACGGACCGGGGATCCGGCGCCGCCGCGCCGGCCGGGGCTTCACGTACCTGCACCCCAACGGCCGCCGGGTGCGGGACCGCCAGGTGATCGCCCGCATCAAGGCGCTGGCCATCCCGCCTGCCTGGCACGACGTCTGGATATGCCCCGACCCCGCCGGCCACATCCAGGCGATGGGGGTCGACGACCGGGGCCGCCGCCAGTACCGCTACCACGCGGCTTGGCGGGAGGCCCGGGACTGGGAGAAGCACGAGCGGGTGGTCGCCATGGCCCAGGTGCTGCCGCAGCTGCGGGAGCGGGTGACCGCCGACCTCGCCCGCGACGACCTCGGCCGGGACCGGGTGCTGGCCGCTGCGATCCGGCTGCTGGAGGAGGGCTTCTTCCGGGTCGGGGGTGAGCCGTACGCCGCCGACAACGGCTCGTTCGGCCTGGCCACCATCCAGAAGCAGCACGTCCGGGTGCGGGCCGGTCGGGTGGTGGTGTTCGACTACCCGGCCAAGAGCGGGCAGCGCCGCAAGGTCGAGGTCGAGGACCCGGACGTGGTGCCGGTGGTCCAGGCCCTGAAGCGCCGCCGCGGCGGCGGGCCGGAGCTGCTGGCCTACAAGGACGAGGCCGGCCGCTGGGTCGACGTCCGGTCGGCCGATGTCAACGACTACCTCCGCGAGGCCATCGGCGAGGAGTTCAGCAGCAAGGACGTGCGCACCTGGTCTGGGACCGTGCTGGCGGCGGTCGCGCTGAGCAAGGACGAGTCCGTGCCCGAGGCCATGCGGGAGGTGGCCGAGCAGCTGGGCAACACGCCGGCCGTCGTCCGCTCGGCGTACGTCGACCCGAGGGTGGTCGAGCGCCTCGACGAGGACGGGGCGGCCCTCGGCGTCGACCCCGAGCTGGCCGAGGCCGACGCCGTAGAGGCCGCTGTCGTAGAGCTCGTGGAAGGTGTGGAACGGCGGTGACGGTCAGTAACCGCCACCGCCGTTCCAGCACGGAACGTGAGGTTCACATCACGGCTTACATGGCATAACATGCGTTCCAGCAGGGGTGTGCTTGCCGTTCCACCGCCTCGGACGGGAAGCACACCCCGCTTTCGCGCCCGGGGTCAGCTCTTGGTCGGGCAGACGAGGTCCGCGGTGCAGTCCAGGATCCAGTTCCGGACCACCGGGATGTCGACCCGCTGGTAGCCGCCGAGGTAGCGGCAGTTGTTTGTGTAGCCGTAGCTGGTGTCGCCGACGAGGAAGCCGTTCTTCACGGCCGGGCCGCCGGAGTCACCGAAGCAGGTCCCGCCCCCGGCCCGAGGATCGTGCTCGTTCCCGTTCAGCTGCAGGATCTGGCTGGTGAGCTTCTGGCCGATCTCGGTGGTGTAGCGGCGCACGATGGGGAGCCGCTGCGGGATCGGGGTCTGGCTCCCGTCCTCGTTCTGGCGCACCTCGGTGCCGTAGCCGATGGTCAGGAACTCGGTGCTGTTGAGCGCCGGCTGGGCGAACTGGTCCAGGTAGTTGGCCGGCGCCAGCGGTGTGGTCGGTAGCCCGACGGGCGTGTCGAGGATGACGACGCCGGTGTCGTTCCAGTTGTCCAGGTCGGTGAAGTCGCTGTAGTTCGGGTGGGTCACGGCGCGGCCGAGGACCCAGCTCTGGTCGCCCTGGTACTTCGGCGCGGTGATGTCGCCCGGCGCGAAGCCGACGGCGGAGATGGCGTCATCCGGGCCGCTGTCGTCGGCGGCGCGGGGGACGTCACGCTCGGCGTCCGAGGCCGTGCGGGCGATCAGCGGATCGAAGGTCACCGCCACCTTGCCGATGTCCTGGAAGGTGCAGTGCGCGGCAGTGACGACCACGCGCGGCGTGACCAGCGTGCCCGAGCAGCGGAAGCGGCCGTCCGGTTGGTAGAAGACCACCATCCCGACGTTCGAGTACGTGTTGTTCAGGTCCTCGGTTCCGCCGGTGATCGCCTCCGACGGGTTGGCGACGATGAAGAGCGCTCCGAGGCCGAGCATTGCGGCGACCACGGAGCACAGGGCTTTGCGCATGTTGGCACTCCCCCAAGGGTGTCGGTTGACGACTTGTACGCAATCGAGATCGTTCGCTGAACCATCAGCGTTACCGGCGACGTAGAGGGAGCATGCGACACGACCGACACCACGACCGCCACGAGGGATCACCCCCATCGCCAGTGGGGGACGCGGGGGAGGCGCCCCATCACGGTGAGCGGTGCCGGGCGCACAGTCGAGCCATGGAAGCTCGTTCAGCTCATGCAGTCGAAGAGCCGGCGGTGACAGCCCGGGGCCTGCGCCCCTACCTCGGCGGTGCGGTGACGGTGCGGACACCTTCGACCCTGCTGCACGGCACGTTGCTGTCGTGCGTGCGCAGCAGCGCGTGGCTGGTCGTCGACGACGAGGACGTCGTCGTGCGCCTGGCCGACATCACCTGGGTCGCGGCGGCCTAGCGCAGGAAGTCGCGTCAGATCGGTGGGCCTGGGGTACACGATGCGCGAGACTTTCCGCACTGGCGGTAGGAGGGCGGAGAACCAGACATGACCGAAGGGGTCGACTACGCAGATAGCCGGCCGGATCCCGCATGCCTGCGGCGCAACGGCAAGGCGTTCGCCGGCCGCTACGTCGGCGGCCGGCTCTCCAAGCGCATCACCAAGTCGGAGGCCGACGCGCTCAAGCGGGCCGGGCTCAAGATCGTCACCATCTACGAAGGTGCCGCCGGCGAGATGATCCAAGGCCGGGCGGCCGGGGTCGCTGCCGCCCAGGCGGGCCGCTCCCAGGCCACGGCGGCCGGCATGCCGCCCAACCGGCCGATCTACTTCGCCCTCGACGTCGACCCGGCGCTGCTCACCCCAGCCCAGCGCGACCAGGTGGGCCCGTACCTCGACGGCGCGGCTTCGGTCATCGGCCGCCAGAACGTCGGGCTCTACGCCAACTTCAGCATGATCGAGCGGCTCTGCCCCACCCACGCGCCGTGGGGCTGGCAGACCGTCGCCTGGTCCCAGGGGAGGTGGTCCGCCAAGGCCCACCTCCAGCAGTACACGATCGAGCGGTCGCTGTGCGGCGGGGCCGTCGACCTCAACCGCACCAGCCGCAGCGACTACGGCCAATGGCCGTTCACGCCCACCTCAGGAGTAGTCCGAGACATGGCTTTCATGGTCAGCAACCCCAAGGGGGCCCACCTGCTGGTCACCGGCAACGCGGCGGTGCTGGTGACCTCCTCGCAGATGGTCGCCAACCACCGCAGCGCCGGCATCCCCGTCATCAAGTGCGACGACAACCAGTTCAACCGCTACGCCAAGATGCGGATCGACGTCGACTCGGTGCACCAGACCGAGGTGTAGTCACGGCGACGGCCAGGGTTGGTCGTGCACCGACCCTTCGCCGCCCAACCGGCGCCACAGCTCCTCGCTGACGTGAGGGGCGAACGGGGCCAGCAGTCCGACCAGCGTCCTCACCGTGGCGTGTGACGTCGGCCGGCGTCCGACCAGCGTCATCAGCGCCGCGATGCCGGTGTTCAGGTGCATCGACTCGATCGAGCTCGTCACCTGGTCGACCGTGGACGAGGTGTCGACGTCGCAGGCCTCGTCGTCCAGCGGGCCGGTCGCCAGCCGCCAGACCCGGCCCAGGAAGCGCTCGACGCCCACGATCACTGCGGGGTCGAACTCGCCGTCGGCGTCCCACGGTCGGGTGAACAGCAGCGCCAGGCGGGTGACGTCGGCGCCGTGGGCGGCGATCAGCTCGTCGGGGTTGACCACGTTGCCCTTGGACTTCGACATCTTGGCGCCGGCCTTGGTCAGCATCCCGTGCAACCGCAGCCGGGGGAACGGCTCGGCGAAGGGCAGCAGGCCCAGGTCGTGCAGCGCCAGGCCCACGAAGCGGGCGTACAGGTGGTGGCGGGTGACGTGCTCGGGGCCGCCCGCGTACTGGTCGACCGGCAGCCAGGTTCCCGTGCGGGCCGGGTCCCAGGGCCGGTCGTCCATGTCGACCGAGGGGAACCGCAGGAAGTACCACGCCGAGTCCAGGAACGTGTCCGACACGTCGGTCTCCCGCCTGGCGCGGCCGCCGCAACGGGGGCAGTCGATCGACACCCAGTCGTCGAAGCCCGCCAGGGGCGACGCGTCCGTCCCGGTCGGCGCCAGCCGGTCCAGGTCGTCGGTCTCGGGCAGCAGCACCGGCAGCTCCGCGTCCGGCACCCCCACCTCCCCGCAGGTGCCGCAGTGCACGATCGGGATCGGCGGCCCCCAGTACCGCTGCCTCGAGATCAACCAGTCCTGCAGGGGTTGGTCGATCCAGGCCCGCTGGCGGTTCTTGGCCTTGTCGGGCCAGTCCAGGGTGGCCAGGCCGTCGCGCAGCCGCTCGGCGTAGGCCGTCGTGCGCAGGAACCACTGGCGCAGGCGCCGGGTGACGACCTCGGTGGCGCAGCGCTCGCACCGGTCGTCGTCGACCTGCTCCCGGGCCAGCACCGTCCGGCACGACGGGCACCACAGCACCGGCGCCTCGGCCCGGTAGGCCAGGCCGGTCTCGAACAGCCGCAGGAACAGCCACTGCGTCCAGCGGCAGTAGGCGGGATCGCTGGTCGACAGGGCGCAGTTCCAGCTCCAGGCGCAGCCCAGGGCCTCCAGCTGGCTGCGGTAGGTGGCGGTGGTGCGGGCCGTGACCGCTCGGGGATGCTCGCCCCGACGCAGGGCGTAGTTCTCGGCGTTGATGCCGAAGGCGTCGAAGCCGATCGGCTGCAGGACCGTGCGGCCCAGGCGCCGCTGGTAGCGACCCCACACGTCGGCGCCGGCGTAGCTCAGCGCGTGCCCGATGTGCAGCCCCTCGGCCGAGGGGTACGGGAACTCGACCAGGTTGTAGACGGTCGGGCCGTCGGCGGCTACCAGGTCGACGTCGTGGCGCCCGGTCGCGACCCAGTGGGCCTGCCACCGCCGCTCCACGCCCGCAGCGTCGTAGGGCACCGCCACCGAAGTGGCCCCTCACCGCTCGTCACGCTGCGCATGCCCCGACCGTACCGAGGCGCTCTCGCCCGCCGACAGCGATTTGCCGACGGGTCGCTAGCGTTAGTCGGACAACGTTGTCCGGCTAACGAAAGTCTGAAGTCCTCATGAAGCTCAGCATCTCCGTCGCCAACCACTCCTGGCCGGGTGGGCCCGAGGTCATCGGCCCCCACATCGCCCGCATCGTCCGGGCGGCCGACGAATCCGGCATCGACACCCTGTGGGCGATGGACCACATGTTCCAGATCCCGTTGAACGGACCGGTCACCGACCCGCTCCTCGAGTCGTACTCGCTGCTGGGGTTCGTCGCGGGGCACACGTCGCGGATCCGGCTCGGAGCGCTGGTCACCGGTGTGAGCTACCGGCCCGCCGGCCTGCTGGTGAAGGCCGTGACCTCGCTCGACGTCCTGAGCCGGGGCCGGGCCTGGCTCGGCATCGGCGCCGCCTGGGACGAGAACGAGGCCCGGGCCTACGACCTCCCGTTCCCGCCCCGGCCCCAGCGCTACGAGCTGCTGGAGGAGACCCTGGAGCTGGCGCACCAGATGTGGGCGGGCGACGCTTCCCCGTTCCACGGCAAGCACCTCCACCTCGACAACCCGTTCCTCAACCCCGGCAGCGTCCAGCGGCCGCACCCGCCGATCCTCATCGGCGGCTCGGGGGAGCGGAAGACCCTGCGCCTCGTCGCCCGGTACGCCGACGCCTGCAACCTGTTCGACGTGCCCGAGGGCGTCGAGATCGCCGGGATCGTGGGCGGCCTCGACGGCCTCCGCCACAAGCTCGACGTCCTGCGGGGCCACTGCGCCGACGTCGGCCGCCCCTATGAGGCCGTCGAGAAGACGATCACCAGCACGTGCGCCCTGCGTCCCGACCGCCCCGGCGCCAGGGGCCGGTCGGAGGTGCTCGACCACTTCGCCGAGCTGGCCGGCGTCGGGCTGGAGCACGTCATCTTCGAGCCGAACCACACATGGGACGAGGCCTCGCTGGAGCTGATCGCCTCGCTCGTGCCCGAGGTGGCGGCGCTGCCGTAGGGCGCTCTCGTAGCCTGAGCGCGCTTGGCTGCCAACGACGAGGACTTCCAGGCCGCGTTCTGGGCGGCCAAGCGCGCCATGGCGTCCGCCAGCGACGCGGCGTTCCGGCGCCACGGCGTGCACGCCGGCCAGCAGTACATCCTCACCACGCTGTGGGAGGAGGACTGCCTGGCCCCCGGCGAGGTCGCCCGCCGGCTGCAGCTGGCCACCCCCACCGTCACCCGGGCGGCCACCCGGATGGAGGCCGCCGGCATCCTCGAGCGCAAGCCCCACCCGACAGACCGCCGCCTGGTCCGCCTGTGCCTGACCCCGCGCGGGATGTTCCTCCGCAAGACCATCCAGCGCGAGATGCGCACCCTCACCGACCGCGCCCTCGCCTCCCTCGACGCCCCCGCCCGCGCCGCGTTCACGCACTACCTCACCATCCTCCGCGACAACCTCACGTCCTGAGCCCCGCCCACACGGCGCCGGCCACGGCGCCGCTGGCGGCGAGGAGGTAGAGCCGGTAGGGATCGACGGGCCAGGTCGAGCCGACGCTGGCCGCCACCAGCACGCCGGCTGCGGCCAGGGCGGCCTGGTACGAGGTCGACGCGACCACGTCGAACACGGTGAGCGACCGCACCGAGCTGTCGTGGTCGACGGTCCGGTGGACCAGCTCCATGATCGACATCCCGACCGTGGAGGTCGCGCCGGCCGCGAGCACGAGCGCCCCGAGCACCGCGAGGCCCTCGGCCGCCCCGTCGACCGGCGCCCGCAGGGCCGCGAGCAGGGCGACCGCTCCCACCGAGACCAGCGCCGCTCGTCGGGCCCGCCGCAGCAGGCCGGTAGCGGTCGCCCGCCAGAGCAGCCCGGCGAGCACGATGCCCGCAACCTGGGCGGTGGCGACGATGCCGAGGTTGACGTCGGGCCAGAGGACGTCGTGCGCGAACGTGACGAACAGCGGCAAGGCAGATGTCGTCAGCAGCCCGGCGGTGATGCACAGCCGGAGCACCCCGGGAGGGAGCGATCGGCCGGGCTCCGACGAGGCTGCGGGGCGCTCGGTCGGCGGCGTTGGTGCGAACGGCAGGCGGTGGGTGATCCCTGCGAGCACCACTGCCGCCCCGCCGAGGCCGACGAGGATCAGCACCCGGGCGGTCTCGCCGGCGAGGCCGAAGCCCATCAGCACCGCGACCATCAGCGCCCGGGCGCCGGCTCTGGCTTGGGCGTTGACCTGCTGGCGGCCGGTGGCGCCCAGGACCACCGAGAGCAGCGGCTGCCAGGCCGTGGCGTAGAGCACCGACAGGCTGACCTCGGCGAGCACGGCGAGGGCGAGCGCTGCGGTCGCCAGCGCGCCTCCGGGCCGGGCGACCACCACGATGGCTGCGAGCAACCAGCAGAACAGCGCGTCGATGAGCAGGAACCAGACCAGCCGCTGCTTGGCGAGGGCGAGCCGCAGCCGCGCCGCCCAGAGCTGCACCGGCACCGACAGAACCCCGAACCCGAGGCCGACGCCGATGGTGCGGGCATCGAGGCCGAGGTTCTCGAGGGCGACCATCTGGAACATGTCGCCACCGTCGATCCCCAGCGCACACCCCAACGTCGGCGCGCTGAGCGCCACGGCGACGACCCGCCACCGCGCCCCGCGTCCCCCGGCTTCGTCAGCCGTGTCGACGACTAGCCGAGCCATTCCTGGAGGCAATCCTCCGCGGCCGTCCATGCGGTGGGCCACTGGGAGCGGAGGATCTGGCGTTCCTGGCGGAGGGCGGCGACGAGGGCGGGGTCGTCGTGGAGGACCACCTCGGCGACGACGGTGTCGTGATGCTCGCCGAGGACGTCCTGGAGCTTGGCGAGGGCCTTGGCGCTCCGGGCGGCCGCGCCGCCGACCAGCGGCTCGACGGCTTCGGCGCCGTAGCGGCAGCGCTTCGCCCGGATGCGGACGCGGTGGAGCTGGCCGTCGGCCGGGTCGGCGGGGAGGGCTTGCACCTTCTTGCGGAGGCGCCGCCAGGTACGCCCCACGAGCGGCACCGCGACGTTGACCGCGGGCTGCCAGGTGGCGAGGCCGGGTGCGAACGCCGGCGCCTCGACGGCATCAGCGACCGAGGCCAGCAGTCGCTCGGCCCGGTCGCTCCGGTACGTCGCTCGCAGCGCGGTGGAGGCCGCCGCGCGTTGATGCTCCAGCTCGGGCCGGCGGGGCGTCGACCGGTCGCCGAGCCACTCGAGCAAGACGTCGAGGTCGCGCACCTCGCCGATCTCGTCGGCAAGCCAGGCGAGCTCGGACCGCAGCTCCTCCGCCCACGCCTCGTCGAGCAGGCGCTCGAAGGTCCGCAGGTGCGAGCGCAGCCGGCGGGTTCCGACCCGCTGGTCGTGCACGGCCTCGGGGTCGTCGTGCCCCACGTTCGCCTGGAGCTTCGCGGCGGCGGCGGTCAGCACGCTGGGGAGCCAGTCGGCGACGGGCGCGTCAGGTGGGAGGTCGGGCAGGGCGATCGGAGGCACGCGCGGCTCACCGTATCGAGGCCCGTCAAGCGTCCGTCGGCTTCGTCCAGGTGATCGAGTAGCGCCAGAGGACATGGCGGCTGAACCGGCTGCCGGGGAGGCTGTCCGCGGCGAGCCGGCGGCTCTCGGCGTACGTCTCCGGCGGCGGCCAGAGCTTCGGGGCCGTGGTCTCCCAGTAGCGCTTGGTCAGCTTGTGGAGGCGCGTGGCGACCGCGCCGGCGACGTCCCAGGGCAGGTCGCGGGGGAACGACGACCGGGCGAGGCCGACGACGGCCAGGCGACCACCCGGGCGCAGGAGCTCGGCCATGTGGGTGAGCGCCGCCGCGGTGCCCATGTGGTGGACGGCCGCGACCGAGACAACGGCGTCGAACGGCGCCTCGCCCTTGCCCAGGCGAGGAAGTCGCCCAGCACGTAGTCGACGTTGTCGCCCGCCGCCTGCTCACGGGCCCGCGCCAGGCTCGGCTCGTCGAGGTCGATCCCGACCACCTGCTCGGCGCGACGGCTCAGCTCCCGCGTCAGCACGCCCTCGCCGCAGCCGACGTCGAGGACCCGCCCGCAGCCCGCCGGCAGGGCGTCGAGCACCAGCGGGTGGTAGTGGATGTTGTGGTTCCAGCGGCTGTCGGTGGGAGTGGTGGTCGTCGCCCGGCTCACGCCCGACGCTCTAGCACGACCTCGGAGTCGAGGGTGATCGCTCTCCCTTCGGACGGCACTTCGTCAAGAATGCGCCGGGTGAGGGATCTCGTCGCGCTGCCGAAGGCCCACCTGCACCTGCACCTCGAGGGCTCGGCCCGCCTCAGCACCATCACCGACCTCGCCGCCCGCAACGGCACGGCGCTCGACGTCGAGGACCTGATGACGTTCTCGACGCTGGCGGAACTGATCGCCTGCTACCAACTGGCCCAGTCGACCGTCGCTGTACCCGAGGACATCGAGCGGCTGGCCTACGAGCTTCTCGTCGACGAGGCGGCCCAGGGTGTGCGCTGGTGCGAGCCGACGGTCACGCCGTTCGGCTTCGCCGACCAGTTCGGCTCGGCCGACGTGGCCTGGGAGGCGATGCGCCGGGGCTTCGACCGGGCCGCGGCCGAGACCGGGATCGGCTGGGGCGCCATCGTCGGTCACATCCGGACGCACCCCGTCGAGAAGGCGGCGACCATCGCCCGGTGGGCGGCCGAGCGGGCCGGCTCGGGCGTCGTGGGGTTCGGCCTCGCGGGCGACGAGCAGCTGGTGGGGCCGGAGCCGTTCACCGAGGCGTTCGCCATCGCGGCCGAGGCGGGGCTGCTGCTGGTGCCGCACGCGGGCGAGACCGGCGGGCCGGAGTCGGTGCGGGGCGCGCTGGCGCTGGGCGCGCACCGGCTGGCCCACGGGGTCCGCTCTGCCGAGGACCCATCGCTGGTGCGGCGGCTGGCGGACGAGGGCATCACGTGCGACGTCTGCCCGACCTCCAACCTGAAGCTGTCGGTGGTGCCGTCCATGGCGGACCACCCGCTGCCGACGCTGCTGGAGGGCGGCGTCCCCGTCAGCCTCGGCACCGACGACCAGCTGTTCTTCGGGTCGCTGCTGGTCGACGAGTACGAGGTCGTGCGGGACGGCTTCGGCCTCTCCGACTCCGAGCTGGCCGCCATCGCCCGCACCTCGGTGACCGCATCGGGCGCACCCGCGGACCTGAAGACCGACCTCCTCGCCGAGATCGACGCCTGGCTGGAGCCCTGACCGTGGCCTCGTCGTCGACCTGGCCGTCGATCGACGTCGGGCGGCTGTTGGCGGACATCGAGGCGCTGGGGGCGGTCGGGTCGACGGGGGATGGGGGGAACTGCCGGCTGGCGCTGACCGACGAGGACGCGGGTGGTCGGGAGCTGGTGGTCGGCTGGATGCGGGACCTCGGGCTCGACGTGCGGGTCGACCGGATCGGCAACGTCGTCGCCACCCGGGCGGGCCAGGACCGTGACGCCGCGCCGGTCATGACCGGGAGCCACATCGACACGGTTCGCACCGGTGGCCGCTACGACGGGACCCTCGGTGTGCTCGCCGGGCTGGAGGTGGTGCGGGCGCTGGACGATGCGGGCGTGACGACCCGGCGT
>Ga0075421_100001245_pt1 | contig 29371 bp, 23 predicted proteins | sample SoiMetdeltSBSDD5_FD_75292 | JGI IMG/M metagenome (GOLD analysis project Ga0075421, IMG submission 75292) | Bulk soil microbial communities from a Populus tree surrounding site in Tennessee, USA - Soil MetaG P. deltoides SBSDD5 | ecosystem: Environmental > Terrestrial > Soil > Tree plantation... | reverse complement strand
CGGCCTCAGAGTCGAGCGCGACACCGCCTCCGAGGCGGTTCAGACGGCTGCCTGATCATGGCTCGTTCCACAACTCTTGACAATACCTCCCGTCGTGCGGAACGCGCATCGCCCGGGCCTTCTTCCGCGACGCGGGGCACCGGGAGACGCGACAGCGGCGCACAGAGTTGACTGGGAAACCATCGACGCTGTGCCATAGCTCATCGACAGCGGGGGCGAGCATGCTTGGGATTGCGACGATGCGTGAAATGACGATGAGCGAGCCGTTCGGTGGCTCGCTCACCGCGCAGCGCGAATGTGGTAACCGAGCGTTCACGCAGGGCAACCGACCGCGCTACCCGGATAGGCGATCCTAGAGGTGGAAACGCCGGGTCCGACATCTGCCAGACGGAGGCCGGGATCACAACGCTGAGGTGTGCAGAAATGGACGGTAGGCCATGGAAACGAGCCAGCGCTATTTCAACGATCTGAGGGCGCTCCTGAAGGCAATGCCTCCAGGGAAGATCGACATGAGCCGGATCGAGGAGAACGAGCGACGTCACAGACATCGGTTCTACGACCCACCGGAGACTGTGTACCAGTGGCTGCTCGACCAGCAGCATCGGGCTCAGGCGGCTTGAGCCTGGCAGCAAGCGGCCTTGCCGACCGTCGTCCTGAGGCCGGTCGGCGTGTATCGAGCGCGGTGCAATACTGGAGACGTACATTCGTGGATCGGCAACAGGGAGTCTGCCATGAACATGCTCGCAACGCTACCAGCCTGGGTGGTCGGGCTTCTCGCCCTGGGCGCCGGGGCGATTCTGCTCATTCTCAATTACGGCTGGCTGCTCGCGGCCAAGGCGATGCTGGAGGGGTACCGCCGCAAGGGTGACTCGGCGTCGGATGCTTCTGCCGTCGATCGCGACAAGCCCGCTCAAATCTCGGGGGGATGAGATCGCAAGGTCTTCTCGGCAGCTTCGAAGCTGTCTTGGTCAGGGCATTCGTGTCGATCGTATTGCCAGGAGCGCGGTCGCGCTGGCGAGGACTCGGTTGGCGGTGAACATACGTCGGTACTCCAGGTCGCACTGCGCAACGCACGGCGCGCCCGTCGCGAGTGCTCCGCTCCTCGCATCACGCCAACGGGCGCAGCTCAAACGTTGAAGGGAGGCCAGGCATGAACCGAGTACCACTTCGGCGGCCCAACCTGTCGATGCCATCCAAGATCCGGCCGCCAGTGGACCGCCCGCCGAATGCCGGGACGTCTCCGACGCCTCCCGCCGATCAAGATGCGCCCGCACCCGTCCAACATCTCCAGAAGCACTGGCCGTGGTGGGTCACCCTCCTGGTGGCGCTGGCTCTGAACTATCTGTTCATCTCCGTGTTCTTCCCAGGTCAGCCACAGCGGGTCGAGGTCTCCTACACGTTCTTCAAGCAACAGGTGGAAGCCGACAACGTCGCCGAGATCAGGTCACGCGCGGACACCATCCAGGGGACGTTCCGTCAGGGGGCGGCCTATCCCCCGGACGCCGGCACCGCGGGAAAGACGGTCCTTGACTTCTCAACCACGCAGCCGGCGTTTGCCGACCCGGGACTGGAGACGTTGCTCAACGCGCACGGCGTCGTCATCAACGCCAGGCCGGTTGACGAGGCGCGTAGTCCGCTGTTGACCCTGCTCTTCAGCTTCGGCCCGACGATCCTGCTCATCGGCGCCTTCCTCTGGCTCACCAGGCGAGCAGCTGCGAGCGCCGGAGGCGGGCTCTTCGGGATGGGCAAGAGCCAGGCGAAACGGTACGACCAGACCGCCGCTGGCGACAACAAGGTCACCTTCGCCGACGTGGCCGGCATCGACGAGGCCAAGGCGGAACTGGTCGAGATCGTCGACTTCCTGAAAGACCCACAGAAGTACACCCGGCTGGGCGGGACTGCGCCCAAAGGCGTCTTGCTGGTCGGTGCCCCAGGGACGGGCAAGACGCTGCTCGCCAAGGCGATCGCCGGCGAGGCCGGGGTGCCGTTCTTCAGCATGGGCGCCAGCGAGTTCGTGGAGATGATCGTCGGGGTGGGTGCCAGCCGCGTGCGTGACCTGTTCAAGCAGGCTCGTGAGACCGCCCCGGCCATCATCTTCATCGACGAGCTCGACGCGATTGGCCGGGCGCGGGGCGGGATGGTCTACGGCGGTAGTGGCAGCGAGCAGGAACAGACCCTCAACCAGATCCTGACTGAGATGGACGGTTTCAGCTCCCGCCAGGGCGTCATCGTACTGGCGGCCACCAACCGTCCGGACGTGCTGGACCAGGCGCTATTGCGGGCCGGTCGGTTCGACCGCCGCGTCACAGTCCAGGCGCCCGACAAGGTTGGGCGCGAGGCGATCCTCGCCGTTCACACGCGAGGCATGCCCCTGGACACGGACGTCAACCTCAGAGAGGTTGCCGCGTCTACTCCTGGGCTGGTGGGCGCCGACCTGAAGAACCTCGTCAACGAGGCGGCGCTACTGGCTGCCCGCCGAAACGAGGATGCTGTCCACCAGGACGATTTCATGGACGCCCTGGAGAAGATCCTCCTCGGTCCGGCGCGACCGCTGGTGATGAGTCCGGCTGAGCGAAAGCGCGTGGCGTACCACGAGGGCGGGCACACCATCCTCGGGCTGATCCTGCCCGAAGCGGACCCGGTCAATCGGGTCAGCATTGTGCCTCGGGGGATGGCGCTAGGGGTCACTTACCAGCAGCCACGGGACGATCGCCACAACTACGATGTGGTCTACCTCCGCGCGCGCACCGTCGGCGCGATGGGCGGCCGGGCGGCTGAGGAGGTCGTCTTCGGCAGTCAGACCACGGGCGCCGAGAACGACATGCAGCAGGCGACCGAGATCGTGCGCCAGATGGTGACCCGCTGGGGGATGAGCAAGGCCGTCGGCCCTGTCACGCTGGCGCCGCGCGAGAGCCCGTTCCTCGGCGGCGGCGGGACGTCGGCCTTCGGGTCGGGCAAGCCGTACAGCGAAGCGACCGCCGCGCTGATCGACACCGAGGTGCGGCGCATCCTGCAGGAGCACTACGACGAAGCGGTGCGCTTGCTCGGCGAGCATCGGCGCGAGCTCGATGCACTGGCGGAGGCGCTGTTGGAGCACGAGACCTTGGAGGAAGAAGAGATCCTGGTAGTGACCGGCCTCCGTCGGGCGCCCGAGCCGGTCAGCGTCACACCGTCTGGCCCTACGACCAGCGTGAACGGCGTAGCACCGTGAGCAGCGGCGGCAGGCAGCGCGAAGGCTTCGACGGGATCGAGCCGGTGAATCCATTTGAGAGTGACACACACCGTGACCGCGGGAGGACGTTGGCCGATCGCAGTGGCTGAGGTCACCATCTGTCGGCGAGCGGTCAGAATCGCCCAGCAACAGCAAGTGGCGAGGAAAACAGGCTTCAGAACAGGCCGACGATTTCGCCCTGATCGTTGATGTCGATCTGGTGGACTGCCGCCGTGCTCGAGAGGCCCGGCATCGTCATGATGTCGCCGGCGATCGGGCAGAGGAAGCCGGCTCCGGTGTAGGCGCGCACCTCGCGGATCGTGATCCGGAACCCCGTCGGGCGGCCCCTCAGCTTCGAATCGTCGGAGAGTGAGAGTGGGGTCTTCGCCATGCAGATCGGGAGTGAGCCCAGGCCCTGCTCCGTGAACTGTCGGATCTGGCGTTCTGCGCGCGGCAGGTACTCGACCCCACCGGCGCCGTAGACTTGGGACGCCACCACCTCGATCTTCTCCTTGATCGGTGCGTCCAGCGGGTAGAGAAACTGTGGAACGTGTCCCACCTTCGGTCGAGCCTCGGTCACCGCGACCACCGCCCGCGCGAGATCTTCGCCGCCAGCGCTGCCGTGCGCCCAGACATCGCTGATCTGGGCATCGACTGCTCCGGCTTGCAGTGACATCGTCCGGATCAGCTCGAGCTCTGCTGTCGTGTCGGTCTCGAATCGGTTGATCGCGACGACCACCGGCACGCCGAATCGGCCGACGTTCTGGATGTGCTTCTCCAGGTTCGGAGCGCCCGCCTCGATCGCCTCCAGGTTCTCGTGACGCAGGCCCGCATCCAATGGCTTCCCGAGTGCGACATTGAACTGTCCCGAGTGCATCTTGAGCGCGCGGGCCGTGCAGACTACGACCGCGACGTCCGGGAGCAGCCCGGCCGAGCGACACTTGATGTGCATGAACTTCTCGAAGCCCATGTCGGCCCCGAAACCGCTCTCGGTCACCACGTAGTCGGCCAGCTTGAGCCCGATGGCGTCGGCCAGGACGCTCGAGTTGCCGTGGGCGATGTTGGCGAATGGCCCGGTGTGGACCAGCACCGGGGTGTGCTCGGTCGTCTGGAGCAGGTTTGGGTTGATCGCTTCCTTGAGCAGGACGGTCATCGCGCCGGCCGCCTTCAGGTCGTCGGCCGTAACCGGGCACCGATCGCGGGTGTAGCCCACGGTGATCGCGCCGAGCCGCCTCCGCAGCTCGAAGATGTCGCACGAGAGACTGAGGATTGCCATCACCTCAGAGGCAACGGCGATGTCGAAGCGGGTCTCGCGCGGCTGGCCGTTCTCGCGCCCGCCGAGACCAATCACGATCTGGCGTAGAGCCCTATCGTTCACGTCCACGACGCGTGGCCAGGTCACCGAGACCGGATCGAGGTCGAGCGCGTTGCCGTGTGCCAGGTGCGCATCGACGACGGCGGCGAGCAGGTTATGGGCCAGAGCGACCGCATGGTTGTCGCCGGTCAGATGGAGGTTGAGCTGCTCCATCGGGAGCACCTGGCTGTAGCCGCCACCGGCCGCGCCACCCTTGATCCCGAAGACGGGACCGAGTGACGGCTGGCGGATCGTCCCGATGGCCCGCTTCCCGATCGTGTTGAGCGCCATCGAGAGGCCGATCGTGACGAGCGTCTTCCCTTCGCCAAGCGGGGTCGGGGTGATCCCGGTCACGTCGATATAGCGACCATTCGGGCAGTCCTTGACGCGCTCCCAGACCCGCCGGCTATCGATTTTCGCAATGTGCCGGCCGAACGGCTGAAGCTCGTCGTCGAGAATGCCGAGTGCCGCGGCGATCTCTGCGATCGGCCGCAGCGTGATCGACCGAGCGATCTCCAGATTCGAGCGCGGCGCTGCACCTGATGCGGCTCCGCCCGGTGAGGGCTGGTTGGGCTCGCGCTCCTGTGCGACTCTCCTGGCGACGTCCAGCATCAGGACAAGGTCTCCCTACGTCGGTCTGCTCTGATCGTAGGGCCACGGCACGGGCTCGCGAACGGGTCGAGTGTCCCGGGTTCGTTGGGACATCGTCGACGTCGATCATCGGGACGTTCGGCCTGCCGAAGACGAGATGGATGTCACGGACATTCGCTGCCACTGCGGAGCAACATCAGGCTGAAGGCGGCTTCACTGCTGCCCCGTACCGGATAGCCGCCACGGACGATTGACCGAAGTGGTGGAGAATCGGGGGAGGTAGAGATGGATCTCCCGTTTACAGCCGAGCAGTTCCTCGACGTCTTCGACCGCTACAACCAGGCGATCTGGCCGGCACAACTGGCGGCGTACGTCCTGGGTGTGCTCGCGGTACTGCTGTCTGTCTATTCCCGGCCGTCCACCGACAAGCTCGTCAGCGGCATTTTGGTGGTCCTCTGGCTATGGACCGGGCTGGTCTACCACTGGCAATTCTTCGCTGCGATCAACCCTGTGGCCGCCGTCTTCGGAGCGGCCTTCGTCGGTCAGGCTCTGGTCTGGGCCTTTGCAGGCTTGGTTCGAGGTAGCCTGCGATTCCGAATCGGACGCGATCTGCCGTCTCTGGCCGGGGCCGTCTTCGTGGTCTATGCGATGGTGCTGTACCCGATCATCGGCCATCTGCTCGGTCACGGCTATCCACGGTCGCCGTCTTTCGGCGTGACTCCGTGCCCGCTGACCATCTTCACCTTTGGCCTGCTCCTCTGGTCGAGGGGCCGCGTCCCGAGTTACGTGCTGGCGATCCCACTAGCTTGGTCGTTCATCGGCATCTGGGCCGCCGTTTCGCTTGGCATCGTCGAGGATATCGGCCTGTTCGTCGCGGCGCTCGTCGGAACTACGTTGCTGAGCGGACCGGCCGGCCTACCAACGACGTTCGGACGTTGGGGCCGGGGATATGCGTGATGAACACGGATCCGGTCGATGCCACTGTACGGCGATGCGCTCGGGGGCGACTGCCATGGGGCTGATGCTTCGGCGATCCGGCCTAGCGGTCGCTTGCTTCGGGGCCGCCGCCGTCCCCGTTCTCTGGCAGCTTCGTGTCCGTGATGTCGCCACGGCGAGGCGCCTGCGAGCGCGCCTGGAAGCTGCTAGTAGCCAGGCCGTGGATTGGTTCGAGCCGACGATGGTCGCCGATTTGCCGGATCCCGCGAGGCGCTACTTCCTCCATTCGATCCGGCCCGGAACACCGCTCGCACAATCGGTGCGCCTGACGATGATCGGCGAGATGCGGCTCGGCCCTCGCCAGCCGTGGCTCTGGCTCCACGCACGGCAAGTCCTCGCGCCGCCGGCCGGATTCGTCTGGGAAGCAAGCGCCGGTCGAGGGCTCATTCGTTTCACTGGAGCCGATGCGTACGCGAACGGCCAGGGTCGAGTCGCGTTTCGCCTCTGGGATCTGGTGCCAGTTGCCAGGGCGAGCGGTCCGGACGTCTCGCGCGCAGCCCGCGGACGGCTGGCGATCGAATCGATCTGGCAGCCGGCCTCGCTACTACCGCGGCGAGGGGTGACCTGGACCCCGATTGACGATCGGACAGCCCAGGCCACTGTGACAGTCGACGGCGAGAGGATTCCGCTCAGGCTGACCATTGCTCAAGACGGGAGCCTCCAATCCGTCGCGATGGATCGCTGGGGCAACCTGACGGTGGATGGCCGCTACGCCCTGATCCCGTTCGGTGCGGACATTCTTGCCGAGCGCACCTTCGGCGGCTACACCGTGCCCGCGCACGTTGGGGTCAGCTGGTGGCACGGAACCGACAACAGATTCGAGTTCTTCCGGGCCGAGATTTCGCAGGCCACCTTCCTGCCGGTTCATCGGAGGTAAACCGCCCATGATGGCACCAATGATGTCTTGCTCATCACCACCAGGGATTGCGTGTTCTGGAGGCGCTCCACCGCGAGCGACGTGGCGAAATCGCGCCATCATCGGCATCAAGCTGGTCCACTCCGCGATCTTTCTCCTGAACTCTGCCGCCGTCCTGCACATCTTCGTCGCGGGCGTCTGGAATGGCCCGTCGCGGTGGACGCGCGCTGCTCTGGCCGCCGCCCTCGCCGAGGTAGCCATCTTCGTGGCGAATCGCGGCCGGTGCCCACTGACGGATCTGGTGGAGCACCTCGGCGCCGAGAGCGGTCGTGTTTCGGACATCTTCCTACCACGATGGTTCGCTGACCGCATCCCACAGCTCTGTGGACCATTGCTCCTGATCGGGATGCTTGCCCTGTTGGGGCGCAGCGGCGTCGATGCCCGACTTCGTAGTCTCAGGAACTGGCCGCCGTATGGAGATGTTCGCGGGAAACGTCGTGACAGGGGTCTCGGGAAGACCGGGGCATTCGCCACGACCCTGCGCACCTGGCGGCTTCGAGAATGAAGTGAGCCTAGTTCGGGGAACGGGCATCTCATTCACGGCTCCCAAGCGGCAGCAGGTTCAGGTCGAACTGGGGGTCGTCGCGGGAGGAGGTCACGATGGTCAGCACCATCTTGATCCCGCTTGACGGTTCCGATCTGGCCTGGCACGCGCTGACATTCGCCACCTTCCTGGCACGGTCCACTCAGGCACGCCTGGTTCTGCTGCATGCCTACCAGCCGAAGACACCCGATCCTGAGGCCGACCCTGAGCTCGACCTGATTCGGGAGCACGCCGACCTGGCGAGTGGGCTGAGAGAGCGCGGTGTACACGCGACGACCTGGCTCAGCTACGACGAGCCGGGTCCGGCGATCGTGAAGACCGCGGCGGATCTCCAGGCCGACCTTATCATCATGTCAACCCACGGCCGTGGCGGCGTGGGGCAGATGATATACGGTAGCGTCGCCGAATACGTTGCGAGGCACTCCGCCGTCCCGGCCATCCTGGTTACGGCGAAGTCGCGGTCGCGTTGGCCCGATGAGCAAGCGCTACGGCTCCTGGTGCCGCTGGATGGCTCGGCGCACGCTGAGAAAGCCCTGGGGCCGGCCGGCGACCTGATGCGTGCGCTGCACGCCGATCTCCTCTTGCTGCGAGTGCTCGAGCCGGCCATCGATCCTAGTGTGCCCTGGCAGCTGAACCGTGGCGTGGAGCAGCGAGATCGGGACGAGGCTCGCCGATATCTGGAGGAAGTCGCCGGGCCGCTTCGGTCGGACGGGCAACGGGTGGAGGTGCGCGTCGAGACCGGCCCGCCGGCCGACGCCATCACCCGCGTTGCTGACGAGCTGGCGTCGAGCCTCGTCGTGATGGCGACCCACGGGCGTGGTGCGTTGTCGCGCCTCCTCGTGGAGAGCGTCGCATCTGAGACGCTTCGGAAGCTGACGACGCCGGTCTATCTCGTCCGACCACAGAAGGCTGGTCAGGACACCACTGCCGAGACGCCGCCCGAACTATCACGAGCATGAAGAGCGACGGCATTGGCCGCACGGGCACCGTTCGTCACCAGTCCCGGTCCGGGTCGCCTGAGAGGCTGATGGCGTCGGCTCATCCATCTGATTGAGCGAGATGAACGCACCAGCGCAAGTACAGAAGACGTGGCGTAGATGGTCGCGCCGCACCTGCCCGGATGCGGTGATGGGTGCAGAGGCTTCGGCCGAGCACCTCATGCCGCACGCCGCAGCGGCCGACGACGTGCTGGCCGACCTCGGCGTGGATCCGGATCTGGGTCTCTTCGAGCAGGAGGCACAGGCGCGACTCGAACGTGACGGTCCCAATCTCATCCACGTCGAAGCCCCGCCGACCCTGCTGATGCTCTTCCTACGGCAATTCAAGAGCACGATCGTCCTGTTGCTCGTCGCCGCGGCAGCTATCTCGCTCGTCGTCGGCGACGCGAAGGACGCTGCCGCCATCCTCGCCATCCTGATCGTGAACGCCATGATCGGGGCGCTCCAGGAGGCGAAAGCAGAGGGCGCGCTCTCCGCGCTTCGCGAGATGACCCCGGCCCGGGCGCGCTGCCGCCGAGATGGCGTGGCTCGTGATCTGCTGGCATGCGACCTCGTTCGCGGCGACATCGCGCTGCTCCGCGCAGGCGATATCGTGCCTGCCGACGGGAGGCTCATCGCGGCGGTCTCGCTCACGGTCGACGAAAGCTCGCTGACGGGCGAATCTTTGCCGGTGGAGAAGAGCCCCGCCACTGTCTGTGGGCCGGCCGACGTTCCCGGCGATCGGCTCAACATGGCCTTCCAGGGGACAGCCGTCACGGCGGGGCATGCCGAGCTGGTCGTGACTGGTATCGGCATGCAGACCGAGATGGGGCAGCTGGCCGGATCGCTGGCGTCGAGTGCCCCACCACCGACACCACTCGAACGCCAGGTGGCCTGGCTAACACGATACCTTTCGCTGCTGGCAGTCGGAGCCGCGACGGCTGTGTTCATCCTTGGCGTGCTGCGTGCCGAACCGCTGCACCAGATGTTCCTGGTCGCGCTCAGTCTCGCCGTTGCGGCTGTGCCGGAGGGGCTCCCGGCCGTCGTAACTATCGTGCTCGCTCTCGGCGTACAGCGAATGGCCCGGCGCCGGGCCATCGTCCGACGCCTGGCGGCCGTCGAGGCACTTGGATCGGTGACTGTCATCTGCACCGACAAGACCGGAACCTTGACTCTCGGCGACATGCGGGTCTCGACGATCGTCGTCGGTGACCGCGCGCTCGAATTGACCGATCGTGGCCTGCTTGAACATGGGCAACCAGTCGCCGCCGATCAGGTGCCGGGCCTCATCGACCTCGTGTCGGCGGGAGTTCTCTGCAACAACGCCCAGCTCGGAGCATCGTCGACCGGCGATCCGACCGAGCGCGCGCTACTCCACCTCGCGCTCGATCTCCGAATCGAAACGTCAGCACTCACAGTGGACCGGCGGCGCGTCTGCGAGATTCCGTTCGACTCAGAGCGCAAACGCATGACGACCATCTATCGTGGTCCGGAGGGCCTCGTCGCATACGTGAAGGGTGCGCCTGACATGATCCTTCCCGCCTGCTCGCATTGGCTGACGACGGACGGCGTCCAGAGTCTGGCAGGTAACGATCGGGTCCGGGTCCAGGCGACGATCGACGCGCTCGCGAGCACCGGGCTACGGCTGCTCGCCCTGGCGTCTCGGACGCCCGACGGCGAGGCCGAGCTTGGGGCCACACCAGGCCCCACGGAGCTGTCGGCAAGCCTGATTGAGACTGACCTGACGTTGATCGGCCTGGTTGGGCTCATGGATCCACCTCGTCCGGAGGTGCCGGCCGCGCTCGCTGCCGCGCACGCGGCCGGCATCAGGACGGTGATGGTGACCGGCGACCATCCGATTACCGCCGTCGCGATCGGTCAGCGCCTCAGCCTTGGGCATGGCGAAACACTCACTGGTGTCGACCTGCAGCAGATGAGCGATGTGGACCTCGCCCGCGCGGTGCGGGATCTCTCGATCTGCGCCCGCGTCGCACCCCAGCAGAAGGTCGACATTGTTCGGGCGCTCCAGGCCTCCGGCGAGATCGTCGGAATGACCGGGGACGGCTCCAACGACGCGCCTGCCTTGCGGCTCGCGGACATTGGCGTGGCCATGGGGCAGCGCGGGACGGCAGTCGCGAAGGAGGCCGCCGCGATCGTCCTGGCTGACGACAACTTCGCGACGATCGTCGCGGCGACTGAGGAGGGGCGGACGATCTATGCGAACCTCCGAAAGACCATCCTCTACCTCGTCTCGGGCAATCTCGGCGAGGTGCTCACGATCTTGTTGGCCATGCTGGCTGGCCTCCCGCTGCCCTTCCAGGCGATCCAGCTCCTCTGGATCAACCTGGTCACCGACGCACTGCCGGCCATCGGGCTGGCGATGGAACCAGCCGAGCCCGGCGTCATGGACCGCCCACCGCGTCCCCGAGGCGAGTCGTTCTTGCCGCGCTGGATCATGCCGCTGATCGGAGTCCCGAGCCTGTTGCTGGCAGGCGTCAGCGTGTTCGCCTTCGTCGTCGAGCTCAACCGCGCTCCGGGCGACCTCGCCACGGCCCAGACTACGGCCTTCGTGACGCTCATCCTGGGGCACCTTGCGATCGGATGGGCACAGCGAGCGACGTTGACATCGTCTCTCCGCTTGGCCCTCTGGTCGAACCCGGTTCTGCTCCTGTCAATCCTGCTCGGGATCGGATCGCTTCTCCCTTTGCTCTACACCGAGCTCGGGAGATCGGTCCTCCATGCTGCGCCGCTCGGCGTAGATTCCTGGGCGCTCGCGCTGATTCTGGCGCCGATGCCGCTGATTGGCTCTGAGCTGACAAAGCTGGTGCTCCGTCGTCACACCCGTCGGATGACCGATTGGCCTGACTGACACTTGTCCTGTTCAGCTCGTGACAAAGGGCCCTGCCGTCCGACGCGCGCCTCCTCGATGCTAGTCGTAGGCCAGCTTGTTGGCCTGTCACGAAGTGGCCGCGCTGCCAGTCAGACCCGGCACGGCAGCTCCGAAGACATCGGCCTCGCGGTCGACGCCTCGACCGGTCGGGGAGGGGGACATCATGCAGAAGACGCTACTCGTACCGCTCGACGGCTCGGAGGAGAGCGAGGCGAGCTTGCCCCTGGCGACGATGCTCGCGCAGGAGCGTGGCCTGTCAATAACGCTTGCCCGAGTGACGGAGTATCCACAATTCGGCGGTGGGACCTGGCCTGAAGAGGCCCTGAGCTACGAGACTTACGAGCAGGTGATCGCGGCTGAGCTGGACGACGCGAACAGCTATCTCAGCGGCGTTCGCCAGCAGCTTTCTGAAACCGGCGTGTGCGTGCAGACGATCGTTCGCCAGGGTAGCCCATCCGTGGCGCTGCTCGACCTCGCGGACGAGCTGTCAGCCGCGGCGATCGTGATCGCGAGCCACGGGCACGGCGGCTTCAAGCGGTTCGTGCTCGGCAGCGTCGCCATGCAGCTCGTCTCGCACACCACCGTTCCAGTCTTTCTGGTTCGCGCCACCACGTCAGAGCATCACCACGCGCCGTCCCTGAGCCGCCTGCTGGTTCCGCTCGACGGGTCGGTGCTGGCCGAGCGTGCCCTCGACGTTGCCCGTGAGATCGCGCCGGCTGGATCGACGCTGGTCCTTGTGCGGGTCGTGCCGTGGCCCCAGAGCTTTGTGGTGGAAGGTGACGCGGAGCGGGTCCGCGACGCCGAGGCGACCGCGAACGGCGTCAACGTCGCTGCCAGCTATCTGAATCACGTCGCCGCACCCCTCCGCGAAGCCGGCATCTCCGTCGAGACCCAGGCGATCGTCAGCGAGACGAAGGTCGCGGTCAGCCGCCACCTGGCGGTGGCGGCAGCCGCTTGGAATGTCGATGCAGTCGTCATGTCCACCCATGGCCGCGGTGGCGTGACTGGCTGGCTGCTCGGGAGCGTCGCCGGCGAGGTCGTCCGCAACGTCGACCGACCGGTCCTGCTCGTCAGCGCTCGGGCACTCGCGGCACGGACGACCGGCCAGCTCCGCGTGGACGACGTGATGACGAAGGACGTACTGCTGCTTCAGCAGGACGAGTCGCTCCTGGTCGCACTCCGGAAGCTGGTTCGACGGCGGGCGAGCGGTGCCCCGGTCCTCGACTCCGATGGTCGTCTGGTCGGCGTGATCTCCCAGCGTGACGTCATGTCCTGGCATGAGCGCGCGGTCGAGCAGCTCGCAGACCAATCGGTGCCGGATCCGGATGAGTACCTGCGCCGCCTGCAAACGGAACAGGTCCGCACGGTGATGACGACGTCGCCGACGTCAATCCCCGAATCGGCATCGCTTGGGGTTGCCCTGGCACTGCTCCGCGAGCGGGGCATCCACCGCCTACCTGTGACTCGAGATGGCCGCGTCGTCGGGATCTTGACCGGCTCGGACATTCTGCTCGCGATGCTCGCCCAGATCGAGACGGCGCACGAGAGTCACCGGGGGGAGGAGCTCCAGCCACCGGCTGAGCAGCTCGTCAGCGTCATCGGCAGCGATTGACGACGAGGCCGATTACATGCATCGCGATACCTTTCCAACCGCGTAGAGCCGATTCCGGGGCTCCCACCAGCCGGACGACAGGTCATCCCTGGGGCTGCCACGACCTGAGCCTCAGGGATGACGTTGGAAATCTTCGCCCCGTCCACAAGGTCGAGACGTCTGGGTGTGGACGGGCTTGCCGCTGGACCTCCTGCTGAGCTGGGGCCTGGCCAGACGCTGTTCCCCGTTGACCAGCTTCGGACCGACGTGTCGTGCCTGTTCTTCAAATAGCAGGTCGTGGCCGGGAATGACCAGAGAGTCAGTGCCTAGGCCGGTACGCTGCGGGGTACCTTTCGCGAGGCCGTCTCGTATCCGCCCGATGCCGGCCACGTGGCGCGTTCGGTGAAGGAGCTCTCGACGACACCCCCGTCCTTCGCCGATCCAGGACTCGAGACTTGGGATGTTAGTGCCCGAGGCTGACCCGGTCAATCGCGTGACGATCGTGCCTCACCGGATGGCGCTCGGCGTGGTGTCCCACGGCCACCGGACGATCGCCACAGTCTGGACGAGCGCTATCCTTCAGGAAGCGTACGACGAGGCTGTCCGACTCCTCTCCAAGTACCACCAGGCGCTGGACCGGCTGTCGAGGGCGCTCCTCGAGTATGAGGCGCTCGACGAGGCGGAGATCGTCACGGCGAAGGAGCTGCGGTGTCGAAGCTTGCCGGCCGAGCCGGAACTCTGAGCAACAGCGTAGCCGGATTGCGGCCGGGTGCGGCACCCGCGGTCAATCCTGGGCCTACCGAGCATCGCCGGCTCAGTCAGCCGAAGTCGGCGACCTGCGGAAGACAAAGAGCGGGGCGGACACCTCCTCGTGCCCGCCCCGCTGGTCAACTACCTAGAGATGGGTGGTCCGTTACCTAGAGATGGGCGGTCTGTCGCGGCTATCGGTCAGGGGTCTTGCTCTTGAGAGCCGGGCGGCTGAAGCGCGCCCGGATGACTGAACCTGCCTACACGCCGTGATGACGACCGCCTGGACTGTCAACCTCGAGCACTCCAAACAAGAGGTGGATGGCTCGTTTGTTCCGCTGCACGGATCGCCTCCAGGAAAGCCCCGTCGGCTTCGATTTCTCTCCAGGAGCCCGTCGCTCCTGACAGCCATATCGTAACGGCTCCGGAGGAATCACGGGATGTGACAGATGTCCCATACGGCCCGGGACATCTGTCAGATCTGAGATCGTGGCGGCAGACAGCATAGTTCAAGGGGAAGGAGACGACCGCTCTGGCGCTCTCCCCGCTCGAACGGCGCTTCCTCCCGTCCTGGACCCTGACAGGGAGGTGGCACGATGAGACGGTACCGGACCCACTGGCGCCGACCGCTCCTGCTGGCGATCGTCCTGACGACCGCGCTGTTGTTCGGACCGAGCATGATCGCGTCGGCAGTACCGGCCAGGCAGCAATCGCATCCAATGATCGGGCAGCCGCTCGATCAGCTCTCCGGCGATGCGTTCGACCAGGCGTTCCTGGCCCAGATGACGATGCATCATGCCATGGGTGTGATGATGACGCAGCCGGTCATCACCGGCGGCGCGCACCAGGAGCTGAAGACGCTTGGCACCCAGATGATCGCCGACCAGTCACGCGAGATCGAGCAGATGCGCGGCTGGCTCAACGGCTGGTACGGCCAGGACATGACCTGCCCGATGGTGCAGGGCATGACCCCGGCCCCGATGGTGACAGGGCGGACACCGCCCGGCCTGATCGCTCCAGGCAACATCATGCCGGGCTGGATGCTCGATCCGTCCGGTCAACGACCCGGCGTCGGCCCGCTACGCCCAGGCGCCATGCTCCCAGGTTCGGGCCCGCCAATGACGCCGGGCGCGATGCCCGGGTTGATGCCCGGCCGACCGTTCGCCCCAACGACCGTCGCACCGATGATGGGGATGCCAATGATGAGCGGGCTCTGGAGCCTGCCGCCCGATCAACTCGATGCGACGTTCATGTCCTCGATGATCGCGCATCACCAGGGCGCCATCGACATGGCCATGCTCGCCGACGAGCGGGCCGCCCACCGGGAGGTTAAGAATCTCGCCACCAGCATCATCACGTCGCAGTCCGCGGAGATCGAGACGATGGAGGGGTGGCTCGCGGAGTGGTACGGTCGCTGAGCCACCGACGCCACACCACATCCGGGGGCGGATCGGTCCCGCGTGAGGATCGCTCCGTCCCCTTTCGCTGTTCCGAGCGATGCGCCCCGGTGTCCCGGATTGTCCTGCCGGAGACAGGCCATTTAGCCCTGGGAGCCCGCCCTTCAAGCTTCGACAATCGAAGGGAGAAGACGCGAGCGAGTAGCGTCGGACACGGACGGGAAATCGTATGTTGGGCACGGCAACGAGCACACAACCGTCGATCATCGGAAGCGAGTCAATGCGGACGCCCCGACGATCGATGGTCACGATCGACGGTAACGAAGCCGCTGCCTCGGTCGCGTACCGAGGCAGCGAGGTGATCGCGATCTACCCGATCACGCCGTCCTCGGCGATGGGCGAGTCGGCCGATCAGTGGGCCGCCGAGAGGCGGCCGAACCTCTGGGGCACCGTCCCACTCGTCCAGCAGATGCAGGCCGAAGGCGGCGCGGCCGGAGCCGTCCACGGCGCGCTCCAGACTGGTGCCGTGGCGACGACCTTCACGGCCAGCCAGGGCCTGCTCCTGATGATCCCGAACATGTTCAAGATCGCCGGGGAGCTGACCAGCACGGTTTTCCACGTCGCCGCGCGGTCGCTGGCGGCGCAGGGGCTCTCGATCTTCGGCGACCACTCGGACGTCATGGCGACCCGCTCGACCGGCTGGGGGCAGTTGTTTGCCTCGTCGGTCCAGGAAGTCATGGACTTCGCGCTGATCGCCCAGGCGGCCAGCCTGGAGGCACGTGTCCCGTTCCTCCACGTCTTCGACGGCTTCCGGACCTCACACGAGATCCAGAAGATCGAGATGCTCGCCGACGACGATCTCCGCGCCCTACTGGACGCCGACTTGATCGCGGCGCACCGTGAGCGAGCACTCTCGCCGGACCACCCGTTCATCCGAGGCACGGCCCAGAATCCGGACACCTACTTCCAGGCCCGCGAGACGGTCAACCCGTACTATCTGGCGACCCCGGGCACTGTCCAACGGATGATGTACCGCCTCGCCGCACGGACGGGTCGTCACTACCGCTTGTTCGATTACGTCGGTGAGCCTGACGCCGAGCGCGTCATCGTGGTGATGGGGTCCGGCGCGCAGACGGCTGCCGAAGCCGCGAAGATCCTTGTGGAGCGCGGCGAGAAGGTCGGAGTCGTCATCGTGCGGCTCTACCGACCGTTCGATGGCTGGAGCCTGCTGCGAGCGCTTCCGCGCACGACTCGCGGTATCGCCGTGCTCGACCGTACGAAGGAACCGGGCTCGGCCGGCGAACCGCTCTACCAGGATGTCGTGACGGCGATCAGCGAGGGCCTGGCCGAGGGCCTGGCGCCGTTCACCACGTTCCCGCACGTCATCGGCGGGCGCTACGGCCTGTCGTCCAAGGAGTTCACGCCCGGCATGGTGAAGGGCGTGTTTGACGAGCTTGCCCGCAAACACCCCAAGAACCACTTCACCATCGGCATCGAGGACGACGTCACGTTCACCAGCCTGCCGTACGAACATGACTTCGACATCGAGGGCCCCGACGTGATGCGGGCGATCTTCTGGGGTCTCGGGTCGGATGGGACCGTCGGCGCCAACAAGAACGCCATCAAGATCATCGGCGAAGAGACAGACAACTATGCGCAGGGCTACTTCGTCTACGACTCGAAGAAGTCCGGTGCCCGCACGACCTCGCACCTGCGCTTCGGCCCTCGTCCGATCGAGTCGCCGTACCTGATCCGGAAGGCCGGCTTTGTCGCCGTCCACCAGTTCGGGTTCCTGGAACGGTTCGACGTCCTCAAGGAGGCGGCGCCCGGCGCGACAATCCTGATGAACAGTCCGTATGGCCCGGACGAGGTCTGGGATCACCTGCCGCGCAAGGTCCAGGAGACGATCGTGGCGAAGCGGCTGCGATTGTTCGTGATCGACGGCGATGCCGTTGCCCGTGCCGCTGGCATGGCGAACCGCGTCAACACCGTGATGCAGACCTGTTTCTTCGCCATCAGCGGCGTCCTGCCCCGCGACGAAGCGATCGACCAGATCAAGCAGGCGATCCAGAAGAGCTACGGGAAGCGTGGCCAGGCCGTCGTGGAGCAGAACTTCGCAGCCGTCGACAGCGCCCTGGCACACCTCCATGAGGTTGCCGTGCCTGCTGCAGTGACCAGCACGGTTGCTGTGGCGCCGGCCGTGCCGTCCGAGGCCCCCGCGTTCGTCCAGCGCGTCACGGCGAAGATGGTCGCCGGCCTGGGCGACGAGTTGCCGGTCAGTGCCCTCCCGGTCGATGGCACATATCCGAGTGCAACGGCGCAGTGGGAGAAGCGTGCGCTCGCGGCTGATGTGCCAGTCTGGGAGCCCGACCTGTGTATCCAGTGCGGCAAGTGCGTCATGGTCTGTCCGCACGCCGTCATCCGCTCGAAGGTGTACGAGCCGACGTTGTTGGATGGTGCTCCCCCGACGTTCAAGTCAGCGCCTGCTCGCTGGCGCGAGCTCCCCGATCAGCGGTATACGCTCCAGGTCAGCCCTGATGACTGCACCGGCTGCACCCTCTGCGTCGAGGTCTGCCCGGTCAAGGACAAAAGCGACGCCAGCCGTAAGGCGATCAACATGGCACCGGTTGAGCCGCTGCGGCAAGACGAGCAGGGCAACTGGGGCTTCTTCCTCGGCTTGCCGGACGTCCCCAAGGCCGATGGGCTGGCCTGGACTACCGTCAAAAACGTCCAGTTGTTGGAGCCGCTCTTCGAGTTCTCCGGCGCCTGTGCAGGCTGCGGCGAGACGCCGTACCTGAAGCTGGTCAGCCAGCTTTTCGGCGACCGCGCGATGATCGCCAATGCGACAGGCTGCTCGAGCATCTACGGCGGCAACCTGCCGACGACGCCCTGGTCCACCAATCGCGAGGGGCGCGGCCCCGCCTGGAGCAACTCGCTCTTTGAGGACAATGCCGAGTTCGGGCTGGGGATGCGCCTCACGCTCGACAAGCAGGTCCAGTACGCTCATGAGCTCCTGCTGCGACTGGGCGACGACCTGGGCCACGCCCTCGTGGACGACCTGATCGACTCCGATCAGTCCGACGAAGCCGGCATCCTCGCCCAGCGGCGACGCGTCGAAGTCCTCAAGCATCGGCTGGCCGAGCGTGAGGATCCAGCGGCTCAGGATCTTAAGAGTCTGGCAGAGAAATTGGTCCGAAAGAGCGTCTGGATCGTCGGCGGCGACGGCTGGGCCTACGACATCGGGTACGGCGGCCTGGATCACGTGCTAGCGAGCGGTAGGAACGTCAACGTCCTGGTGCTGGACACCGAGGTCTATTCGAACACCGGCGGCCAGTCCTCGAAGGCAACCCCGCTCGGCGCGGTGGCGAAGTTCGCTGCCAGTGGCAAGGCGACGCCGAAGAAGGACCTCGGCCGAATGGCGATGATCTACGGAAACGTTTACGTTGCCCAGATCGCGATGGGGGCCAGCGACAGCCAGACCCTCGAAGCGATCCGCGAGGCCGAGTCGTACGACGGGCCGTCGCTGGTGATCGCCTACGCCCACTGCATCGCCCACGGGATCGACATGGCGAAAGGGATGCAGCAACAGAAACTGGCTGTCGAGACCGGCCATTGGCCGCTCTACCGCTACGACCCGCGCCGAACCGCCCGGGGCGAACATCCGCTCCGACTCGATTCGAAGGAGCCGACGAGACCGCTCTCCGAGTATCTCTACAACGAGGGCCGCTATCGCCAGCTCGTTCAAACCCAGCCGGAGACCGCCGCGCAACTCCTGGAGCGGGCGCAAGCGGCCGTGGCAGCGCGGCGCAAGATCTACCTGCAGATGGTCGAGCAGGACTGAGGAAAGAGAAAGGGGACTGATCATGGCCACCGGCACGAGCAACCACACCACGAGCCTGGCTGACACGCTGGCCGAACAGCCCGGAATAGTCGTCGCGGCCGTCTGTGCGCCGTCGCACCAGAGCGACCTGAGCGGCGCCGAAGTCGTCGAGGTTGCTGAGCTGCTCGGGATCGACTTCGCGGTGGCGCCGTTCAGCGTCGAGGATCTCCAGATCGGCATCGAGGTCGAACTGGAGATCGGGCACGAGTGCACGCCCTCGATGGTCGACATCATCGACGAAGACCTCGTCGAGATTGGGAAGATCGCCGTCATCAATCTTCAGGAGCGGTTTGACTACTACAGCCAGTTGACGCAGGCTCACGCGCCCGGTGATCCACCCGTGCAGACGCATTGGAACGCCGACGTGGGGGGCGACTGACTGGCTGGGAGCCAGACCGTGCAGCCTTCGACCAGTGACTCGTCCTGAGGCGTAGTCGTCCAGGGGGCACGCGGAGATCACCGAACAGCGGACGTGGCGATGGAAACCACCCGTCTCGAAGGGGCAGCGCGGGACCAATACTGCTATGTTGCCCTATTGACGACAGTGCCGACGACATTCATCATGCCGCACCGATCGGAGCTCTCCGATGGCCATCCTGACCGCCAAGACGATCAGACCCCCTTCGGATGACAAGCGCTGGCGCGTAGTGGATGCAACGATGCGGCGGCACGGCTACAAGCCATCCGCGCTGATCGAAGCGCTCCACGCGGTCCAGCAGGCGTTCGGGTATCTCGACGAGCCGTCGCTGTGCTACGTCGCCGGCAGCCTGGGCGTCCCGCTTTCGCGGGTGTATGGGGTCGCGACCTTCTACCACTACTTCAGTATGAAGCCGCAGGGGGAGCACACCTGCGTGGTCTGCACCGGGACGGCCTGCTACATCAAGAACAGCCCGGCCCTGCTCCGTGCCATCGAGGCCGATCTGGGTGTCGCGCCCGGCGAGACGACGGCCGACGGCAAGCTCTCATTGCTCACGGCGCGCTGCCTGGGCACGTGCGGGCTGGCCCCGGCCGCCGTCCTTGACGGCCAGGTCGTAGGACGCCTGCGAACAGTCGAGCTGGTGGGACGGCTTCGCGACCTGATCGGGACTGAACAGGAGGCGGTGACGCTATGACGCCTGACGAGCTGATCGAGCTGGCAGCAGCGCAGCGCACCAGGCTCAACGGATTCGCCCACCAGATCAACGTCTGCATGGCCACCGCCTGCCACTCGTCCGGCAGCGAGGAGATCAAGGACCGCCTGACCGCCCAGGTGAAGTCGCGGGGTATCCAGAAGCACTGCCTGATCCGGAGCGTCGGCTGCCCGGGCCTCTGCACCGCCGGCCCGATGGTTGGGATCGAGCCGGAAGGACGGCTCTACCAGAACGTCTCGCCGGACGACGCCGGAGACCTCCTGGACAGTTTGGAGAGCACACCGGTCGAGCGCATTCAGGCCCAGACCGGCGATCCGTTCTTCGCCCGCCAGCAGCGGATCGTGCTGGAGCACGCCGGCGAGATCGACCCCGAGCAGATTGATGAGTACATCGCCGTCGGTGGCTATCAGGCGCTGGCAAAGGCGCTCTACGCGATGACACCAGCCGAGGTCGTCGACGAGATCACCAAAAGCGGGCTGCGCGGACGCGGCGGCGCCGGCTTCCCGACCGGCCTGAAGTGGCGGACCGTTGCCAAGGGCGGCGGTGACCGAAAGTTCGTGATCTGCAACGGCGACGAGGGCGATCCCGGCGCGTTCATGGACCGCTCGGTCCTGGAGAGCGATCCGCACCGGGTCCTCGAAGGAATGGCGGTCGCGGCCTACGCAGTCGGCGCCCAGGAAGGGTACCTGTACGTCCGCGCCGAGTACCCGCTGGCGATCCGTCGCCTGACCACCGCCCTCCGCCAGGCGCGCCAGCGGAACCTGCTTGGAGTGAATGTTCTCGAGACGCCGTTCTCTTTCCAGGTCGAGATTCGCGTAGGGGCCGGCGCCTTCGTCTGCGGCGAGGAGACAGCGCTGATCGCCTCGATCGAGGGCGGGCGTGGCCAGCCGCGCCCACGCCCGCCCTACCCCGCCGAGTCCGGCCTCTGGGGCTGCCCCACGCTCATCAACAACGTCGAGACGCTGGCCAACATCGTGCCGATCATCCGCAACGGCGGCGACTGGTTCGCCGGCATCGGCACCGAGAAGAGCAAGGGCACCAAGGTCTTCGCCCTGTCCGGGCAGGTCAAGAACACCGGCCTGATCGAGGTGCCGATGGGTATCACCCTACGCGAGATCGTGTTCGAGATCGGCGGCGGGGTCCCGGACGGCCGTGCCTTCAAGGCGGTCCAGACCGGCGGCCCGTCAGGTGGTTGTATCCCCGACGGGCTGCTCGACAGCCCGGTCGACTACGAATCCCTGACCCGGCTCGGCTCGATCATGGGATCGGGTGGAATGATCGTCATGGACGAGACCTCCAGCATGGTCGAGGTCGCCCGCTACTTCATGGAGTTCTCCATGACCGAGTCGTGCGGCAAGTGCATTCCCTGCCGCGTTGGGACGGTCGAAATGCACGCTCTGCTGACCCGGTTCGCCGAAAAGCGCGCGAAGACGGCGGACCTGGATCTCCTGGAACTGCTTTGCGACCTGACGAAGAGCACCAGCCTGTGCGGTCTCGGACAGGCAGCGCCGAATCCGGTCCTGAGCACGCTTCGCTACTTCCGCGACGAGTACCTCGCGGCGATGGTGGCGGACGAAAGCCCGGACGGCGACGTGACGCGTGAAGGTCGACCGTCACCTGCCGTGATTCCGCTCACCGTTGTGGCCGCCCGGTCGTCGGACGGCGGCGAGGAAGGGGGCCGATCGTGACCAGTCCACCGGTGCGCGTCAGGACGCTCACGATCGACGGACAGGACGTCGGAGCACGTGAAGACGAGACGATCCTGGAGGTCGCCCGCGAGAACGGCATCTGGATCCCGACGCTCTGCCAGCTCGACGGTCTCTCGACCATTGGGGCCTGCCGGCTCTGCATCGTCGAGGTCAAGGGCACGTCGAAGCTGCTCCCGGCCTGCGTGACTCGCGTCGAGGAAGGAATGGAGGTCACCGCCGACTCGGAGCGACTCCGCGGGTATCGGAAGATGATCGTGGAGCTGCTGTTCGCGGAGGGGAATCACATCTGTTCGGTCTGCGTGGCGAACGGCAACTGCGAGCTCCAGTGGCTGGCGCAGCGGCTCGGCGTGGATCACATCCGCTTCTCGTACCTGTACGGCCGCCGCGTCGTGGACGCCTCACACGAGCGATTCGCCGTCGATCACAACCGCTGCATCCTCTGCACGCGCTGCGTCCGCGTCTGCGACGAGGTCGAGGGCGCACACACCTGGGATGTCATGGGGCGGGGGACTGATGCCCGGGTCATCACCGATCTCGCACAGCCCTGGGGCGAGTCCGATAGCTGCACGAGCTGCGGCAAGTGCGTGAACGTCTGCCCCACAGGCGCGCTATTCGAGAAGGGCAAGGCTGTGAGCGAGATGGTGAAGCACCGCGACCTGCTGCCATCGCTGTTGACGATGCGGGAGCGGCTGCGATGAGCGAAGTAACCGAAGCCACGAGTCAGGGGCCAGGACGGTTGGATGACGCCACACCGCCGAAGGTCCGGGCAGCGACGGTCTGGCTCGATGGCTGCTCCGGCTGCCACATGTCGTTGCTTGATCTAGACGAGCGCCTGATCGAGATCGCCCAGCACCTCGACATGGTGTACACGCCGCTGATCGACGTGAAATCGTATCCCGAGCAGGTCGACGTGGCGCTTGTTGAAGGCGCAGTTAGCAGCGAGGAGGATCTGGAGAAGATCCGCCGGATCCGCCGCCAGACCAGGATCCTGGTGGCGTTCGGCGACTGCGCCGTGACCGGCAACGTTCCCTCAATGCGCAACGCCTTCCCGGTCGAGGACGTCTACCGTCGGGGTTACATCGAGACGGCGACGCTCCGGCCTGGAATTCCCGACCAGGTCGTCCCCAGGCTGCTGCCTCAGGTCCGGCCGATCCATGAATACGTCCCGGTCGACGTCTATCTCCAGGGCTGCCCGCCGCCCGCCGACGTCATCTATGGCCTGCTCACCGACCTGGTGGCAGGCCGCACCCCGGACCTGACGTCCCAGACGCGGTTCGGACGCTGAGCGAGAAGGCAGGAGACGATGGCCAGGCAGATCACTATCGACCCGGTCACCAGGATCGAAGGCCACGCGAAGATCACGATCCAGCTTGACGATGCCGGCGTCGTCCAGGATGCGAAGTTCCACATTACCCAGTTCCGGGGCTTTGAGAAGCTCTGTGAGGGCCGGCCGTTTCACGAGATGCCGAGCCTGATGGCGAGGATCTGCGGGATCTGCCCGGTCAGCCACCTGGTCGCCTCGGCCAAGGCCTGCGACGCGATCATGGCGGTCCAGATCCCGAAGACGGCTGCTAGCCTGCGACGCGTCATCAACCTGGCGCAGCTCATCCAGTCGCACGCGCTCTCGTTCTTCTACCTGTCGGCGCCGGATCTTCTGCTCGGGATGGACGCCGATCCAGCCGGCCGGAATATCTTCGGGTTGATGCAGTCGCATCCCGAGATCGCGCGCGACGGCATCCGGTTGCGCCAGTTCGGCCAGCAGGTGATCGAGCTGCTCGGAGGGAAGCGGATTCACCCCGCCTGGGTCGTCCCGGGCGGCGTGAGCGAGCCGCTCTCAGCCGAGAAGCGGTTGACGATCGTCGGGATGATCCCCGACGCGCTGGCGATCGTCGAGCGGACCTTGCCCCTGTTCAAGCGGGTGTTCGAGCGATTCCCCGACGAGGTCCGGACGTTTGCCAACTTCCCCTCGCTGTTCATGGGGCTCGTGGACAATCACGGCGGCATCGAGCACTACGATGGGCACCTGCGGATCGTCGACGCCGAGGGCAACGTGATCGAAGGGGCCGTTCCATCCGACCAGTACCAGGAGTACATCGGCGAGACGGTAGAGCCGTGGAGCTACCTGAAGTCGGCGTACTATCTGCCGCGCGGCTATCCCGACGGTCTGTACCGGGTTGGACCGCTCGCCCGGCTCAACGTTGCGACCTCGGTAGATACGCCGAAGGCCGGCCACGAATGGGCCGAGTTTCGCCAGCTCGAGCCGGGTGCCGTGCTCAGCTCGTTCCACTACCACTACGCCCGGCTCATCGAGATCCTCTACGCTCTTGAGCGGATCGGTCAGCTCCTCGACGAGCCGGACATCCTGAGTACTCGCGTCCGCGCTCACGCCGAGCCGAACAACCTGGAAGGGATCGGCGTAGCCGAGGCGCCGCGCGGGACGCTTCTCCACCACTACAAGATCGACGAGAACGGCCTGATCGTCTGGGCCAACCTGATCATCGCCACCGGCCACAACAACCTGGCGATGAACCGGGGCGTCTTCCAGGTGGCCCGCCACTTCGTGGATGGTGAACGGCTTCAGGAGGGCATGCTCAATCGTGTCGAGGCCGTCATTCGGGCCTACGATCCGTGCCTGAGCTGCTCAACGCACGCGCTCGGCAAGATGCCGCTCCGAATCCAGCTTGTGGCGCCGGACGGTGCTGTGCTGGACGAGATGGTGCGTGGAGCGAACGATGCATAGCGCACGGCTCGTCATCGGCTATGGGAACCAGTTGCGATCAGACGACGGTCTCGGCCGGATCGTCGCGCAGCAGCTCAGGAGTGATCTGGCCGGGGATAGTGCCTTCGCGGATGTCGTGGTGCTTGCCGCGCACCAGCTCACGCCCGAGCTGGCGGAGCCGATCAGCCGGTCACGGTTCGTGATCTTCGTCGATGCACGAGAGGGTCAGCGTCCCGGTCGCCTCGACTGCCGTGTCGTCATCCCATCCGGGAACGGGGCGCTGGCGTTTAGCCACGACGTTGATCCGCCGTCCCTCGTACTGCTAGCGCGGCTGCTGTACGGCAGCAGCCCGACCGCGGTGGTCATCTCCGTCGACGGAGATGACTTCGGCTACGGAACTGACTTGTCGCCTGAGGTCCAGGCGACCTTACCCGACGTCGTCCAACGCGTTCGCGACGTCCTGGCGGACGGGATAGCCGCGCAGAGCGCGCCAACGGCGGTCGGCGTGGGTCATCGTTCGGGAGGAGGGTAGCGTCATGCACGAGCTAGCGGCTGTCGGCGCACTGGTCGAAGCGATTCTGAGCGGCGTGTCCGAGCATCAGCCCTGCCGCGTTGATGTCATCCGCGTACAGCGCGGCACGGCCTTCCTGGAGGAGGCGCTGCTTCAGGGTTTCGAGATGCTCTCGCGTGGGACGGCGCTCGAAGGAGCGCGACTGGAGATCGAGGTCGTCGATCATATCGTCGATTGTCCCTGTGGCATCGAACGGCCGATCCTGGCCGAGGAGCTCGTCGGCCATGTCTGGATCTGCCCGAACTGCGGACACCTGGAGGAAGTCGACGAGGAAGACGATCTGTCGCTGCTGGACGTGACGCTCACGCCACTCGAGGCGACGGTCGGGGTGGGAGGCCGCTAATGTGCCTGGCAATCCCGCGCCGAGTCCTGCGTATCGACGGCGAGCGAGCCGAGATCGAATGGGATGGCGAGCCGCGCTGGGTGGCAGCGGGCGGGCTTCTCGGTCTGGCCGTCGGCGACTACGTGCTGGTCCACGCCGGGCAGGCGCTGGATCGGATCTCCTCCGAGGAGGCCGACCAGATCCTGGAGCTGTATGCCAGCCTGGAGGGAGCAGACGTGAGTGTCCTCGTCGGCGAGCCTGTCGGAGAGGTATCTACGTGATCGATCGTACGGCGACCACACTTCAGGTTGACGACGCCGAGCACGCGCTACTCGGAGGCGCCACCTCACCGTCTGTCGTGCGCACGATCGAGACGCCAGGCCGGCCGCTCGACGGGATGGTGCGCTTCATCCGCTATGGTTTCATGCCGAACCGACTCCGCTATTGTGGCGGAGACGAGAACCGTCTCCTCTTCGACCATGCCGTCGAGGAGGTCGTTGATGGTGGCCTGAAGGGACACCTCCAGAAGTTCACCGGCGCGCTGCCATACCTCCAGCTCATAGCGCGTGCCAACGGGATCGCCGATCCGTTCGATCCGAGGGTCGTGGACGCCTATTGGATCGGGAACGACCTGCTGGACCGAGTCGAAGTGCGTCAACTCCATGATTCGCTGCTGGAGCGCTACGGCAAACAACTGCAGGGCCGGACGCGCGACCTTGTGCTCGGTAAGGCACCGGCCGGAGCCCGGCCGCACCACAGCTTCCACGTCCTCGACATTCACAGCCGGGTCGGTGAGCTTGGTCAGAGTCTGTCGACGATGGATCACTGCCGGGTCAGTTGGGGGACGGTGGTGGAAGTCGCTGGCGGGGAGCTGGTGGTGGACCGTGTGCCGATGCTTCTGGAGCTGGGCAAGCTGGTGCTCGGGCGGCCTGTGCGCGAGCGCGTCATGCGCCAGATTGACGGGCGCGGCTTCGTCGACGATGCCCGTGTCGGTGATGTCGTCTCGATCCACTGGGGCTGGGCGTGCGAGGTGCTGAGCTCGACGCGACACCGGTGTCTGGAGCGTTACACCCGCCACCACCTCGCCATCGCGAGCCGAACGATCTGAAGCCCATCATGAACGACTTGCCGTGCACCTTGGCGATCTCGGATCGATCGCGATGACGATGTACCTCAGTCGACGACGCTTCCTGGGCGGCCTCGGCGCAGCGGTCTCGCTTCCTGCCATGCAGGCCTGCCTGCCCGGATTCGAGCGTCGCCCCAGCAGTGTAAGTACGCCGAGTCGGCTGGTCGTGGCACAGAGCGCCGATCCGGCGGGACTGCATCCCCTCCTTGAGACCGGGCTCGTCGAGGCGAGCGCCTACGGCAACCTCTACGATCCCCTGGTGACGCGAGACCTGGACGGGCAGCTTGTGCCGGGGTTGGCCGAGTCGTGGGAGCGGCGCGATGATCGCACGTGGGCGTTCCGCCTTCGCCCGGGCGTGACGTTCCACGACGGCGAGCCGTTCGACGCCACCAGCGTCCGCTTCACGATCGAGAAGCTGCTCGACCCGGTCAGCTCGTCGCCGATCCGCGCCCAGCTTGACGCGATCGACCACGTCGAGACGCCTGACGCGCAAACGGCAGTGATCGTGATGAAGAGGCCGTTCGCGCCGCTGCTCGCCGAGCTGACGCAGCTCATGATGCTCCCGCCCGTGTACACGGAACGCGTTGGCTTCGCCGCGCTGGCCGAGCGGCCGAACGGAACCGGGCCGTACCGGCTCACTGAGCGCGTCCGCGACGAGCGGATCGTCCTGGAGGCGTACGACGGTCACTGGCAAGGTGCGCCACCGGTGCGGACGGTGGAGCTCCACCCCATGCCCGAGACGTCTACGCGCATGACAGTCATGCGGACCGGCGAGGCGGACTTCGCGGTGAATGTTCCGCCGGATCAGGCGCCGATTCTCGAGCGCGAGGGACTTGCAGTAGTCGGACGCCCAGGGGTCCAGGCGCTCTACATTCGGCTGCATGCGCGGAAGCCGCCGCTCGACGACGTGCGTGTTCGCCGCGCGATCGTCCACGCCATCGACGTCGACCAGATCATCGCGTCCATCTACGGGGGACGGGCGCGTCGGATCACCGGACCGTACCCGCCCGAGGTGTTCGGCTACGACGTCGCCGCCCCGCTTCCAGCCTATGATCCGGAGCTGGCCCGCACACTGCTCCGCCAGGCCAGCGTCGTGCCGGGGACCGAGATCGTCTTCGAATCGCCAAAGGGACGGTATCCGAAGGACGACCTGGTCACAGTTGCAGTGGCCGGATTCCTGGAGCGGGTCGGCCTGCGCGTGCAGCTACAAGTCTTGGAATGGGGCACCTACCTGAAGAAGATCCAGGCCGGCGACGGCGAGCATCTCTTCCTCCTTGCTGGCACGAACCGCTCGTTCGACCCGCATTTCACGATCGCGCGGCTGTACGGAAATGGCAGCGTCCTTGGGCGCGTCTACTACGGCAACGCTGAAATCGACGCGCTGGCGGCCAGAGCAGCGACCGAGCTGGATCCGGAGCGTCGAAGGAGTCTGTACGGCAACATTCTGGCGATGCTGCGCGGCGACGTTCCGGCCGTCTGGATAGCCCAGCTCGATGACCTGTACGCGATTCGTCCTGGTGTGGCTTGGCAGCCGCGCGCCGATAGCTTGATCCGGGCACGAGATTTTGAGCTCGAGCTTTCGCGGCCCAGTCGCTCCTGATCGGCGTATCGTTTAGGTGGCATTTGAGGTCGCACGTATTGCCCGATGATGAGTGCGTTCCGTGCGGCGCTGATTCCACCACGTATTCGTGTCGACTACGTAAACAGAAACCCCGCCACGAAGGGCGGGGAATCCGACTACTTATATCGCTAGTTCAGGGAGGAGCTTCCGCGAGGGGTGCGAATCGAGTGACGTCGCGCCGTACCGAGGAATGGGACTGGTTGAACCCCATTCAGGTGCGCGGTTTGGCAGCGACTCCTCCGCTCCGGCAGGGCCATTGGACACTGCGTTGGGTGCCCTGACTCCCCGAGTAACTCCCAAGAAACCGAATTGATCCCGTCCGTTGCCCGATGGAGTCAGGGCTGGTGTGCCGCTGGCGCCGATCTGCGGGCTGCATAGGCAATGACCGCCCTTGATGGGAGCGCGGTCAGCGGCGAGAGTCCGAATTCGTCGAGGGGCAGATAGCCTGCAGTCTGGCCATCTGCCTGTCGACCGGTAATTTGAGGAGGGGACGGAGCATCCGCTCAGAGACGATCGGGCGAGACAGTGGGTCTCCCAGCTCCGTGATGGCGTGCACCACCTCCGGCGCGAGGTCGAGCAGGCCGAGGACCTGAGTGACCCTGGCCCGCGTTACGCCGAGCTTACGTGCGAGATCCGCTCGAGACAAGCACATCCCGAGGTTCAGCGCGTCCTGCCACTCACGGGCGAGGGCAATGGGGTTGCGAGACGCCTTGGTGATTCGCCGTGGTGGCGTACCGCTGTGGCAAACCGACGGCGGATCTGTCCCCTCAAAGTGATAGGCGAGGCGAGCACCCCGCTGCCGAGGGGCTAAACCAGAGCCGGCGAAGACGGTCAGAGACAGGGAAGTTCGGATCTTCCCCCTCCTCGGGGAGCCGCCAGAGTCCACCGGATTGCGATCCAGCGGGCTTTTTGCGTTTCGTTGAGCTGCGCACCGCTACCACATGAGCGCTCACGGCAGGGCGCCTTCAGGGCGATATTGCGTTCTGGCCCTCACCATGTGCTCGGCGCCGCGCGGATACCCCTCAACGGCCTCAGCGGCGCTCGGTCGCAGACCGTGCCTCGCGGCTGAGGTGCCGTAT
>Ga0075421_100001244_pt1 | contig 29381 bp, 23 predicted proteins | sample SoiMetdeltSBSDD5_FD_75292 | JGI IMG/M metagenome (GOLD analysis project Ga0075421, IMG submission 75292) | Bulk soil microbial communities from a Populus tree surrounding site in Tennessee, USA - Soil MetaG P. deltoides SBSDD5 | ecosystem: Environmental > Terrestrial > Soil > Tree plantation... | reverse complement strand
GTCGAGCGCATCATCGGCTACAAGCGCGGCACCGGCGGCACCAGCGGCGTGTCGTATCTCAACAAGGCGCTGGAGCTACGTTTCTTCCCGGAGCTGTGGTCGATCAGAACCGCGATGTGACGGCAGGAAACGTCGCCGCACCTTCCACGCTCTCCAGCCCAGCAGCACCAGCGCGATCCCCAGATAGATCAGCGGCTCGCGCACATCGGCCTTGACCTGCCAGTAGTAGTGCCAGATGCCGAGCAGCACGATTGCATAGATCAGCCGGTGCAGCGTTTTCCAGCGCTTGCCCAGCCGACGCATCATGCCGTTGGTCGAGGTCACCGCCAGCGGGATCAACAGCAGCAGCCCCAGGAAGCCGATCGTGATGAATGGCCGGCGCGCGATGTCGGGCAGGATGCCTGCCCAATACAGATCCTGATCCAGAATCAGCCAGGTCAGGAAGTGCAGCAGCACATAGAAGAAGGCGTAGACGCCGAGCATCCGCCGCAGTTGGACCAGCCACGGCGCATTGAACCAATCGCGCAGCGGTGTGATTGCGAGCGTGATGAGCAGGAAGCGCAGGCCCCACTGGCCGAGCGTGTCCTGGATCTTCTCGACCGGATTCGCGCCGAGATTCGTGCCACTGAGCTCGAACGCACGCCAGACCAGCGACGCGAGCGGCAGCAGGCACAGCAAGAACAGCGCCGGCTTCATCACCCGGCGCACGACAAAACTCGAAGGCATACGTTTGCGCTGTAGGTCGGGCTTCGCCCCGACTAATAAAACTTCTTCAAATCCATTCCCTGGTACAGCGACGCCACTTCCTGCTCATAACCGTTGAACATCAGCGTCGGCACGCGCGAGTTGAACACTCCACCGCCGATGCGCCGCTCGCGTGCCTGGCTCCAGCGCGGATGATCGACGTTCGGATTGACGTTCGCATAGAAGCCGTATTCGTGCGGCGCGGAGATGTTCCACGCAGTCGGCGGCTGGCGCTCGACGAAGCGGATCTCGGCGATCGACTTCAGGCCCTTGAAACCGTACTTCCACGGCGTGATGAGACGCAGCGGCGCGCCGTTCTGATTCGGCAACGTCTTGCCGTACAGCCCGACCACCAGCAGCGCGAGCGGGTGCATCGCTTCGTCGATGCGCAGCCCTTCGACGTAGGGCCATTCGAGCACGTCGTAGCGCTGGCCGGGCATCTCCGACGGACGCATCACGGTCTTGAAGGCCACGTACTTCGCCTTGGACGTCGGCTTGAAGCGCTTCAGCACATCCGCGAGCGGCACGCCGACCCACGGAATGACCATCGACCACGCCTCGACGCAGCGCAGGCGGTAGACGCGCTCCTCGAGCGGGTGGCCCTTGAGCACGTCTTCGAGCGTGAACTTGCCCTGGTTCTCGCACTCGCCGTTCACGACCACCGACCAAGGCGCGGGTTTGAACTTGCCCGAGTTCGCGGCCGGGTCGCCCTTGTCGATGCCGAACTCGTAGAAGTTGTTGTAGTTGGTGATGTCCTCGTACTTGTTCGGCGCCTCGCTCAGGCTGTACTTCTCGTTGCGCTTGTAGTCGAGCGGCGCGACGTCGGCGGGCGCCGGCTCGGACCACGCGCCGCCGAGGCCGGCGACGCCGGCAGCGAGCGCGGCTTGCAGCAGCTGACGCCGATTCAGGTAGGCCGATTCGGCCGTGATTTCCGACGGCCGGATCTGGGCCGAGTCGCCGGGGCGGGGCTTGCGGATCAGCATGCGGTCAGGCTCCTGGTTCCCTCTGGAAGTTAGCACGTTGTTGCCCTACGCACGGCAGGACCTCATGGATTCTTGACCCAGTCCCGGTGCCACAAGTTCGCCCGAATTGCGTCGGCGGAATGCCCTCTTGCCGGCGCAGGCTCCCCGGCAACTGATGATGCGGGAGTGACGAGCATGGCGTTCCAGATCGGCGAGTCGGGTTCGGTGACCCTCAAGGCAGTCTTGATCGGCGTGATCGTGCTGTTGCTGCTGATCCCCCTGGCGATGTTGCGGGGCCTCGTCACAGAGCGCTCCGCATTACGCGAGCAGGCCTATGCCCGCGTCGCCGAAGGGTGGGGCGGAAGTGCCGTGCTCGGTGGACCGATGCTGGTCGTGCCGACGCTGCGTACAGTTGTCGAGAAGATCAACGACAAGGACGTCACCAGGATCTTGCGCAGCGACGTGTACCTGCTGCCGGCCCGTCTCGACATGAAGGTCGATCTGCAATTGCAGGACGAGGCGCGCTACGTCGGGATCTACGCGGTGCCGGTGTACCTGGCCGACCTGCAATTCAACGGCGAGTTCGAATTCGCGGCGCTGCAACCGCTGCTCGATCGACCTGGCGTCACGTACTTGTGGCACGAGAGCCGGCTGCGCTTGCCGGTGTCGGAAGTACGCAGCCTGCGCGAAGTGAGTGAGGCGCGCTTCGCGGGCCAGGGGGTCAAGCTCGGGCCGGCGCAACCCGGCGTGTATCGTGGCATCGAGGCACGCGTCGATCTGACTGAGCTTGCGAAGACTGCGTCGGCTGCATTCGAATTTCGCGCAGTCACGGCCGGCAGTCGTGACTTGTCCTTGCTGCCGCTCGGCAGCACGACGACGCTGCAAATGCATTCCAACTGGCCGCATCCATCGTTCCACGGTGCGTTCCTGCCTGCCGAACGCACCATCAGCGACGACGGCTTCGATGCACGTTGGCAAGTGCTGGAGCTGAATCGCTCGTATCGGCAAGCGTTCAGCGAAGAGGAGGTGGACGAGAGTGTGCTGCAACAGTCCGCTTTCGGCGTCGGCCTCTATCAAGCAGTCGACGTGTATCAGCGCAGCGAGCGCGCAGTGAAGTACGCGCTGTTGTTCATCGCGCTCACGTTCCTGACGTTCTTCGCGTGGGAGCAGGTTACGCGCAACCCGCTGCATCCGCTGCAGTACCTGATGATCGGGCTGGCGTTGAGCATCTTCTATCTGCTGCTGATCGCGCTCTCGGAGCACATCTCGTTCGCGGCGGCGTACCTGTCGGCAGCTCTCGCACTCGTCGCACTCATCGGAGTTTATGTAGCAGGAGCATTGCGCAGCTCGCTACGCGGCAGCGTCGCGGCGGTTGCGATGAGTGCGGTGTACGCGCTGCTATACGCGCTAGTCTTGTCCGAGGATTACGCACTGCTGCTCGGTGCGATCGTGCTGTTCGTCGCGCTCGCTGCGGTGATGCTCGTCACGCGGCGCGTCGACTGGTATCGACTCGGGGGACCAGTAGTTTCTCGCACCGATGCTGTCTGATGCAAGGACTGCAGCTGCCGTGAGCTTCGTGGTAAAACACGGCCGCGATGAGTGTGCGGTCCGAATCTCCTCAGCGGCTGAGCCTGCGCGAGCAGGTCGAGAGCCTGTTGCCGAGTTGGCAGAGCTGGTATCCGAGCCTGTTCGACGCGGCCGCGGACCTGGGGTTGATTCGTGCACGCGTCTGCGCGCCGTCTTCGCTGCTGCTGTCGACGCGACACGCAGCTGTCCAACAGGAAGCGCTGCAGGCATTCAAGCAGCAGTGGCTCGTCGAGGACGAGCCCGAGCCGCCGCGTCTGCCCATCCGCCTGCATCGCGCACCGCCGAGGCCGCAGAAGAAGCGGCGCTGACCAAAATTCACAACACTTCGACGCTGCGCAGGAATAATCGCCCCGAGACTCCAACAGGGGACGTCCATGGCGCAGCGAATCCTCGGGCTGATACTCGTTGTCTTGTTGTGTGCAGCGACCCAGCCGGTCAAGAGCGGGCTGACGCCGGCAGACTGGAAATATGAGCTCGCCGACGGCGTCACACGCCGCGAAGTGACCTACTACAGCGACGACGTCGCGTGCTTCGGCGTGCTGTTCCTGCCGAAGAATCATTCGGCCGCCGGCAAGACGCCCGGCGTCGTGCTCGGGCAGGGCTGGGCCGGCACTCACTATTCGATCGAGAAGTACGGCGCACGCTTCGCGGAGCGCGGCCTGGTCGCGCTGGTGATCGATTACCGCGGCTGGGGATTGAGCAACGGTTTCACGACGCTCGCACAGCCGTTGAAGAACGACGACGACGTGCGCTTCACGCGCACCAAGTCCGACGTGGTCGTGAAGCGCACGCGCCTCGTGCCGCTGAAGCAAGTGGAGGACGTGCGCAACGCCATCTCGTACCTGCAGGGCGAGCCCGGCGTCGATCCGGAGCGCATTGGCGTCTGGGGCTCGAGCTTCGCGGGCGGCAACTCGATCGTCGTCGCAGCGCTCGACGCGCGCGTCAAAGCTGTATCGGTGCAAGTCCCGGCGATTGCCGGCAAGGACGCGCCCGGCGGCGCGATGCCGTTGCAAGGTCGGATGCTGGAGGACGCGATCAAGCGCGCGCGGACCGGGCAGGGCGCGGAGTTCGAAACCGGTTTCTCCACGCGCCGCAAGGTGGACGTCGAGACCAGCCAGGCGGTCGCAGAGTATCGGCCGTTTCGCTACTTGAAGGACGTGGGCAGCCGACCGGTGCAGTTCATCGTGGCGCAGAACGAGCAGCTGTTCGACAACCGCGAGCATTCGTACGCCGCCGCAGAAGCCTTGACGGGACCGAAGCGCGTGATCGAAGTGCCGAACACCACGCACTTCGAGATGTACATCGGCGAGGCCTTCGAGACCAGCTCGAACGCGGCCGCGGAATGGTTCCTCAAGTACCTGTAGAGGACTTCAACTCCGCCTCGTACCCCGGAAACGAATCCTTCATATACGCCGCATTCAACAGCATCGTCGCGAGCACTTCGTCGCTGCCCGGCGCGAACACGCGCGTGCGTATCCACAAACTCTCCGTCCGCCGGCTACCGCTCAGCGCCACCACTTCCCGATCCATCTCATATGGATGCCCGACGAACAGCGGCCCGCTGTGCATGCGAATTTCCTGATCCGCGAACAAACCCACGACCGGCTTGCGCACCGGAAAACTCGCCGCGTCGCCCGAATAGTTCAGCAGCACGCTCACCATCTCGACCGGAATGATCGCTTCCTGCCACGGCGAGCTCGCCGCGCCCTCGGCCGTGTACCAGGGCGACGGCTCGGTGATCGCCCGCAACTTCTGCGCGAGCGAGAACGGGTACAGCGCGCCCATGTTCTGCTCTGCATCCATGCGCACGGGAATGCGTTTGGTGCGCATTCCGACGCGCACGTCGCGCAGGATCACTGGCGTGTCGGGCGGACTCAGCTCGCTGACGCGCTGTTCCAGCGCAGACGGCGGATTGTTGCCGCCGACAGCAGCTGTGCCGCGGAGGATCTCCGTGCCGTCTTCGCGTTCCATGCGGATCGTCGTGTAGGTGCCTTCGTCTTTCGGCTTCGCCACGATCGCCCGGACTTTTTCGCCCTCGAAGCAGGCGTTACGGTAGTGAGCGGAGAGCGAGCCCTGTGCGAGCCACCGAGGCCCCCACAGCGCGACGCACAACGGCGCGAACTGGCTGAAGTGCGTGGGACCTTCGATCGTGCCGCCCTTGAAGCCGAATTTCTGCGCGGTCTCGTTGTCGTGGATCGAGGTGTGATCGTCGTACTTCTGCGCGGCGAGCATCTGCCGCGGCACGCGCAACGGCCCGATCAGCTCGGTGCCTGTGTCCTGGATGGACGTTGCGAACGGCAGCTGCATCGCAAGCCTGCGGGACTCAGCCCTGGATCTTGGTGAAGTCGGGCGCGCGTCGCTCGGCGAATGCGCGGAAAGCCTCGACCGCTTCGGGCGAGCGCAGGCGATGACCGAATGCCTCACCCTCGCGCGCCATCACGGCCAGCATGGCAGCTGGATCGCGCATGAGCTTCTTCATGGCCTGAAGCGCACCGGCAGGTTTCGTTGCCAGTGCCTTCGCAGCAGCGAGCGCTTTCGCACGAACCTCTGCTGCCGGCAGCGCCGCCGTAACGAGCCCCATCGCGGCGGCGGTCTTGCCATCGATCGGCTCGCCAAACGCAAACAGCTGAAACGCGCGAGCGTAGCCAATGCGTGCCGGAATCAGCCACGTCGAAGCGGCTTCCGGCACCAGCGCGAGGTTGACGAACGGCGTCGACAGGCGCGCGTCTTCGGCGACATACGAAACATCGCAATGCATCAGCATCGTGACGCCGACGCCGACCGCGAGACCCGCGACGGCTGCAACGTACGGCTTGGTCCCACGTGCGAGCGCTTCCAGGAAGATGTGAGTCTGCATCTGCTCGCGAGAGAGAGCGCCCGTTGCAATAGCGACGAAATCTGCGATGTCGTTGCCCGCCGTGAACGCGTCGCCTTCGCTGTCGAACAACACGACGCGCACCGCCGGATCGCTCTCGGCCCGCGTCAACGCCTCGCCGACGGCGACATACATCGCCTGAGTGAGCGCGTTCTTCTTCTCCGGCCGCGCCAGCGTGATGCGCAGGACGTGGTCGACGACGGCGATCTTGACGTGCTCGGTCATGGCTTTCTCGTCAGGCCGCTTTGCTCGACGCCGCAAGCTGGCGCAGCACGTAGTGCAGGATGCCGCCGTGTTGGAAGTACTCGCGCTCCTTCGGCGTGTCGATGCGCACGCGCACTTCGAACTTGATCGGCGCGCCGGACGGAGGCGTCGCGACGACAGTAACGACTTTGGCGGCGCCGCCGTTCAGTCCGATGATCTCGAACGTCTCCTTGCCGGTCAGACACAGTGACTGCGCGTTCTGACCTTCCTTGAACTGCAGCGGCAGCACACCCATGCCGATGAGGTTCGAGCGATGGATGCGCTCGAAGCTCTCGGCGATCACAGCTTTTACGCCCAGCAGCATCGTGCCCTTTGCAGCCCAGTCGCGCGACGAGCCAGTGCCGTACTCCTTGCCGGCCAGCACGATGAGCGGCGTCCCTTCCTGCTTGTAGCGCATCGCGGCGTCGTAGATGCTCATTTGCTCGCCACCCGGCACGTGCACGGTGACGCCGCCTTCGGTGCCCGGCGCCAGCTGGTTACGCAGCCGGATGTTTGCGAACGTGCCGCGCATCATCACTTCGTGATTGCCGCGGCGGGCGCCATACGAGTTGAAATCGGCCGGCTGCACGCCGAGCGACATCAGGTACTTCGCGGCCGGGCTCGACTTGGAGATGTCGCCGGCGGGCGAGATGTGGTCCGTCGTCACCGAGTCGCCTAGCAGCGCGAGCACCCGCGCATTGCGGATGTCGGCGACTGCGCCGGGCTTCATCGTCATGCCGACGAAGTACGGCGGATTCTTCACGTACGTCGATTTGTCGTCCCACGAGTAGATCTTGCCGCTCGGCAGCCGGATCGCGTTCCAGTGCTCATCGCCCGTGAATACACTGGAGTAGCCCTTCCGGAACATCGCCGAATCGACCGAGCGAGCGATGAACTCGTGGATCTCGCCCAGCGACGGCCAGACGTCCTTGAGATAGACGGGTTTGCCGTCGCTGCCAGTGCCTAGCGGCTCCGTCGTGAGGTCGAGGTTGAGCGTGCCGGCGAGCGCGTAGGCGACGACCAGCGGCGGCGAGGCGAGGAAGTTCATCTTCACTTCCGGGTGCACGCGCCCTTCGAAGTTGCGGTTGCCGGAGAGCACCGAGCAGGCGATGAGGTCGCCGGCGCGCACGGCCTCGGAGATTTCCGGCCGCAGCGGGCCGGAGTTGCCGATGCACGTCGTGCAGCCGTAGCCGACCGTGTAGAAGCCGAGCGCTTCGAGGTCGCCGCTGAGACCGGCCTTGTCGAGATAGTCGGTGACGACGCGCGAGCCCGGCGCGAGGCTGGTCTTGACCCAGGGCTTCGCAGTCAGGCCACGCTTGTGCGCGTTGCGAGCGAGCAGGCCAGCGCCGATGAGCACCGCCGGGTTCGACGTGTTCGTGCAGCTGGTGATCGCAGCGATGAGCACCGCGCCGTCCGCAACATCGAATGTCTTGCCGTCCATGGTTACGGAGACGACGCCGCGCGCCGAAGGAGTCTTGGTCGCGCGCTCTTCAGCCATCTTCTTGTGCGCCGACTGGTACGTCTCCTTCGCCGTGCGCAGCGGCACGCGATCCTGCGGGCGCTTCGGACCGGCGAGGGAAGGCTCGACGGTGCCGAGATCCAGTTCGAGCACGTCGGTGTAGTCGGCCTGCGGCTGGCCGTTCTCGCGCCACAGGCCCTGGTGCTGCGCGTAGGCCTTCACCATCGAGATGTGATCTGCAGTGCGTCCCGTCAATTCGAGATAGCGCAGCGTTTCTTCGTCGACCGGGAAGATCGCGCAGGTGCTACCGAATTCCGGCGACATGTTGCCGATCGTGGCGCGGTCCGCGAGCGGCAGGCTCGCGAGTCCGTCGCCGTAGAACTCGACGAACTTGTCGACCACACCCTTCTTGCGGAGCATCTCGGTGACGGTGAGCACGAGGTCGGTCGCAGTCGTGCCGGCCGGCAGGCTGCCGACGAGCTTGAAGCCGATGACGTGCGGGATGAGCATGGTCACGGGCTGACCGAGCATCGCTGCTTCCGCTTCGATGCCGCCGACGCCCCAGCCCAGCACGCCAAGGCCGTTGACCATCGTGGTGTGCGAATCGGTGCCGACCAGCGTGTCCGGATACGCCCAACGCACGCCGTCCTTCTGCGTGTCGAACACGACGCGCGCCAGGTGCTCGATGTTGACCTGGTGCACGATGCCGGTGTTCGGCGGCACGACCTTGAAGTTGCGGAACGCCGACTGACCCCAGCGCAGGAACGCGTAACGCTCAGTGTTGCGACTGAACTCGATCGAATTGTTCTTGGCCAGCGCGTCGCGCGAGCCGTAGGCGTCGACCTGCACGGAGTGATCGATCACCAGCTCCGCCGGCGACAGCGGGTTGATCTCGTCCGGGTTGCCGCCGAGCTTGATCATCGCCTCGCGCATCGCGGCCAGGTCGACGATGGCGGGCACGCCGGTGAAGTCCTGCATGATCACGCGGCTCGGCGAGAACGAAATCTCGTAGGCCGGCGCCGCTTTCGACTCCCACTTGAGCAGCGCTTCGATGTCCTCGCGCGTGACGTTCACGCCGTCCTCGAAGCGCAGCAGGTTTTCCAGCAGGATCTTCAGCGAGTAAGGCAGGCGGGCGACATTGCGGTCCTTCAGCGCAGCCAGGCTGAAGATTTCGAAATTGTTGTTGCCGCAAGCGAGCGTCGTGCGCGCCTTGAACGAGTCTTTCATGCGTCCTCCGGGAGAAGTGGCCAGGCGACAGGGTCGCCTCTGCGCGCGCACCTTAGCGCTTGCACGGGTGCGGGTAAAATATATGGTGACTCAACCATCGATATTCTAAAGGTATGGCAGCCGGGACTGCGGCCGCCAGAGCGGGCGGATTATAGCGGCTGGGGCTGCCCGTGAGACGCCTCGATGACGCCGCCGCCGAGGCATTCCTGGCCGCGATAGAACACCGCGTATTGCCCCGGCGCGACGGCGCGCTGCGGCTCGACGAATTCGACCTCACAACGCCCGTTCGCGAGCACGCGAACCTCGCAATCCTGGTCGGGCTGTCGGTACCTGACCTTGGCTGTACAGCGGAATCGCTCCGCCGGTGCTTCGCCTGCGACCCAAGTCAGTTGCGATGCGGTCAGCCCGCGGCTGAACAGCGACGGGTGGTCGTTGCCCTGCGCTACCAGCAACACATTGCGATCGAGATCCTTGCTGGCGACGTACCAGGCAGCCTCGGAGGCGTCCGTGCGGCCACCGATCCGCAGGCCCTGGCGCTGGCCGAGTGTGTAGTACATGAGACCGCGATGCTCGCCGACCTTGCGGCCTTCGATGGTCTCGATGTCGCCCGGCTGTGCCGGCAGATACTGCGCCAGGAACTCGGCGAACGGTCGCTCGCCGATGAAGCAGATGCCGGTGCTGTCCTTCTTGTCGAACACGGGCAGCGTGAGTTCGCGCGCCATGCGACGCACCTCGCTCTTCTGCAGCGAGCCGATCGGAAACAAGGTGCGTGCGAGCGCCTGTGAGGGCATCGCGTGCAGGAAGTAGCTCTGATCCTTGCCGGCATCGATGCCGCGGAGCAGTCGCGGACTCGCGCCGTGCTCGACTCGCGCGTAGTGCCCAGTCGCGACCCACTCGGCACCGAGCCGCCTCGCGTAGTCGAAGCACACGCCGAACTTGATCTCGCGATTGCAGAGCACGTCCGGGTTCGGCGTGCGGCCGGCGCGATACTCCTCGAGGAAGTACGCGAAGACCCGCTCGCGGTACTCGCCGGCAAAACTGACCTTGTGCAGCGGAATGCGCAGCTGCTCGCAGACGCTGCGCGCGTCCTGATAATCCTCGGCAGCCGTGCAATAGCCGTCCTCGTCTTCGTCCCAGTTGCTCATGAAGAGCCCCTGCACGTCATAGCCCTGCTGCTGCAGCAGCCACGCGGCGACCGACGAGTCGACGCCGCCGGACATTCCGACGATGACGGGGGTGGAAGACATGGGAAGCGGATGGTAGCCGCTTCCAACGAGAAGACTAGATCACTCGGTTCAGCGCCGGATGATCGAAGGAGCGCGAGCGCAGCTCCGCCGTGCTCAGTTTGGTGGCGTCCTTGAGCACGTGCCGGATGAGGTCGAGCGGATAGCGCACGCCGTCGAGGTAGTCGTCGATGCAGCCGAGCACCATCGGGCTACGCAGTCGCGTCGAGCGCGCCATGATCTGCTCGCGCGTCATCCACACTGCGCGCTCGATGCCGCGATCGAGGCGGCGCGACGGATCATGCCTACTGACCCGGCCGCAGAATGCCGCGCGCAGAAAGCTGCGGGGCTGACCAGGCTGCTCCCAGAAATAAATACCGACGAGCGCCTCCGGGTGGAACGTCCACGCCGTCTCTTCCAGCGTCTCGCGCACTACCGCCTCGACGAATTGCTCGCCCGTTTCGACGTGGCCGGCCGGCTGGTTGAACACCATGCGGTTTGCGACACGCTCCTCGACGAGCAGGAATTGCCCGTCGCGCTCGACGATGGCGGCGACGGTGAGATCAGGACGAAGGATCATGAAGGGAATATAACCGGCTGATTCGGAAGGATTCGTGACGCTGATCAAGATTTCTTGGTCAGACTTTCCGTGCCAAATCCTCCGCGCAGCCGGTATAGCTCTGCGGCGAAAGCTCCAGGAGCGCGCGACGGGCCTCCTCGGGGATGGCCAGGCCGGCGATGAAACGTCGCAGGGACTCGGCGTCGACCCGCTGGCCGCGAGTGAGGGATTTCAGCTGCTCGTACGCGTTCTCCACGCCGAATCGACGCATGACGGTCTGAATCGGTTCCGCGAGCAGCTCCCAATTGGCATCGAGGTCCGCGGCGAGCTCGCGCGCGTCGACTTCGACTCGTTCCAGTCCGCGCTCGATCGAGCGCCAGGCGATCAACGCGTGGCTGACGGCGACGCCGACGTTGCGCAGCACCGTGGAGTCCGTGAGGTCACGCTGCCAGCGCGACACCGGAAGCTTGTCGGCCAGGAAGCGCAGCAGGGCATTCGAGAGCCCGAGATTGCCCTCGGCGTTCTCGAAGTCGATGGGATTCACCTTGTGCGGCATGGTCGAGGAGCCGACCTCGCCCGCGACGGCGCGCTGGCGGAAGTAGCCGATCGAGATGTAGCCCCACATATCGCGGCACAGGTCTATCAGGACCGTGTTCAATCGTGCGAGCGCGTCGAAGTACTCCGCCATCCAGTCATGCGGCTCGATCTGCGTCGTGTAGGGGTTCCAGGTCAGCCCCAGCGACTCGACGAAGCGCCGTGCGAGCGTGGGCCAGTCGACCTGCGGGTACGCGGCGACATGCGCATTGAAGTTGCCCACGGCGCCGTTGATCTTGCCGGCAATCGTCACGGCCGCGAAGCGAGTGCGCTGCTCCGCGAGGCGGTAAACGAAGTTGGCGATTTCCTTGCCGAGCGTCGTCGGCGTCGCTGGCTGGCCATGAGTGCGGGACATCATCGGGACAGCTGCATTGGCGTGTGCGAGCGCACGCAGCCGACTGATGAGCGTGTCGAGGCGCGCCAGCAGCACCTGATCTCGCGCGTCGCGCAGCATCAATGCATAGCTCAGATTGTTGATGTCCTCGGACGTGCAGGCGAAATGCACGAACTCACGGCGCGTGCGCCACGCCGGCACCGAGTCGAGGCGCGCCTTGACGAAGTACTCGACCGCCTTCACGTCGTGATTGGTCTCGCGCTCGATGCGCTTGACCTCGGCAGCTTCGGCCTCGGTGAGCTCGGCGGCCAGCGCGTCGAGAACCGTCAGCGCGGCCGCGGGGATCCCACGCAGCTCGACGATGCCGGGCTCGGCGGCCAATGCCTTGAGCCAGAGCGCTTCGACTCGCACCCGCTGGCGGATCAACCCGCGCTCGCTGAAGAGCGGCCGCAGCTCGGCGGCCTTGTCGGCATAACGGCCGTCGATGGGGGAGATGGCGTTGAGCGCGCTGTTGTTCATGTGTTTGTAGGTCGGACTGCAGCCCGACAGGCATACTATAGTACCGGAGAATCAAGCGTTTTCTTGTACAGAGGTCCGAGTGGCGAACGAGGGATTCCGCGTCGAACGTGACAGCCTCGGCGAGCTGCAAGTGCCCGCCGACGCGCTGTGGGGCGCACAAACGCAGCGTGCGCTGGAGAATTTCCAGATCAGCGGGCTGCGCATGCCGCGCGAGTTCATCCGCGCGCTCGGCTTGATCAAGTGGGCGGCGGCCACCACGAATCTGGACCTCGACGGCCTGGACGCCAAGCGCGCTGCCGCCATCCAGAAGGCGGCGTTGGAAGTCTCGGAAGGCCGGCACGACGCACACTTCCCGCTCGACGTGTTCCAGACCGGTTCCGGCACCAGCACCAACATGAATGCCAACGAGGTGATCGCGCACCTCGCCAGCCGCTATGCCGGCCTTGCCGTGCATCCCAACGATCACGTCAACATGAGCCAGAGCTCCAACGACGTGATTCCGACCGCGATCCACTTGAGTGCGCTGCTCGCCATCGAGCAGCACCTGCTACCGGCGCTTGCATATCTCGGCGCAGTGATCAGCCGCCGCATCGGGGACATCGGCGACATCGTCAAGACCGGGCGCACGCACCTGATGGACGCGATGCCGGTGACATTCGGTCAGGAGATGAGCGGTTGGCATGCGCAAGTCGATCACGCCAGTGCACGCATCATGGAGTGCCGCACGCGCCTGCAAGCACTCGCACTTGGCGGCACGGCCGTGGGCACGGGCGTCAACGCGCATCCGCGCTTTGCGGCGCGTGCGACACGCTATCTCTCCGTCAAGTGTGGTCTGGAGCTGCGACCCGCCAACAACTACTTCGAAGCACTTTCTTCGCAGGACACTGCCGTAGAGCTGTCCGGCCAGCTGCGCACGCTCGCGGTCGCGCTGATGAAGATCTCCAACGATCTGCGCTGGATGAACAGCGGCCCGCTTGCCGGCATCGCCGAAGTGCAGCTGCCGGCGCTGCAGCCGGGCAGCAGCATCATGCCAGGCAAGGTGAATCCGGTGATCCCGGAAGCCGTCACGATGGTGTGCGCGCAGGTGATGGGCAATGACGCGACGATCGCGATCGCCGGGCAATCCGGCAACTTCCAGCTCAACGTCATGCTGCCCGTGATCGCTTACAACCTGTTGCAGAGCATCGACCTGTCCGCGAACGCGGCGCGCGCGCTCGCCGATGCCACGATTGCCGGTATGAAGATCAATCAGTCGCGTGTGGACGCAGCGCTCGAGCGCAACCCCATCCTCATCACCGCGCTGAATTCGGTGCTCGGCTACGAGCAGGGCGCGAAGCTCGCGAAGCTGGCCTACGAGCAGGGCCGGCCGATCCGCGACGTCGTCGCCGAAAAGACCCAGATGGCGCCCGAAGAGCTAGACCGGCTGCTCGACCCGCGGGCGCTGACGCGCGGCGGCGCCAAGATCGACGGCGGCGGTTGAAGGTGGCGCTAGCGGCGGCTAATCGGCACGAGTTGCGGCGACTGATCGAAGAGCGGCTGCAGGACTCGCGTCCGCCGACCGATCCGCATTCGGCGGTGCCTGCCGGGTTTTCCGCCGAAGTCGACGCAGCTGTTCGCCAGTACTTTCCCGCTGCGCCGGTCGCGGCCGCAGTGCTGGTGCCAATCGTCGACCGCGAGGACGGTCTGTCGGTGCTGCTCACGCAGCGCGCCTCGCACCTGAAGAATCACGCCGGACAGATCAGCTTCCCCGGCGGGCGCATCGAAAGCACCGATGAAGGTCCGCTCGCTGCGGCACTGCGCGAGACAGAGGAAGAGATCGGCCTGTCGCGCCAGCACGTGACGTTCGCGGGCTATCTCGATCCGCATCTCGTGCTGACGGGCTTCTGGGTGACGCCGGTCGTTGGCTTCGTGCAGCCTGGGTTTGCGCTCGAGCTCGATCGCAGCGAAGTCGAGTCGACCTTCGAGGTGCCGCTGCTGCACATTCTCGACGCGGCCAATCACAAGTCGCGCGAGCGCGTGCTCGGTACCACGAAGGTGCTGGTCTACGACATCCCCTACGGTGAGCATCACATCTGGGGCGCGACCGCCGGTATGTTGATGGCTCTTTATCGCCTGCTACGCGAGTGACCATGTCTTCCATCGACCGGCTGCTGCAAATCATGGCGCGCTTGCGCGATCCACAGGGTGGCTGCCCGTGGGATCTCGAACAGACCTTCGGCACCATCGCGCCGTACACGATCGAAGAGGCGTATGAGGTTGCCGACGCGATCGAGCGCGAGGACTCCGCAGCGCTGCGCGACGAGCTCGGCGATCTGCTGTTCCAAGTCGTTTTTCATTCGCAGATGGCGCGCGAGCAGGGCTCGTTCGCCTTCGACGACGTAGTCGCTGCAATCTGCGACAAGCTGGAGCGTCGCCATCCGCATGTTTTCGGCCCACAGGGTGATGTGCAGATCGACAGCGCGGGGGCCCAGACTGTCGCGTGGGAAGAGCAGAAGCGGCTGGAACGCGAGCGTTCGGGCAAGAGCGTGCTCGCCGATGTGCCGCTCGCGTTGCCGGCGCTGACGCGCGCCAACAAGCTCGGCAAGCGGGCCGCGCTGGTCGGCTTCGAGTGGCCGAACGTCACCGGCGCGCTCGACAAGCTCGACGAAGAGCTGGGTGAGCTGCGCAAAGGACTGGGCGAGCAGGCGAGCCCGGCAGAAATCACCGACGAGCTCGGCGACGTGCTGTTCTGCGTCGTCAATGTTTGCCGCTATCTCGGCGTGGATCCGGAAGGGGCGTTGCGTGGCGCAAACAGCAAGTTCGAGCGCCGCTTCGGCTACGTCGAGCAGCGCTTGCAGGAGCAGGGACGCAGCGCCCGCGAAGCCACGCTGGAGGAAATGGACAAGCTCTGGGACGAGGGCAAAAAGCGCTTGTCCGACAGCGACTAAGGGATAAAAACCACAATTCAGGGTTCATTCATGCCCTGGCGCCTACCGTGGGCCGCAAGCTCGGCCTACAAGTCGGGCAGGTTCAACGGAGAACAAGATGCGTAAGGCTCGTGGTTTGCTGGTGCTGGTCGGTGTGCTCGGTGTGACGGGTGTCGCACTGGCGGCGCCGCCGCCGTGGTCGAATTCCCGCTCCAACAGAACTTCCAGCGAGTACGACTACGCCCCGGTCACGCACGTGGAGCCGATCGTGCGCCAGGTGCGCATCGAGACGCCGCGCCGCGAGTGTTACGACGACGTGCGCTATGTCGAAACGCCGAATCCGAATGTCGGTGCCCAGACGGTGCTCGGCGGCATCATCGGCGGCGTGATCGGCCACCAGATCGGTCACGGCCACGGCCGGGACTTCGCAACTGTCGCGGGCGCGGCGATCGGCGCCGGCGTCGGCTATAGCAGCGCCTCGCGCCGCTACGGCTCGGAGCAGCGCGAAGAAGTCGTGCAGCGTTGCGACGTACGTTACGAGCGCGAGTACGAGGAGCGCATCGACGGCTATCGCGTGACCTACGAGTACAATGGCCGCGAATATACGACCCGCCTGCCGTACGACCCGGGCGAGCGGATCAAGGTGCGGGTCGCCGTCGCCCCGGCCGAGTAACAGTAACTAGTCGAGGCCGCTAAGTTGGAATGCGCGGCGGGGCGTGAATCGGGGTCCCGCCGCACGTACACTACAGTTCATCATGCGCATTGGCCGGCATCTCGTATGGGCCTTCCTGTCGTTGCTAGCGGCGGGTGCGCCGTTGGCCGGCCAGGCTCAGGAGCTGATCGATCGCCGCCAGCGCCACGACCCGCGAATCGAGCCGGTCGGGGTGTCGTTGGACCAGGCAGTGGAAATGGCGCAGCGCCGCTACCGCGCCAAAGCGGTCAAGGCGGAAACCGTCGAGAGCGGCGGCAAGAAGGTGCACCAGATCCGTCTGCTGAGTGCCGAGGGCAAGGTCTGGACGGTGCGAGTGGACGCAGAATCAGGAGCGATGCACTGATCCCATGCGCGTGCTGATCGTCGAAGACGAAAAACCCCTGCGAGATTCCATCGTCGAACAGCTGCGGCAGGCCGGCTTCAATGTCGATGCCGCTGCGGACGGCGAGGAGGGCCTGTACTGCGCTCGCGAGTACGCGCTCGACCTCGCGATCGTCGACCTCGGCCTGCCGAAGCTCAACGGCATGGAGCTCATCAAGAAGCTGCGCGGCGAGGGGAAGTCCTATCCGGTGCTGATCCTCACGGCGCGCGATCGCTGGCAGGACAAGGTCGAAGGATTGCAGGCCGGCGCCGACGACTATCTCGCGAAACCATTTCATTTCGAGGAGCTGCTCGCGCGCATGCAGGCGCTGCTGCGGCGATCCGGCGGCTGGGCGCAGCCGGTACTGCGTTGTGGCGCGGTCGCGCTCGACCCGCGCACTCAGGAAGTGACGGTCAACGGGCGGCGCGTCGACCTCACGAGCTTCGAGTACCGCATCCTCGAATATCTGATTCACCGCGCCGGCGAGGTCATCTCCAAGGGCGAGCTGACCGAGCGCCTGTATGCGCAGGATTTCGATCGCGACAGCAACACGATCGAAGTCTTCATCGGCCGCCTGCGCCGCAAGCTCGACCCCGACGATTCGATCAAACCGATAGAGACCCTGCGCGGCCGCGGCTACCGCTTCGCCCTGCAACGCGAAAGCGCAGCATGACGCGCTGAATGGGGCCGCGCTCCCTCTCTACACGACTGCTCGCCTCGGTCAGCATTCTGCTGATCGTGTTCTTTGGCATCACCATTGCCGCGCTCGACTTCGCGTTCCGCCGCGTCACCGAGCAGGCGATGCACGACCGGCTCGAAGCGCAGATGCTCGCGCTGATCTCCGCTTCCGAGGAAGACAGCAGCGGTGGTCTGCAGCCCGCGACGGAGAAGACCGAAGAGCGTTTGAGGAATCCCGGCTCCGGCCTGTACGGCGAGATCTTGCGCAGCGACGGCTATCCGAGCTGGCGGTCCAATTCGCTGACCGGCACGGGTCTCGACTTCGCGGTGCAATTGCCCTCAGGACAGCGCCAGTATCGGCAGCTGCATCGGGGCGATGGCTCGCCGGTGCGCGCCTTGAGTCGCAGCATCGCCTGGGAATTCGACAACGGCGTGACGCGGACCTTCGTCTACAGCGTCGCCGAGGATCTCGAGCCGTATTACGCACAGCTCAACCGCTTCCGCGGCCAGCTGTTCGGCTGGTTCGGCTTGCTGATGTTGCTGCTGCTCGGCGCGCTCGCGTTCCTGCTGCGTCGGTTGCTGGCGCCGCTGCGGCGGATCGAGCACGAGATCGAAGAGATCGAGGCCGGGCGCATGACGGAGCTCGGCACCGAGTACCCGCGCGAGCTGCTCGGCGTGACCACCAACCTCAACGCGCTGCTGCGCAGTGAGCGCGATCGTTTGGCTCGCTATCGCAACACGCTCGGCAATCTCGCGCACAGCTTCAAGACGCCGCTGGCAGTCATGCGCAACCTGCTCAACGGCACGCAGACGCGCGACCTGTCGATCGCGAAGCAGCTCGACGAGCAGGTCGGGCGGATGGACGACATCGTCAAGTACCAGCTCAAGCGCGCCGCTGCATCGGGCGGTACCGGGCTCGGCACCGCGCCGATCGACGTGCGCAGTGCGCTCGAACCGCTGCGAGCCGCGCTGCTGAAGGTCTACATTGACCGCAACATCGATTGCGAACTCTTGGTTGCGCCGCTCTGCCTGTTCACGGGCGATCGCGAAGACCTGACCGAGGTCGCGGGCAATCTGCTGGACAACGCGTTCAAGTGGAGCCGGGGCCGAGTGCGGATGACGGCAGAGCGCATCTCCGACCCCACTGCCCGACGCGATGGCTTGCGCCTCGTCGTCGAGGACGACGGCCCGGGAATTCCCGTCGAGGAGCGCACGCGCGTGCTCGACCGTGGCGCCCGTCTCGACGAGCGCGTCAGCGGCCAGGGCATTGGCCTGTCCGTGGTCCGCGAGCTGGCACAACTCAACGGCGGTACGATCCACATCGACGACTCGCCGCTCGGCGGCGCCCTGATCGAGATCCGCTTCCCGCCCACGTGAGCCCGACGACTTCATTCAACACGACGCTGCTGGCCTTGCGCGATCGGTTGTCAGCGGTGCGCCATGCGGATCGGCCGCGGCTGGCACGCGAGCTGGACCGGCTGTTCGCGCGCAAGACGCTGGATGCGCAGGCGCAGAAGGCGGCTGAGGCGCTGGGCAAGGCGATCGACGATTCGGTTGCGCGCATCGAACGGCTGAAGGCACTGCCTCTCAAGATCGAGTACGACACTGCGCTGCCGATCGTCGCGCATCGCGAGGAGATCGCGAAGGCGCTGCAGGAACACCCGTTGATCGTCGTGTGCGGAGCGACTGGCTCCGGCAAGACGACGCAGCTGCCGAAGATCTGCATCGAGGCAGGCCGCGGCGCGTTCGGCTTGATCGGCCATACGCAACCGCGGCGCATCGCCGCGCGTGCCATTGCCAACAGAGTCGCCGCGGAGCTCGGCACGACCGTTGGAGCTGCAGTCGGCTTCCAGGTCCGCTTCACCGACCGCACCGGGCCCGACACTCGTCTGAAAGTGATGACCGACGGCATCCTGCTGCGCGAGCTGGAGCACGATCGGCAGCTGCGCAACTACGACACGTTGATCATCGACGAGGCGCACGAGCGCAGCCTCAACATCGACTTCCTGCTCGGCGTCCTGAAACGCGTGCTGCCGCAGCGGCCCGAGCTGCGCGTGGTGATCACCTCCGCGACGATCGACCCGCAGCGCTTCGCCGACTTCTTCGGCGGTGCGCCGATCATCGAGGTCTCGGGACGCAGCTATCCGGTCGACGTGCGCTATCGCCCGCTGGTCGGCGACGACGAGGACGAGGAGCTGTCGCTCACCGAAGGAATCGTCGCCGCCGTGCAGGAGCTGGACCGCGAGGATCGCGGCGACGTGCTGGTCTTCCTGCCGGGCGAGAAACAGATCCGCGAGGCATCCGACGCGCTGGGCAAGGCACGACTGCACGCGACCGAGGTGCTGCCGCTGTACTCGCGGCTGTCGACGCGCGATCAAGAGCTCATCTTCGAGAAGCACGGCACGCGTCGCGTCGTCCTCGCGACCAACGTTGCGGAGACTTCGCTCACCGTGCCAGGCATGCGGCACGTCATCGACTCCGGCCTGGCACGCATCAGCCGCTACAGCGTGCGCGGCAAAGTGCAACGCCTGCCGATCGAGCCGATCTCCCAAGCGAGCGCCGATCAACGCAAGGGCCGGGCCGGGCGCGAAAGCCCCGGCATCTGCATCCGCCTGTACGCGCAGGACGATTTCCAGGCCCGCCCGCCGTTCACGCCGCCGGAAGTGCTGCGCACGAATCTCGCGAGCGTGATCCTGCAGATGGCGGCGCTGGAGCTGGGCGAGCCGCAGGAGTTTCCGTTCGTCGATCCGCCGGACACGCGCCAGATCAACGACGGATACAAGCTGCTGCAGGAGCTGAAGGCCGTCGACGAGAATCGCGTCGTGACGAGTCTCGGCCGGCAAATCTCCGCGCTGCCGCTCGATCCGCGGTTGGCGCGCATGCTGCTGGCAGCGAGCCATCATCGATGCGTCGCCGAGATGCTCATAATCGCTGCTTTCCTCGCAGCGCAGGATCCGCGCGAGCGTCCCGCTGAGGCGCAGGCCCAGGCCGATCAGAAACACGCAGCCTTCGCCGACCCGCGCTCCGACTTCATCGCGGTGCTGAATCTGTGGAAGGCATTCGCCGAACAAAGCGCTGCGCTCTCGGGCAGCCAGCTGCGCAAGTGGTGTCGCGAGAATTTCCTGTCCTTCATCCGCATGCGCGAATGGCAGGAGCTGCAGCGACAGCTCGCCGATATCGTCGCAGAGCTGCAGCTGAAGCCGAATCAGTTGCCCGCCGAGTACAACGATCTGCATCAGGCAATTCTGACCGGCTTCCTCGGCAACATCGGCGCGCTCGACGAGCGACGCGAGTACGAAGGCGCGCGTGGCACGCGCTTCGTGGTCGCGCCCGGAACGCCGCTCGCTGCCAAGCCGCCGAAGTGGGTCGTTGCCGCAAGCCTGACCGAGACGACGCGTCTCTACGCACGCATGGTCGCGGCGGTCGAGCCGCCGTGGATCGAGGCAGCCGCGGAGCACTTGATCAAGCGCAGCTACAGCGAGCCTCACTGGGTCGAGGAGCGCGGCTTCGTCGCCGCGTTCGAGTCGACCTCGCTCTACGGGCTCGCGTTGTCGTCGCGTCGGCGTGTGAACTACGGCAGCGTCGCGCCTGTGGAAGCGCAGCAGATCTTCGTACGTGAGGCGCTCGTCGAGGGGCACACGCGGCTGCGCGCGAAATTCCTTGAGCACAATCGTCGGCTGCGCCGCGAAGTGGAGCAGCTCGAGGCGAAGCTACGCCGCAAGGACGTGCTCGTCGACGAGCAGACGATGACCGATTTCTATCTGCAGCGCCTGCCGCCGCAGGTGCACTCGATAGCGGCGCTGGAGAAATGGCTGCGAGGTCCACACCCGCCCGGAGCGTTGCAGATGACCCGGAGCGATCTCATGCGTCGCAACGTTCCGGAAGTCACCGCGGCAAGCCATCCCGACAAACTGCAACTCGCCGGCAACGAGCTGCCGCTGGACTACGCGTTCGAGCCTGGCAGCGCACGAGATGGCATTACTGTCACTTTGCCGCTGCCGTTGCTTGCGACCGCAACGCCGGCGGACTTTGCAACACCGATTCCGGGCTGGCGGGTCGAGAAGGTCACGGAGCTGTTGCGCGCTCTGCCTAAGCAGGTGCGCAAGGCCTTCGTCCCTGTCCCGGAGCATGCAGCCCGAGCGGTGGCAGAGATCGACGCGGAGCCCAAGGATTTCCACGCGGCACTCGCGAGCTGGATCACGAGCTCCAGCGGCTTTCCGCTCACTGCGGAGGAACTGGCGGCGCTGCCGGTGCCGGACGCGTTGCGCTTCAACATTCGTGTCGTCGACCTCAACGGCGCGTTGTTGGCGGAGGGACGCGATCTGCTGACGCTGAAGCGCAGCATCCGACGGGTCGAGAGCGACCGCTCGGGCGGACGGCCGGACTCGGTGCATCGTCGCTGGGACTTCGGCGAAGTGGCCGCGCAGCAAGTCGTACAGCGGCGCGGGCTGAGATTCACGGTCTACCCGACGTTGCGCGATCACGGCGATGGTGTCGAGCTGACAGAAGCAGGGAGTGCAGCGGACGCGGAGGAGTCACTGCGGCCGGCAGTGCTGCGGCTTGCCATGCTGGCCTTGCCCGAGCAGTTCAAGTACGCACGCAAGCGATTCGCCGACGACCGCGACCTCGTGCTGCTCGGTCAAGGGCTCAACACCAAGCGGCCGATCGCCGAATCGCTGGCCGAGCGCGCCTTCAGCGACTGTTTTCTCGGCGAGGACGCGGCGCCGCTGCCGCGCACGGCAGAGCAGTTCGAGGCGCTGCTCGATCGTCAGCGTAGCAGCTTCGGCGAGGTCGTCGATCGCGTGCTGGCACACGCCCGCGACACGTTGCGCGAGTTGCGCAACGTACGTCAGAAGCTCGCACCGCTCGACAATCCGGCGTTCCAGACGTTGCAGCAGGATGCGCGCGCGCAGTTGCAGTCGCTGGTGCCGGCGGATTTCCCGGCCGGTGTGCCAGCGCTCCTGTGGCAGCACTTGCCGCGGTATCTCAAAGCGCTCGCTCGGCGGCTCGACAAGGCACTTGGCAATCAGAAGCGCGACGCGGAGCTGATGGCGCGCGTGCGTCCCGCCATGCGCGCCTTCGAACAGCTGAGCGCGCAACCGCATCGCGACGAGCAACACGCGGAGATCCGGCGCCTGCAGTGGCTGATCGAAGAGCTACGCGTGTCGCTGTTCGCGCAGGACCTGCGGACCGCCGTGCCGGTGTCGGAGAAGCGCGTTGCCGAGCAGCTGGAACGGGCTTCGGGTCGAGCGCAGCCTGCGCCGTGAGCCGCGACGCGTCAGTCGCGGGTAGCGACGATCACATCGAACGCTCCCGGAACGATTGCGACTTTGCCGAATCCAAGCTCCCCGAGCGCTTGCCCGTACCACGCGACCTCGCGTAGTCGGCTGACGCACGCGTCGACTCCGATGAGGAAGTATGTCCAGAAGAACTGGACCGCGAGCCGGTCAGGATTGCGAAACTCCTCGCAGATGAAAAGCTTCCCGCCAGGCGGCAGCGCATCGCGGGCTGCGGTCAGCAGCTGACGCGCCACGTCCGCGGGCCAGTCGTGCAGTACGCGTATGAACGATAGTACGTCGTAGCCTTGCGGCAGAGGATCCTTGAAGAAGTCGCCGCCGACGAAGCCCACGCGGTGAGCGAGGCCGGCTGCACTGGCACGCTCGCGTACCAGCGACTCGGTCGCGGGTAGGTTGAAGACATCGCAGTGCACGTCGCACGGGACCGTTGCATTGCTCAGCACGCCGACGGCAACCGTACCATCGCCGCCGCCGACATCGAGCCAGCGGGTGCGCGACTCGTCGAATATCGAGGGCGACAGCGCTGTCAGCGCTTCGATGATCGGCGGACAGCCGGCTGCCATGCTGCGTTCGAAGGCACGCAAGTCGATGTCGCTGCGCGGCGGCCAGGCGAAGCGCGCATCGAGCCGCCCGGCCAGCACGTCGGGGAGGCGGCCGTAGATTTCGCGCCACGGATAGTTGTCGTTGCGGTCGCGCTCGATCGAGCGCGCGCCGAGCACGGCTTCCACGGCGGCGGTCAGCGGCTCCGCGGCTCGATACTGGGCATCGAGTAGCTCGTCGGTCGGCTGCCTGCGCACGACCAGTTCCAGGCTTTCGAGCGCGTCCAGCATCTTGTAGAGCCGCAACGGTCGCACGGCGAGCCGGCTGGCGAGCTCCCGCAGTGTGATCGGACCTGCTTCGAGGCTCGCGAACAGCCCCAGCCGGTGCGCCGTGCCCACCAGGTCGAGCGCCTTCTCGCCATGAAACAGTAGCGACAGCAGCGAGCGCGCGTTCACTGCGCCTCGCGTGCGGTGCGCACGAGCATGTCCATGAACCGCACGACTTCGTCGTCGCTGTTGTAGAAGTGCGGGGCGATCCGTATTCCGTCGCGATAGCTGCAGACGAAGCCAGCTGCAACCAGCCGCCGTGCGACTGCGGCGTCGTGCGCGAACCGTAAGGCGACGATCCCCCCGCGATGCGCATGCGAGCGTGGTGTCGCGACTGGCAGACCGGCTTCGTCCGCACGCGCAATGATGTAGTCGGTCCGTGCGAGCGAGAGCCGGCGGATATCATCCAGCCCGACGTCGCGGATGAGCGCCAGGCCCGGTCGCGACATCAACGCGGGCAGCACTGCGGGCGTGCCTGCAGCGAGGCGGCGTGCGTCGCTCGCCCAAGAGGCGAGCGGCGCGAACGACAGCGGATCGTGCGAGGCGATCCAACCCGTCGCTGCCGGCTCGAGCTGGGGCAGCAACGCCGGACGCACATAAAGAAAGGCGCTCTCCAGCGATCCGCAAAGCCATTTGTGCGCGCCGGCGAGCAGGAAGTCGACATCCAGCTGCGCGACGTCGATCGGTACGGCACCGACGGACTGATAGGCGTCCAGAGCGACGAGCGCGCCGACTTCCCGTGCGCGGCGCACGATCGGCACGAGGTCGGTCAGCGCACCGGTCGAGTACGTGGCATGTGAAAGGCATACGAGCTGGGTACGCTCGTCGATCTCGCGAGCCAGCTGCTCGACGTCGATCGAAATGCCGTCGCGCGAAGGTACGAAGACCGGCGCCGCGCCATAGCGCCGGAACGCGCGCAGAATGAATGCCGTCGAGGGAAATTCGAGCGCAGTGGAGACCACTCGCGGGCGGGTGCGATAGTCGAAGCAGCTCAGCAGCCGTCCAAACAGCGTCGCGACATTGCTATCGCAGGCGATCGAGCCGGCAGGTGCACCGAGCAGCGAAGCCAGATCGCTCGCGTAGGCAGCGAGCTCCTGCCACCAGTGCTCCCACACCTCGTCCCGCCATGTCTCGAGCGTTTGCCAGTAACCGTCGAGCGCTCGCTTGGCCGCACGCGGCAGAGCGCCGGTCGAGTTCGAGTTGAGATATACGCAGTGCGCCAGCAGCGGAAACTCCGCTCGCGCCTCGAGCGCCTTGGGTTGCTTGCTTGCGGCGTCGGGCGCGGGCCGCTGCCGTGAGAGGGTGGTCTCGCCGACGCGGTGCTGCCCGGGCGTGAAGCCGCCCTCGCGCGTCCACTCGCGGCTCATCTCCACACGCACTGTCCACAACGCGGGAAACAGCGGTCGCGTCATGCGCGCGCTGAGGGCGACAGTAGGAAATCCGTCGAGCGCCTGCACAGTCTTGTCGATGCCGAGCGTCCGGCGCACGAGAGTGAAGTGCTCGACGAGCCATTTCTGGAAGGCGCTGTCCCAGTCGACGAACAGCTCGGCGATGCGGTGCAGGTCCGGATGGGCATCGGGCGCCTGATAGACGTGCAGGATCGCGGCGCCGCGGCGGTTCAACAAGCGCTCGAGCGCGTCCCAAGCTGCGTCGGCGGCAGCGAGAACCTGGTTGTAGCCCGGCGACTCCAGCCCACTGCCGTTGCCTAGACTGCGACGAATGGTGTGAAAGCGGGACGGCGACAACGTGAACAGCACGCGGATCTGCTCGCCGACCAGGCGCGTCATCTGCACGATGCGGTCCAGCGTGCTGCTCGCGGCAAACAGCTGCTCCCGGTCGAGATTGTCGACCAGCGTTGTCGCCTCGAAGGCGGCGCATTTCAGCCAGAGCTCCTGCGTCTGGTGGATGATCTGGAACAACAGCTCGTCGGGCACGACCAGCTGACTGGACGGAGTCTGCAGCGCCAGCAGCTCGGCTGTCCGCAGATAGATCTCGTAGTCCAGCTCGCCACGGCCGACGTCCTTGCGCAGTGTGCGGTTGTAGATGGGTCTGCTGAGAGTGTCCTGCAGCAGCTCGGCGGCCTCGCTGCGGCGAGCGAGGGTCGTATCGTTCGGCATCGTGTGTCTCCTGCGATGCCTAGAGCTTGCTGCCGGGATGGGTGCGATGGCAGGCCGAGCTGCAGCGCTCGAACGACTCGCGACCGCCGCCCACGTACATGCTCTCGATCGGGCCGAACTCGCGAACGTGCGACTGCGGGTACGACTCGTGACAGGACAGGCAGGCAGATTTACTGGTGCGCTCGATGCTGGCCGGGGTGAGGTGGCAGCTCGAGCACTGGATCAGGGGCGCTCCCAGCCGATTCGTGCGCGAGTGGATGAAGTGCGTCCGGACGTAGATCGGGCCTTCGAGCTCGAAGCCGAGCGGAACGTGGCAGCCTGCACAGGTCGCACGGTTGTCGTTGGCGTGCAGCACCTTGCCGAGTGCGGCGGGACCGGTATGGCACGTCGTGCAGGGACCGGTTTGCAGCTGCGCGTGCGTCCGCGTCGGCGTGCCTACCTGGATTTCCAGCGTGCGCGTGAAAGGGATGTCTTCACCCAGGTACGTGCGTCGTCCTTTGACGTTCAGATAATACGTGCCGGAAGGTGCATCCCGCGGCACCTTGTGCGTCCAGGTGTCCGGCACCGGCGCATTCCATCCGGCGTGGGTCGGATCGAATGCTCCGCCGAACAGATCGCGAGCGGTAGGGAACGTTCGAAACTCGGCGTGCACGCCGTCACGCGCCAGAGTTGCGGTTATCTGCACGTCGTCCTCGCCGAGGAACTTGTCGATATCGATGATCGAGCGGATCGGCTGCGCGCGCTGCGCCGGGCCGATGAGCTCCGCCATCAGCATGCGTTCGCGATGCTTGCGGCGCCAATAGGTCGTGGTCGGATCGAAGAACGAGCGGAAGTACTGGATGCCGGCCGGATTCGGCCCGTTGCTGACCTCGTTGTAGGTGGGCAGCGATCCTTGCGGGTGCAGGCGGTTGCCTGCTCCATCGCGCAGCGTGAGTCGAAACGTGATGTCGCTGCCGGGTGCGTAAGTGCCGTCCGGGCGCGGAGCTGTGAGCGGCTCGACATCGATCGAGAACCCGTAAGCGAACGGCGGCGATTCGATCTGCTGCAGCGGAATCGAGTACGGCGCGGACGGCCGCAGCGACCAGCGCAGCCGCAACGCCGTCGCATTCGGGGAGACTTTGAAGACGCGTTCGGGATGCAGCGCGTACCTCAGTTCGACCAGCGCCTCTTCCTCGAATGAACTCGCGCCGCTGCAGTCGTTGAGCGCGCGGCAGTCGTTGGTCCACTGGATGGCGCGGATGCGGCGGACGAAGAAGTCGTCGGATTCACGCCGCTTGTTCTCGCTGCCGGCAGCGACAGTAACCGCGGCGCCGAGCGCGCGGCCGTCGCGGTCGAGTTGCTCGAGTGTGAAGCTGCTCGCTGCGTTCATCCAACGCGCGTCGCGGAAGAAGCGGCGGCGCCGGAACGTGCCGTCTGGATTGGCCGCCAGCACGAACTCCTGATCCTCCTTGCGAATGCCCTGCCAATCGAGGGTGGCGAAGTCGCCAGCGCGATCCAGTCCGTCGACGCCTTCGTCGCCGCTCGCGGTCACGGCAGCGCGCAGATCGATCTGATTCACGTAGAACGTCTGGCCGGCCTTGATCTTCAGCGGCACGCCGGCGCCATTGTCGACTTCGAGCGCGAGCCCGACCGGCGCGTCGTGGTCGCGAGCAGAGGCCTGGGACAGAAAGAGACTGCAGAGCAGTGCGGACACAGTGGGGGCTGCACGGACTTTGCGCACGCAGAGAACTCCTGGGGTCGGCTGGGGTTATGGGTGATCAACCGCCCATAGATCGGAAATTCTCTGCGGAACGCGCCAACCGCGGGCGCTGCAGATTGCGAATCTGCGAGCGGCGCCACAACTCGGCGCCGCAATGCCCGTTCAGGGCGCCACTTTGAAGTCGATGCCCTGAGCTAGCGGCAGCTGCAAGCTCCAGTTGATCGTATTCGTCTGGCGGCGCATGTACGCCTTCCAGCTGTCCGATCCCGACTCGCGGCCGCCGCCGGTGTCCTTTTCGCCGCCGAAGGCACCGCCGATCTCGGCGCCGGAAGTGCCGATGTTCACGTTCGCGATTCCGCAGTCGCTGCCCGCTGCCGACAGGAACAACTCGGCATTCTGCAACCGGTCGGTGAAGATCGCCGACGACAGGCCGTGATGCGAGGCGTTATGTAGTGCGATCGCTTCTTCGAGCGTCTTGAACTCGATCAGGTACAGGATCGGTGCGAACGTCTCCGTCTGCACGATCTCCCACTCGCTGCGCGCACGCACGATCGTCGGCTCCACGAAATTACCGGAGCCGGGACGGACTTTATCGCCGCACAGCACTGTGCCGCCCGCACTTCGCGCCTTCTCGATCGCCTGGCTATAGCTCTTGACCGCGCGGGGATCGATGAGCGGTCCCATCAGCGTGCCCGATTCCAGCGGATTGCCGATCTTCACCTGCGCATAGGCCTTGGTCAGCCGCTGCTCCAGCTCCTTCGAGCGAGACTGATGCACGAACACCCGGCGAGTGCTCGTGCAGCGCTGGCCGGCGGTGCCGACTGCGCCGAACACGATCGAGGGCACGGCGAGGTCGAGGTTGGCGAACTCGTCGACGATGATCGCGTTGTTGCCGCCGAGCTCGAGCAGGCTCTTGCCAAGCCGCGCCGCGACGCGCTCGCCGACCTTGCGACCCACAGCCGTCGAGCCCGTGAAGGACACGAGATCGACACGGCGGTCGTCGACGAACTTCTCCGCCAACTCAGTGCCCGCGCTGATGAACAGCTGGAAGATGCCCGGCAGTCCGGCGCGCTCGCAAGCACGATTCACGATGTTCTGAACAGCGATTGCGCACAGCGGCGCCTTGGGCGACGGTTTCCACACGCAGGCATCGCCGCACACTGCGGCCAGGAACGCATTCCACGACCACACGGCGACCGGGAAGTTGAAGGCGCTGATGATCCCGACGATGCCGAGCGGATGCCATTGCTCGTACATGCGGTGCATCGGCCGCTCCGAGTGCATCGTGAGGCCGTACATCATGCGCGACTGACCGACGGCGAAATCGGCGATGTCGATCATCTCCTGCACTTCGCCGTCGCCTTCGGGCTTGATCTTGCCGGTTTCGAGCGTGACCAGGCTGCCGAGCGCACTCTTGTGAGCGCGCAGCTCCTCGCCGATGAGGCGCACGGCCTCGCCGCGCTTGGGCGCAGGCACCATGCGCCATTGCTCGAACGCCTTGCGCGCAGAAACGATCACGCGCTCGTAGTCGGCGGCAGTCGCGCTGCGGATCCGGCCGAGCAGCTCGCCGGTGGCGGGATTGATCGACTCGATGATCGCGCCGGTGGTGTCTTTCGACCAGCCGCCGTCCTGCGACCACGCGCCGGAATTGATGTCGGAGAGTCCCAACGAGGAAAGGATGTCACGCATATATGAACCTCAACGGCGGTGCAGGGCGCGCTGGTGGCCGGCCTGACCGCTGACGACGACGTGCGCCGAAATCTCCTTGCCGCTGACGGCAGCGTAGTGCTTGCCGAAGCGGTTTTGCAGCACGTCCTGTAAACGAAAATCTTCCTGACGCACAAACCCGGCGTGGCGGCCGCCGCTGTTCAGCACGAGATCCACGACTGCGGTGATGCCAGCCGCGGTCGTGACCTGAATGGCCGACCACAGGCGCCCCGCAATCATCTGCGGGTACACCTTGTTGACGTAATTTTCCTCGCGCAGGTCGCCGTCCTGCTTGCCGGTCACGGCGACGTAGATCACGACGACGTCCTGCAGCGTTTGCGGCACGGCGTTCTCGAGGATGCGCTTGAGCGTGCCGCGATCGTGATTGAGCTTCAGATCGTTCATCAGCAACCGCATCTGCTCGCAGTGGCCGGGATAGCGCATGGTCTTGTAGTCCATGACCTGTGTGCGTGCGCCATAGGTTTCGGCGAGCGAGCCGAGGCCGCCCGAAGTGTTGAACGCCTCGTACAGCGTGCCGTCGATTTCGATCTCCTCCAGGCCTTCGAGCGGTGCCGCCTCGATGCGCCGGCCGTCGACGATCGCTTCGCACGGATTGCCGTACTCGTTGATCAGGCCTTCGGTCGACCACGTCAGCGAGTACTTGAGCACGTTGTTCGGGTGCTGGGGGAGGGCGCCGACGCGCAGCTTGATC
>Ga0075421_100001241_pt1 | contig 29388 bp, 18 predicted proteins | sample SoiMetdeltSBSDD5_FD_75292 | JGI IMG/M metagenome (GOLD analysis project Ga0075421, IMG submission 75292) | Bulk soil microbial communities from a Populus tree surrounding site in Tennessee, USA - Soil MetaG P. deltoides SBSDD5 | ecosystem: Environmental > Terrestrial > Soil > Tree plantation... | reverse complement strand
GCAATATAAACGGAAATGGAAGCAGGCCTAACAGAAGACCTGCAACGAATAATAACAACAATGGTGGATCGGGTTGGACAAGGAATTATAACCTTTACAATATCCAGAGAGGGGGTGTAGTAACTCAGAATGTGGCCAGCACACCGAGAGTGTACAGGCCTGATGAAATCAGAAGGACAAATACAAATGTCGGCACAACCGCGAACAGGAATTTACGCACAAACAATATGAGGCAGCCTGTGACCAATGCTCCTGACAGGACATTTGAAAACGAATATGACGGATCGAGGCTGCAGAGAAACGAATTACCCCGGGTGAACAGGGTTGAACAAAATGAAAACAGGCAGCGGCATTTGCCGGCAGTTACGGTGCCTGAACAAAACGAGAGACCCGAGCGCGGGTTGCCTCGTGTTAACAGACAGGAACAAAATGAGAGGTCACAACATATGAGACGCGAAATTCCGGAAGTTTCAAAGCCCCGGCCAGTTGAACGAAACGAAAGACCGGTGCAGGTTGAAAGACCGCAACGTGTGGAGAGGAGTCTGCCTGAGCAAAGCAACAGGGTAGAAAGGCAGGAATACAGCAGGCCACAGGCGCCGGTACAAAGAGAATCATTTCCAAGGCAGCCGCAGGTACAGAGACCTTCAGGAGGTAATTCTAATAATAACGGAAATTCAGGTGGATTGCAGAGAGGAGGAAGACCGGGTAGATAATTGATAAAACCAGATTATGAAAAGCGCAGCATATATTTTTTTATTTAGCCTGGCATCGGGATTACTATTATCATGCGATAAGGACGACAACTCAAATAGTGTTGTAAACGATAACGATGTATTATTCGCGAAGAAAGCTTCGATCAGCAACTTCACGGAAATAACACTTGGACAAATAGCGGCGGATTCTGCCACAGACCCATCAATTAAACAATTCGGAGCCCAAATGGTAACTGAACATACAGCCGCCCAGCAACAGCTTGCGGCTATTACTTCAGGGCTTGGTATTGACGCGACCGGCGCGCTCGATGCAGAACACCAGCAGTTGCTCAGTACACTTCTTACTCTTAAGGGATCTTCTTTTGACTCGGTTTATATACATAGCCAGGTGGCAGATCACGAAAACACGATTGACTTCTTCAAACAACATTCTGCACACGGCTTGCAAAAAGATGTGAAACAATACGTATACGAAACATTACCTGGAATAACGGAGCATCTGAAGTTAGCCAGAACGCTTTCAACGAAATTTTGATGATTATTACATACTTCATGTGAAATTTCCCGAAACGCAACCTGATATTATTTTTTCCGTAATAGTATTTGTTTGCCAGAGTTTTTTGGAGACAGGCGGTTCTCTGTAAGTCATTTATTTTTTCCATCTCACGGTGAAATCTGTACGAAAACGGTAACCTACCCGAAGCAATAACCCATTGAAAGTCATTTTGTTCGTTGCGGTGAAAAAATAAATGTCTTGAGTATCATACAGATGTACTAAATTCCTGCTACCAAAACGAACGAAATATGATTAAACTACAGCATCTACTCTGTATTCCGTTACTATTATTTGTAACAGTCCTATCGGCCCAAACAAGGGTAATCAAAGGCAAAGTTGTTTCTTCACTAGACCAGACTGCAATTCCAGGCGTAACAGTCGCTGTTAAAGGTTCCCAGCAGGCAACCACAACAGGTGCAGATGGCGTATTCTCTCTTTCAGCTCCGGCTGGCCGTATTACGCTTCAGCTTTCATCGGTTTCATTTGCAACAAGAGAAGTTGCAGTAGGTGAAAATGAAAGTGAAGTGTCTTTTGAGCTTACACCTACCACTCAACAATTGAATGAAGTGGTGGTAACTGCGCTCGGTATCACAAAAAACAAAAAGAACCTTAACTACTCTACGCAAACAGTAGAAACCAAGGATCTCACAAAAGCGCGCGAAACTAACATAGGCAACTCTCTCTCAGGTAAAGTTGCAGGTCTCGACGTTGTAAGATCATCGCAGGGTGTTGGTTCAAACGTTCGTGTGGTACTTAGGGGCGACAGATCGTTCACCGGAGGCAGTGAAGCGTTCGTGGTTATTGATGGTATTCCGGGCGACCTGGGAAGCCTTAACCCTGATGATATCGCTTCAATTAACGTGCTGAAAGGTTCTTCAGCAGCTGCTCTCTACGGTAACGAAGCGGCAAACGGTGCGATAATGGTTACCACTAAAAAAGGTGTCGTTGGGAAAACTGCAATTGGCATAAACAGCAGCATTCAGCTCGACAAACCTGTAAACCTGCACGATTTTCAGAATGTGTATGCCCAGGGTTCAAACGGTAACTACCTGAAAGATGCCGAAGCTACCTGGGGTCCTAAAATGACTGGCCAGATAGTAAAAACATGGAGCGTTGATCCGGCAGACTCTTCAACAACATATGCGCTCACACCTCATCCGGATAATTACGACGATTTCTTCAGCACAGGTAAAACATTTACCAATGGTGTTTCACTCAGTGGTGGTGGCGATAAGATCCAATCATATTTCTCGTACAATAACATCTATGGTAACGGTATTGTAGATAATAATAAATTCAACCGCCACAATTTCAACTTCAGGGTTGGTGGTGATCTTACAGATAAACTTTCGTTCGATGCCAAGATCACTTATTTCTGGCAGAAAGCGACCAACTACATCAGGTCAGATGAAGACTTCTCGAATGTTAACAGACAGATCGTTCGTCTGCCTTCGAACATTGATATCGACTATGCGAGAAGCCACGTTCAGTACACGAACTCTAATGGTGAGTTGAAACAGAATTACTGGCACCCGGGATCAAACGGAGGTGAAAATCCATTCTGGGTAAAATATAATGTAACCAACTATTTCGAAGCAAATGCTGTAAAGGGAATGGCGTCTTTAACCTATAAGATCATTCCGACATTAAGCGTAATGCTTCGCCAGGGTTTGAACAAAACTTCTAACAATAGCGACGAAAAAAGATATTTTGATACGTATGTAATCGCTAACAGCGGATACTACAGTCTCGACTACAACCAGGTAACTTCAAGCAACTCCGACATCCTTTTCACTTACAATAACGGATTCGGTGATTTCAACCTGAGTGCTACTGCAGGTGGAAACCTGAGGCAGGAAAGGTATTCAAGATTGAACTCGGTAGCGAGTGAACTGGTGAACGAAAATGTTTTTACACTGAACAACGCTGCTCAGGGTAAATTGTCTTCAGATGAGGATGTGTGGAAGAGAGACAAAAATTCAGTGTATGCTAGTGCTGATATCAGCTTCAGAAGCTACCTGACGTTGTCTGCATCAGGCAGAAACGACTGGTCATCTACACTTCCTCCGGATAACTGGTCATATCCATTCGGTGCTGTTGGTTTAACAGCTATCATTTCTGATATGGTAACTATGCCTTCGGCAATCAGCTTCTTTAAATTAAGAGGATCTATTGCCCGTACAGGTATCGACCCGGATCCATTCATTACTAAAGAATACTTCAGTGTGAACCCTGGCGGATCGATTTCAAAGAGTAACGTGAAACCTGTTGATACACTTAAACCGGAGCTCACAACATCAAGAGAATTTGGTTTCGACCTGAACCTGTTACAGAACCGGATCGGACTTGAATTCACATATTATAAAACAAACTCAAAGAACCAGCTGGTTAGCGTAGCCACACCTCCTGCTTCTGGTTACTCAAGCAAACTTATCAACGCAGGTAACATCCAGAACAAGGGTATCGAAGTTACTTTGAACTTCACACCGATCAAGACTACCGACTTCACATGGACTTCTTATGCTAACTATGCGAGGAACGAAAACAAGGTTCTTTCAATCATTCCGGGTTCATCAGAACTTATCCTGAGGAACGACTTCATCAACATCACCAAGATCGTTGAAGGCAAACCTTACGGTGAAATGTATAGCCGCGGTCTCCTCAGGGATTCTGCAACCGGCACACCAATCGTTCTCGACAACGGCGTTCCTGCTGTTACAGGCGCGAAGAATGTTTACTTAGGTAATAGCCGTCCAAAATGGAACGGTGGTTGGGGAAACAGGTTCACTTACAAAAACTTTTCTCTCAGTTTTCTCGTAACTGCCCGTATGGGTGGAAGAATAACATCGTTCACAGATGCTAACCTGGAGGGTGATGGTCTTTCTGCAAGAACTCTTGAAGGAAGAGAAGGTATGATCGCTCCGGGTATCAAGGCTGACAAAACACCAAATACTACCCAGATCACAGCTGAACAGTACTGGAACGCGCTTGGTGGTAGAAACACACCTGTTGGTGAAATGTTCACTTACAGCGCTTCCAACATCCGTATGAGGGAGTTGGTGCTTTCTTACACTATTCCTCAGGCAACACTCGACAAAACGCCAATTAAAGGAGCAAGTATATCACTTACAGGACGTAACCTGTTTTTCTTCAAGAACGACGCAAAACAATTCGATCCTGAACTGGTGGTATCTACCGACAAGGGCTCTATCGGAACTGAATCATTCTGTTTACCTTATTCACGTTCATTTGGCCTTAATCTAAACCTGAACTTCTAATTTGAAATAATGTTGATTATGAAAAAAAATATAAGCGGCTTAACTCTTCTTCCGGCGTTGTGTTTTGCGATGGTACTCTCATCCTGCACAAAAAACTTTGAAGAGTTGAATACCGACAAGACGAGAATCGAAGTTCTGAAGGGTAAACAATTGGATAAGTTGTTTACTACCGCAGAATATGCCGGTATTACCAATACCGACCAGTGGGCAGGCGGCTACCAGTTGCTTCAGTCGCTCTACACCGATGAGCAGGCTCAGTTCTTCGCCTGTACCCAACCGCGTTTCCCGAGCGACCGTAACCAGATGGTGGGTAACTGGATCAACGGCGGCTGGGGTGCATTTCTCCAGGGTGCCAACACACTTGCTTCGATCCTCAAAGCTACAGGACCCGAGTCCGAAGCTCCGGATCCTGTGAGGGAAGCGGTTGCCAAGATATGGAAGGTGTACATCTATATGCCGATGACTGATATGTTTGGTCCTATTCCTTATTCAGAAGTTGGTTCCGGTAAGGACGATATCCTGTACGACAGCCAGGAATCAATTTATAATGACTTCATAGTTTCTCTCACTGATGCAACTGCGGTTCTGAATGCAAACATTGCGCAAGGATCTACATTCGCGGATGGTGACGTGATATACGACGGCGACCTGGCAAAATGGTTGAAATTCGGCAACAGCCTTCGTTTGAGGGTTGCAATGCGCATTTCAAAAGTTGATCCGGGAAGGGCACAGTCTGAAGCGGAAGCTGCTGCTGCCGCACCAGGCGGATTGATGGTAGATAATGCTGACAACGCATTTATGAGGCCGTCACCTCCCAACTATCTTAACCCTCTCGGTGTAATTTCAGAGTGGGGTGAGTTCAGGATGAGTGCTTCAATGCAAAGCGTGATGCTCGGATATGATGATCCACGTGTTCCAAAATATTGGGAGCCTGCAAAGAATACCGGCGGGTTCAAGGGTATCCGCAATGGTCTTACCGTTGAACAGATGTCTGCTCCTGAAAATAGCAATGAAAACAACTGTAATGTACCTGCCAGATTCCAGAACGTTGCGAACACAACAGAACCTCATGGTTTGATGGTAGCTGCTGAAACATGGTTCAACCTTGCCGAGGCAAAGCTGAATGGCTGGAACGTTAGTACAATGACTGCGAAAGAGCTGTATGAGGGTGGTATTTCCGAATCAATGGCACAGTGGGGTGTTGCCGGCGGCGATGTTACTGCATACCTCAGCAGCAGTGCCACGCCAGTTGCATTGAATGACATCTATAACACGCCTGCCGTATCTGATATCCCGGTTGCCTTCGGGGCCACTGAAGCTGTTCAGAGAGAGCAGATCGGCACTCAAAAATGGTTGTCTCTTTATCCGTCTATGAGTCCTGAAGCCTGGTCAGAGTTCAGACGCACTGGTTACCCGAAACTGTTGCCAAGGCTTAACAGCGATAATGGTGGAACAGCTGCCGACAGGATCAAGAGGCTGGTGTTCCCTCCTGATGAATCTATCATCAATCCTAAAGGATATCAATCCGGTGTTCAGTTGATCGGTGACGACAACAACGACATCAGGATGTGGTGGGATGTTGATTAATATTTAGTTTTTCTATATTATTTAAGGTCACTTCTGTTATGGAAGTGACCTTTTTAATACCGCCGATGACACGCCTGCAGCGGATAAAAATTCCTTATTTTACACGGTGAAATATCTATCCCTTATACTTGTAATTATTGCGATCTCCGGCTGTGGCGATTCGCCGTCGGGAAAGCTTTTTACAAAAATCTCCCCTTCTTCCACGAACATCAATTTCAAGAATCTGCTTATTGAAGACGAAGAATTCAACGTGCTCAGCTACCCATATTTTTATAATGGAGGTGGCGTGGCCGTAGGCGACATCAACAACGATGGCCTTACCGACGTGTTCTTTACCGGGAACATGGTAAAAAACAGGTTGTACCTGAACAAAGGCAACATGAAATTTGAAGACATTACTGTGAACAGCACAGTTGCCGACAAACAGGGATGGTGCACCGGTGCAACGATGGCCGATGTAAACGCCGACGGATGGCTTGACATATATGTGTGCCGGAGTGCCGACGCAGATAAGGAAAGAAGAAAGAATCTCTTATTCATCAACAACCACGATAAAACTTTTACGGAACAGGCAGAACAGTTTGGAATTGCCGACATGGGCTACAGTACACACGCCGCTTTTTTTGATTACGACAAAGACAACGATCTTGACCTTGTTGTGATCAATCACAGTCAGAAAGAATACATGCAGGGACAGCAGGAGAAGCCTGGTATAAGACAACAGAAAAATCCTGATTACAGCACTCACCTTTACCGTAATGATAACGGGCACTACATAAACACTACAGACAGTGCAGGCATTACCTCTAACGTGTTGACGTTCGGCCTGGGTTTGGCAGTAAGCGATCTAAACAACGATTCATGGCCCGATATATATATCAGCAACGATTTCAATGAAGCCGACTATTGCTTCATAAACCAGGGAAATGGAACGTTTAAAGAGATGAGCCGTGAAATGTTTCCGTATACAAGTTTATTCAGCATGGGCAATAATGCATCTGACATGAACAATGACGGCTTGCAGGATGTAATTACGCTGGACATGCTACCCGAAGGAAACTATTTGCAGAAGATGCACAACGGTGCAGAAAACTTCGACAAGTTTCAATACCTGTTCAGTAAAGGTTTTTTTCAACAGTACAGCCGCAATATGCTTCAGGTGAACAGGGGCGACGGCACATTCGATGAAACGGGACAATTTTCAGGAATAAGTAATACCGACTGGAGCTGGGCACCTCTTGCAGCTGATTTTGATAATGACGGGAAAAAAGACGTGTTCATCAGCAACGGCTATGTAAAGGATTACACCGACATGGATTACATCAAGTATAACGTAGACATGATCATGGAACGAGATCCGGTGAAACAGCAGGAGATGATGAAGAACCGTATGAATAAGCTGCCGGAAATAAAGATTTCAAATTATATTTTTCGCAACGAGGGTGAACTGAGATTTTCCAATAAAACGAAAGAATGGGGACTGGACGAACCCGTGATATCAGCTGGTGCGGCCTATGCGGATCTTGATAATGATGGTGACCTTGACATTATCACAAATAATTGTAATGACATTGCGAGTGTTTACAGGAATGACTTAAATAAAGATTCGGCCTCATACATAGATATTCAATTGAAGGGAGAAGGGATGAATACATTCGGCATCGGTGCGAGGGTAGAAGTGATTTCAGATTCATCCTGGCAGATGCAGGAAATGATGCCATCCAGAGGCTTTCAATCAGGTGTTGATTACAAGTTACATTTTGGTATTACAAAGAAAGACTCAATCAACGAGGTTGTTGTACACTGGCCAAATAATAAAACATCAAAAATTTCATCGCCGGCTAAAAATCAGGTCCTGAAAGTGGATATCAAACAGGCTGAGTCGATGAAATTAAAATTAACACCGAATATCGATCACGATTATGAAAGGTTAGAATTTGTCGATTCACTTCCTTTTAAGCATACAGAAAATAACTACAACGATTTTACACAACAGGTGTTGTTGCCCCAGTGGTTCAGCAGGCAGGGGCCCGCGATGGCAAAGGGTGATATAAACGGAGATAAGATCGAAGACGTTTTTATTGGTGGTGCAAAAGGGCAGCCGGGCGCAATATTTATCAAGGACAGAAACGGAAAATTCAAAAAGGTGGACGACGCTGCAATTACCGAAGACGCCGCTTACGAAGACATCACCGCTGCAATCTTTGATGCCGATGGGGATGGTGACAATGATCTGTTTGTAGGTAGCGGCGGTTACGAATTGCAGCCGAACGATCCGCTACTGCAAAACCGCTTGTACATGAATTCAGGTAAGGGAAAATTTACCAGATCAAATTCCCTGCCTGCAGACATGATCAATGATAATGCCGTAGCAGCCGGTGACTTCAACGGCGATGGCGCAATTGATATTTTCAACGGAGGATTTTGTGTACCAGGTAAATATCCCGAAGCCAGCGGATCACAGATATTGATCAATGATGGAAAGGGAAACTTTTCAAAGCCCGCTGAAGGATTACTAAAGAATTACAACAGTGATAACCTCGTTACGGCCGCGACCAGCACTGACGTTAACAAAGACGGAAAAACAGATTTGGTGATTGCAGGTCACTGGATGGGAGTTGAGCTATGGATGAATAGAGGAAATTATTTTGAAAAGGACTCTGCTGCTTATTCTTCACCGCATGGTTTATATAACACCGTTGTCGCAACAGACATTGATGGCGACAATGACATAGATATTATTGCCGGTAACCAGGGACTGAATAACCAGTTCGTTACTACACCTGACGAGCCTATGGAAATGTTTTATGCTGATTTCGATGGAAACGGAACGACAGAACCAGTTATTTCATATTACATTGATCATAAATCGTGGCCGATATACAGCCGCGACGACCTTGTGCAGCAAATACCATCATTCAATAAGAAATTTCTCTTTTTCAGTGATTATGCGAAGGCTGATATGAATGCCGTTTTCGGTGAAAAGCTTAAAACCGCAAAACACTATACTGCTTCACAAATGGCGAGTATTATACTCGTAAACAACAACAATAAGTTCACACAACAGTTATTACCTAAAGAAGCTCAATGGTATCCGGTGTACGCCATCGCTATTGCGGACATTTATGGGAACGGGAAAAAAAATATTATCGCTGGTGGAAATCAGACTTATTCAAGAATAAAGTTTGGTGCTTATGGTAGCGGAAGATGTGATGTGTTTGAACGGGACAATCACGATAACTTCATCAGAATTCCACCGCAGCAGTCGGGGTTGAACATTAAAGGAGATATAAGAAATATAGTTGTAACCGACAAAGAATTAATATTCGGTATAAATGATCAAAAGCCTGTTGTTTACCGCTAATAAAAGTTTGCAGTGAAAAATCTTCAATATACTTTTTTACTGTTTGCGATCATTGTCACAGGCTGCGGTGAAGACCATTCCAGGATGTTCACTGATCTTCCTCACGGCAAGACGGGGATTGATTTCCGCAACCTGCTCGTAGAAGATGAAGTACTTAACGTTGCCCATTACATTTATTTCTATAATGGCGCGGGCGTAGCAATCGGAGACATTAACAATGATGGCCTGCAGGATGTTTTCTTCACCGGTAACATGGTGAAGAACCGTTTATATCTGAACAAAGGCGGAATGAAATTCGAGAATATCACTACGCAAAGTCATACCGCCGACTTCCAGGGTTGGTGCACCGGTGCAAGCATGGTAGATATCAACCAGGATGGATATCTCGATATCTACGTTTGCCGCAGCGCCGACGACAACGCCGAAAAGAGAAAGAACCTGCTATTCATCAACAACAGGGATTTGACATTTACTGAGGCAGCGGATCAGTATGGTTTGGCCGATAACGGCTATTCAACTCAGGCAACATTTTTCGATTATGATAAAGATGGCGACCTCGATTGTTTTGTATTGAATCACTCAATTTCAAAATATTCTACCGGTGTAACAGAAAATCCGGAGATAAGAAACAAAAAACTCCCTGAATATGCCAGCAGGCTGTACCGGAATGATGGCGGTCATTATAAGGATGTAAGTGATGAAGCCGGGATAATTTCAAATGTGCTAAGTTTTGGATTAGGTGTTGCCACTTCAGATTTTAACAATGATGGCTGGACGGATATTTATGTTTCGAATGATTTTAAGGAATCGGACTATTTGTTTTTGAATAACAGGAATGGCACATTCACTGAAAGCTTTACGAAATGTATGGATGTTGCTTCGCTTAATTCGATGGGCAGCGACGCCGCAGATTACAATAATGATGGCTTTACCGATCTCGTAACGCTCGACATGCTGTCTGAAGACAATTACCTGCAGAAAACCCATGCAGGTCCCAACAACTTCGACAAAACAAATTTTCTGATCAATAAAGGGTTCCAGCCGCAGTATATGCGCAACATGCTGCAACGTAATAATGGCGACGGAACGTTTTCGGAGATAGGGCAGATAGCAGGAATCTCGAATACAGACTGGAGCTGGGCAGCGTTGTTTTGTGATTTCGACGGAGACGCAAACAAGGATCTGTTCGTCAGCAACGGATTCGTAAAAGATTTTTCAGATCTTGATTTCATTAATTTTTCTACAGATAAGCTGCTTAAAAAACAACAGGGAGAAAATGTTGGCTCATTTGAAGAAACAATTGAGAAAATGCCCACGGTAAATCTTCCGAATTATTTATTTCATAACGACAGCAGCGGATCATTTAATAATACTACGAAGCACTGGGGCCTTGATAAGGCGGTTGTTTCTTCAGGAGCAGCATATGCAGATCTTGACAATGACGGCGACATGGATCTTGTTGTCAACAATTCCAATGAATATGCATCGGTTTACGAGAATAATGCGCGTGAGCTGGTAAAGAATAATTTCATACGCATAAAACTTGAAGGCACTGAGAAGAACAGGAACGGAATAGGAACAAAGGTTAAAGTGTATTGTAAAGATGGGATGTTGATGCAGGAGCAGTTTCCAGTTCGTGGGTACCAGTCGTCCGTAGATATGGTATTGAATTTCGGTATTGGAAAAAACGTAACCATTGATTCGATATTAGCTGAATGGCCTCACGGGAAGTTTCAGGTCTTAAAGAATGTGAGGGCAAATGAAACAATTACACTAAAGGCAAGTGATGCCAGGGATAGCATACGGTTAGCAAAGCTGCCGATAAAGACGCTGCTTGTGCAGGAGCAATCATCGCCCATAAAACATATGGAGAACCAGTTCAATGATTTTACCGTGCAGCCTTTGCTGCTTAACTTTTTATCGCGGCAGGGCCCATGCATTGCAAAAGCCGACGTGAACGGAGATGGACGGGAAGATGTTTTTGTAGGTGGTGCGAGAGGAAAGGCGGGACAAATACTTATTCAATCCGCAAACGGAAGCTTGATTAATTCGGGTCAGGTTGCGATTGCTGCTGATTCATTGAGTGAGGATGTTGCGGCAGTGTTTTTTGATGCCGACCAAAACGGCACTGCAGATCTTTTTGTCGGCAGTGGTGGTTATGAATTCGACAAAAATGATCCATTGCTCCAAAGCAGATTATATTTCAATGACGGAAAGGGCAATTTCACAAAAAGTGTGAATTCGCTGCCGGAAATGAAGATCAGCGTTGGTTGCTTAAAAGTTGACGACTTAGATAAAGATGGCGATACAGATGTATTCGTAGGGGGAAGAGTTGTGCCTGGCAGCTACCCTGTTGCACCACAAAGCATGATATTGATAAATGATGGTAAAGGGAAATTTACTGATGCTACCGAGCAGATCGCACCTGCATTAAAATACGCGGGAATGATAACAGACGCTGTATGGATCGACGTGGATAAAGATGGAAGGAATGATCTGGTGGTTGTTGGAGAGTGGATGCCGATTAAGGTTTTCCTGAATAAAGCCGGAAAGTTCGAAGATGCGTCGGCGCAATACATTCATTTTGCATCATCGGGGTGGTGGCATAAAATTCTCGCGGACGATTTTGATGGCGACGGCGACCAGGACCTCCTTATTGGCAATGAAGGTACAAATGTTCAGTTCAAGGCATCTGAAAAGGAACCTATCAGTATTTATTATGGAGATTTTGACGGCAACGGATCTGTTGATCCGATATTCTGTTATTACATTCAGGGAGTTTCTTATCCGTCGGCTTCCCGTGACGACCTTGTTGAGCAGCTTCCCGGATTGAAGAAAAAATTCCTTGAATATTCCGTGTATGCAAAGGCCACCATCAAAGAAATTTTTACAGACGAGCAGTTGAAACAGGCTAAAACATATGAAGCACAGATGCTTTCTACAATTTATCTTAAGAATAATGGAGGCGACGGTTTCGAAATGAAGCCGCTGCCAAGGGAAGTTCAATACTCGCCTGTATATGTTATGCAAACGATTGATGTGAACAATGATGGAAAAAAAGATGTAATTATTGCAGGAAATAATGCGTGGACAAGAGTGAGATTTGGCAGGCACAGGTCGAATCATGGAGTTGTGCTTACGAACGATGGGAAAGGGGGTTTTACTTATGTACCGCAATATGAAAGCGGATTAAATATACGTGGCGACGTACGCAGCCTCGAGATGATCAATGCAAAAGGAAAGAAAAAACTTCTGTTCGGAGTGAATGATGCACCGGTACAGGTTTACAACGTGAATAATTAGTCAAAACAACTATAAAAACAAATTATGAGGGGTATTATTCTCACAGCAATTGTGTGGTGTGTTGGTATTGTTTCGTTCGGTCAGGGATCTGCGAAGATCAAAGAATACAAAAAGGTTTTTAAAACATATCCTTTCTCGGATCCCGATCCTATACCGGAGGTTGGGAAAGTTTATCCATATTATCGTTTCGACGGTTACACGAACAAGCCCGTTGATAAGGAATGGAAAGTTGTTGAGCTCGAAAATGATTATATCAGTCTCATCATTTTGCCGGAGATTGGTGGGAAGATATGGGCAGCCTACGAAAAAAGCACGGGAAAATCATTTCTGTATTACAATCAGGTGGTGAAATTCCGTGATGTTGCGATGCGTGGTCCGTGGACCAGCGGAGGCATCGAGGCAAACTATGGCATAGTTGGCCACACCCCCAATTGTGCAACTCCGGTTGACTATGTGACAATGAAAAAGAACGACGGAAGTGTGAGCTGCGTGATAGGAGTGCTTGATCTGCTTACAAGAACAACATGGCGAATCGACATCAACCTCGAAAAAGACAAAGCATATTTTACTACATCATCGTCATGGTTTAACTCTTCTCCATTCGAACAGCCATATTATACGTGGATGAATACCGGAATAAAAGCTAAGGGTAATCTTGAATTTATATATCCCGGCACCAGATACATCGGCCATGCAGGCGAGTATGCAGATTGGCCGATAGACAAACAGGGAAGAAATATTTCATTCTACGAGAAAAATAATTTCGGCGAATATAAATCCTATCATGTTTTTGGTAAGTATACCGACTTTTTCGGTGGATATTATCATGATGAGGATTTCGGGATGGCAAGATATTCTACACACGATGATAAAGCCGGGAAGAAAATATGGATCTGGGGATTGTCGGACCAGGGAATGATATGGGAGAAACTTCTCACTGACACCGATGGGCAGTATGTAGAAGTACAAAGCGGAAGGCTATTCAACCAGCCGGCAAGCGAAAGTTCCTTTACGCCTTTCAAGAACAGGGGATTCACACCCCACGCCACTGACAGATGGACCGAGTACTGGTTCCCCGTTATGAAGACTAAAGGATTTGTTGCGGCAAACAGTTATGGCGCTCTTAATGCTAAGAGTGAAAATGGTATGCTGAAATTATATTTTATGCCGCTGCAGCCTTTGAACGATGAGATAAGAATAACCGCCGGTGACAAGGTAGTCTATTCAAAGAAAGTTGATCTGAAAACAATGCAGCTTTTTACTGATGAAGTAAAAACTGATTCCAGGAATTATGTGGTTAAGATCGGTGATGATAAGCTGATATATAATTCGGCGCCCGATGCAGGAAATATTTCGAGGCCGGTAGACACTCCGAAAGATTTCGACTGGAATTCTTTACAGGGGCTGCATTTGCAGGGTAAGGAACTAATAAGGCAGAGAATGTATCCGGCGGCCGAGGATAAATTAAGAGCAGCTTTGAAGATTGATCACAACTATCTTCCTGCGTTAACAGATCTTGCCATGGTGCTTTACAGGGGTATGAGATACGACGAAGCTCTGACCAACGCGAAGAGAGCATTGTCTGTCGACACATACGATCCCGCTGCCAACTATTACTATGCCCTTATCAATATCAAATTGGGCAACCTCACAGATGCTAAAGACGGCCTGGATATTGCGTCGCAGGCTGTGGAATACAGAAGCGCCGCATACACAAAGCTTGCGCAACTATATCTGCTGGAGAATAACATCAACCGCTCTGAATACTACGCTAAGCAGGCGACCGATTTCAACAGGTTCAACATTGATGCCTATGAATTGCTTGCTCTGATCTACAGATTAGAAAAAAAGAAGGATGATGCCAAAAAGATGCTCGATACGATCGGCAAGATTGATCCTTTAAATCACTTTGCGCGCTTTGAAAAATATTTGTGGGACGGTTCGGCGGACAATAAAAACATATTCACTTCGAATATCAGGAATGAGATGCCCGGGCAAACATACCTTGAACTTGCATCGTGGTATTATAATGCGGGGCAAAATGCGGATGCATTGAAAGTGCTTGAACTCGCAGACCCCGATTCGGAAATTCTTTACTGGAGAGCGGCTCTGACAGGTAAGGATATAAACGAACAGGAGTTGAAACCGGGTCTTGTTTTTCCTTTCAGGCCGGAAAGTGCTGAAATATTACAAAAGATCGTTGGAAAAACGGAACACTGGTTGCCGAAGTATCATCTTGCGCTGATTCAATGGAGCAGCAACAACACAGATGAAGCAAAGAGATTATTTGATCAATGCGGAGAAACTCCGGCATATGCTCCGTTTTACGCTGCGAGGGCAAAACTGTTTACAGGTGATAAACGGGTGCTTGCTGATCTGCAAAAGGCAAGGGATCTCGATAAAAACGAATGGAGGCATGGGCGAGCGCTTATTAACTATTATATTCAACAAAAACAGTACGACAAGGCGCTGACTACAGCTGATGCTGAATACAAAGCATTTCCCGGAAATTATATGTTGGGAATGCTGTATGCCAGGGCACTTATCCTGAATAAGAAATACGCTGAGGCTGACAAACTGCTTTCCAAAATTGAAGTGTTGCCGAATGAAGGTGCAACCATTGGCAGGCAGTTATATCGCGAATCCAAACTTATGCTTGCTGTTGAGAACATGAGGTCAGCTAATTGTAAAAAAGCGCTGCAGTATATCGCCGATTCGAAGTTGTGGCCGGAGAGGCTCGGTGTTGGAAAGCCGTACGACGAAGACATAGACATGAGGATTGAAGATTGGATGAGCTATGAATGTTTCGCTAAAACAAAAAATGAGAAAGCGGCAAAACAAATGCTCGATAAGATAATTGCGTACAGACCTGGAGGAGAAAATGCGAGACCATCCATTAACAATTTGATAACAGCCTGGGCGCTGAAAAAAACAGGCAGAGAAAGCGATGCATCACGGTTCCTGAAGGAGGTGGCAGCCAAATATCCCGATAACAAGATTGCGAGGTGGACGCTTGAAGCATACGATGGGAAGGCATCTGCACTTGATATTGAATCGAATGATAGTTACGACATACTGCAGCAGCTGATGGCAATAAATCGCTGAGCGATCGGGGAACTATATTAAGCAGCCAAATTAAAACTTTGAATATCCGCCAGTATTCATTAAAACGGTCGTCTAAGTGGCAGGCTATACACTTTACGATCAGATAATGTTGCTGAGATGAGAATACAAATTTTACTTTTTGCTGTTGCTTGTTTACTGTTTTTTAGTGCACGATCACAGGAACAACCTGTTGAAGACCAGAATTTTGATCCTGCTCCACGCGCTTCATTGCACAAAGGGTTATTTGGCAGGGTCATTGAAAGTAAGACTAACAAGGGCATAGAAGCAGCATCTGTGCAGGTGTATGCGCTAATAAAAAGCGGCGAAGGTCAACGGTATGACAGCCTGATAGCCGGAATGCTCACAAAACAGAACGGCGAATTCAATTTTACCGATCTCACACTTCCTGATTCATTTTCGGTAAGGGTTACTGCGCAGGGCTTTGCAGAAAATTCAAAGATCGTTGCCATGGACCGCTCCGACGAAGCAAACGTTGGAATGGATGTAGGTAACATTAAGTTGGCGGGCATGGCGGATCTGCTTGGTGCTGTAACAGTAGTTGCACAGCGTCCTTCATTACAGATGGGCGTCGACAGGAAAATATTTAATGTGGATAAGAACATCACTTCAACCGGCGGAACAGCCGTGGACGTGATGAAAAATATTCCCTCGGTTTCTGTAGACGTTGAAGGAAATGTTACATTAAGAAACACGAGTCCGCAGATCTTTGTCGACGGACGTCCCACTATTCTGACGCTTCAGCAGATTGCTGCAGACGATATCGAAAGAATCGAGCTTATTACAAATCCTTCGGCAAAATTTGATGCCGCAAGTTCAGGTGGCATCATCAACGTGGTATTAAAGAAGAATAAAAAACTCGGCATCAACGGCATTGCTTCTGTGGGTGCTGGTACTCCCGATATTCTTAACGGAAATCTTAGTTTGAATGTCCGTCAGGGGAAGTTGAATTTTTTCGGAAGCACCCATTATAACAGGTCGGGAGGACTGGCAAGAAGCGAATCGAGGCGCCAGAACAAGGATAACGGAGTTATCACCGATTATTTTAATCAGCGGTCCGAGACCGACAGGTTACGGCGGTTTCAGAATGTCCGCTTCGGAATGGATTACTTTATCGACAACAGGAATACCATTACGGTCTCCCAACATTTTGTTCGCGGCCGCTTTACAAATTTTGAAACTCAGTCGCAGCAGTTTCTCGACGTAAACCAGGAACTGGTTCAAACGGGTTCGAGATATTCAAACGGCAACTCCCAATTTAAAAGAAGCAATACCCAATTCAATTACACCCATAATTTCCCGAAGAAAGGGATGGAGTTGACCGCGGATGCAACATATAATAAAGGCAATGGTTTCAACAGGGCGCTTATCAATAATTACTATTATAATCCTGATGGCTCTCCTTCGGCACCAGCGAACAATGTGAGGAATAACGGCGACAACAATAACGAGCAACTTACGCTGCAAACTGATTTCGTGACTCCTTTTTCCGAGAACTCAAAGCTCGAGGCCGGTCTTCGCATGTTCAGGCAGGACAATACAAACGTGTATAATGTTTTTTCAATGAATAATGCCACAGAGGTGAAGCTACCTCTCAGCACGAATGTTCGTTACGATGAAACAGTTTCAGCAGCCTATATTACATACTCCGGTAAATGGAAGGGAATCGGATACCAGGCAGGGTTAAGAGGAGAGTACTCTAAGTTCAATGGGGAGTTAGTAGATAGTGCACAGATCTTCGGCTACAGACTGCCGTTAGACATCGGAAATGTTTTTGATGGGTTATTTCCAAGTTTGTACATAACAAGGGAATTAGCAGAAGGTAAAGAGCTGCAGATAAATTTCAGCAGAAGGATCCGGCGGCCCGATTTCTGGCAGTTGAATCCTTTCATCGATATCAATGATCCACTGAACATCAGGCAGGGTAACCCACGATTACGGCCCGAATACACGAATTCTTTCGAGCTTAATTACAATCACCGATACACCGGGGGAAATTTTCTTGGTTCACTATACTTCAGAAATAATGATGACGACATTACCATGTTCAGCGATACAATCACGGCTGAACAGTATCAGAAGCTGAACAACGCGGCTATAGACCCAAACGCTATATTAAATACATTCATCAATGCGCAATACACCAACAGGATGGGAGCGGAATTGACATTGAACCAGAACTTTGGAAATTTTGAAGTTGTTCCAAATGTAAACATGCAGTACAGGAAGGTGAAAGCATCGGTAGGTGATTTGGATTTGAACAACCAGGGCTTTAACTGGGAAGCTAAACTGATTATGAATTACAAGTTTGGTACCAAATCAAGGGCGTTGAAGCATACCAGTTTGCAATTCACGGGAGAATATGAGTCGCGTGAAGTAATTCCGCAGGGAAGGAACAAAGAACAATATGAAGCAGACTTTGCCCTGCGAAAAGAGTTTCTAAAGAACAGGGCAGCGGCAATAACATTTGCCGTGAACGATATTTTCAATTCAGACAGGTGGGGCCAGATCTACGACACCGAAAATTTCTACCAGGATGCTTACCGTCGCTGGAACGTGAGGAATTTCAGGATAAGCTTTTCATACAGGTTCGGAAAGAGCGATTTCAAATTTGGCCAGCGTGACAATGGCAACCGTGGCGGCAGTGATGATGATTAGCAGATTGTGTGTAATTTCGCACAAATACCTGCACAATGGCTTTCAAGAATGCCCTTAGCTGGTTTGAAATCCCTGTATCCGATCTCGACAGGGCGCAAAAGTTCTACGAAATGATTTTTGGTATCAGTATGATACCAGCAGATTTCCCAAAGATCAAAATGCGAATGTTTCCATTGCAGGATATGAGTGGAGTTGGTGGCGCCTTGTGCGATAGCGGAGGCTTTCATAAACCATCTGCCACCGATGGGCCGCTGATATACCTGAATGCAAACCCCGACGTGCAGACTGTGCTGGACAGAGTGGAAAACGCAGGTGGCAAAATATTGGTGCCCAAAACAGAAATTTCCTCCGAATATGGGCATATTGCTGTTATACTTGATACGGAAGGCAACCGCATTGCCATGCATTCCGTTCCAAAGAAATAATTTTCTAACCATTTCAAATTGTTCAAGATGAATACGCAGGAAATTGCCAACAGGCTCGCAGAACTTTGCCGTAAAGGCGATTGGAAAACAGCGCAAGAGGAATTGTTTGCCAAAGATGCCGTTAGCATAGAACAGCATGAATCGCCGGGTTTTGCAAAAGAAACAAAAGGTCTGGATGCGATCCGGAAAAAGGGCGAAGCATGGGAAGGAATGGTAGATGAAGTGCACAGCATAAAAATTTCTGAACCTCAGGTTGCCGGTAATTCATTTTCGCTGGTGATGGATATGGAAATGACATTGAAGCAGGGTGGAAGGCAGCAAATGAAAGAGTTATGCGTATATGAAACCAAAGACGGCAAAGTGATTTCAGAGCGATTCTTTATGTGATTTGTAAAAATTAATATAATATTCCGGCGTACCGGTTACATTATTTCCCCAAACGGAAACTAATCTGTAATCTGCGTTAGGATGAACAGGTATTTTTCATATTTCTTACTGGTTGTTATCATTTTTTCTGCCTGCAACAAATCAGACAGCTCCGGTGCTATTATAATGCCGGGCGACAGTTCAAGCCTTTCATATGGAGATTCGGTTTTTTTTGTGAAGGAAGGAGATCAGGATAACATCGTGATGCCGCAGGGGAACCTGAAAGGGAAATTCTCGGGCTTTCCCGAAGGAATTGAACTCGACCAGGTGACAGGCGCTATCAATGTTGACAAAAGTGAAACCGGGTTACGTTACAGGATCTCGTTCATCCCTGATAATAATCCTCAAGATACCTTAACAACAATTGTATTGTTGTCGGGCATTAGTTATCTCGATAAGATATATTATCTCAATCAACAACAGAATAAGGCATATGCAGTATATAATGGCCGTACCGAAAATATTTTACCAGGCGACGCGAATCTTTTCGACGAAGGAGGTGGGTGTAACAGCGTAGGGGTAGCAGTAAATACAAAAGACGGCAGCATCGATCTTGCAAAAACAATTGCCAATGGCGTATTTGGTGATGTACCAAAAAATGGCGCACAGAAAGAAGTGGAGCTTCGATACAAGCTTAATGATAAAAGCAACCAGGCGCTCAACAGGCTGAAAGTGAAGCTGTACTTTTTTGAAACCGCCAACGATATTACACAGGATCTTGTTGGGGAAATGAACGAACGCAGGAATCAGGACATGTTCATCGGACTTAATCCGCAACCCCCATTCCTCTCTGTTTATAATCCACGTAATACAGGATTGATGGTATCAAGTAATGGAATATTGGGCACAGCGAAGCCACGGCCTCCATGCATATTTTTGGTCAGCCGTTCGTAGCAATAATTTTAAATACATTTGTCAGCTACCAACTTCATGTAAATGAATGGCGTGCTGCGGATAATCTGTCTAGTTATACTGATTGCAGTATGTGAATCTCCTTCCGGGCAGCATAATCCACCATACATTACATTATTCAAACAGGCAGAGAGGCTTTATTACGGCGATAACACTTCCGGCGTAAACGACAGCCTTGCGCTTGCAACATATCTGAAGGTAATTTCTCTCCATCCCGCCAAACCGGATAGCATTCTGTGGGTAAGCAATTTTAAGGTGGGCATTTACCTGCAAACCGCAGGCAAATTCGTTGAAGCCATACCATACTTTAAAACAACAATTTTACTTCACGAAAAAGTTCGATTCATAAGGGAAGAATTTTTATTTCAACCAAACCTTTACCTCGGCAATTCTTACTATTCGGCAAGCATGCTCGATTCTGCCGTATACTATTATAAACAAGCAGAAAAAATTGCAGAGAGCTATCCGGGAGTTGAAGGGATTGAAAGACTTTATAATACACTAGGCGCCATTAACTATGAGTCGGGTGACTACATCCAGAGTAAGATATATTTCGAAAAAGCACTTCATACGGCCTCTAAGTTGAAAAGTGATGGCGCCCTGATAGTGAACTACAAAAACAATCTTGCTTCGTCGTTGCGGCAGCTGAAAGAGTTCGACAAGGCGATGGCAATATTTAAAGATCTGCTTAAATACAATTCGAACCGTGATGAAATTCTTCATAACATCGCTTCAATTTATCTTGAGCAGGGCAAGGATAGTATTGCCATTGCTTATTTACGAAAAGTTCGATACAACAATCAGAATAAATTCAACGATCTGGCCATTGCTTACAGCAAGCTGAACTTGCTGGATTCAACTGTCGCCTCATTAAACAAGGCATCAGAACTGAATGCGCAGATAAATGGCACGCGAAAAAACGTTGAGTATGCAGCCACCTGCAAGAACTTTGGCGATTATTATTCGGCAATTAAAAATTTTGACTCGGCTCTGGCAAGATATCAGCAGGCTATCATTCAGCTCGTTTTTGATTTCCACGAAGAAGATGTACGGTTGAATCCGACGTCTTTCAACGGCCAATATTCGGTAAACGAATTATTTGGTGCACTAGCGGCCAAAGCACGAACGTTCACCCTGAGGTACCAGCAGCAACTAAACAAAAATGACCTTCTCTCGTCCATATTTGCTTACGATGCATTGTACAGACTCGCCGATTTTGTTATAAGAACTTACAATTCCGACGAGGCGAGACTTTTACTGAATAACCGCAAACACCTTTCGCATACTGAACCTATAGAAAACGCCCTGACCTTGTTTGAGCTTACAGGTGATAGTGTTTACCTGCGACACGCATTCAGATTTGATGAAAAAAATAAGGCAACTGTTCTAGCACTGCGATTACAGGAAACGGGCTCCAGAATTAATGCCGGCATTCCTAAGGAAATGACCGACAAAGAAAGACAATTGAAACAGGAAATTACAAAGCTGCAATTGTTATCGCCGGAAAAAAATGATAGTGGTATACAAGCAGCACTTATTGACAAGCAAATTGAACTTTCGGATCTGCATAAAACCTTCGGGCAGTATCCGGGGTATAACAGTCTAAAATTTATTGACAACACTATTGACGTAAGGGATCTGCAGAAAATTATCCCTGATGACTATGCTGTGTTGTCATTTCATCTCGGTGATACGAGCTTGCTGGCATTCATGATCAGGCCAAAGATGTTCAGGCATGTGCATGCACACATAGATAGCGGCTTCAGGATCGCTGTAAGGAAAATTTACGACCTGATACAGGTTACGGATCAGAATTTTAACATACAAATTGACCAGATTACTGATTCCTTATATCAACAGTTGATTGCGCCGTTTGCAAAAGATCTTGGAAGTGTAAAGCGGCTTATGATCATTCCCGATGACGAATTGAATTATTTGCCTTTTGAAATTCTTGGACATACCGGAAAATCTAAGCTGATCAGTAAATATGCTATTACATATAATTACTCCTGCTCGTTACTAAAAAGGGCTGCAGACGAAAGTAAAGTAATGCCAGTGCTTGCCATAGCTCCATTTGTAAGAACGCTGCCTGCAAGTGAACAGGAGATAAGGGATATCCGGGGACTAAAGGTCACAGACAGCAAAGCCACAAAAGAAATGTTTGTTTCGTTGGCCAAAAATTATCCTGTAATTCATCTCGCGACCCACGCCCAGGCAAACGATAGCATACCATCGCGATCATATATTGAATTTTATCCGGCTGATTCATCATTCACTTCATCACGATTGTTTACCAACGAGATCGCTGTACTTGGCCTGAGCGATGTGAATCTGGTGATTCTAAGTGCTTGTGAAACAGGTACCGGCCAACTTGTAAAGGGTGAGGGTTTAATGAGTCTTACACGAGCCTTCTCATATGCAGGTTGCAGGAATACGATCGCCTCGTTGTGGCGCGCCGACGACGCATCGACGGCTGCGATCAGCTCGTATTTGCACCGGCATATTAACACCAATGAATCGTTTGCAAAGGCGCTCCAACAGGCAAAACTTGACTATTTGAATGAGGCAACAGGCCGGTTGAGATTACCGGCTTATTGGGCACACTTGCGCTTAATAGGAAACTTTGAAAAACCGGCAAACGGTAATAGCGTGTATTTGCTGATCGCAGCTGCAACAATGGTGTTGATCGTGGTGATCATTTTTCTCTCCAGGAGGCGATCTTAACTCTCAGCAAAAACCAGTATGTAACCTTATCATTATATAAATGATTCGCGTTGTCATGGATAGCTGTAAAAATTGGTAACGCGTTATCTGCTTGTCCCGCTTTCAGGTAAGAAAGTGCGAGGTAATATTCGGCATCATCATTCAGAATTTTTTCTTGTGATTGTGCGTTTTTTCTGATTATTTCAGAGAAAGTACTCAAAGCCTGTGCGGCATTTCCTTCCTGGAGCATCTTTTGTCCTTCTAAGAATGATCTTTTTATTTCTGAAGGCTTAGCAGTACCGCCTCTTTGCGCTGATTCCAAATAAGGTTCGTATCTGCTGTCAAAAAGGTTTGAGGGTGTAGAGGTAAAATACAAAATAGTACCTGCTGATATGATCAGTACCAGAATTGCCGCTGCAATTCTATTGGCATAACTGAAAATTGATCTCACGGGGGCTTTTTTCTTAAGTGCAGGCATCATTTCGTTATGGATGCGTCTGATATCCTGCTTCAGCCCGTAAGCTTTCAGAGCATCTTTCAGCGTTTGGTTATTTTCAGGATCATTGATCATATTGTAGGGCATTTTTAAATTTTTGCGCGAGCGCAGGATTGGCGTTGAATTTTTCTTCCAGGCTCTTCATGCATTTTGCCTTTTTATTCCTTACTACCTGTTCATTCTGATAATCGAGGCTCGCTAGTATTTCAGTGATCGACAGATTTTCATAATAAAATGCGATCAATATTTTCTTGCAAACTTCGCCCAGGCTGTCAATGACATCGAAAATCTGGCGCCGTGCTTCGCGGCTGCCGATCATCTTGTCTATGGCTGCTTCACTATCCGGCATTCCTGTGCTAAATTTTTCAACGCGTTTAAGTTGTCTGCCGCGTTTCTTCAATTCATTCAGCCAGATATTTCTGTTCACTGCAAACAAGAATGTTTTTATTGTGGATTCACCCCTGAATTTATTTTGCCTGACGAGATCAATGAAAGTGAGTATGGTCTCCTGGAAAATGTCCTCTGCATCTTCGGCGGTCCCCTGGTTCTGTTCTATATATGAAGAAAGAATGTAGAAATACTTTTCATATAAGTGTTTTACAGGAATATCTATCGCCTTTCCTGACCTCAGGTGCTCAAGCAACTCGTCATCGGAATACTCCGGAGCAACTCCCATTAGTAACTGTTTATATTGGTAAACAATGCATCCATTTTTGTAACCAAATGTCAGTAATTAAACAAAATATGCCTGTGCGGTTACATCTGATTTATCCGAGTACACCAATCTATATCACACAATACAAGTTAAATAAATCAAGTATGAAAAAAATCATTTTGCCTTTTGTTGCAGCCATAGTCTTAATGTCTGCTTCCTGTACCAAAGAAAATTTATCACGTCTCGACGACATCGTGAACAACGCCAGTGACGATCAGGGTGGCGCATCCGGAAGTGGAAGCGGAGAGAACATCCCAGCCACGGATGTTCCTGAGGCTGTGATGAATGCGTTTAACTCAAAGTACCCTGGTGCCTCGGTAGAAGAATGGAAGAAGCTTGATAACGGAAATTATAAAGCCGAATTCACATTCAACGGCGAATCGTGGGAATCGATTTTTACTGCATCAGGCAGCCTGATTAAAGAAGAGCGCGATTAAACGCGCTCCTTTAATATTTCCTGTGCTTCTTTTCTCGGCCTTATTATGAGACGCAATGTAGGGTCATTTGTAATGAACGACCAGAGCCAGTTATAAGCAAGCTTTAATTTATTTCGGAAACCTGCAATAGGAATAAGATGAATAAAGAGCCATACAAGCCATGCGGGGAATCCTTTGAAAAAAACTTTCGGAAGATCAACAACGGCCTTGTACTTGGCGATGATTGCCATGGTTCCTTTATTGCGATATGAAAATGGTTTCATTTCGGTGCCGTTTTTAAGCCGTACCAGATTTTGGCCGAGCAGCTTACCCTGCTGTATAGCAACCTGTGCAAGCTGTGGATGACCGTTAGCGAAATCCTTATCCGATGTTTGATAACAAATGTCGCCGATGGCAAAAATGTTCGGTATGCCCTTCACTCTGTTAAATTCGTCCACAATGATCCGTCGTCCGCGCCCTATGCTTTCTTTCGGTAATCCGGGAGCTTCCCTTGCAATAACACCAGAAGCCCATACCACCGTAGCTGCCGGAATGATATCGCCGTTCGCAAGTATCACTTTCTGGTTCACGTAATCTTTAACTGCGGTGTTGAGTATGATCTTTACGCCGAGTTTACTGAGCACCTTATAGGCTTCGTGTTGCGATTTCACGCTCATCGGACCCAGTAAAGTTGGCGATGCATCGATCAGGTAAATATTACCCCTCAGGCTGGTAAGTTCAGGATAATCTTTTCTCAGGATATTCTTACGCATTTCAGCAAGCATTCCCGAAATTTCAACACCGGTTGGTCCACCCCCCGCGACCACCACATTCTGCAGCTTTTCGCGTTCGGGGCCTTCTTCCAGCCTGATAACTTTTTCAATGTTCAACAATATCTGGTTGCGGAAATTCAATGCATCGTCAATGGTTTTCATCGGCAACGCATTTCGTTTTACGTTTTCGAGGCCGAAGTAATTTGTTTCGGTGCCCATTGCAAGCACCAGAATATCGTATTCAACGTTGCCCGTATCGGTTTCCAGGATATTATCCTGCGGATTGATGTTGACGAGCGACCCCATGAAATACCGGAAATTGGTTTTACCCTGGAACATTTTCCGGAAAGGGTACGAAATATTGGAAGGCTCAATAAAAGCGGTGGAAACCTGGTATACGAGGGGTGGGAAGAAGTGATAATTGTTCCTGTCGACCAGTGTAACCTTAATATCGTTCTTACAAACCAGCTTTTTGGCCAGATTCAGCCCCGCAAATCCGCCACCTACGATCACAACTCTCATCCGGATATTATTTTGAAATACAAAGTTATGGCTAAAAAAAATGGGCCCCGGATAGAAATCCAGGGCCGTGTTTTAAATCCAATATCCTATGAAAAACCTGCTCTATTGTTTCAAGCTGGGTGCCAAAAGCAAAACCCGCTACCAGTGCGGGTTTTAGCGATTGGTGGAATTAAATTTGTTTCAAATTGGGAATATGAGTCCCTTGTTGATTGAGGTGGGCGGGAATTGCACAATATCACCAAATACAACCCGTTATTGTCCAAAGTCCGAAATCTCTATGCAAAATCCGAACAGAACGCTGTTTATTGCATGCGCCTTTGTCCTATTCTTATTCTCAGCATGCAAAAAGAACCTATCAATCGACCTGAAAAGTGAAGTTGATAATGTAGTTGAAACCGCACCTCCCATCCACACTGCGATAAAGGCCAACGTAAACCCCAACTGTGCCGGTTATTACGAGGCTCTTCCAACCCGTTACGATTCAAGCGCTAAAAAGTACCCGCTTATACTTTTTATTCATGGAATCGGCGAGCTGGGCACGGATCTTTCCACGATGCTTCGGGCAGGTCTGCCCCGCCTTATCAACAGAAAGAAATTTCCTGCAGATTTCGAAGTGAACGGGCAACATTTTTCATTTATCGTTATTTCGCCTCAATTCAAAAAATGGCCAACCAACGATGAAGTTAAAAGCGTTCTCGATTATGCTGTTGACCATTACAGGGTAGATACTTCCCGCATTTATGTCACCGGCTTAAGCATGGGTGGTGGGGTTACCTGGGAATTTGATGCGCAATACGGCGGATCTGTTGCCGCAATAGCTCCAATTTGCGGTGGTTCCTGGCCAGATACTAAAAGAGCTCAGAAGATCGCATCATTCAATCTGCCGGTTTGGGCATTTCATAACGTAGACGATCACACCGTTCCGGTGTCCTATACCATAGATTATGTAAACAAGATCAATAGTTTCAACCCATCGGTAAAAGCCAAATACACCACCTGGCAAACCGGCGGTCATGATTCGTGGACCCGGGCATACGACCCCGCAACTCAAGAAGACGGTAAAAACGTTTATGAGTGGATGCTGCAATACAGAAGACAGGTAAAATAGGTTTATCTTTATCGGGATTAACCTTGATCCTTTTATGCGTGGGAAATGGCGAATAGCACTGGCGCTATTACTTATTTCAATGATTGTTTTTGGTGCCTGCAAAAAAAATTCAATCAGGCAACTTCCGGCTCCCGAATTCCCCGGTAATGATTCCATTCCTGGTAATGACTCAATTCCCCATAACGACAGCATTCCTGGTAACGATACCGTGCCGGGTCCTCCAAAATATAACCAGGTACCCGTTCATTATTCAATTAACAGCAATGTTGGCGGATATTACGAAGCGGTGCCGCCTTCGTATGATAGTTCAGATAAGAAATATCCGTTATTATTATTTCTGCATGGTGGTGGCGAGCTTGGCGATGGCAATTCCCAGCTGCCATTGATATTGAAAAATTCAGTCACAAAAAGACTTGCTGAAAAAACATTTCCAGTGAGCTTTAATGTAAATGGAGAACAATTTTCATTTATCGTCATCAGTCCACAATTCAAAGAATGGCCGTCTGTCAATGATGTGCACGACATTCTGGAGTATGTGTTGAGAACATACCGCGTAGACGAATCAAGAATTTATCTTTCAGGATTAAGCATGGGCGGCGGCGCGACATGGGAGTATGCCGGTTCGGCTTATGGCAGATCGATCGCAGCCATAGTGCCGATCTGCGGCGCCTCGTGGGCCGACAGTGCCGTTGCAAAAAACATTGCCGCCAATGATGTTCCGGGCTGGGCGTTTCATAATATAGACGATGGCTCAGTTACTGTAAACTCCACTAAAAGGTATGTTGGAATAGTTAACGCGCAACATCCGGTTCATCCGATACGAATGACGCTGTGGCCGGTTGGTGGTCACGATGCATGGACCCAGGCAAGCAATCCTGACTATAAGGAAGAAGGGAAAAATATGTATGAATGGATGTTACAATTCAGGAGATAGATGTGGGCAATAATGTCATCACATCCAGATATCCATGGTAGGATCCTCGATATATTTTTCGTCAGCGAGATACTGAACGTAAATTATTGCAACTGCGGCCACTGTACCAATTAATGCTGCCGCCAATAAGATTTTTTTCATACAGGGAATTTGATCATATACAGGCAATCGTTGTGCCAATTCAACAATTAAATTTACGCAAATTCCTGGTGTTTCAGTAATGAATTTTTTTTGAATTTTTTGCTTTAAAAACGGCTGGGATCATCGTCTTTTGCTGAAAAAACCAGGGCAGATTTGCCAGGTTTCATGTAAAATTATCGGTTACTGATGACCGGGAGTAATTTCCGCTGGCATTAAGTTAATAGCAGATAATGGATTTCAATTGTTAATTTAACTGATGAAAGATAAAGTTCTGTTTTGGTTGTCGTTTATCCTCGTTTTCCCTGCAAATGCATTTGCCTGGGGAATGTTGGGCCACAGGGTAACAGGCGGAATTGCGGAACATTACCTTAACCCGAAAGCTAAAGCTGAGATCAAAAAATTACTTGGCAATGAGTCGCTGGCTATGGCAACCAACTGGGCCGACTTTATACGATCCGACCGGTTTTATGATTATCTCGGCCCATGGCACTATATAAACATCAATACCGGATTGTCGCGCCAGGAGGTAATGAAGTTTTTGAAGGAAGATACAGGTGTTGATCTCTACACAAAGTTGAATTTTCTGGTCAGGGAGCTTAAGTCCAGAAAACTGCCCGCGGACAAGCAGGCGTTTTATCTGAAACTTCTCATACATTTTATCGGGGATGCTCACCAGCCGATGCATATAGGACGGCCGGAGGACAGGGGTGGAAACAATATCAAACTATATTGGTTTGGAGAGCCTACTAATCTGCACCGGGTTTGGGATGAGCAGCTGATAGAATTCCAGCAGCTTAGCTATACTGAGCACGTAGCGGCCATTAATTTTATCTCACCACAACAGAAAACCAAATTGATGACACAGCCACTATCGGAATGGATCTACGAGTCGTACGAAATTGCACAGAAACTGTATGCTGAAGTGAGGCCCGACGATAGGCTGACATACAACTACAACTATAAACATGTGAACATCATGAACCAGCAATTGCTTAAGGGTGGTGTGAGGCTCGCCGGCGTGCTGAATGAAATTTTCGGCCGGTAACTTTTTATGAGCGGTAGCCGGAAATCCGGGAAATTAATTTATTTACAACCAAATTTCATACTGTATATGCTTAACCTCAGATCGGTTTTTATTGTTGTGTTGTCTTTATCAGTTTTTACTTCGCACGCTCAAAATAAATATCAATGGAAAGAAGGCACCGCTGCGGGCTATAAATACCGCTATGTTTCCG